>Ga0268353_100096_pt1 | contig 15063 bp, 13 predicted proteins | sample G5R2_NF_18SEP201_FD_190168 | JGI IMG/M metagenome (GOLD analysis project Ga0268353, IMG submission 190168) | Phyllosphere microbial comminities from switchgrass, GLBRC, Michigan, United States - G5R2_NF_18SEP2017_LD1 | ecosystem: Host-associated > Plants > Phyllosphere > Phylloplane/Leaf | place... | reverse complement strand
AACCTGTGCGCCACCAAATGAGCGGTTGGCGAGCAGCCCGCCGTATTCACGAGCAAAGGGCACGCCCTGCGCCACGCACTGGTCAATAATGTTGACCGATACTTGGGCTAGGCGATACACGTTGGCTTCGCGGGCGCGATAGTCGCCACCCTTAATAGTGTCGTAGAACAGGCGGAACACCGAGTCGCCGTCGTTCTGGTAGTTCTTAGCAGCATTGATACCACCCTGTGCAGCAATGGAGTGCGCGCGACGGGGCGAATCGTGGTACGTGAAGGCTTTCACGTTATAGCCGAGCTCGGCCAGTGAGGCGGCGGCCGAGGCGCCGGCCAGGCCCGTGCCCACTACAATCACGTCGTATTTCCGCTTGTTGGCGGGATTAACGAGCTTGACGTTGAACTTATGCTTGTCCCATTTCTCGGCCAGGGGGCCTTCGGGCGCTTTGGAATTCAGTGTCATATAAGGAAGAAACTGAGGTTAGTTGAACGCCAGCACCAGCTGGTGTAGCACGGCCGGCGCGCTGCTCGTGAGGGCTCCCTGCTCGTTAGTAAACAGCAAGAAGTAAAGCGGCATCGAAGCAAAGCCAGCCGAAACAATGACAGCGAAGGCATAGCCAAAGTTCTTAATCAGCGGCATGTACTTGCGGTGGTTCAGGCCCAAGGTTTGAAAGCCCGAGCGGAAGCCATGCCACAGGTGGTAGCCCAGGCTAGCCTGAGCGGCCACGTACAGCACCACGTACCACCACTGGTGGAAAGAAGAAACCACCAGTTTGTATAAATCATCGTTGTGGTTGATATCCGGGTCGAGAGTGCCGAAGCGGGCGCGCCAGAAGAAATTATACAAGTGCACAATCAGAAACACGAGGATAATAGAGCCCAAAATACCCATGTTGCGCGAGGTCCACTCCGAGTTTTGTTTGGCCTCCCACTGGGCATAGCCGTGCGAGCGGGCTTTCTTGTTGCGCAGCGTCAGCATCAGCGCCTCGTAGATGTGGAAGCCAAAGCCTAATACCAGTCCCCACTCGATGGTACGGATGACCGGGTTGGTGCCCATAAAGTGCGAGTAGGTATTGAAGGCCACCCCGTCGTCATGCTTGAAAAGCTGGAGGTTGCCAATCAGGTGCACTACAAGGAAAGTGCAGAGAAACAAGCCCGTAAGGGACATGATAATCTTGCGCCCGATACTGCTGGTAAAGGTTTTTGTAAACCAGTTCATAGAGATTTCAGCCGAAAAAATGACCTTTTGTAACGCCCAAAGGTAGGGCCGGGGGGCGCCTTAGCCCAAGGCTAAGGCATAACATAGGCGTTATTTAGAATGGTTAAACCCATCGTGCCAATAGAGCTTGCCAGCCTGAATCAATCTGAGGTAAGTACCGTTAGCTAAATTGCTGCGTACTTTAGAACAACCAAGCGCCCGACGAAAAGGTTGGTGAGTGGTTACTAATCGGGCCAGGGTTCAATTTTTGCGGCAGCGGGCTGTTTTTCAACACAGGGAGATTATGCAACTTCTTTTATCTTTTGGAAAGAATAGGGGGCGGAGCGCCTGGCTGCTGGCCGCGCTGCTGCTGGCCCTGGGCTGGCTACGCCCGCAAGCGGCACAGGCGTCGCACATTCGGGCTGGCGACATCCAAGCCAAAGTGGATACGATTAATGGTAATCCCAATCGTATCTTCTTCAAATTTACTCTTTACCGGGATAATGGTATTGGTGAAGGTACAAATCCGGTGGACCAGCCAACAGTCACCATCTACTTCGGCGATGGTACTAGTCTGGATGATATTCCCAAAGCCAGCACGGTGCGGGTGGGGGCTACGGATATCTTCACCTACACTTTTGAGCATACGTTTGGGGCACCTGGCAACTATGAGGTGAGCTTTGTGGGAGAGAATCGCAACGCTAACGTGCGAAATATGGCGAACTCCAGTGGTCAAACGTTCTACGTTAGTACTACTATCACCATCAACCCTGCCTATGGGCGCAACCGCTCTCCGGTGCTGCGGGCGCCGGCCATTGATGTGGGCGCGGTAGGCCAGGTATTCTTGCACAACCCAGCGGGCTACGACGCCGACGGCGACTCGCTGGCGTACCACCTGCGCACTTGCCAGCAGGTAGCGGGCGGTACGCCCGTTGCCGATGTTACCAAACGGCCAGTCCCTACCACCTGCGACCGGTATGTATACCCCGACGATGCGTCCATTACCCCTGGTACCACACCCGTGCAAGTGGCTTACAATGGGGTGCCGGTGGGAGTCCCAGGCACGCGAGCATTTATCAGGCAAGATGTTAATACTGGTCAGATTACCTGGAATGCACCGGCCATAGCGGGTATCTACAACATTGCCTTTACGGTTGACGAGTTTCGACGCACCGCCAACGGCTTTCGCAAAATTGGAACGGTAATCCGGGATATGCAGATTATTGTTAGTCCGACTCAGAATCTGCCGCCCGTCCTTACCGTGCCCGCCGACACCTGCGTAGTGGCCGATACTCCTTTCCGGCTGCGGGTTTCGGCGGTGGATGGCTCGGGGCCTAACTCGCCCGCTACCAACGTGACGCTGACGGCTTTCAGCGGGATTATCCCGCCGGCTACGTTCCGGCAGAATAACGTGGGTACTTCCGTGACCGGCACCTTCCAGTGGCGGCCCGGCGATAGTAGCATTCCGCCGCCCACAGGCAGCCCCAACGGCACTCCCTCGCCCAGCCTCACGGCGCCGGGGGGGAGCTACGTTTCGGACCAGCCGTACGTAGTGGTTTTTCGGGCGCAGGACACTGCGCCCAACCCGTCAACTCCTGCGCTAGTCGATATCAGGCCGGTGCGCATTACGGTAGTGGGGCCACCGCCACAAAACCTGCGCGCTACGCCTTCGGGCACGCCCGGTGGCTTAGTGAGTACGCTCACTTGGAATCGCTACAAGTATCAGAATGCAAGTCAGATTTTAATTTATCGCAAGGAGAACACATCGAACTTCGTGCCGGGACCCTGCGATACGGGCATTCCGGCCTCGGCGGGCTACACGCGGGTAGGCTCAGCGGCCATTGATGCCACTTCCTATTCGGACAACCAAGGCTTAGTTCGGGGCAAGACCTACTGCTACCGTATCTATGCCACGTTCCCACTGCCTTCGGGTGGGGCCAGCATAGCTTCGGAGGAGGCCTGCGTTATTTTTACGGGGCGTTCGGCCATGCTGACCAACGTGGATGTAAACACCACAGATGCTGCCACCGGCCAGATAACGGTGAAATGGACCCAGCCCAAAACGAACATTGGGACATTTGTCTCGCCAGTGTATAAGCTGTACCGCAATGGCGTTACTGACCCGATTGCCACTATTACCAGTCTCAGCGACACCACTTACATAGACCGCGGCCTCAATACGGTTGCTAACCAGTATACCTATACCCTCACCTTCACTAACACCGTGAATGGGGCGCCCGAAATAGAAACTGCCCCCACTGCCACCAGCGTGCGCACCAGTCTCCTGCCTAATGGCCTGACGCGCACCATGACTGTCAACTGGGCCTACAATGTGCCGTGGGATAATAGCCGGCAGCCTACTCGCATCTACCGCCGTGACCCCGGCAGTACTACCTTCAACCAGGTAGCTACTGCGGTGCCAGGCGCTACCAGTGGGACCTATCAGGATACCAATCTTGTGCTTGGGCAGGAATACTGCTACTATGTGCAGACAAACGGCCAATATCCAACCTACAGCTTCTTGAGCAACCTGCTCAACAACAGCCAGCAAATCTGCGCTACGCTCCAAGCCGTGCCCTGCACGCCGGTGCTATCGCTGCAAGTCACCAACTGCGACAGCCTGGCTAGCCTGAGCGACTACCTACCCGTCAACCAGACCTACCAGAACAACTTGCGCTGGACGGTCGGCAACACGCCCGCTGGCTGCGAAGCTAATGCGGTATACTATCGCGTGTTCCGTAGCCAGACGGCTGGCGGCACCTACGTGTTGATTGACTCGACTTCGCGGCTGGCCTATGTGGACCGCAACCTGTCGCGCGCCACCTATTGCTACAAAGTGCAGGCTGTGGCGGCCTCGGGGCAGCGTAGTGGCCTTAGCAACGAAGCGTGCCAGAGCGACTGCCTGTTCTTTATTCTGCCCAATGTCTTCGTTCCTGGCGGTGCCAACGAGGCCAACAAGCTGTTCCGCCCCAAAACGACCAGCCCAATTCTGCGTACCAAAATTCAGATTTTCAACCGCTGGGGTCGCAAGGTGTACGAAAGCGACCAAGACCCCTATATCAATTGGAACGGCGGCGGCGCAGCTGGCGAAAGCGCCACCAGCGGCCTGGCTTCGGGTGGCATCTACTACTACTTGGCCGAAGTGCAGTTTGATGATGCTGCCAAAACCACGCGCACTTACAAAGGCTGGGTGGAATTGATACGCTAAGCTGTAACCTCTACCTAGCTGCAAAAAAGCCGTCCCGGTCGGGGCGGCTTTTTTGGCTTTATTTTGCCCTGCCCGCCGGGCGTGCGGGTATTTATTTAGGCTTAATTTTTACTGATTTGACACCTTCCCACCCTTCGGAGGCCACCCAGACGGCCGTAGTATTTCCAGGCCAGGGCTCGCAGTTTCCGGGCATGGCCCGCGAGTTATTTGAGCAAAGCGAGGCGGCCCGTGCGCTGCTCATGCAGGCCAATGACATCTTGGGCTTCAACCTCACCAAGCTCATGTTTGAGGGCAGCGACGAAGACCTGCGCCGCACCGACGTAACGCAGCCCGCTGTATTTGTGCACTCCGTGGCGCAGTTTGCTGCCCAGCCCGACCTAGTGCCCGCGATGGTGGCTGGCCATTCGCTGGGCGAATTTTCGGCCCTGGTGGCGGCCGGCGTGCTCACCTTCGCCGATGCGTTGCCGCTGGTGGCGCGCCGCGCCCAAGCCATGCAGGCCGCCTGCGAGGAGCAACCCGGTACTATGGCCGCTATCCTGGGCCTGGCCGATGCGGCCGTGGAGCAGGGCTGCCAGCAGGTAGCCGCTGAGGGCGATGTAGTAGTGGCCGCTAACTATAATTGCCCTGGCCAACTCGTTATCTCGGGCTCCACGGCGGGCATTACCAAGGCCTGCGAGGTACTTAAAGCCGCTGGGGCTAAGCGCGCCCTGCCCCTGCCCGTAGGCGGGGCCTTTCACTCGCCCTTGATGCAGTCGGCGCAGGCCGCCTTGGCCGAGGCCATTGAGCGCACTACGTTTCACCCTGCGCGCTGCCCCGTGTACCAGAACGTGGATGGCGCACCGCACACCAACCCGGCCGAAATCAAAGCCAACCTGCTGGCCCAGCTTACCGCACCCGTCCGCTGGACGCAGAGCGTGCAGGCCATGTTCCGTGATGGGGCTACCCACTTCGTGGAGTGCGGCCCCGGTAAAGTGCTGCAAGGGTTGGTGAAGAAAATCGAACCGACCGCCACTATCGGCTAGCATCAGCCTGGCTCAGCAAAAAGCGGCTGCCCTCACGCAGGGCAGCCGCTTTTTTGCGTTTACTCCATCTTCGTTACTTCCAATTGGTCGGGGCACTCGGCCAGTAACTGGCTAATGGTAAGGTGCAACTGTGGGTGCATCAGGCACGGCGCTAGCTCGGCCAGCGGGACCAAGGCAAAACGCCGTGCTGGCAGGGCTACGTGCGGCACCGTGAGCGAGGGCGTGGTAATTATTTCCTGGCCAAAAAATAAGATATCAACATCTAGCGTGCGGGCGGACCAGCGTACGAGGCGTTCGCGGCCCTGCTGCTGCTCGGTTGCCAGGCAGGTCGCGAGTAGGGCAGGGGCGTCTAGGTCCGTTTCCACGGCCAACACTTGGTTGAAAAATGCTGGCTGGTCCTCCACGCCCCAGGCGGCTGTTTCGTAAAGTGCGGAGGCGGCCACGAGGCGGCCAGCCGTAGCGGCCAAGTCGTGCCGGGCCTGCGCCAGCCGCGCCGCCCGGTCGCCGAGGTTGCTGCCCAGCAGCAGGTATGCCAGCGTGCTCATACGTGGGTCGTAAAAAACGCCGCGGTGCGTTCAGCAATGACCTGGGCCAACGCCGGTAGCTCCGCGCTCTCCCACGGATGCGCGCCGCCAAACATGTGGCCCGCACCGGGCACCACAAATACTTCGGCCGCTGGCTGGCCGGCCTGTAAGTGTTGCACGGCGGCCAGCGGCACCGTTTCGTCTTGGTCGCCGTGGATGAGCAGCACCGGCTGGCGCAGGCCCGGCATCAGGGCTGGTAGGTCGAGGCGGGTGCGGTTTTGGTAGAAGTTCTCAGCAATCTGGTAGTACATGGGTAATTGCTGCCCGGTGCGCAGGTTGGGCACGTAATGCACGCCGGTGCGCTGCCATTCGGCTAGCACCTTGGCCGGCCAGCGCGGGTGCAGGTCGGCCACGGCGGCCCAGGTAGCGGTAGCAGTTACGCGCGGGTCTTCGGCAGCTTTGAGCAACACGAGCGCGCCGCCCCGGCTGTGGCCCACCAGGTAAAGGTGGCGCAGGTCAAGCGCGGCGGCGGGCAGCGGCGTAGCGCCCGGCGTATGCAGGGCGTCGATTAACTGGCCGAGGTCGTCCAGCTCGATGCTGAAATTATTTTGCCCGAAGGCTTCCAAATCTTCCAAATCGCCGGAGCCGCCCACTACTACGCCATTATGCGAGAGATTAAGCTTGACGAATACAAACCCCCTTTCGGCGAAGAAGCGCGCCAGCAGCCCAAAGTGGCCCCAGTCCTTGAACCCCTTGAAACCGTGGACGAATACTAGCACTGGCTGGGGCTGGCCGGTGGGCTCATAGGTGGCATCGGCGGCAAATGGGCGGCCGTGGGCCCGGCCGGTGAGCGTGAACTCGACAGTAGTAGGCATGCGGCTAAGGTAGGCAGTGCGGCCCCGCCGCCGTATCATTGCGCCCGCATGGCAACTCCGCTCGACCGAATACAGGCTCCAATCGCTGCCGAGATGGCGGAGTTTGAAGTGAAATTCCGGCAGTCGATGCAGACCAAAGTGCTGTTGCTCGATAAAATCATGGGCTACATCGTGCGCCGCAAAGGCAAGCAGGTGCGCCCCATGTTCGTGTTTCTCACGGCCCGCGCTAGCGCCGCCGACCCCGCCGGCCCCTTGCCCGAAGCCGTATTTCGCGGGGCCGCCCTCATCGAGTTGCTGCACACCGCTACCCTCGTGCACGACGACGTAGTGGACGAAAGCAATTACCGCCGCGGCTTCTTCTCCATCAATGCATTGTGGAAGAATAAGATAGCTGTGCTGGTTGGCGACTACCTGCTGAGCCGGGGCCTGCTGCTCTCACTTGAAAACGACGATTTTGAGCTGCTTAAAATCGTGAGCAACGCCGTGAAGGAGCTTAGCGAGGGCGAGCTGCTGCAAATTGAGAAAGCTCGCCGCCTCGACATTACGGAGGACGTGTACTTCGACATTATTCGCCAAAAAACGGCCTCCCTCATTGCCTCCTGCACGGCCGTGGGCGCCGCCTCGGCCGGTGCCGACAAGGCAACCATCGAAAAAGCCCGCCTCTTTGGGGAGAAAGTGGGCATGGCTTTTCAGATAAAGGACGACTTGTTTGACTACGGCACCGCCGAAATCGGCAAGCCCGTGGGCATCGACATCAAGGAAAAAAAGATGACGTTGCCGCTCATCTATGCCTTGCAACAAGCCAGCTGGCTCGATAAGCGCCGCGTCATTTTCAACGTCAAAAACAACGCTGGCCACCGCGACCGTGTGCAGCAGGTCATCGACTTTGTGAAGCAGTCGGGAGGTCTCGATTATGCCATCAAAACGATGGAGCGCTACCGCGACGAAGCCCTGGCTATCCTGCGCGAGTTTCCTGAATCTGAGGCTCGTAACTCACTCGAAACGCTGATTAACTACACGATAGAGCGCGAAAAGTAGCGTGAGGCTCCGGCTTCGTGCTACTTCAATAGCAGCATGGGGTCGGGGCACAGCGCGGCCCAATAATCGCGCTCGCTGGGTGCGGCCACGCCCGGAAAATCACCCCAGCGGCCCTGCATATCGGCTATAAGCTGGAAGTGCAGGTGGGGTGGCCAGTCACCATTTTCGGGGTGCGGGCCAACATGGGCAATTACCTGCCCGGCGGCCACGGCCTGCCCGGCGGCTAGCCCAGCCAGGTCAGTGCGGGTGAGGTGGCCGTAAAGACTGAAAAATGCCACACCATCTAACTCGTGCTGCAAAATGATGGTGGGACCGTAGTCGCCGAAGTTGTTATTATCGGCCAAACTGTGTACTACGCCGGCCAGTGGCGCAGCTACGGGTGTGCCAGCGGGCACCCACACATCAATGCCCAAATGCAGCGAGCGGGCCTCCACGGTAGCGTCAAAATGCGGGCTGCGGCGGTAGATAACGCGGTTTTCGAGGTAGCCGCCGACGCCAACGGCGGCATGCTGGGCGGCCAGCATTTCACCGACCAGGGCATCGAACACAAACGTGTCGCGCAATTGCTCGGGCTGGGTGAGGAGCGGATTGGCAGCCGTAAAGTCGAGTGTGGCTACGTGGGTAGCGCCGAGCGGATAAGCCAGCAGCACGGGGACAAACGCCGCCCGGTGGCGGGTCAAGAGAGCAGAAAGGTCAGTCATCGGAAAGCGAAGCTAGGGCCAGCCGGGTAAACTACGCGGCGTAAAAAACGCTTACTGAAACTTCACCCGCTGCTACTACCGTAAATTTGCCCTTTCTTACTTAGCCTATCCCTATGTCGTCGTACCTGGCGCTCACCGTCGTCGCTCTCACCCAGGAAACCCCTGATACCGTTACTATTCACCTCCAGCGGCCCGATGGCCAGGCCGTGCCCAGCAAACCGGGCCAGTTCCTGACCTTGCTCGTGCCCTGCGGCCCCGCCGGTAGCCGCCCCGAGCGCCGCGCCTACTCGCTCAGCAGCACCCCCGCCGAGGCCCCGCGCCTGTCGGTGACGGTGAAGCGCGTAGTGGGTGGCTTAGTGAGTAATTATCTGCTTGATAACGTGAAGGTAGGCCAGCAGTACGAGGTGCTGCCCCCACTGGGTAGCTTTGTGGTGCAGCCCAGCCCCAAGGCTGCTCGTTCGCTAGTGCTCATTGGAGCCGGCTCGGGCATCACGCCACTCATGAGCATGCTCAAGGCCGTGGTGGCCGAGGAGCCGCAAAGCCACGTGCTGCTCATTTATGGCAACCGCAACGAGGAGTCGGTTATCTTTCAAAAGCAACTCGCCGAACTCGAAGCCAGCAGCCGGGGCCGCCTGCAAGTCGAGCACGTGTACAGCCAGCCACTGCACGCCAGCGGCCCGCACCAGCATACCGGCCGCCTCAACCGCACCACCATCTTGCGCATCTTGGAGCAGCGCCACCAGTTTCCGGCCCCGCAGGCCGAGTACTACATCTGCGGCCCCGAAGGCCTGATGGCCGAGGCCCAGGCGGCCCTGGAACTGCTCAACGTGCCCAGCAGCCGCGTGCGTCGCGAGAGCTTCCTGGCCGCTGCCGATGCCGCCGAAGCCGGTGATACCCACGGCGATGCCCTGGCCGGCGACAACGACGGCAAGGTGGTAGACCGCACCGTGACGGTGCAGTACGAAGGCAGCGACTACATATTCAAGGTTCCTGCTAAGCAAACCATCCTCGACGCGGCGCTTGACCAAGATATTGACTTGCCTTATTCGTGTCAGGCAGGCGTGTGCACAGCCTGCCGTGGCAAGTGCCTCAGCGGGAAGGTGCACCTTGACGAGCGCGAGGGTCTTTCCGACGCCGAATTGGCCAAAGGCTACATCCTCACCTGCGTAGCGCACCCGCTGACAGCAGATGTGGTAATTGAAATAGGCTGATAAACAATTGGTAAGCCTTCGGTGGCTAGCGATTAACAGGCAGGCGGAAAAACTATTCGGACAGCTACGGATTATTTACGTAACTTGTAAGCTATGGTGATTTCTGAGCTTGATACCCCGGCCCATTCGCTGGCCACCGATACCGCCCGCCCGCCCCGCCACTACCTGCCCGAAAATTTCCAGGTGACCGACTGGGCCGCGCTGGAGCCGTTTTTTCAGGAGCTTCAGCACCGCGCCATCGCCGACGCCGCTGGGCTGGAGCGCTGGCTGCTCGACCGCTCCGAGCTAGAGTCGGTGCTGAGCGAGGACCTAGCCTGGCGCTACATCCGCATGACCTGCGACACCCAGGACCAGGACCGCGCCGAGGCCTTCCAGTTTTTTGTGCAGGAAGTGGAGCCGCTCACCGCGCCCTACGACCACGCCCTCAACGAAAAGCTGCTAGCTAGCCCGTACCTGCCCGAACTCGACCAGGCTCGCTACGGCGTGTTTCTGCGCTCGGTACGCCGGGCCTCGGAAATCTATCGGAAGGAAAACATTGCCCTCAAAACCGAGATTTCGACCAAGCAGCAGCAGTACGCCGCCACCGTGGGTGCTATGACGGTGACCCTCGATGGGGAAGAGCTAACCCTGCCCCGCGCCGCCGACCGCCTCAAAAGCCTGAGCCGCCCGGTGCGCGAGCAGGCGTGGCGTGCTATTCAGGCCCGCCGCATGCAGGACAGTAAGCCGCTCGACCAGCTCTTTACCGAGCTTGTGAGCCTGCGCCACCAGGTGGCGCTGAATGCGGGCTTCGCCAACTTCCGCGACTATATGTTTGCCGCGCTCGGGCGCTTCGACTACACGGCCGAGGACTGCTTCGACTTCCATTCGGCCATTGGGGCCACGGTAGTGCCGCTCATCAACGAGTTTGACGAGGCGCGCCGCCACGACCTTAAATTGCCTGCCTTACGCCCCTGGGACCTCGACGTGGACCCCAGTGGCCGCCCGCCGCTACACCCGTTCCAGACGGGTGCCGAGCTGCTGGACAAGACCATCACTGTTTTCCAGCGGCTCGACCCCTTCCTGGGTGACTGCCTGCGCACCATGCGCCAGATGGGCCACCTCGACCTCGAAAGCCGCAAGGGCAAGGCCCCCGGCGGCTACAATTACCCGCTCGACGAAACCGGCGTGCCGTTCATTTTCATGAACGCCACCTCCTCGCTGCGCGATGTGGTAACGATGCTGCACGAGGGCGGCCATGCCGTGCATTCGTTCCTCACGCGCCGCCTGCCGCTATCGGCCGACAAGCACCCGCCATCCGAGGTAGCCGAGCTGGCTAGCATGAGTATGGAGCTGATGAGCATGGACCACTGGGACGTGTTTTTCGATGACCCGGCGGAGCTGCGCCGCGCCAAGAAAACGCATCTCGAAAGCGTGCTCGAAACCTTCCCCTGGGTAGCTACCATCGATAAGTTTCAGCACTGGGTGTATGAAAACCCCGGCCACACCGAAGCCCAGCGTCACCAGCGCTGGACCGAGATTTTTCAGAACTTCAACCAGCGCACCGTGAGTTGGAGTGGCCTGGAGCAATTCCGACCTTACTTGTGGCAGAAGCAATTGCACCTCTACGAAGTGCCGTTCTACTACATTGAGTATGCGATGGCCCAGCTCGGAGCCATTGCCGTGTGGCGCAATTTCCGGCAAGACCCTGCCGCCGCCTTGGCAGGCTACCAGCGGGCGCTGTCGCTGGGCTACACCGTGCCCATCGGCGAGGTGTACGCGGCGGCTGGCATCCGCTTCGATTTCAGCACCGACTACCTGCGCCAGCTGGCTGACTTCGTGCGTGAAGAAATGGCGGCGCTGTAATTTCCCCGCTCATTGCCAAGGAAGTAAAAAAGCCCGGTCCGCCGCCGGGCTTTTTCGTGCCCGCTGGCCTGGGGAGGCGCGGTACTTTTGCGGCGCTTATGCTGACCGTCCCCGTTATCAACTCCTCCCGGCATCCTTTGCCGGAATACCAAACTGCCCATTCCGCTGGCCTCGACCTGCGCGCCGACCTGCCCGCTGGTCCTGTCACGCTCGGTCCCCTGGAGCGCCAGCTCGTGCCCACCGGCCTGAGCATCGCCCTCCCTGTAGGCTACGAAGCTCAGGTGCGCCCCCGCAGTGGGCTAGCCTACAAGCACGGCATCGGCATTGTCAACAGTCCTGGCACCATTGATGCCGACTACCGAGGAGAAATTCGAGTATTGCTCGTCAATCTTTCCAATGAGCCCTTTACCGTGCAGGACGGCGAGCGCATTGCCCAATTGGTAGTGGCCCGCCACGAAACTATTGCCTGGCAGCCCACCGAAACCCTGGACGAAACTGCCCGCGGCACCGGCGGCTACGGTAGCACCGGCAAGTAGCTGAAGTATACTTAACTCAACAAAAAGCCCATCGTGCTGAGCTAAGCTCAGCACGATGGGCTTTTTTTCAGGGCTAGCCCTGAAACTAGTGCGTGGGAGCCGTGCCAGCGGCACGCTGACGCGCAATGATGAGCAGGTTGCCACCCGCCGAGTTCAGCTTCTGGCTGAGTTCGCGGGCCTTGTCGCCCACGCCGCCGAAGCTGTGAACGGGCAGCGCTGCCTTGGATGTGAGGTCGGCGAGCTTCTGGAACGAAGCGCCCATGGCGCCCACATCGTTGCGCTGAATATGGCCGTTGAGCACGTTCAGCTCCTGCGCCACGAGGCGCACGGCGGGAATGTCGCTGCTGCTCAGCGCTTGGTACCAGTTGCCAACCTGCTGCTGGCCCACGCTGGTATCTTGGACGAAGCCGGCGTTGATAGCCGCATACAGCACCTGAATGCTATTTTCAATTTCAGAGAAGAAGTTCATACTGCAAAAGTAAGGGCCTGCCTCCCTAACGCAGAAGCTCCACGGGCAGTTATTCAGCGGGCATAAAGGTGCGCACCACATTGGGAGCCATTGCCCCACCTTTGCGGCCCAAGCTGATTTTCTTTTCCGCCATCCTCCTATGCAACTCACCACCCTGGCCGACATCGAGCAGGCGCAGCAGCGGCTGCGTGGCTTAGCGCGCCGCACGCCGCTGCTGCCGCTGGCCCTGCCCGAGCTGGGCCCCGAGCAAGTTTACCTCAAGCCCGAAAGCCTGCAACCCATCGGCTCCTTCAAAATACGCGGAGCCGGCAACCGCATCATGGCGCTCAGCGCGGCCGAGCGGGCGCGGGGCGTGCTGGCCTACAGCAGCGGCAACCACGCGCAGGGCGTGGCCTACGCGGCCCGGCAACTGGGCCTGCGCGCCACCATCATCATGCCTACCAATGCCCCGCAGGTAAAAGTTGCCGCCACCCGCGCCCTCGGGGCCGAAGTCATTCTCTACGACCCTGCCCTCGAAAAGCGTGAGGCCGTGGCCGCCCGCTTGCTGGCCGGTGCAGCAGAGCCCCCCGTGCTGGTGCCGCCCTTCGACGACCCCTACGTTATCGCCGGGCAAGCCACCGTGGGCCTGGAGATATTCGAAGACCTGCCCAGCGTGGACCTCGTGCTGGCCCCCGTGGGCGGTGGCGGGCTGCTAGGCGGCGTAGCGGCGGCCCTCAAGCTGCTGAAGCCGAGCGTAAAAGTCATCGGTGTAGAGCCCGAGCTGGCTGCCGATGCCCAGGCGTCGTTCCGCGCTGGGCGGGTGGTGGAGTGGCCCGCCGCCGACACCAACCGCACCCTGGCCGACGGCGTGCGCACCCTCGCCGTGAGCGACCTCACCTTCGCCCACATGCAGCAGTACGCCGATGATATTGTGACCGTGAGCGAGGCCGAGCTGCGCGCCGCCGCCCGCCGCCTGCTGCTCGAAGCCCGCCTGGTAGTGGAGCCCACGGCCGCCTTGCCGCTGGCCGCGCTGCTGCGCCACCGCGCCAGCCTGCCGCCCAGCCAGCACACCGTGCTGGTGCTCACGGGCGGCAATGCCGACCCCAATACGCTCATCGAACTGCTGCGCGGCGAATAAAATAAGTCTGGCTATCGGACGGCCGGGCTTGCGCTGCATCTTTGTGGCGCTGCTCGCGCGGCCTAATCTGGGCCGCTAGCCCAACCGCAACGGCCCAAATTCAGTAAGGGCTTAGTAATTCTGAAAACACCTTTCCACCCAACTTCGCAGATGAAAATTATCGTCCCGATGGCCGGTATGGGCAAGCGGATGCGTCCGCATACGCTCACCGTTCCTAAACCCCTGATTCCCATCGCTGGCAAGCCCATTGTGCAGCGCCTCGTCGAGGACATCGCCCGCGTGTGCGGCGAGCCCGTGGAGGAAGTTGCCTTCATCATCGGGCGTTTTGGGGCCACCGTCGAGAAAAGCCTCGTGGCCATTGCCGAGTCGGTAGGGGCCAAGGGCTCGATTTATTACCAGGATGAGCCGCTGGGCACCGCCCACGCCATTTTGTGCGCTAAGGAATCGCTGAGCGGCAATGTAGTCGTAGCCTTCGCCGATACGCTTTTCAAAGCCGATTTTACCCTCGATAGCTCGGTACCCGGCACCATCTGGGTGCAGAAAGTGGCCGACCCCAAGCCCTTCGGCGTGGTAAAGCTCAACGAGCAGGGCCAGATTACGGAGTTTGTGGAGAAGCCACAGGAATTCGTATCCGACCTCGCCATCATCGGCATCTACTACTTCCAGGACGGCGACTACCTGCGCGATGAGCTGCAATACCTGCTCGACAACGACATCAAGGACAAAGGCGAGTACCAACTCACCAACGCCCTCGAAAACATGAAGAACAAGGGCACCGTGTTCGTGCCCGGCCAGGTAACCGAGTGGCTCGACTGCGGCAACAAGGACGCCACCGTCTTCACCAACCAGCGCTACCTCGAATACCTCAAGGAGCGCGGCGAAAAGCTCGTGGCCGACTCGGCCAAAATCACCAACTCGGTGCTCATCGAGCCGGTATACATCGGCGAAGGCGCGGTGATTACCAACTCGGTAGTGGGCCCGCACGTGTCGCTAAGCGGCGGCGCCAGCATCGAGGATTCGCGCGTGTCGAACTCCATCATCCAGAGCGCGGCCACCGTGCGCCACGCCAACGTTACGAATTCGATGATTGGCAACAGCGCCAGCCTCACCGGCCGTCCCAACGACCTGAGCGTGGGCGATTTTAATGCCCTGCAAGTGTGATGTTTTAACTGCCTGCTGCGTTACCGAGCGGCGTGGTTCCCGGTGGGAGCCGCGCCGCTCGTGGTTTGGCCCCCGTACATTCGCCGGATTGGTTTTCGGTTTTGCTTCTTATGCGTATTCATTCGTTTGCCGTTGGTGTCGTAGTGCTGAGTTTGATGGCCGGAGCTG
>Ga0268353_100095_pt1 | contig 15100 bp, 13 predicted proteins | sample G5R2_NF_18SEP201_FD_190168 | JGI IMG/M metagenome (GOLD analysis project Ga0268353, IMG submission 190168) | Phyllosphere microbial comminities from switchgrass, GLBRC, Michigan, United States - G5R2_NF_18SEP2017_LD1 | ecosystem: Host-associated > Plants > Phyllosphere > Phylloplane/Leaf | place... | reverse complement strand
CTACTGTGCAGGCCGTGGGGCACCGGGTGGTGCACGGCGGCCCGGCGCACCTTGAGCCAGAGACTATTACGCCGGCGCTAGTGGCTGATTTGCGCCAGCTTACCGCCTACGACCCCGACCACCTGCCGGGCGAAATCGCGCTCATCGAAGCCTTTCGGGCGCGCCACCCGCACTTGCCGCAAGTGGCGTGCTTCGACACGGCGTTTCACCACCAGATGCCTTTAGTGGCCCAGCAGCTGCCGCTGCCGCGTCGCTACGCAGCGCAGGGCTTGCGGCGCTATGGATTTCACGGGTTGTCTTACAGCTACTTAGTCGAAGAGTTGGGCCGTCGGGCCGGCCTAGCTGCTACGCAGGGCCGCGTCATTCTGGCCCACCTGGGCAGCGGAGCCAGCCTGGCCGCCGTGCTAGGAGGGCAGAGCCAGGATACGAGCATGGGCTTCACGCCGGCCGCCGGCCTGGTGATGGGCACCCGCACCGGCGACCTCGACCCCGGCGTGGCTAGCTACCTGCTCCAAACGGAGGGCCTAACGCCCAAACAAGTAGACCATCTACTCAACCATGAATCGGGCCTGCTCGGTGTGTCGGAAACCAGCTCCGACATGCGCGACTTGCTAGCGGCGCAAGCCACCGACGAGCGGGCGGCCGAGGCCGTGGCGCTGTTTTGCTACCAGGCCCGCAAGTGGGTCGGCTCCTTCGCCGCAGTGCTCGGTGGGCTCGATACGCTCGTGTTTTCGGGCGGCATCGGCGAGCACGCGGCCGAGGTGCGCGCCCGCATCTGCCAGGGGCTGGAGTTCCTTGGCGTTGAGTTGGATGCCGCCCACAACGCCGCCCACGCTGCCGTGATTTCCAGCGCGGCCAGCCGCGTCACGGTGCACGTCATCCCCACCGAAGAGGAGCAAATTATTGCGCAGAACGTGGGCCGGCTCCTGGCCGCCGACGCCGTGAAACCTTCATTTCAAACTCGCTCGTATCATGCAAACCGATAGCCTCTTAGCGCCCACTGTGGCGCTGGTTGCCCCCACGCCGCTAGCCCCCGAGGTGCTCCAGCGCCTCGACGCCTACTGGCGGGCCGCTAACTATCTGTCGGTGGGCCAGATATACCTGCGCGACAACCCCTTGCTGCGCGAGCCGCTCCAACTGGCGCACATTAAGAAGATGCTGCTCGGGCACTGGGGCACTACGCCCGGCCAGAACTTCATCTACACCCACCTCAACCGGGTCATCAGGCGGCACGACCTGAACATGATTTACCTCTCGGGCCCCGGCCACGGCGGGCCGGCGGTGGTGGCGGGTACCTACCTGGAAGGCACCTACAGCGAGGTGTACCCCAACATCAGCCAGGACGAGGCGGGGCTGAAAAAGCTGTTCACGCAGTTCTCCCATCCCGGAGGCATTTCGAGCCACGCCTCGCCCCAAACGCCGGGCTCGCTGCACGAGGGCGGCGAATTGGGCTACTCGCTCAGCCACGCCTTCGGGACGGTGTTTGATAATCCGAGTCTTATCGTGGCCTGCGTGATTGGCGACGGCGAAGCCGAAACCGGCCCGCTAGCCACCGCCTGGCACTCCAACAAATTCCTGAGCCCCGTCAGCGACGGCGCGGTGCTGCCCATTCTGCACCTCAACGGCTACAAGATTTCCAACCCCACGGTGCTGGCCCGCATCACGCCCGAGGAGCTCGACCAGCTGCTGCGCGGCTACGGCTGGACGCCCTACTACGTGGAGGGCCACGAGCCGGAGCTGATGCACCAGGCCATGGCGGCGGCCCTGGAGGAAATAGTCACGAACATCCAACAGATACAGTATGCTGCGCGCCACGAAGGCGACCTGACCCGCCCACGCTGGCCCATGCTCGTGCTGCGCTCGCCCAAGGGCTGGACTGGCCCCAAGGAAATCGACGGGGTGCCCAACGAAGGCACGTTCCGCTCGCACCAGGTGCCGCTGGCCGTGTCGGCCAGCACCCCGCCCGAGCACCTGGCCCAGCTAGAAGCGTGGCTCAGAAGCTACAAGCCCGAAGAACTATTCGACGCTGAAGGCCGCCTGCGGCCCGAGTTGGCCGAGCTAGCGCCCCTGGGCGAGCACCGCATGGGCGCCAACCCCAACGCCAACGGCGGCCTGCTGCTGCGCGATTTGCACCTGCCCGACTACGGCGACTACGCCGTGGACGTGCCCGCACCGGGTGCCGTGGCAGCCAGCGACATGCAGGTAGCCGGCCGCTTCCTGCGCGATGTGCTGCGCCTGAACGAAGCCCCGCGCACCTTCCGCGTCTTCGGGCCCGACGAAACAATGTCGAACAAGCTCGAAGCCGTATTTGAAGCCACTGACCGGCAGTGGGACGCTGCCACGGCCGACAACGACGAGTTTCTGGCCCGCAGCGGCGGGGTACTCGAAATGCTGAGCGAGCACCAGTGCCAGGGCTGGCTCGAAGGCTACCTGCTGACCGGCCGCCACGGCGTGTTCAACTGCTACGAGGCGTTCGTGCACATCGTCGATTCGATGTTCAACCAGCACGCCAAGTGGCTGAAGCTGACCCGCGAAATACCCTGGCGCCGGCCGCTGGCCTCGCTCAACTATATGCTCACGAGCACCGTGTGGCGGCAGGACCACAACGGCTTCACGCACCAGGACCCCGGCTTCATCGACCACGTACTCAATAAGAAAGCCAGCGTGGTGCGCGTGTACCTGCCACCCGATGCCAACTGCCTGCTCTCGGTGATGGACCACTGCCTGCGCAGCCGCCACTACGTGAACGTGGTGGTAGCCGGCAAGCACCCCGCCCCGCAGTGGCTCAGCCTCGACGCGGCCCGCACCCACTGCGCCGAGGGCATCGGCCTCTGGCCCTGGGCCAGCACCGACGCCGGCCAGGAGCCCGACGCCGTGCTCGCCTGCTGCGGCGACGTGCCCACCCTCGAAACCCTGGCCGCCGCCAGCATCCTGCGCGAGCACCTGCCAGACCTTAAAATCCGGGTCATCAACGTCGTGGATTTACTCAAGCTGGAACGCCACACCGAGCACCCGCACGGCCTGAACGACGCCGACTACGACGCGCTCTTTACCCGCGACAAGCCCGTCATTTTTGCTTTCCACGGCTACCCCTGGCTGGTGCACCGCCTGACGTATAACCGCGCGAATAATCAGCACATTCACGTGCGTGGCTACAAGGAAGAAGGCACCATCACGACGGCCTTCGACATGACGGTGCTCAACGAGATGGACCGCTTTCACCTCGCCCTCGACGTGCTCGACCGCGTGCCGCGTCTGGGCAATACCGGTGCCTACCTCAAGCAGCACCTCAAGGATAAGCTAGTGGAGCACAAGCGCTACATCGAGCAGCACGGCGAAGACATGCCCGAGATTCAGCAGTGGAAGTGGGTGGGGTAGCAGTCTCTAGCAGGCCGCCTTACGAAACCCCAAATGCGGCTAGCCCCCTCTTCGAAAAAGAGAGGGGCTGATGATTGCGCAGTAAAACAATAACGTATGAACTACTCCCTGGCGTCCCTGGCCGAAGTCGCCCGGGAACTACGTACCTCGCCCGCTGGCCTCGACGCTGCTATGGCTAGCCAGCGTCTGGCCGAAAGCGGCCCCAACCAACTCACCGAAACCCGCCGCCAATCGGTGGCTAGGCTACTGCTGCACCAGTTTGCCGACATTATGATTCTGGTGCTGCTGGCGGCGGCCGGCATTTCAGTGGCGGTGGGAGAGGCGCATTCGGCCTACGTCATTCTGGCCATTGTGGTCCTCAACGTGCTGGTTGGTTTCGGGCAGGAATACCGGGCCGAAAAGGCGATGGCCGCCCTGCAAAAAATGGCCGCCAGCCAGGCCCAGGTCCTGCGCGATGGCCAGCCCCAGGCGGTGCCCGCCGCTAGCCTGGTACCCGGCGACGTGGTGCTGCTCGAAGCCGGCAACATTATCCCGGCCGATGTGCGGCTACTCGAAGCCCACGCGCTGAAAGTAGATGAGTCGTCGCTCACCGGTGAGTCGACCAACGTGGAGAAAGACCCGGCCGCCACGCCCGCCCCCGATGCCCCACTCGGCGACCGCCGCAACCTAGGCTATCGGGGCACGGCTATCACGGCGGGTCGGGCCACCGCCTACGTGGTAGCCACCGGCATGCGCACCGAACTCGGCAAAATCGCGACCCTGATTCAAACTGACGATACGCGCACGCCGCTGCAAAAGCGGCTGGCCACCTTCGGTAAGCAGTTGGCGGTGGGGGTAGGAATACTGTGTCTGCTGTTTTCCGCGGCGGGCTGGTGGCGCGGCGAGCCGCTCGGCAACCTGCTGCTGGTGTCCATTTCGCTGGCCGTAGCCGCCATCCCGGAAGCGCTACCGGCGGTGGTCACCATCGCGCTGGCGCTGGGGGCCAAGCGGCTGGTGCTCGACCACGCCCTCGTGCGCAAACTGCCCGCCGTGGAAACGCTAGGGTCCGTGACGTACATCTGCACCGACAAGACGGGTACGCTGACGCTTAACCAAATGACGACGCAGGCCGTGTACGCCGCGCCGGGTTTCAGCCTGCCCGTTTTCGGGCAAAGCGACGCGCTGCTAACCGCCATGGCACTCAACACTGATGCCATACTAGGCCCGGCAGCCCAGTGGCTCGGCGACTCCACCGAGGTGGCCTTGGCCCGCTACGCGGCCGAGCACGCCTACCCCCGCCCCGCGCTCGAAGCCCGGTTTCCGCGCGTCGCCGAGCTGCCCTTCGACGCCGAGCGTAAGTGCATGACTACCCTGCACCAAACGCCGCAGGGCGTGCTCGTGCTCACCAAAGGTGCGCCCGGCGTGCTCTTTGCGCAGCTCGCTGCTGACCAAAACAGCCAAATTGCTGACCTAGAGCAGCGTACCAACGGCCAGGCCGCGCAGGGCTTCCGCGTACTGGGCTACGCGGCCAAGCTACTGCCCGCACTTCCGGCTACCCTTGACGCGACTAGCCTCGAAACCGGGCTAGCCTTCCTGGGCTTCGCTAGCCTCATTGACCCGCCCCGGCCCACCGCCCGCCAGGCCGTGGCCGAGTGCCGGGCCGCCGGCATCATCCCGGTGATGATAACCGGCGACCACCCCCTCACGGCCCAGGCCATTGCCCGCCAGCTGGGCATCCTCACCAGCCCCGACGAGCTGACTCTTACTGGTTCCGACCTGGCGAAGCTGGATGAGCCTGCCTTTGCGGCTCTCGTAGGAAAAGTGCGCGTGTATGCCCGCGTCGACCCGGCTCAAAAGCTGCGTATCATTAAGGCTTTGCAAGCCCAAGGCCAGTTCGTGGCCATGACCGGCGATGGCGTAAACGACGCGCCGGCGCTCAAAAATGCCGACATCGGCATTGCGATGGGCATCACCGGCACGGAGGTAGCCAAGGAGGCGGCTCACCTGATTTTGCTCGACGACAACTTTGCCACCATCGTACAGGCGGTGCGGCACGGGCGGCGGGTGTACGACAACATCCGCAAATTCATTAGCTATATTTTGGCGGGCAACGCGGGCGAAATCTGGGCAATTTTTCTGGCGCCTTTCCTGGGTCTGCCTATTCCGCTGTTGGCCATTCAAATCCTGTGGGTCAATCTGCTTTCCGACGGTCTGCCCGGCCTGGCCCTGGCTTACGAGCCCACCGAAGCCAACACCATGCAGCGCCCGCCCATCGACCCGCGCCAGCCCATTTTGGGCGATGGCTTGGGCTGGTTTGTAGGCTGGGTAGGCTTGCTGATTGGTGGCCTCACGCTCGGCACCCAGGCCTGGGCCATCGGCCGGGGCCTGCCGCACTGGCAAACGATGACCTTCACGGTGCTCTGCTTTACGCAGCTGGGCAGCGCGATGGCCATGCGCTCGCGGCGGGCGTCGGTGTTCAGCCTAGGCGTGCTCGCCAATCGGCCGATGCTCGCAGCAATAGGCATTTCCGTTGTTTGCCAACTGCTCATTGTTTACCTGCCCTTCTTCAACAAGCTATTCAATACCAGCCCCTTGTCGTGGGGCGAAATGGGGATTGCCATCGCCGTGTCGAGCGTGGTTTTTTGGGCAATAGAGCTGCAAAAGCTTATCGGTCGCCAGCGCGCGAAGGGGCCGCGGTTTGCGCCTAGTATGGCGCCTAAAGCTGCCTGGAGCACTCGGCCGATTGCCCCGCCAGTGTCAGTACCCGCTTAACGTCAGGCAAAAGCGGCTTGTTCGAGCTACTTGCCACTTCCACCTTTTCCGCATTTTTGCCATGAACCCAACCTTCGTTGTCCTCACCGATTCTTCGCCCGCCGACGAGCCCACGCTGGCCTACGCCGCCGCGCTGGCAGCCCCGCTCGGAGCGAGCCTGCACCTGGTGCACGTGCTGGACACGCCCCTCGCCACAGTGCTTGCCTACGGCCCGCCACAACCCGATACAGAGTACGTGCAGGCCGTGCACCTAGCCCTCACGCAGGCTGCGGCCCGTCTCCCCGTGCCCACCACCGTCGAAGTAATCGAAGGCAACTGGCAGGGTGCTCACGAACAAGCACTAGCTACCTACCAGCCGGCGCTGCTCATTGCCGGCCTCACGGCTACCAACGGTCCGGCTGATGAGTGGCTGAGTAACCGCGCCCTACCGCTGGCGCACCAAACCGGGTATCCGCTGCTGCTCGTGCCGGAGTATTTACCTAAAGCGGCGGTGCATCCTCCCAGGTGCGTGGTCCTGGCCGTAGAGGACCAGCCTTTTCAGCTGACGCCCCAGGGGCAGACGCTAGCCCCTTTGTTTGACCAGCTAGCGTGCCCCATTACGCCCGTTACGGTAGTGCCACCCGGCGACGAGCTTCGCGGGGCAGTAGCCTTGCAAGCAGTGCAGCAGTGCGGGCTAGCGGCCAACTTGGTACACAGTAAGCTGCACCGGGTCCGGGATGCGCACCCGGCATCGGGCATCTGGCAGGCGGCCGACGAGTCGGAGGCCGACCTGATTATATTACTCGACCAGGGCCACGGCTGGTTGCATAAGCTCTTCAGCGGTAGTGTTATTGCCGATGTGCTGCGTTACTCGCAGGTACCCGTGTTGCTGCTGCCGCTGGCAGCAGATTGAGCAAATGGCCTCTGTCCGATGCCTTACAGAAGCAGCTAACGCCACGCGGGCCATAGCGCAAACCTAAGAGGTTGTGCTACGGCCCGCGTGGCGTTAGTTGCGTCCCCGTCCTTAAAAGCTGTCACCCCGCCTGTGCGCTCGTCGCTAAACTATGGGCACACAAGCGGGGTGCCTAGGAAGTAGCCCCGGCCGGGCTATCTAGTAGATGCGGCGGCCCGGACGCAGTTGCGCCCTGGCTCACGAATTCTTGCAGCAAAGTAAGGAGATGGGCGCGGGGGTAGGGCCGAGTGGCTAGCCCCAGGCTGTCGGCCGGGGCCGCCTCGCCCAGTAGCTGGCGTATTTCGGCGGGGAGGGCCACGCGGCAGCCCATGTTCCAGTCGCTGAAAGCCCGCCGAAAGCAGAGCCCTTCGCTAACGACGTGGCAGTGAAAGTGGCGCGTATCGGACAGGATAACGTGGTAGAAAAGGTGGCGCACCGCCGTTTTGGGGCCTTCCAGCACCTGGATGAAGCGGCCGTCGTCGGTGTGGAGCAACAGGCCCGTGATACCGTGCGCTAGGTTGTGGGTGCGGCCGCGGTGCAGTAAGGCGGCCAGCTCTGCTGGCTCGAAAGGTGTGAGCGCCTGGCTCTGGTAAATGAGGTGGTAGAGGTCCATAATAAAAAATGAATGCTATAACTCGTGCGCGGAAGGACCGCCCGCTGCCCAGGCGTCGAGGCTAGCCACCGCCGCCCCGGCAATGTGCGTCAGTGCCTCGCGGGTGAGGTAGCCTTGGTGCCCGGTAAGGAGCACGTTGGGGTAGGAAAGCAGGCTGGCAAACACCGGGTCGTGTAGCTTTTCGCGGGTGTGGTCACCAAAAAACAAGCCCTTTTCGGCCTCGTACACATCCAGGCCCAAGTAGCCAAGCTGGCCACTATCGAGCGCCCGGAGGGCGGCGGCCGTGTCGAGCACCCCGCCGCGGCCGGTGTTGATGAGCATGGCCCCCGGCTTGAGGCTGGTAAGCACCTGATCGTCAATGAGGTGATGCGTAGCGGCGGTGAGCGGGGTGTGAATACTGATGATATCGGCCTGCGCGCACAGCTCGGGCAGCGCCACGTAGCGCAGGTCGTAGCGCTGGCACAGCTCTTCATTGGGCTCGATATCGACCCCTAGCAGCTGGCAGCCGAAGCCGTGCAGAATGCGCGCCAGCACGGCCCCGATTCGCCCGACGCCCACGATGCCCACCGTTTTGCCATGTAGGTCGAAGCCAATGAGCTGGTCGAGCCGGAAGTAATTGACCCGCAGCTGCTGGCTAGCCTGGCGCAGGTGGCGGCACAGGGCCAGCATGAGCGCCACCGCGTGCTCGGCAATGGCGTGGGGCGAGTAGTCGGGCACGTTGGCCACGCGCAGGCCTAGTCGGTGGGCGGCGACTAAATCTACGTTGTCGGTGCCCGCAGCCCGCACGAGTACGTAGCGCACGCCCAGCGCCCACAGCTGCTCGAGTACGGGCGCCGACGCGTCGTCGGCCGCAAATAGGCTGACGGCCAGCGAGCCCTGGGCGAGGGCGGCCGTTTCCGCATCCAGCTGATTATCCAGCAATTGCAGCTGGTGACGCCCCGCGTTGGCATGCTCCAGTAAGGAGCGCTCGAAGGATAAGGTGCTGTAAACCGTGACTTTCATTCGCGTAGGGCCGCTGGCTGGTCAGGTGCTGGCTAGGGAGTAGCCCACAGCCAGTAGCGGTGGCACAAGGTTCCAACCGCCGCTCAAGCCTTCCCATGACCGATGTCATGTAGCCGGGCTGACATTGCGCATTGGGTGTAGGCGCCCCGGTTCCTGTCCTTTGCCAAGGGGTTCAACCTTACCTTCTTGTGCCGCGCTATGACATTTTCCCTGCTGGTTCCGACCGATTTTCTTTCACCCGCCGACTGCGCCCTGGCCTACGCCGATACGCTGGCCGCCGCTATCAATGCCCAAGTAGTGCTACTACATGTGCGCCGCGACGCGCTGCTCGACCCCGAGCGGCTCACTGGCCGGGCCGACGTGCAAGAGCTGGAAATCAGCAGCCTCGCCCTCGCTAGCCTCGCCCGCACTATATCGGTGCCCGCAATAACCGAAATTCGGCACGGCCAGGTAGCGGCCGCCGTGGTGGCCGCCCTCAGCCAGCACCAGCCGGCTCTAGCCGTGCTAGGCCATCGCAATACCACCGCGCTGCCCGACGAGGTGGTTTCGACGGTACCGCTGGCTCTGCTCCGCACCGCCCCGCAGCCCCTGCTGGTGGTGCCTGTGGGTACGAGCGCGGCGGTGGTACCCCGCCGGGTGCTGCTAGCCGTTGATGACGAGCATTTCTCCTTGGGCGAGCATATGGGACTGGTTCACCACTTGCTGGCTGCTTTAGGAGCCAAGCTTACGCTAGTCCACGTAGCCGCACATCAGTCGGCAGTGGCCGATATGGCTGCGCTGGAGGCTGTTGAGCGCACCGGCTTATCTCTTGGCTTGCCACCTATCACCTTTCAACACCTCACGCATACCAGTCCGGCCGAAGGCATTCTGCAAGCTGCTACCGATGGCCGATTTGATATGGTCGCGCTTATTGCCAGGCCCCGCAGCTTTCTAGGCAACCTATTTCATGGCAGTGTTACGGCGCGCGTGCTGCTGCATAGCCCCGTGCCGGTGTTGGTGCTACCCGCCGAATAAGGTATGGGTATGTTTCAAGCGCACTTAACACCCATTCGGCAGCTGCATACTCGCGGTATGCGAGCCCAGCTCTTGGCCGCTGCGAAAATCCTGCTGCTTTTAGTGACCCTGGCACCTGCCCAATCATTACAGGCGCAGACCATTGCGGAAGAGAACGTGCCGCCGCTAGCCTTTGGGGCTATGCTACAGTTGTACCCGCAGGCCCGCCAAGTGAAATGGAGAAGAGTTCAGGAGTGGTACCAAGCCAGCTACACCCAATGTCAGACCTATCGGCTGGTCAGGTTCACTACTACTGGCGAGGTAACAGCCACTGGCCAAGACCTGGCGCTCAGCGCGTTGCCGCTGCCCATAAAACGCACCCTCGCCATGTATTATCCCACCCGCACCATTTGCCGCGCCGTCGAGATTACGAATACCCAGACCGGGGGCCTTACCTACGAAATGGCTACCTGCGAGACGGCCTCCAGCCGCACCATCACGCTGACTGCCAACGGGCGGAAGCTATCCCGTCCGCGTCCCCACTAGCCGGCGCGCCGCCTATGGGCCACGCCCACGCCCTCTTAAATTTTTTCATGAAGCGTTTTTCTGCGCTCCTGCTCACTGCCAGCTGGTGGCTAAGCCCAAGCCCGGCAGTACTAGCCCAGCCACCCCCGTCGCCTTACCAAACCCGGTTCGTAGTAGATGCGCCCCTGATAACGGCTCAGTTGACAGCTTCCCGCCGTTTTTGCTCGTCCACGTCGATGAGGGTGGTGTAGCCCATTTCGCCCGCCTTATCGGGAAAGAGCACTGAAGTAACCTGGCACCAGAACGCGGCGCCACTTTGGCGGATGAGGCGGGTTTCCAGCACGAAATACGGCGTTTCGTGCGTCCATAACTGCCCTTGCAGGTTGTGCCAGCCGGCGCGGTGGTCAGGGTGCGCAAATTCCAGAATTTTGCGGCCCACCAACTCGGTAGTGTGCGTGAAGCCGAGCATGGCTACCACTGCCGGGTTGGCTTGGCGAATGGTCAGGTCGGAATCAATAATTTTGTGGCCCAGGGGCGAATGCTCGAACACGGTGCGGAAGCGGACCTGCGTTTGTTCGTAGCGGTCCACCAGGTCTTGGTGGTCTTTTTCGGTGGTCCGATTTTGGCGCAGACGTTGAAGTTCGGCGCGCAAGGTCTGATTTTCAATCTCTAGCGCCAGGAGCGCATGGTTGGGCAACGAAGCGTCGGGCATGAGTAGGGGCTAAGAGTGCTGCATACGCGCCGGCCAGCTAAAAGGCGCCGTTTTGGGGCCAGCCGCTTACAAGTCGATAAAAAAAGTAGTTCCTTCACCCTCACGGCTTTCCACCCCGATGTGGCCGCCGTGCAGGCGCACAATTTGCTGGGTGATGAACAGGCCCAGCCCCGTCGTGGACTCGCCGGCCAGGCCCTCGCGGGCGGCGGTGCTGAACTTGTCGAAGAGGTGCGCCTGAAGCGCCCGGGGGATACCCACGCCCGTGTCCTGCACCTTGAGGCGCGGCCGTCCGGCGGGCTCGGTTAGGCAGACGCGCACACTTCCGCCCGCCGGGGTGAACTTGAGGGCGTTGCCCAGCAGGTTGTGGACGACCCGCCCAAACTTGTTGGGGTTGAGGTTCGCCATGACGACGTGGGCGGGCACGTCCAGCGTCAAGGATACCCCCTTGGCCTGGGCCGCGAGCTGATGGGCCGCGAGCTGCGCGCCTAGGTAAGCCCCAAAGTCAGTGGGCTGCTTGAGGAGTTGCCCGGCGTCGAGTTCGCCGATGTAGAGCACGTCTTTGAGGATGGCCTCGGCCTGGGCGGCGGCTTGCTCAATGATGGCCAGATATTTGGGCGTTTGACTGCCTTCGTCGCGCCGCAGCAGGTCGACCGCCAGTTTGATGTGGGCCAGTGGGTTGCGCACGTCGTGGGCCACTAGGTGCAGAACGGTTTCCTGCGCATCGTAGAGTCGCTTGAGCGAGGCTTGCAGCTCCGTGTGCTGGGTGGTATCGATGAGGGTGGTGTAGCCTAGCTCCTGGCCCGCGTCGAGAAACAGAATGGAGTGGACCTGGCACCAGAGTAGCGACCCATCCACCCGGACCAGGCAGGTATCGAGCGTGAAATAGGGCATTTCGTAGGCCCACAATTGCTCCTGCAAGTGGTGCCAGTCGAGGCGGTAGTGCGGATGGGCGAAGTCGAGGATACGTCGGCCTTCCACTTCGTCGGGGCGGGTGAAGCCGAGCATAGCCACCAGCGCCGGGTTGGCCTGGCGGATGGTCAGGTCGGGGGCGATAATTTTGTGGCCCAGCGGCGAGTTCTGGAACACGGTGCGGAAGCGCACTTGGCTCTGCTTGTCGTCGTCCGCTACCTGCTGCTGGGTGCCCGCCGTTTGGTCGGCTCGCAACTGCTCAAGTTGGGCCCGCAGGGCCTCATTTTCGGCGCGTAGCTCGCTGAGCGTGGCAGCGGATGCGGCGGGGGAGTGCATGGGGGCGGCTGGGAAATGGGTAAGGTACCGCTTTTATAGTCAAAAAGACTGAATAGTAAGGCACTGTCTCTTTTTTAAATGGGAAAGGAGAAGCCGTCTGACTACCATTGAGCATCGAATTTTAAGACACCTCACCGGAAAAGTACCACGCCGGCAGCAGCGACTAGGCGGGCCAAAACCCGCACCGATTCCAAGAGTGAGTTTATAAGACGCGTTATGTTAATTGCCTATTTCAAGAATGGACCTTGCTGCTAGCTGTACCCTCATCTTCTTATTGTTCCATCCGCCTGTTCACAGGATCTAGGCAAGGTGTTTGGAACAGCAAACGAGTAAGCTAGATAGAGGAAAGGCAAGTAACAGAATAGAATATGCCGGCAGTATTTCGTGCGATGGACTCTATCATACAAGAACGCAAGAATAGCCGCAGTTAATGGTCCAGCCCATAAGATAGTATCACCCCGATCTTCATGGGCATAGACCGGCTCCTGGCAGGGAATGTCCCGCCACTCGTCATTAATATTGCCCCCGAAGAAGCCCTGGCCCCGACATATCCGTGTAGCGGGAGGAAGTGGTGTAGCCGATAATCTGGTGAGCGGCATAGGCTTCGGTAAAGGCTGCTTGTGCCCAACTAAATAAGCTGAGGTATAACACGATGATAGGCGAAAAGCCCCGCAGTAAGTTCCTACGCCAAGCCAATACTAAGCTGAGCGGCGCAAGCAATAAACCCGCCCACGTCAAAGCCCCGCATAGTTCATTAAAGTAACTGTACATCAGAGCAGCATAGACAAAACGCTGCGTTTAAACGCCAAGGCGGAACTGCCCTGCAAAATTATAGCTCCAACCAGGACTCTGTAAGTGCCCGCTAACAAACTCCGCTTTGCCATTAAACCTGAGACGTTTCTTAAACCAAACACAAGGCAACGGATATGACTCAGCGCTACACCGGCCTCGACAGCATCCGCCAGCACAAGGCCGCCCAAAAGCTTGGCTTAATGAGGCAAACTTGGTGAGGCTATATGCATTGTGTGGAATGGGGTAGCTTCCGAGGCTATGCCTGCAAGAATTCCTGCATGTGGGCTGGCAAGGGGTAACTGCCCTGAAGTCGGCGAATCAGCACCACCTCCCCGAGGTGAAAGGCTAAATGTAACGCGAACTCCTGCAATACTAATCCCTGTTCAAGGATTGCCTGTTCATCTCCTTTCGCTTGACTTGCCCAAGTCTGCAACTGCGTAAGCTGGTGCTTAAATTGGGTGACAGCCCCTTGCAGCGCTGCTTCGCTTGGGGGTACACGCTGGGCATCCCAGCTACGCTTCTCTTCGAAAGACCCTACTCGAACTTCGCCCCGTAGCTGAGCTAACTGATGTGTTTGCCAAGCGAGAAGATGTTGCAAAATCTGCCAAATACTAGCTGGAAAGGCTTGTTGCTCAGCGCTGCTGTTAACTACTGTCAAGTTATCGAAGGCTTTGAAGGTGTCAAACGCCTGTTCAAATAAGAGACTACTGTCGGATAATAGCATAAGTGTTAAATGAGGTAGGATGAAGCTTGTTTCAAACCCTAGTTAGAGCGTACTCTACGTGGCCCCCGGCGGCCGCATGCAAACTGAGCTACGGCCGCCCTGCACGGGTAAGCCAAGCTAGCTGAGCACAGGTAGCGCCACCAGCTCAATTATCCACTGCCCGCTCTTCTTCCTTCTCCCGCTCAGATTGCTGGCCTTCCTCCTCCCGCTCAAACTGCTGGCCGATATGCCAGCTCCACAGCCGCAGCACCAAGTAAAGGAAGAATCCGCCCAGCCCAAGCTGCATGAGCAGCACTAGAAAATTGCCCGCGCCTACCGCCCCTAAGGCGTCCAAAATAAGTATTAACAGCATCCCTAAAAGTAACCCCAACTGAGGTGGTCTAGGCAAGGCGGATAGAGGAAGGACGTATACTTTTTCCGTCATGGCAACCAAAACCAGCGGGATGCTCGCGGGTTCGCTTGCGGGGACCACATTAAAAGAAGAGTATAACCAGCACCAAAAAGGGCCAGAGCAGAAAGGAAAGCAGCGCCCCCCCTCCCAACACCATGCGCAGCCACTGGTAAAAGGGCGGGGTGTGCGGCAGGGCTTGCGCAAGAATGCCATAAACTGCTGCTACCACGAGCGCCTGCAAGCCCATGCCCAACACATTGTTCTCCCCACCCGTGAGCAGGCGCCAGAAATAGGGCTGATGGTGGGCCAACCAGTAGACGGTGTTGAGATTTTCCGCATAGGAAGGCAAGCGGGCCACAAAAAAGAACAGTACCAAACTAGCCCCTACAAATAAGGTGTAAAAAGCTTTCAACCAACAATCTTTCATGTCAATTTTTGAGTTTACATGATTTTTCACTAGTCAGTAGTGTATGTTTCTCGCTCAAGTGCGCCAGCGTATACCATCAGCCCTGTTACAGAAAGGTGCACCTTTCTGATGCATCCCAAAAAAGGCTGATTTGGTCGGTTTTAGCGGGTCAAGAAGTGGGTTCTGAAAATTAACTTTGTGAGCTATACTTTCTGAGCCATGCAACACACCTTCGGCTACGCCCGCGTTTCCGCTACCGACCAGAACCTCGATACCCAACTCGACGACCTCACGCGGGCGGGGTGCACGCGCATCTTTCAGGAGAAGGTCTCGGGCACGCGCACTAAGAGCCACGCGCTCGACGAACTGCTAGCGGCCGTGCGCGAAGGCGACGTCGTGGTGGTGAACCGGCTAGCTCGACTCGGGCGCAACACCGTGCACACGATTCAGCTGGTGGAGGAGTTCAACCGCCGCGGCGTGCACTTCAAAGCGCTCGACCTGGGCATTGACTCCCGCACGCCGGCCGGCAAGATGATTATTGGTGTGTTCTCCTCGTTTAATCAGTACGAGCGCGAGAACAACCGGGAGAAGAGCCTGGCCGGTATTGCCCTGGCCAAGCAGCAGGGCAAGCACCTGG
>Ga0268353_100094_pt1 | contig 15189 bp, 16 predicted proteins | sample G5R2_NF_18SEP201_FD_190168 | JGI IMG/M metagenome (GOLD analysis project Ga0268353, IMG submission 190168) | Phyllosphere microbial comminities from switchgrass, GLBRC, Michigan, United States - G5R2_NF_18SEP2017_LD1 | ecosystem: Host-associated > Plants > Phyllosphere > Phylloplane/Leaf | place... | reverse complement strand
CTCGGTGGCAATGGGCCAGGCCGCCGTCAAAACCGTGTATTCCTACCTTGGCTACTACAACGTGTGCCACCTGGGGGCCGAGATTAAGGGGCCCGAGCGCGTTATCCCGCGCAGCATTTTCCTGAGTATTCTGGGCATTGCGGCGCTCTACCTGCTGCTCAACTGGAGCGTGGGCACGGTCATCGGCTGGCAGGAGGTGCAGGGCTGGCAGGCCGGGGCCGGCGACAAATCGCAGTTCATCATCAGCGTGTTTATGGAGCGGCTCTACGGGCCGGTGGCGGCGCAGGCGGCCACGGGGCTGGTGCTACTGGTGGCGTTTGCGTCGCTGTTTGCGGTGCTGCTGGGCTACTCACGCATCCCCTACGCGGCGGCGGCCGATGGCGAGTTTCTGCCCGTGTTCGGCAAGCTGCATCCTACCAAGCAGTTTCCGTACGTGTCGCTGCTGCTACTAGGGGGCGTGGGCTTCGTGTTCAGTTTGCTATTTCGGTTGGGCGAGGTTATTTCGGCTATCCTGGCCATGCGCATCCTCGTGCAGTTTGTGGGCCAGGCGGTGGGGCTGGTGCTGCTGCGCCGCCGCCGCGGCACGGCATCTTTGCCCTTCAAGATGCCGCTCTACCCGCTGCCCGTTATCGTCGTTATCTTGGTGTGGCTGGCCGTGTTTATCGGCATCGCGCCGGCCGAGGTGAGCTGGGGCGGGCTGCATTTCAAGCTCTATTTTCAGCTAGCCGCCGTGGGGATGATGGCGCTGGGCACGGTAGCTTTTCTGCTCTGGAGCCGCCGTGCGGCCAAGTGGCCGTTCAAGCAATAGCGCCGCCTTCTATTGGGCCAATCATCCGACTCGTTGGCGAAGCATTGCAACTTAACGAATTGCCTCTAAGGATAGCACTTGACCGCCCCGGCTGGGCTAGCCTAGCCAATAGCCTAGCCCGCCTGCCACCAGCGCCCCAGTCAGGGTATTAAGGAAATTGACTTGATTATTAGAAAGGTAACCGCGTCGCTCCAGCGTAGCGCCGAGCACCGAATCGGTTAGGTTGCCGGCGGTGCCCGCCACCAGCAGCCCCCCGAAGGCCGTCCCCCAGCCAAAGCCCAGGCAATAAGTGACCGCCAGCACGGCCGTGCCAGCCAGCCCCAGGGCGGTGCCTTCCAGGCTTACCACGCCGTTGAGGCCACGCTTGTCGGGCCTTAGCGTGAGGATGTTATAGTAGCGGCGTCCGTACACGTTGCCCAGCTCCGAGGCCAGCGTGTCGGCCGTCGCGGCAGCAAAGCTGCCGGCCAGCATAAGGCAGGCCAACGGCGCGGCGGGCAGCCATTGCCAGGCCAGCAAGCCTAACAGGCCGGCCACGCCGGCATTGGCCACCACCTGGCCGGCCGTGCGGCGGCCCCGGTTTTCCTCGGCCAGCCCCAGGCGGCGCTTATCGGCTACGCGCCAGCCGGAGGCCGCCGTGCCCAGGCCAAAAAACAGGGCCAACAGCGCCAGCCCCACAAAGCCGCTGCCCAGGTAAATAAGTAGCCCCAGCGCGCCGCCCGTCCATACGGCAGCCGTAGTAAGCTTGCCTGCCCACCAGCTGTAGCCCATGCCCAGGCCGAGCAGTAGTACGACCAAGCCAAGGCGGAGTAAATCAGTCATGCCCGCGAAGTACGCAGTTTAAAGCGTTTTCTCTAGCCACGTCAGCGAGGCTAGCCGCCGCTACCCCAGCCACTTCTCGTAGCAAAAGAACCGCAGCCCTGGCCGAAAAGCCAGCGCTATCTCGCCCGCAAAGCGGTAGCCGAGCTTTGGAAACAGCCGCTGGGTAGCCATGTTCTCCGAGTTGGTGTCTACGCGCAGGGCGCGCAGGCCCAACTGGCTGGCCTCGTGCTCGGCCTGGCGCAGCAACGCAGCGGCTACGCCCCGGCCTTGGGCGGCTGGCGCCACGGCCAGCCGGTGCGTCACGAGGGCCGGCTCGGCGGCATCCCAGTCGGCGGCGGCATACTCGGCATCCTGGTCCTGGGTGAGGGCGGCTACGCCCTCGAGCTCGCCCAGGCGCTCGGCTACCCACAGGTGCTGGCGCTCGATGTCTTGCCGGAAAACGGCTTCGTTAGGGTACTCGCTGGTCCACTGCATGTTGCCGCTGGCATTCATCAGCGGCACCACGGCGTGCACCAGTGCCATGATGGCCGGCAAGTCAGTGGCCGCAGCCCGGCGAATGGTGAGGTCGGTTGTCATGCGCAGGGGCTGTTTTGGAGAGGGTGTTCTTTAAAAAAACGTCGTGCAGAGCGAAGCATCTCGTCCGCGCCGTTGGATTAGTAACCCTGGCGGCGCGGGCGAGATGCTTCGCTTTGCACGACGTTTTTTATACTCATTGAAAATAACTCCAGCCAAAGCCTAGCCGCGCCGCAGTACCTCGGCCGCGTCCTTGGCGAAGTAAGTGAGGATGGCATCGGCGCCGGCGCGCTTGATGCTCATCAGTACTTCCATCATCGTTTTTTCGCCATCGACCCAGCCGTTTTGGGCGGCGGCTTTTACCATGGCGTACTCGCCGCTCACGTTGTAGGCGGTCACGGGCAGGTTGGTGTTATTTTTCACCTCCCGGATGATGTCGAGGTAGCTTAAGGCGGGCTTAATCATCACCATATCAGCGCCCTCGGCCTCGTCGAGCTGAAGCTCGCGTAGGGCCTCCAGCCGATTAGCGGGGTTCATCTGGTAGCTCTTTTTATCACCTTTCTTGGGGGCCGAGTCCAGCGCGTCGCGGAACGGGCCGTAGAAGGCCGACGCGTACTTGGCCGTGTAGCTCATGATGCTGACGTGGCTGAACGCGTTGCGGTCGAGCACGTCGCGAATCCAGGCCACGCGGCCGTCCATCATATCGCTGGGGCCGATGATGTCGGCGCCGGCGCGGGCCTGGGCCAGCGCCATCTGGCCCAGCACTTCAAGCGAGGCATCGTTGAGGATTTCGCCGGTTTCCTGGTTTACCACGCCGTCGTGGCCGTCGCTGGAGTAAGGGTCCATCGCCACGTCGGTCATCAGCACCACGTCCGGAAACTGGCGCTTGATGTCGGCTACCGTTTTGAGGTAGAGGCCGTCCATATTGGTCGACTCGCGGGCCAACGGGTCTTTTACCGCATCATTCAGGCCCGGAAAAGGGGCGAAAGAATGAATACCCAGTTCCACGGCCGCCCCGATTTCGTCGATAATGCGGTCGGCTGAGTAGCGGTACACACCCGGCATCGACTTCACTTCGAGGCGCTGGTTCTGGCCTTCGATTACAAAAACCGGGTAGATAAAATCGTGGGCCGTGAGGCGCGTTTCCTGCACCATGTCGCGGATAACCTGCGACTTACGATTGCGGCGGGGGCGGTGAGTTGGAATCATAGCTAAAATAACACGCAGCTGCGCCTTTTGTGTGCCCGGCAATCCACAAAATAATTACGGGCCGCACGTATGCTTTAGCTTACCCGCGGCCCGCCAAGAAGGTCTAAAAGGAGCTGGCCTATGCCTTTTTCTTCTTACCTCCGCTCAGTAATGAGTACAGGATAAACAGCACTACTAACCCCGCTGCCGTGTAGCCCAGCGCCGTGAAAAATCCAACGCTGAAAATGAGATTGACCAGCGCCGCCAAGCCCGCCAGCACCGCCAGCGTCACGCCGATGAAGAACAGCGCCACCCGGCCCAGCCCGCTTTCGGCGGCTCCTTCGGTGGCGTGACGCCGCCCAAGATGCTGCGTGAGTTGCTGGCTAGCCCTCGCGGGTGCGGCTAGGGTAGCCAGGGTGCTTGGCGGCAGGGCTTTTAGAGCGGCTGCCAGGCGGCGCGGACGTAGCTGCTTCGTTGGCTTCAGCAGTGTGGCAGGCTGGCTTGCGGTTGGGTTTTCGATGGTTGCAGCTGCCGGGACAACCGTAGTTAGGGTGCTTGCTATGGCTGGCCTAGCGGCCACGGGCACCGACGTAGCCGGTGCGGGCTGAAACTGAAAGGCAACTTGTTCGCCGCGGCAGCCCGCCAGTAGCAGTGCCGGAACCAGTAAGAAGAGTTTTCGCATGAGGCCTTATACTCAAAAAGCCCGGATAACGTCGGCAATAATGGCACAGGCGTCGCGCAATTCGGCTTCGGTGATAACCAGCGGGGGGGCAAAGCGGATGATGTCGCCGTGCGTGGGCTTGGCCAGCACGCCGCGCTCCATGAGGGTCACGCACACATCCCAGGCCGTGCGGCCGTCTTCGCTGGGGTTAATGACCACGGCATTGAGCAGGCCCCGGCCACGTACCAGGTCCACGGTATCGGGGCACTCGCGCTGCACCTGGCGCATTTCCTCACGGAAAATCTCGCCCAGGCGGAAGGCGTTGTCGGCCAGCTTTTCGTCGAGCAGCACGTCGAGCGCGGCTTGCATCACGGCGCAGGCCAGCGGGTTGCCGCCGAAGGTGGAGCCGTGCTGCCCGGGCTGAATGGTGAGCATAATCTCGTCGTCGGCCAGCACCGCCGACACCGGCAGCACGCCGCCGCTCAGCGCCTTGCCCAGGATGAGAATATCGCCACGCACACCTTCGTACTCCGTCGCCAGCAGCTTGCCGGTGCGGCCCAGGCCAGTCTGGATTTCATCGGTCAGCAGCAGCACCTTGTGCTGGCGGCACAGCGAAGCCGCGCCGGCCAGGTAACCCTCGCTGGGCACCACTACGCCCGCCTCGCCCTGGATAGGCTCCACCAAAAAGCCACAGACGTGCGGGTTGGCCAGCGCCTCAGCCAGGGCCTCCAGGTCGTCGTAAGGCACTACCTGGTAGCCCGGCACGAAAGGCCCAAAGCCGCCCGTGCTGTCCTTGTCGGTGCTGAAGGAGATGATGCCCGTGGTGCGGCCGTGAAAATTGTGCTCAGCCACCACAATGAGCGCCTGGTTAGGGGCGATGCCTTTTTCCTGGTAGCCCCACTTGCGGGCCAGCTTGAGTGCCGTTTCCACGGCCTCGGCGCCCGAGTTCATCAGCAAGGCCTTGTCGTAGCCAAATAGCTCGCAAAGCTGCTTCTCGGCCGCGCCCAGCCGGTCGTTGAAAAAGGCCCGTGAAGTGAGTGTCAGCTGTTGCGCCTGCTCGGTGAGCGCCCCGATGATGCGCGGGTGGCAGTGGCCCTGGTTCACGGCCGAGTAGGCCGATAGAAAGTCAAAATATTGCTTGCCAGCTACATCCCACACGTGGGCGCCCTGGCCCCGGCTCAGCACCACGGGCAGCGGGTGGTAGTTGTGGGCACCGTACTGGTCTTCGAGCTGCATCAGCTCTTCGGCGCGGGAGGTGGCGGGGGCGTGGGGGGCGTGCATGGGTGGGCTGGCTAGGGGAGGAGGGAAGGTGTTCAAAACTACAAACAAAGAAGCAGCAGGTTCGGGCCGGGCGGGCGCCGCTTCTACCTTTGCGCGCCTACTTTAGTACTCTATGGAAACCCTGCACCACCCCGACGCGCCCGCGGCCGTCGGCCCCTATGCCCAAGCCATTGCGGCGGGCGGCTTCGTGTTTTGCTCGGGCCAAACGCCGCTCGTGCCCGCCACCAGGCGCATCGAGGCCACCACCATCGAGGACCAGACGCGCCAAGTGCTGCACAACCTGCGCACCGTGCTTGCCAGCCGCAGCCTGGGTCTGAGTGACATCGTGAAAACGACCGTCTTCCTGAAAAACTTCGCCGATTTCGCCCGCATGAACGCCGTATACGCCGAGGTATTTGGGGCGCACCGGCCAGCCCGCACCACCGTCGAGGTGTCGCGCCTGCCGCTGGAGGCGCTGGTCGAAATCGAGTGCATCGCCGCCCTGCCCGATGGCCGCTGACCCGCGCTTGGCCGCCTTCGCGGCCCTGCCGCTTCAGGCCGGCGACTTTTATTACACCCCCGAAGGGTATATGGTATTTACCGAGCAGTACCACCGCCGCCGGGGCTTTTGCTGCGGCAGCGGCTGCCGCCACTGCCCCTGGAAGAAGGAAAAAGGCTAGCCCGAAAGCAGGAGAAATACCCGCTACCCTGGCGCTACGCCACCGTCGATTATTCCTGCGTGCTCATTCTCAGTTGCTTTGCGATTTGGTAATTAGCCAAATTTTTCCGATATTTGCGGCCCGTTTCGGAATAGCATCATCTAACCCTTCGATATCATGGCCCGAGTTTGTGATTTGACCGGCAAGCGTACCCGCGTAGGCAACAACGTATCGCACGCCAACAACAAAACCAAGCGTAAGTTCTACCCCAACTTGCAGAAAAAGCGCTTCTACATCCCCGAGCAAGATGCTTGGGTAACGCTGCGCGTAGCCGCTTCGACCATCCGCACCATCAACAAGAATGGCATCATGGCCACCTTGAAGAAGGCCAAGGAGCAGGGCTTCATCGTTTACTAGTCCGCTTTTTTTAGCGGCCGGTCGTAGGTTTTTTTCGGGCCTGCCAACTGCGCGCCGGTGCTGGCGGCTAGCCTCCTTCGGGGGCTGGCTGCGAGCACCGGCTTCGTTGTGCAGCGCCAGTCAAACCTACACTGGTGTTAGTTAAGCTACAGCCGGGCCTTGGCCCGCACCCTAAAAGCGCTAAAAAAGCAGTGGTAGCCTGACTTTTAGCGTAGTATCCGTTTCCGCTACTTGCGAAGTTCAGAAAAAAAACTGTACCTTTGCAGTCCTAAAATTAAAAACTAACCCCCCTCCCGTCGCGATGGCCAAGAAAGGAAACCGGGTGCAGGTTATCATGGAGTGCACCGAGCATAAAAACTCGGGTATGCCGGGCACCTCGCGCTACATCACCACCAAAAACCGCAAGAACACCCCCGAGCGCATCGAGCTGAAGAAATTCAACCCGATTCTGCGTAAAATGACTGTTCACAAGGAAATTAAATAACCTGAGTCATGGCTAAGAAAGTAGTAGCAACGCTGAAAACCGCCACCGGTAAAGACTGGGCGAAAGTAATTCGCGCCGTGAAATCGGAGAAAACCGGTGCCTATACCTTCAAGGAGGAAATGGTACCCGTAGACAAGGTACAAGACGTGCTGGCCGGCAAATAAGCTGCCGAGCCGCTGATGAAGCAAAAAAGTCCCACCTTCGTGGGACTTTTTTCGTGTTAGGCAATTTCCTTTTCGTCAGGCTGACGCGGGAAGCATCTTAGCACAACTGGCTTTTAGCAGATATTCTCCTTTCCCGAGCATTGCGAACGTGATAAGAAGCTTCGCAGGCTCAGCATGACAAGCGATTACTATGGGCCTCTTCGACTTTTTTAAGAAAGATAAGGAAAATAAAGAGCAGCAGCAGGCCCTCGACGAAGGCTTGCAGAAGACGAAGACCAACTTCTTCGACCAGCTCAGTAAAGCCGTGGTGGGCAAAAGCACTGTGGACGAGGCCGTGCTCGACGACCTCGAAACGCTGCTCGTGCACGCCGACGTGGGCATCGACACCACGGTCAAGGTCATCGACCGCATCGAAAAGCGCGTGGCCCGCGACAAGTACGTCAGCACGAACGAGCTCGACCGCATCCTGCGCGAGGAGATTGCCGGCCTGCTCGACGGCAACGCTGGGGCCACCGGCTCGCGCGCCATCCTCGACCGGCCCGACAGCCCCGGCCACCCCTTCGTTATCATGGTGGTGGGCGTGAACGGCGTGGGCAAAACCACGACTATTGGCAAGCTCGCTCACCGCTTCCACAGCGCGGGCAAGAAGGTGGTGCTGGGCGCGGCCGATACCTTCCGGGCTGCCGCTGTGGACCAGCTCATCGTGTGGGGCCAGCGGGTGGGCGTGCCCGTCATCTCGCACGGCATGAATACCGACCCCGCCGCCGTGGCCTACGACGCCGTGCTGAAGGGCGTGGAGATGGGTGCCGACGTGGTTATCATCGACACTGCCGGCCGCCTTCACAACAAGGTGAACCTGATGAACGAGCTGAGTAAAATCAAGCGCGTGATGCAGAAGGTAATTCCCGAAGCACCGCACGAAGTGCTACTCGTACTCGACGGCAGCACCGGCCAAAACGCCTTTATGCAAGCCAAGGAATTCACCCGCGCCACGGAGGTGTCGGCGCTGGCCATCACCAAGCTCGATGGCACGGCCAAGGGTGGCGTGGTCATCGGCATCAGTGACCAGTTCAGCATTCCGGTGCGCTACATCGGGGTGGGGGAGAAGATGACCGACTTGCAGCTATTCGACCGCCACACGTTTGTCAACTCTCTTTTCAAGAAGTAATGCTTGCTTGAAATAAGCTCAACTGAACGCGCCCGGTAAACTACCGGGCGCGTTCGTGCGTTTGGGTGGCACCCCTCACCAATCTTATGCCATGCGCATCCCTTACCTGGCCTTGCTGGCTAGCCTCGTGGCCGCCTGCAACTCCAATACCGACACGACTACCACCATCCCCAACGTGCCGGTAAACGTGCAACTCGACCTGCGCGACCAGCAAAACAAGGCCCTTCTCTTCGACAATGGGGTCGTGACTGTTCCGGCGGGCAGCGCTAATGGCCAGGGTGGCGTAAAGGGCATCTACGTAGTGCGCCAAAACGCGACCACGTATTCCGCCTTCGAACGCAACTGCCCCTACCAGCCGCTGAATGCCTGTGCCACCGTCACACTGGATAAAAGCTCCCGGCTATTCTTCCGCGACAGTTGCTGCACCTCGCAGTTTAGCCTACAGGGGCAGGTGACAGGTGGTCCCGCGCCGCGCTCGCTCCGCCAATACAGCACAAGTCTAAGCGGTAGCTTGTTGACAATCACCAATTAAACATTTTTCAGTAAAAAAATAGGTGGAATTTTAGCCTTTGGCTTGCTTTTCTAAAAAACAATTCCCTACCTTTGTGAACCGAAAACGCCGGTTTCGGAATAAAAAGCTTCCTTAGCTCAGCCGGTTAGAGCATCTGACTGTTAATCAGAGGGTCCCTGGTTCGAGCCCAGGAGGGAGCGCTTCTGCTAAAAATGCCACTGTAAATTAAGTATTTACAGTGGCATTTTTGTTTTTAGCTAATGTTGTCCAACTTACCCTGCGTAGAGCAGTGCCGTGTGTTTTAGGCCAAGGGTTGCGGCAGTGGGTTACGTTGGTACGCTTAAAAGAAAAGCCCCCAATCCGTTAAGATTAGGGGCTTTTCTTTTAAGCGCTAGGGCGAGTTAGAGAGCTTACTAGTAGGTGTTTAAGCCGTGGACGTATCCGTTATAGTAATCTTGGTCGCCCCCGGTAAGTGCTTCCTTCTTCACCTGACGTACTTGTGCGCCAATCGCAGATTTATAAGCAGCTGAGCCATAGCCATACTGTGCTGCAACATCAGCGGCATAATCGCGGCCATCGAGTACGCCAAAGTCATAGCTTTCGGGGGTGCGCACACTACTTGTGGGGCTCACTGCGGCCTGCACTAGAACGGGCGTGTTACCTGCAGCCAGGAAGGCAGCTAGTGAGAGAAATCGAAGGGGCTTTTTCATACGCTTGGCAAACTGGAAAAGGAATTAAGAGTGCGACGCCTGTATCACCGGACGTTGAGCGAAATAACGTGAATATAAAGCATTTGCGCAAGAATTATTTATTTTAGTTGTGTATTATCTAGCTGAATGCTGGCCGGCGAAAAGCGCGGGCGCCGGTAAATGCCCGTACTAAGAAACTCTTACCCTAGTCTATGGCTGCTTCTACTGGAGCCGATGCACTCATTAATGGTAAGTGAACTGTAGGGCAGCTCCCTCAAACACCCCAGCCAGTTGTAGCTTATCAATAGAACGCTGGCCGGGCAAGGGCCAGTGTTTTGACCAGCTCCAAACAGTTTTTGTATGAATAAATCCGTTATCTGCTTCGGCGAAGTACTGTGGGATATTTTACCCACGGGCAAGCAGCCGGGCGGCGCTCCATTCAATGTGGCGGTGCACTTGCACCAATTGGGCCAGCCGGTGGCACTTATCAGTCGGGTGGGCGATGACGAACTGGGCCGCGAACTGCTCGACTTTATTACTTCCAAGGGGTTAAGCACCGCGCACGTGCAGCATGGCCAAACGCACCTTACGGGAGTAGTAAAGGCCAACGTGGACGATGCCCACGAGGTAGTGTACAAGATAGTGCAGCCCGTTGCCTGGGACTATATCCAGTACGACGCCGACCTTGCTACGCTGGTGGCCCAGGCCGATGTGCTGGTCTACGGCAGCCTGGCTGCTCGCCAGAGCGGCACCCGCGACACGCTTTACCACCTACTCGACTACGCCCGCTTCAAGGTATTTGACGTGAACCTGCGCGCGCCGCACTACACGCCAGAGGTTACCACGCACCTGCTGGCCCAGGCCGACCTCGTAAAGCTGAACCACCACGAGCTGGCGGAAGTCATAGGCTGGTTTGGTGATGAAGCCCCGGCTGAGCGCGCGGCCGCCATGCGCTGGCTAGCCGAGCGCTTTGGCTTGCAGGCTGTATGTGTGACGTGCGGAGCCGATGGCGCGCTCTTTTACACCGCCGGGCAGCATTACCGCGCCCCTGGCCTGCCGGTGGCCGTGCGCGATACCATCGGTAGCGGTGATGCCTTTTTGGCGGCCTTGCTGCGCGGCTGGCTAGCTGGGGAGGAGCCGGGTGCGGCCCTGCGCTTTGCGTGCGCGGCCGGGGCGCTGGTGGCCACGCAGCCGGGCGCTACGCCCACTATTACGGCTGCGGAAGTACGTGCGCTGCTGAGCTAAGAAAGTAGGCGCGAGAACAAAGAGTGAAAGGGGGGAAGTGAAAAACTTAGTACTCGCCTTCTACCTTTCGCTTACTACTTCTCGTCCTACTGCCGCCCACCCATGAAAAAAGTTCTTTCCGCCTTGAGCGCCTCGCTGCTCACTACCGCCGCCCTGGCCCAGCCCAGCCCACCGCCTGCCACGCCGCAGTATCGCCCGGCCTACCATTTCACGCCGGCTGCGCACTGGATGAACGACCCTAACGGCATGGTATATTACCAGGGCACGTACCACCTGTTTTTTCAGTACTACCCCGGCGGCATGGTGTGGGGGCCCATGCACTGGGGCCACGCCACCAGCTCCGATATGCTGCGCTGGCAGCAGCAACCCATTGCGCTGTATCCCGATAGCCTGGGTTATATCTTCTCCGGCTCGGCGGTGGTCGATGCCAATAACACGGCGGGCTTTGGCCAGAATGCGCTCGTGGCTATTTTTACCCATCACGACCCGAAGCTGGAGAAAACCGACCCCGGCCACAGCCAAAACCAGAGCCTAGCCTACAGCCTCGACGCCGGCAAAACCTGGACCAAATACCGCGGCAACCCCGTGCTGAAAAGCCCCGGCATCGTCGATTTTCGTGACCCCAAAGTGAATTGGAACGCGCAGGCCAAGCAGTGGCTCATGACGCTGGCTACCAAGGACCGCATCACGTTCTACACCTCGCCCAACCTCAAAACCTGGACCAAGGCTAGCGAGTTTGGCGAGAAGCTGGGCGCGCACGGCGGCGTGTGGGAGTGCCCCGATTTGTTTCCGCTCACGCTGAATGGTAAAACGCACTGGGTGCTTATTGTCAACCTCAATCCCGGCGGGCCGAATGGCGGCTCAGCTACGCAGTATTTCGTGGGCAATTTTGACGGCCACACCTTCACGCCGCTCACTACAAAAACGAAGTGGGCCGACTACGGCCCCGACGAATACGCCGGCGTGACCTGGGAAAATACCGGTGCCCGCCGCCTGTTTCTGGGCTGGATGAGCAACTGGGAATACGGTAACCAGGTGCCCACCTCGCCTTGGCGTAGCGCCATGACCATCCCGCGCGAGCTGGGCCTGCGCCAGGAAGGCACCGAAATCTACCTTACTTCGCAGCCCGCCGCCGAGGTGGGCCGGCTAGCCACTACGCCTACCACGCTGGCTAATGTGGCCGTGAAAAACAGCGTGGACCTCACTGCCCGCCTCAAAACCACCGGTGCCAAGCGCCGCCTCACGCTGCGCACCGCGCAACTGGCTGGCTTCGAGCTGGTGCTGGGCAACGCGGCCGGTGAGGAACTGGTAGTGGGCTACGACGCGGCAGCTAAGCACTATTTCATCGACCGTAGCAAGTCGGGCGACGTCAAGTTTAGCTCCAAATTCAACGGCCGCAGTACGGCCCCGCGCCTCACATCGGCCCCCAGCGCCGACCTCACGCTGTACCTCGATGCGGCCTCGGTAGAGCTATTTGCCGACCACGGGCTCACGGCCATGACGGCGATTTTTTTTCCCACCAAGCCCCTCACGACCGTGCGCCTGCGCTCGAAGCAGGGCGTAACCTGGCAGGCAGTTAGCAGCGCGGCGCTGGTCATCAAGCCAGCGGCAAAATAGCAGTAGCGTCGACTTTTAGTCCGCGAGTGTCAGATACCACGACCTCCGGACTAAAATTTCGCGCTACTGCCTACGGCTGCGTGAGTGCAAAAAGAGGACCCTGGCCACGCCAGGGTCCTCTTTTTAAATGAAGCCGGATTGGGTAAGCAGCCTACCAGAAAACGGTGTAGAGCATCGTGATGATGGCCAATACGAACGCCGAGCCGATGGCAAAGCTGCGGTTGGGGCGGAACATGCTCGAGTCGATTTCGAGGCCCTTGGGGTTGGTGCGGCCGTGGCCCTGCACCAGGCTGATGAGCACCATGCCCACGATGCAGAACACGAACACAAAGCCCATGCGGTCGAGGAACGGAATCTCGTAGATGCTAGAGCCTTCGGGCTTCACGGCGAAGCCGAAAGGCGCCAGGAACGAGAGGTCCATCATGCCGGGCAGGAACTTGAGCACAATCGAGAACAGGAAGCCGCCGATGGTGGCGAACAGCGCGGCGCTCGACGTGGTTTTCTTCCAGAAGAAGCCCAGGATGAACATGGCAAAAATGCCCGGCGACACGAAGCCCGTGTACTCCTGAATGAACTGGAAACCACCCTTCTTATCAATGCCCAGGTGCGGCGCGATGAGGATGCCCAACAGCATGGCCACCACGACCGAGATTTTGCCTACGGCCACCATCTTCTTCTCCGAAGCGTTGACGTTCAGTACTTTCTTATACACGTCGAGCGTGAAGATGGTCGCAATCGAGTTGGCTTTGCCGGCTAGCGAGGCTACTACGGCGGCGGTGAGGGCGGCAAACGACAAGCCTTTCAGGCCCACGGGCAAGATGTTGAGCAATACCGGGTAGGCGCGGTCGGGGTTGAGGTCGGCCCCAGCACCAAACTCGCTAGCGCCGAACACGTTCTCCTTGTAAAGCACGAAGGCCGCGATGCCGGGGAGTACCACAATCACGGGCATCAGCATCTTGAGGAACGCGGCGAAGAGCAGGCCGCCGCGGGCAGTGGGCAGGTCGGCGCCCAGGGCGCGCTGCGTGATGTACTGGTTGCAGCCCCAGTAGTTGAGGTTCACAATCCAGAGGCCGCCGAGCAACACAGTGAGGCCAGGCAGGTCGATGTAGTTGGGGTCGTCGCGCTTCACAATCATGTGGAAGTGATTGTTGGCCTGGTCCATGAGAATGTTAAAGCCGTTGAACACGCCCGTAGTGCCGTAGTGCTCCGATACCAGGTTGAGGGCCAGGTAGGTGGTAGCCAGGCCGCCCAAGATGAGGAAGAATACTTGGATAACGTCGGTGAAGCCGATAACCTTCATGCCGCCCAGCGTGATGATGACGGCGGCAATGGCCAGCGCGTACATACAAAACGTGAGGTTGAGCCCCGATACGCTGCTCACCGCGATGGCACCCAGATACAGGATAGAGGTCAGGTTTACGACCACGTACAGTGCCAGCCAGAAAATAGCCATAATCATGGCCACCGTGCCGTTGTAGCGCTGGTGCAGAAACTGCGGCATGGTGAAGATTTTATTCTTCAAATATACCGGGATGAAGAACGTGGCCACGATGATGAGCGTCACGGACGCCATCCACTCATAGGCCGAAATGGCCAAGCCAATCTTAAAGCCCGAGCCGGCCATGCCCACGAATTGTTCGGCCGAGATGTTGGAGGCGATGAGCGACGAGCCGATGGCCCACCAGGTGAGCGAGCCCTCGGCGAGGAAATAATCCTTGGAATCGCCTTCCACGGAGCCGTCGTGGCCCGTCTTGCGGTTATAAATCCAGATGCCGTAGCCGGCAACTATCAAAAAGTAAACAAAAAAGACTATGTAGTCTAGCGTAGCCAGCTTGTGCATAGGGCGGGAAAATAACGAATGGAAAACGAAAGTAGGGCAAATATCAGCTTGCCAGCCTACGCAAACGATTGCGCAGCGAAAATTGGTGTCTAAGGTTCTACCCGCCACCAGTCAAAGGCGGCGGAGCTAGGCGTTGATACCGAGCTGGCTGCGAGGCAAAAAAGCCCCAGCTTGGCGCCCACCCAGCGTCCTTCCCGCGCCGTGAACTCGGGGCCGAGCGGCGAAAATTGCCGGCCATCGGCGCTATAGCTGAACTGGTAGCGGCCGCTGGCCCGCACCGTCACCCGCAGGTAGAGCAGCTGGCCGGCTGGCAGCGGCGTGGGGGCTATGGCAGCCGGCGCCTCGGCGCTGCCCTTGTCGGCCTGGAGGCAGGTGGTCTGGCTCAGGGCTAGCCGGCCGTCGGCCTGGCGGGTGAGGGTGAGCGTGGCGTAGTCCATACCCAGCACCACGAGGCCGGCGCGGTCGCCCGCGCTTTGGCCCGCGAAGGTGACTTTGGTGGTGGCGGTGAAATGCTCGGCGGGCAGCTTTTGCAGCAGCAGGCTAGGCACGAGGTAGAGGTTAGGGGCCTCGGTGGGGGCGGGCACGGCGGCCAGCGCCAGCTGGCCGGGCTGGGCGGCCGCGCTGCTGGCTAGCCACTGCGGCTGCGGGTTGGCCTGCCACTGCCATTGTAGGCCCGGCGCGCTGCTGGCAAACTCGTCGGAGGTGGCGGGCACGGCCACGGCTGCTTTGCCGGGCACGACAGGCTTGCGGTAGGTGAGCACGGGCTCGCCGGTGCCGTCGCCATCGGCGTCGAGGCCCATCACGGGCCAGTCGTTTTTCCAGGTCATGGGCTGGAGGTGGACTACCCGACCATAGGCCCCCTGGTCCTGAAAGTGCAGAAACCAATCCTGCTTCCCGTCGGGCGTATCGACCCACGCGCCCTGATGCGGGCCGTTGACGGGGCTTTTGCCCTGGGCCATGACAATCTTGTCTTCGTAGGGGCCGAAAATGCTTTTGCTGCGCAGCGCCACTTGCCAGCCGGTTTTCACGCCGCCGCCCGGCGCGAAAATGTAGTAGTAGCCGTGGCGCTTGTAAAATTTCGGCCCCTCGATGGTCGGGTGGTCTTTGTGCCCATCGAACACCAGCTTATCCTCACCCAGTAGGCTG
>Ga0268353_100093_pt1 | contig 15250 bp, 11 predicted proteins | sample G5R2_NF_18SEP201_FD_190168 | JGI IMG/M metagenome (GOLD analysis project Ga0268353, IMG submission 190168) | Phyllosphere microbial comminities from switchgrass, GLBRC, Michigan, United States - G5R2_NF_18SEP2017_LD1 | ecosystem: Host-associated > Plants > Phyllosphere > Phylloplane/Leaf | place... | reverse complement strand
CTAGAAAAAAAACTACTCCTTATCCGTCAGGTCGCGCTCGATGGTGTGCAAAAAGATGCGGTCGATACCTTCTTCTACCGTGGGCAGGATGTGCAGGACCGACTCCAGCTTGCTGATGGTGATGAGCTTCAGCACGTGGTCTTGCAGGCCGGTGAGCACCAGTAGGCCGCCCGTAGAGTTGCAGAGGCGGTTGGCGATGAGGATGGAGCTGAGGCCCGACGAGTCGGTGTATTTTACGTTTTGAAGGTCGAGTATCAGGTTGTTACTGCCTTCAGCGTTGAGCTTCACAAACTCCGATTTCAGGTCAGGCGCAACGGTGGTATCAAGCTTTTTTTCATCAATGGTGATGACGGTGTAGCTCTCTTTTTTATCGATGGAGTACTTCATAAAACCGCGGCGGGAGGATGAGATTTTGGTGCTGAGTGGCGAAGGTAGGGATAAAAAGGAAAACGCGAAACCAGGCCGGGGTGAAGGGGAAGCACTAACTACTTGGCGAGGTGAGGCTAGTGGGCATTAGCACTTTCAGCGGGTCCGCCGAAGGTAAGCGATGCCCAGGTACTCAGCCAGTCGGGCCGGGCGGTGGTGCCCGACAAGGCTAGCGCGGGCGGCGCATTTTCCATTCGCACGGTGGCTAGAAGGTAGGGCCCGGCCCCGGAAAGGCGCAGCAGCACGCGGCCCTGCGCGTTGCTGAAGGTCGCGAAATGAGTAACCGCCGAGCCTGCCGTTGGTTTAGAATCGGGGGTGGAAACTTGCCACACCTGCACCTGCGCGCCTGGCACGGGCTGCCCGTAACGCAGCACGCGCACAGTGAGGGCCGCGCTGGGCCGCAGGCGGTAGGGGTTTTGCTCGGGCACTAGCTCTAGCGGCAGGCCCAGCACACGCCGAAAAGCGGTGTCGGCAGCGGCGCTGGGCAGGCGGGGGCCGCTTGTGGCTAGCACTAGCGACTTGGCGCATCGTTGGTAGGCTTCGCGGCCGGGCTTGGTAGTGGCTTCACCAGCTTCCTGGCGCTGGCGCAGGGCGTAGCCCAGGCTTTCTTCGCGCAGGTAGGTGGTGAACTCGGCAGCGGGCAGTTCGAGGTAGGCCAGCCGGCTTGTGAGGACCAGCAGGTGGGTGCCGGGCGCGGTACAGGTCAGGAAAGGGGTTAGCGAATCGGCGAGCAGAGCCGGGCGCAGGTCGGTGGAGTCGGCCGCGCTGCTGGGGCCGTAGCGCACGAAGCGGCGAACCCGCCGCGTAGGCCGAGGCCATGCTTTGCCAGTGAAGTTTTCACCTACTACTAACCGGAGTGGTGTCGCCGCGCCAGCTACCACCCAAAAGCTAGCCGGTTGGAGCCAGAACTCGTGGGCCAGCGTGGCGGTGGTGATGCAGGCAAAAGCAAAAAGTAAATTTATTCTCATACACAAAGCGATGAGGAAATCTCCCTGCTTGCCTTGGTGAGCGTAACGAAGAGGAGCGCGGTAATCTTTCCTACGCGTCAGGCTAGTAGCCTAAACGTGCAGAAAAGATTGCCGCGCGCCATTTCATCGCGCTTGCCAGATAACTAAAAAATAGTAGGAAAGGCTATTGCCGCTCCAAGGCCAGCGCATACGCCCGGTCGTAGTACACACGCAGGTTTTTCCAGTCGAAAATATCGGCGGAGCTTTCTACTCTGTTGCGCTGCGTGATACGCTCGCGGCGGCTGAGCAGCACGAAGTTCCAGAGCATGTCGGTCAGCTCCTCGGCGGCCTGGTCGAAGGTGCGCTCCTGGCGGCGCACCACAAAAATGCCTTTGTCCTCGTGCTCGCCCACGTTTTTCTGCACGTAGTCGCCAAAGCCCGAGAGGTCGCTCGTGACGGCCGGCACGCCGCGGGCCACGCATTCGAGCGGGGTGTAGCCCCAGGGCTCGTAGTAGCTTGGGAACACGCCCAGGTGGCAGCCGCGCACAAACTGCCCGTAGTCCATGCCGAAAAGCGGCGAAGTAGTGCTCACGAAGTCCGGGTGATATACAATCTTCACGCGGTCGTGCTGGTTATTCACCAAATTGGCGCGGCGTACGAAGTTCAGGATGTCGTCGTCCTGGTCGTTCACCAAATTGTGGGTGATAACGGAGGGCAGGGCCGAGGTTTTCCAGCTTTGCAGGCCGCGGCGGTAGCGCAGCTTCCAGTAGTCATCGACCATGCTGTCGAGGTCGGGTAGGCGGTGGTCCTGGCTGGCCGCGGCGGCGTAGAACAGGCGCTCGCCCACCTGCTCTTCGATGGCGCGGCAGGTTTGGCGCACTTCTTCGAGCTGGGCGCGGCTTTGCAGCACGAGCGGGTTGATGCTGGTGTAGGGGCGCTTGGTGATGAAAAACATCACCACCTGGCCTTCCAGCCCGCTTTGCTGCAAGCGGTGGTTGAGGCGGGCCAGCGCCTCCAGCGTGAGGTCGAAACCCTTGTTGTGGTACTCGTAGCGGCCCGACGTGAAGAGGTACAGCGTCTGGTCGAGGTCGAAGGAATAGCTCTGGAAAAAGTGCGCCATCACAAACTCGTGGATTTTATCCTTGTAGAGCTTGTGCAGGTTTTGGAACTCGTGCAGGGCCACGAAGCGCTCGATGTTGAGGCCGTTGGGCAACACCGCGTCGGGGATTCTATCCAGCAGGTAGATGCACTCGCGCACCGTCAATTCGCTCACCGTGGTGAAAACGTGGCTGCCGTGAGCGGCGGCGCGCTCCATGCTCACGGCGGGCTCGATGTTGAAGTGCCGGGCCTGGCTCCGCCAATCGACCAGCATGAGGTGGTCGTAAAAATCGGGGTCATTCATGGCCAGGTAGCGGCCCAGCAGCGTGGCGTGCGTGGTAAACACGAGGTGCGCAGGTACCTGGCGGCGGCGCAACTCGGGGATGGCCACGCCCGTCATCCACTCGTGAAAGTGGGCGACTACCTTCCACTGGTCTACCGTTTGGCGGGCAACCGTTTCGACAAACTGGGTAGCCAGGTGGCCGAAGGCGATGACCTGGTGCAGCAGGTCGTCGTTGTCGGGCGCGGGTATCTGGTGGTCGCGCCAGAGGTCGCTTTTGAGCGTGCCGAGCTCATTGTACTTCTGGAACGGGTTGATGAGCACCACGCGGGGCCGGCCCGTTACGAGCCACACCCCCAGGCAGATGTCCATGCCCTGGGCGCGCAGCATGCGCACAGCCGTGGCGTAGGGGTCGTTCATGCCGGCGAGCTGCTGGTCGTCGTAGGCCTCAAACTCACCCTGGGCCTGCTGCGGAAAGTAGGGGCCCAGTAGGCAGTAGCGGCCGCCCCAGGCCGGCATGGTGGCCGGCACCTTGGAGCGGATAACGGTGTAGATGCCGCCCACCTGGTTGCACACTTCCCAGGCTACTTCTATTAATAATGAATCGGGGAACAAGGCTTCGGGTGCGTGGGGCTGGGGCTGCATAGGCAAAAAGGAAACGGGCGGGAAATAGCCGCGGCAAGGTAAGCCGGGCCTCTCCGTACTTCCTACGCTAAAAAACCGCCAACAGCGGTGCCGACGCGAAAACATAAAGCCCGGCCAGTAGCTTTAGAGGCGTCAAATTACCCTTCTTATGTCCGACCTTTTCAACGTTCTCCCGACCGAGCATCCCGTGCTGCCCCAGCTCACGCAGCGCCGCAGCCCCCGCGCCTACGCCGACCAGCCCGTGCCTACCGAGGTGCTCCAGCAGCTCTTTACGGCGGCCGGCACGGCGGCCTCGTGCTTTGGCGAGCAGCCCTGGCGCTTTATCGTGGGCAGCCAGCAGAGCAGCCCCGAAGCGTTTCAAAAAATCCTGGGTACCCTGGCCGAGTTCAACCAGGCTTGGGCCAAAAAAGCGTCGGCGCTAGCCATTGCCGTGGCCAAAACCACGTTCTCGCACGACAGCAACCCCAACGCCTGGGCTAAGCACGATGTGGGCCAGGCCGTGGCTACCCTCGCCATCCAGGGCGTTGAGCTGGGCGTGCAGATTCACCAGATGGCGGGCTTCTCGCAGGACGCGGCCCGCACCGCCTTCCAGATTCCGGCCGAGTACGAGTTGGTGTCGGTGTTCACTATCGGCTACCCCGGCAGCGCCGACAGCCTGCCCGACCCCTTGAAAGAGCGCGAAACCGCCCCCCGCAGCCGCAAGCCACTGGGCGAAATCATGTTCGAAGGTGGCTGGCCCACCCCAGCCGGCGAGCGCTACGACCAAGCACCCGTTTAAGCTGCTAAGGAGTAAATGAGAGCGGGGTGAGTGATTGTCTTAGAAGACAATCACTCACCCCGCTCTCATTTAACTTTTGAGGCCTAGCGCGACAGCACCACTACTGCGTACGGCCCCAGTGCGACGTTACCGTGCTGCGGGTAGCCATCGTACTCGCCAGTTTCGGCATGGCTGCCGAAGCAGGGGAAGTTCTGGAAGTCGGCGTCGTAACCGGTCCAGTCCGAGTTGAAGCGTACCGTCCACTCACCTTCGGCGGGCAGGCCGATGGTGTAGCCTTCGTGCGCCTGGTTGCCGAAGTTGGCGACGACGATGGTGGCATCCTCGGGGCGGCCATCCCAGCGGGCGAAGGCAATGACCTTTGCGTCGTTATTGACGTGGAAAACGTGGCAGCCCTGGCCGCGCAGGCCGGGCGTGACGCCACGCAGGTCGCGCCGCAACGCGATGAGGTCGCGGTAGAGCTGCGTAAGGCCGGCGTGTGCCTCGGCCCAGTCCCACTCCAGCGGCTCGGTGTCGTTGAAAGAGCCGGGGGCCAGAAACTCCTGGCCCTGGAACAGCATGGGGATGCCGGGGGCCGTGAGCGTGAGGCTGGCGCCGAGCACCATACGCTTTTTAGCGAAGTAGTTCTCGACGTTGCCGGGCGCAATTTCCTCGGGTAAGCGGCTCTTGCCGTTGGCTACCTCGTCGTGGCTTTCGGTGTAGATAACGCGCTGGAAAGCATCGCCATTATAGGCCGTGCAGATGGCGCGGCTCACGGCGTGCATGTCGCGGTCGGCATCGGCGAAGGCCGTGAGGGCCTGGTGCATGGGGTAGATGAACGACGACGACCACTGGGCCGAGAAGCCCTCGCCGCCGGCCTCAGTCGGGGCGGTGATGGCCGGGTTGCCGCGCAGGTCTTCGGCGATGGTGATTTTCCAGGGCTGCTTGGTGCGGATTTCCTCGTTCACCCAGCGCATGAGGCTCCAGCCGTCGGGCAGGTCGGCACCAGGGTCTTCCTCGCCCTTCACGTTGCGGATGAAAGCGATGGCATCCATGCGCAGGCCGTCGCAGTGGTAGTCTTCGAGCCACATCAGGGCATTATCACGGATGTAGCGGCGCACCTCGGGGCGGCCGTAATCGGGGCGGTTGTGGCCCCAGGGCGTTTCGGCGCGCCAGTCGTTGTAGAAATAGATGCCGCCGCCGTCGTTTTCCTGCCAGCCGTCGAACTGCCACAAGTCGAGGTCGCCGGGGCCGAAGTGGTTGTACACCACGTCGAGAATAATGGCGATGCCGTGCTGGTGGGCGGCTTTAACCAACTCGCGGAACGCCTCGGCTCCGCCGTAGTCGCTTTCGAGGGCAAACGGGTTGGATGGGTTGTAGCCCCACGAGTAAGCTCCCGGAAACTCGGTGGCCGGCATAATCTCAATGCAGTTGATACCCAGGCTTTGCAGATAGCCGAGGCGCTCGATTACGTCGCGGAAGGTGCCGGGGTGGCCGGCCTCCTTGGCGTTGAAGGTGCCGATGTGCAGCTCGTAGATGATAAGGTCATTCCAGGCGGGCATCTGGAAGTTGTCACCCTCCCAGTCGAAGTCCAGCGTGTCGAACACCAGTGAGTAACCCGACGAGTTGGTGACGGCGCGGGCGTAGGGGTCGTTGCGGGTCAGCTCGCCGGCGGGCGTGGTGAGGGCAAACTTGTAGCCGTCGCCGGCCTTCACGCCGGGCAGGTCGCCGGCCCAGTTGCCGTCGCCTTCGGCTTGGAGCGGGTGGGCATTTTTGTCCCAGTCATTAAACGTGCCGACGACCGACACAGCGCTGGCGGTCGGTGCCCACACCCGGAAGGTGGTGCCCTGCGCGTGAGGAAGTGCGCCGAAGCCGTCGCGAACGGGCGCAGCAACGGCGGATGAAGTAGCAGCAGCTTTAGTAGAAACGGCGGGGGCGGTTTTCGTAATAGCGGGCGAAGCGGCCGGTTGAGCCGGCTTCGACTTAGGAAGCGTTAGCGTAGGAGTAGGCATAAAAAAAAGCCGTCGCGCGGGCTCTCATTGATTGAGCCTCACTGGCGCGGCAGGCGGATAGGTACCCTTGTACGGTGCCAACGCAATTAGGATATGCTCGGCAGCAAGCGCGCTAAGCCAGCTAGCAAATACCTTTATGAATGGAACTATCTCGGGCGCCGCCCCGTTTAGCGCGCACCCTACCCAGCCGCCAGCGCGCCTTGCGCGCAAGCAGGCGGCGGGCCACTTTGCCTATGACCGCTACGCTACCGCCACCCCTCATTGAGGCATTCAGTTGGGCCTACGAGCCGCGCACCGGCCTGCTGCGGGGCGAGTGGGCTGGGCCGGTGCCCCTGGCCGCGCTGCCCGCCTGCTACGGCCAACTCCTGGTAGCTGCCGAGGCGCACGACTGCCGCTTCTGGCTGGTGGATATGCGCCGCCGCAACTGGCACGATGCGGCCTTTGCCGAGTGGTTCAGCACCGACTTTGCCCAGCGGGCCAGCCAGGCGGTGGGCCAGCCGTTGTTCATAGCCTGCGTGGTGCAGCCGGGCCAGCGTCCGCAGGTGGAGGGGCAGTGCAACGAGCAGATGCTGCGCCAGATTACGGCTTACAACGTCTTTCCCTTTTACTTCACCGAAGAGGACCAGGCTCGCGCCTGGCTTCGTGACCAGCAGGCCGCCGAAGCGCCTGCCGCTGGCCCAGTGCAATAATGATTTCACAGAAAAAGGCCCCAGACGAATAGTTTGGGGCCTTTTTCTGTGAAATCACTTTTTTGTAAGCCGTGGTTATTCCTTCACGAAGCGCCGCACTACGCGGCCGGTGTTGGCGTGCAACTCAAAGAAGTAAACGCCCGCCGCCAGCTTTTCTACGGCAATGGTGGTGGTGCCGGCGGCCGTGGTGCCTTGCAGGGCTACCTGGCCTAGGGCCGTGCGCACGAGGTAGGGCGTAGGCTGCTCGGTGAGCAGGTGCAGGCTTTCGCGGGCGGGATTGGGGCTAAGGGCGAACTCCGCGCCAGCCCCGGCTACGGTAACGGTGGGTGAGTAGTGGGCGGTGCCATCCGCGTCCACCTGCCGCAGGCGGTAGTAGAGCTGGCCAGCCGGGGCCGTGCGGTCGAGGCTGGCGTAGCGGTGCGCCTGCTGGGTGCTGCCCTGGGCGGCTACGCTGGCCACCGGCGCGTAGGCGTAGCCATCGAGCGAGCGCTCTACCACGAACTTGGCACTGTATAGTTCGCTGGCCGTGGCCCAGGCCACCTGCACGCCGCTGGCCCCGCGGGCTGCCGTGAAGCTGGTCAGTTGCACCGGCAGCGGGTTGGCGGCGATGGTCGGGTCGGTGTTGGCTAAGCTAAAATCGGAGAAGCTCTGGAAACTGCCCGACTTGAGCATGTCTCTCGTGTTCGACTGCCGGCTGATGCTCGTCCAGTGGCTGCCGTCGTTGCTGTTTTTGGCCACCACGAAGTCGGCCGCGCTGGGGTCGGTCACGCCATCGTCGCTCCCAAAGCTCAGCTCCACGCTGCCCGAGAACGTGCCGGCGGTAGGTACCGGGCTAGGTGTGAGCGTGTAGTAGCGCACCCGCGAAATGCGGGCCAGTGGCGCATTTAGCGTTTGGTCGGCGGGCTGGCCCTCGGTTTGCGAGGCCGTGTACAGCGTAGCTGTGTTAGGCGCAATGTCGATGTTGAGCGTGAGCGGGCGATAGTTGCCGTTGCGGCCGATGGGGAAAAGCTGCGAGGGGCCGGCCCCGGCCGCTACCTCACGCGCCAGCGGGCCATCGACATAGCTGGTGCCGCCAGCGGCTATCAGTACCTGAAAGTCGTCGGGCGGGGTGGTGGGGGTGCGGTAGCGCAGCACGAGCGGGTTGGCGGCGGTAGTGGCGATGGTGCCGCCGTCCAGGTCGAGCGTTTTCTCGATGGCTACCGGGCCGGTGGTAGTGGCGCGGGCCGCAGTGCCCGACACGCGCACGCTGTAGTAGCTGCCCGCGCCCAGCGTAGCCGTGCCGGACGTGAACACCGGCTGGCCGATAACGGCACCCCAGCCGCTGGCCACCCGCAGGTTGTCGAGGGTGAGGGTAGGGTAGGTGCCACTGGACTGCCGCAGCAGCACCGCGCTCAGGCCGGCCAGCGCCGTGGTGCTCGACGACACCGGCCCCACGCTGGGCGTGGCCGGCTCAGTCAGAGGCAGGGCCGTAGTAGTAGAATTATCGAAGATGAACAGGCTGGCTACGTCATCACCCGAAGAGTTATCTACTTTCAGCACTACCAAATACGTGTTGTTAAAGCTCATAACTGGCGCCCCGGTGTAGGTGCCCGCCGAGGTGTTGGCGCTGAGCCCCAGTTGGTAGCCCCCGGTGGTGGGCTGCGCAAACACCCGCCCCACGAAGGTGGTCGAGCTATTGCTGAACGAGAAGAAGTAGTCGCTGCCCACTACGGCCGACAGATTAATGAGTGCCGCCGCGTAGAGCGTGCTACCGCCCGCCTGGGCAGTGGTAAAGGGCTTGTAGATATCCTCGGCGCTGCTGGCGCCGCTCAGGCGGGCCTGCGACGACTCGGTGAAGCCGCTGGGCTTGACGGTGGCAAAGCTGGCGCCCTGCGGGTAGGTATAGCGCGCCTGGTTGCCACTGGCCGTCGCCACAGGGATGGCACTGGTGTTGCCCTGGCGTAGCCAGCCGGTGCCGGCTGTTTGCGAAAGCACCGTGCCGGTGGCGTAGTCAAAGTCTTCTTCCAGCAACAGTATGCCGGCTGCCGAGGGGGGGGGCGTGAGGGTGGTAAACGTGCTGCTGGTACCGTTGGCCGGGCCGTAGGCTTCGCCACCGGCGGCCGTACCCACATTGTAGGTATACACATCGGCCACGTAGCTGCTGCTGGGGGCTAGGCCGGTGACCGTCACGCTACTAGTATTGGCTGCCGCAAATACGACAAAGCCCGTTCCCAGGGCCGTGCCCGTGCCGTAGGCCGCCGCGCCCGCGTAGGCAGTGCCACTGGCGGGCGCGGCGGCTGTTGCCGTGGCCGGGCGCACGACTACCAGCAAGTTGGTGCCCGCGCCCGCACCCAGCGTGAGCACGGCCGAGGAGATAGTGAGGGTGCCCGCCGCTACGGTAGGTGCCGGCGTGGCCGCCGGGAAGGCAACTACGGTGCCGCTGACGGCCACAGGTTGCGTAGTAGCGCCCCCGCCGGCATTCACGATGGTGCCGGTGTAGCTGTCAGCGGCAGCCTGGAGCAGGTGCACATAGATGGGCTGGCCACCGCTGGCCAGCACGCTGGCTGCCAGGGCAGTAACCGTGCTGGCGTAGGAACCCGCCACGCCGGTTAGCGATACTTCAAAACCTGCCGGGGCCATCACGGTGATGTCGCCGGTCAGGTTGGCGCCCGTCAGGGTGTAGGCCTGGCTGGTTGAAGGGCTGCCGGCCGGGGCGTTAAACGCGGCTAGTGAGGCCACGCTGGTCGTCAAGGCAGGCGAGGGCGCGGCCACGGTGCCGCTGATGGCCACACTCTGCGTAGTAGCGCCGGTAGCGGCGTTGGTAACTGAGCCAGTGTAGGAGCCCGCAGCTGCGGCAGCGGCTAGCCGCACGTAGATAGTGCGGCCAGTAGTAGCGTTGGTTTGAGTCACGGTGATGGTCGTGGCAAAGGTGCCGGGCGAGGTGGTGGTAGTGCCCGCGCTCTGGGCTACCTCAAAGCCGTTGGGGGCTGTCACGGTCACGCCGCTGCCTAGGCCTGACCCCGTCAGCGCATAGGTCTGGTAAGCCGAAGCCGTACCCTGCGTGGTGCTAAAGCCGCTGAGGCTGGCGGGTGCCACCGTCAGCGTGGGCGGCGTAACGGTACCGCTCACGGCCACGCTCTGGGTAGCCGCGCCGGTGGCGGCGTTGGTCACGGCATCGGTATACGTGCCGGCCGGCGTAGCGGCAGCCAGGCGCACGTAGATGGTGCGGCCCGCCGTAGCATTGGCCTGCGTCACGGTGAGGCTGGTGGCAAAGGTGCCGGGCGAGGTAGTGGTAGTGCCCGCACTCTGGGCTACCTCAAAGCCACTGGGGGCCGTCACGGTTACACTGCTGCTCAGGCCGCCGCCCGCCAGGGCGTAGGTCTGGTAAGCGGAGGCTGTGCCTTGCGGCGTGCTAAAGGCGGTGAGGCTGGTGGGCGTCACGGTCAGCCCCGTAGTATTGCCGGTCACGGCTACGCTGGCCGAGGCCGTCGTACTTGTATTTGTTACGCTGCCGCTGAAGGTGCCGGCCGCGGTACCGGTCAGCCGCACGTAAATAGTGGCCGAAGCGCTGCCATTGCTCTGCGCCACGGTCTGGGTAGCTGCGAATCCTGCGTTGGCGCTCGTCTGCGATACCTCGTAGCCGGTGGGGGCCGTCACCGTCACATCGGTAGCCAGGCTGCTGCCGGTCAAGGTGTAGCTCTGGGCCGCCGAAGGCGTGCCCACGGGCGTGCTGAAGGCGGTGAGCGTGCCGGTAGTACTGAGTTGAGGCGTGCCCGCAGCCGCCGTCCCGGTCAGGATAATATCATCGACCCGCAGGGCCGTCGAGCCAGACTTGCGAAAGCGTAGGGTCAGGCTGGCTACCTGGGCCGCGGTCGGCACGGCTACGCCCGTAATGCCGTACCAGCCAGTGGCCGCCGTGCTGCTGGGCAGGCCGCTCACCGTGAGCGGCGTGTAGCTCACGCCGTTGTCAATGGAGTAGTCTACCACTAGGGTGTACGCCGCCGCCGATTCCTTGCGCAAGCCAAACGACAGCGACAGGCCGGTGTAGTTGCTACCATTGATGTTGCCAATGGCGAAGCCATACTCTGCGTTGGCGCTGGTAAAAAAGGCGTTGCCACTACCGCTGGCCCCGGTGTAGCCGCCCGATACGCTGGTGTTGCGGATGTCCGCCCCGTTGGTCGCGCCACCCGCGTTGTAGGTATAGCCGTTGCCCTTGGTAGAAAAAGTAGCGGGCGCCGTGCCGTTGGCATACGTAGCGATGCTAGGGCTGCCCGACGGCGTGCCGAAGGTTTCATTGAAAACCGTCGTTTGCCCCCAGCCCAGCAGCGGCAGCAGCACCAGCCACAAACCGCTGAATAACTGCCGTGAGAAATTAGTGAATAAAGAAAGATTCATGCGCAAGAAAGTTGTTTTAGCTAGAAAAAGAAGGGAAAAGGCCAGCGTCGAAGGTAGCAGGAGTAGCTAGTCAATCCAAGAATAAGCCTGATTAGTAATGGTATAGTAACACAATTCTGCCATCAAGGCCAAAAAAAGCCCCTCACTGACGAAGTGAGGGGCTTTCTTATAAATGCAGGCACACCCTACTCCGCTTTGCTGATAAGCTGGGTGAAAATGCCATCGAGGAGCAGCGCATAGGTGCCCGCCGCCAGCCCTGCCAGGCTAAGCTGGCCATCGGCGGCTAGGCGCACGCTGCGTACCGGCTGGCCTCGTAGGTCGCGCACCTCGGCTAGGTGCCCGGCGGCAGCGGGGCCGCCCGCCACCGTCAGCCCGTCGCGCGTCGGGTTGGGGTAGCAGCGCAGGGGCGGCAGCCCGGCCGCTACGGGTACCACGGCCGAGTACTGGGCCGTGCCATCCTGGTCTAGTTGCCGCAGGCGGTAGTAAAGTGCCGCTGGTGGAGCCATCTCATCCACGGCCGCATAGGTGCGGGCCAACTGCGACGACCCCGCTGCCTCCACGCTGGCCACCGTGCCAAAGGTGCGCCCGTCCAGGCTGCGCTGCACCTCGAAGCGGGCACTATTTTTTTCGGAGGCCGTGGCCCAGTGCAGCTTCACCCCGCCCGCCTCGCGGCGGGCCCCAAAGCTAGTTAGTACCACCGGCAGCACCACCGCCGTGCCGGGCGCAAACTCAACGCCCCGCAGGGCTGCCCTGGGAACTGCCGTAACCCGTGTGGTAACGGTCGTGCTGCTGGGGGCGGCGTTGTAGGCGTTCGCATCCGTCACGCTCACCAGTTGGTTGCCCCCGGCCGAGGTATTGGTGGTGGCGTACAGCGTCACGCTGCCATCGGGGTTGAGCGTACCCGTGAGGCCCCGGTAGGCGGAGCCGATAGGTTGGCCCTGCATAGTCCAAGTAGTGCCGTCAAAGGCCCATTTCTGGATGCCGGGGGTTGAACTGCCCACGCCATCATCGGCCACGTAGGCCGCATCGAATCCTGGTATGTTGGGGTCGCGGTCAAACAGCACAAACCCGTAAGGGCTAGCCGAATTAGCCCCACTGCCAGTAGTCAGGAAGGGCGTAGCCGTTTGCCCACTGGTCGTGTTAGATGCTAAATCAAGGACGTAGATGCCCGGCGTAGTGCCCGTGCCCGTCGAAAAGTACACCCGGTTGCGGTACACCCGCACGGCCCGCGAGTTGGTGACAGTTGTGCTGATACTGCTGGATGTAGCCGCCCCCATGGTGGCGTAGCGCACGCCCGCATTGCTGCCCGACAAGAAAAAGCCGCTGCCATCGGCACTGGCCGCACCCCTGATGTTGCCGCCCGAATAAGCATTGGGCAGCGTGGTCGAGATATCTGCATTCCGGCCCGCATCAACGCGGGCTACCGTGCGCGCTACGGCTGCCGAAGTAGTGGTGCCGACACTGGCCGTGCCCACCTCCGCATTGTAGCCGGCCGCGAGCAGGTACCGGCCATCGGCCGAGAGCGTAAGAATGCCTTCCGATGTGCTACTGCCGCTGTTGGTTAGCTTATTAGCCGTGCCGCTGGCATTGAGCATCACGGAGCTTTGCAATACGCCGGCCGGCGTGTACTCATCCAGGTAGGTGGCGGCCGAGGCTGTAGTTAGCGAGTTTATCCCATCGCCTACGCGCAGCACCACGAGGTTGCCGGGCGTGTATTGAGCCTGGCTGGCCAGCGGGTTGCTCAGGCCCGCCAGCAGCACCACCATGAGGCTTGTATTGCTTAGCAGTTGGTATACGTTTGTCATCAAAGAAAGGAGAAAAGTAAGATTTACAAATCAGTGAATTAACTGGTTAAAATAGGAATTTAATAGTAGATAAGGGTAAAGTGAAATTTTGGGTCACTGCCCGGCGGTTAGCCGACCCACATCCCGCTGGGTCTTTTTGCTTAAAAGGGCAACTAGCGCCGCCCAGGCGCTGTTAGCAGGGCTGCTACGCTAGCTTTGTGAATACTTATGGCCCGTCCGCGTCCCGTTGTTTTTGGTTTGTATGCCTGGTCGCCCGAATACGGCTACCGCTATCTGCACCCCGCCAATCGCCGCTCTTTTGAGTTGCTGGAACCCGTGGGCAAAGTCTTTGAGAAAGTGAGCGACCTCGACGACGACAGCGACTGGATAACCCTGCGCTACGATGAGCAGCAGTTTCTGGTGCGCGGCGAGTTGTTTAAGGAGCTGTATAACAAGCCACCGTTCGGTTTTGGTGACCTTGTGGAAGAGGTGCAGCCCGCGCCCGGGCAGCCTGCTCACCGGGGCTTGGTGTCGGATATTTTCTGGAGCGAAAGCCAGGACCGCGCCACCTATCAGCTCGTGGAGCGCAAGCGCAAGCTGCCCCAGCTATTCGAGCCCGCGCAACTACGTAAAGCTGAGTAGCCGGCGTCTGCTAGTGGTGTGGGCCGGCGGCGGGCGTTATTTTGCCCCATGCCCGACGACGACGCTCCGTGGAGCGAGCTTACGGTGGCGCAAGTGCGACAGCAGTCGCGCCTGGTAGCCAGCCGTAGCCTCCAGCCCCTCAAAATCATCAACCCCGCCGCTCCGGCCGGCTCTGCCTGCCACGCCGTGCTGGCCAGCTACGGCGGCGGGCTGGTAGCCGGCGATAGTATCCGGCTGCGTGTGCGCTGCGAGGCTGGTAGCCACCTGCTACTCAGTACTCAGGCTAACACCCGTATCTTCAAGTCGATAGATGGCCGCCAAGCCGAGCAGCTCACTGAAGGCCACGTAGCTGAAAACGCCTTGGCGGTGGTGCTGCCAGACCCGCTGGTGCCCCAGGCTGACAGCCGCTACCACCAAACCCAGCACTGGCACCTGGCTGATAGCGCTACCCTGCTGCTGGCCGACTGGTGGCACGCCGGCCGTACTGACCTAGGCGAGAAATTCGCCTTCACCAACTTCGCCACTGAGCTGCGCGTGAGCGTGGCCGGCCGCCTCACGCTACTCGACCGCTTTGCCCTGCGGCCCGGCGAGCATCTGGCGACCTCGCAGGCCGTATTTGGGCCGTATCACACGGCATTGTCGCTCTACCTGATTGGCCCGCCCGGTGGTGTACATTTCCAGCGGATAGCCGAAGCGCTGCGTCAACTGCCGCCACCCGGCCAGACAGCCCTGCACGCCAGCTTAGCTGGCCAGCCCTACGTAGTGGCCGTGACCCAAGCGCGTGAAAACGTGCTACTGGTGCGCGCCCTAGGTATGTCGCGCCTTGATTTGGAGCCTGTATACGCAGCCGTGTCAGCAGCACTGGCAGGGGAGGAGTTGCTGGGGTTTAACGTCTTGCACCGCAAGTATTAAGCTGCTTTCGTGCTATGTTTCATCGTTCTGCCTGGCTCAGGAAAGCAAAGCACAGCCTCGTTCTGCTAGCGGCTTGGGTGCTGGTGCATACACTGTTCATCACGTGGGATGGCCTACGCGACGGCCAGCAGCAAGCTGACATAGGCGTTATTCTTGGCAACAAAGTCAATGAAGATGGTACGCTGTCTGAGCGGCTGGCCCAGCGCCTGGCGTGCGGACTGGCGCTCTACCGCAGTGGCCGCGTGCCGTGCCTGCTGGTTAGCGGCGGCCTGGGGAAAGAAGGCTTTTACGAAGGCACCAAAATGCGCGAATACCTGCGGGCTCACGGCGTGCCCGATGCCGTGATTATCGTGGATAATGACGGCAACACCACCCAGCAAACGGTGCGCAATACGGCGCGGCTGCGAACTGCGCTGCACATTCGGAGCGTACTGGTCGTGTCGCAATTCTACCACATCAGCCGCACCAAATTACTGTTTCGACAGGCCGGTTTTGCGGACGTGAGCGGTGCCAGCCCCAGCTATTTCGAATGGCGCGACCTATACTCGCTGCTGCGTGAGTTTGTAGCGTATTATCAGGTGCTGCTCTTCCCAAAGCAGTAAGGCGTATTTACGATAACCCTGGCCATAAACCCTGCGTTTTAGCTTCATTTTTAATCGTATGAAGCAACTTTCCGCATTAGTACTG
>Ga0268353_100092_pt1 | contig 15498 bp, 10 predicted proteins | sample G5R2_NF_18SEP201_FD_190168 | JGI IMG/M metagenome (GOLD analysis project Ga0268353, IMG submission 190168) | Phyllosphere microbial comminities from switchgrass, GLBRC, Michigan, United States - G5R2_NF_18SEP2017_LD1 | ecosystem: Host-associated > Plants > Phyllosphere > Phylloplane/Leaf | place... | reverse complement strand
TTTTAGCACTATACCCAGCTCAATGAGAAAGACTGTGGCCCCACCTGCCTCAAAATGGTGGCCCACCACTACGGCAAGTCGGTGCCCCTGACCACGCTGGCCAAAACCACGCGCACGGGCTCTAACCTGGCGGGCATGGCTGATGCGGCAGAGCGCATTGGCCTGCGCACGCGCAGCGTCAAAACTGACTTTGCCAAGTTTAGCCAGGATGCGCCCCTGCTGGCCGTGCTGCACTGGCAAGTCAACCACTACGTGGTGGTGTATAAAATAACCAAGTGTCGACCCCGCCCACGGCCTGCAATGCTACTCACCGGCCGAGTTTGAGCTCTTCTCATTACCACTTTTATAGCAGTGATGCTCGAGTTACTAATGCGCCTTACGCTCTACCCGCACCAGCGCGCCCACCAGCGACACCAAGGCTGTGATGACGTAAAACAGCACGCTCACGCTCACCGCCACCGGCACGCTGAGCACGAAGAGCTTGGCCCCGTACAAGAACGTTAGCTCGCGGGCCCCTAGCCCACCCACCGTAAGTGGCAGCACCGCCGCAATGCTCGATGCTAGAAACACCAGCAGGTAGGGCAAAACGGGCCCGTCGGCCGCGCCCAGCGCCGCTAGCAGCGCCCAGGCGCACAGCACCTGCGCCCCCTGCACGCCCAGCGCCTGCCACGAGGTGCGCCCAAACGCCCGCCGAAACTCGCCAAACAGCCAGCGGCCGAGCCCGTAGCTCAGACCCAGGCCCAGCGGCACTAGCACCAGCGCACCGGCCCGGTACCAGCCGGGGTAGTCGGTAGCCGCAAACAACAGCAGCAGCAATACCAGCAGGGCCACCATGCCGCTGAGCCTATCGAGCAGCAAGGCCCGAAAAATGACGCCCCGCCGCCCCGGAAACTCCTTGCCCAGCAGGTACACCTTGTAGCCATCGCCGCCGATGCCACCGGGCAAAAACAGGTTGTAGAACATCCCCAGCCAGTACAAGCGCAGGTTGTAGTGCTCGGTAAGTTGAATGCCGACCGCCTGAAAAAACGTATTGAGCCGCACCGAGGAAATTAGCTTAGAAAGCGTGAACAGCGCGGCGGCCAGGGCCAGCCAGCCAAGCCGGGCCTGGCGCAGGGTGCGGCCCAGGGCGGGCAGGTCGAGGTGGTGGGCTACCAGCCACAGTGCCCCGGCCATAAAAGCCAGCTTGGCCAGCAGCAGCAGGTGCCGCCGCCAGGCGGGCGCGGGGGCTGGCAGGGTATCAGGGGAGCTCATGGCTTAGTAAAACTCGACCAGCCGGAAGGTAATCTTCCGGTCGATGGTCAGCTTGTCGAGGGTGCGGTAGCGCTGGCCGCGCAGGTAGCGCTCATCGGCCAGGTAGAGGGTGCCGGGGCGTAGCGGCAGCGAAGCCACGGTGAAGGTTTCACCCCGCTCGCGGGCAATGTAAAAGGCCTCCACATTGTCGAAGGCCCGCCCATACGGATAGAGAGCCAGCGGCCGCCCCCTGGTTTCGCGGCCTATCCGGATGGCGCCCGTGCGGTAAGCTACTTCCGGCGAGGTTTGCATGCGGGCCGGGAAGATAAAGACGTCGAAGGCCAGCCGCAACACCAGCAGATAGTAGCCCAGCACAAGCAGGCGGTAGTCGGCCAGCCGCCAAAACAGATAGGTACCCAGCGCCAGCGCCACAAAAAACGCTAGACTAAGCAGCCACGAATCGGGCACCCCACGCAGAATGGCTAGCCTAGTGGGCACCAAGCCCGTACGCGCCGCCAAGCGTAGCAGCGGTGGGGCCAGCAGGGCCAGCGTGCTCAGACCCAGCAGGCCCAGCAGCAGCTTATCGAGCAGGCGCGTGAGCGGTACTCGCGTAGGCTGATACTGGGCGTATAGCGCGATAACCACCGTCAGGCCCAGCGGCACAAGCATAAACAGGTAGCGCGGAATAGTGGCGGGCGACAGCCAGTACACCGGCAGAATCGCTAGGAACAGCAGCGCATTATACCGCAAAAAAGGCTGCCTAGCCACGCGCCGCCACGCACCGGGCACCAGCAGGCACAGCCCTAGCAGGGTCCAGGGCAGGAAGTGTTTAATAAAGTCAAACGGAAACAGCAGCATATACCGCACCGACTCGGCCAGCGGCGTAGCCGTCACCACGCGCTGACTCGACTGCGACCAGAGCGTAGCCAGCGCTACTTCCAGCGAATTATGGCGGCTATAAATAAAGAAATACGTGCCCAGAATGGCCAGCATCACCAATCCGCCCAGCATGTGCTGCCAGCTGAAGAGCCGGCGCCACTGCCGCGTATCGAGGCAGTACACCAGCAAGGCAATACCCTGAAATACCACCGAGGGCAGCCCTTTCAGCAGAAAGCCCACGGCCGTGAGCGCGTAGGTGAGTACAAACAGGCGCGTCCACTGTCCGCGCTGCCCCAGGTACCAGATGGCCATAAAGCCCAGCCACGTGAGCGCCGCGTGCCAGAGGTCAATAAGGCCTAGGAAGGAATCATAAAACAGCACTCGCCCCGTGGTGGCAAAAGCCAGCGCCACCGTGAAGGCCAGCCGGCTACCCAGCTGCGGGCGTAGCACCCGCCACAGCGCAACTGTATAGAGCAGCAGCGCCGCAATGGTGGGCAGGCGCAGAATAAACTCGTCCTGCCGCCCAGTGAGGCGGAACAGCGCCACTAACAGCCAGTTGAACAGCGGCGGCTTGTTATAATACGCCAGGCCTTGCAGCGTAGGGCCGAAAAAGTGACCCGAATAGTGCATTTCAAGCGCCACCAGAGCCCGGATGGGCTCGTCGACCAGCAGCGGCTGCCAGCCTAGATGCAGTAGCAGGGCCGGCAGGGCCAGGGCCAGCGTAAAGGCCGCCACCCACCACGGACGCTGGCTAAGGGCGGTAATTAAGCGCCGGGCTAACGATTCTACCACAAGTTTTGTTAAGATGATGGGGCGTACCCGATAGGCCGGCCGCTAACGGCGCGGGCGCTGCAAAGGTACGGCCGGGGCGCAGGCCAGCCAGCCCCGCACCCTGCGCCCGTTCGTTTCGTATGTTTGGTACTTATGTCGTCTTCCTCCACTCCTGCTCCTACCCCCGACCGCCTTGCTCAGACGCTACTTCGCCACGGCCTGCGCCAGACGCCCGTGCGCCGGGCTGTGCTCGCTGCCCTCGCTGGCAAAGGCTACGCCCTCACCGGGGCCGAGATTGAGCAGGAAATTGGGGCCGATACCGACCGCATCACCCTCTACCGCACTCTCAAGAGCTTCGAGCAGCAGGGCCTCATCCACCGCGTCATCGACGATACCGATGTGCTGCGCTACGCTGCCTGCTCTATCGAGTGCTCGGCCGATGCCCACTTCGATAACCACGTGCACTTCAAATGCGGCGTGTGTAGCCACACCTACTGCCTGAGCCAGGTGGCCATTCCGGCGGTGCAGTTGCCCGGCGGCTTTCAAGCCCAGCGGCGCGATTTTCTGCTTTCCGGCACCTGCCAGCTCTGCCAGGGGTAAGCAGGCAGGCTATGGGGCTAAGCCAGCGCTATTTCCTAAGCTCCCGATGCTTCAGGCAGCAACCGGGCACACCGCAGAGCATAGTGCCGCGACCTTAAGAGGGTAGCCCAACACTTATCGGCATCGCGCTTACGCAACAGCCTTCAATGAGGAAGTGAAAGCTGGGAAGCACGCCTGCCATCGTAGGGAGCCAGCATTTATCCATGAAAGAGCAACCAGCGGCTGCGTACGCTGGCCAGGCGCTAATGCAAAAAGCGTCCACCAGCCGAGGCTAGTGGACGCTTTATTGAAACCGGGAGTGGAGAATATCGGAGTCGAACCGATGACCTCTTGCATGCCATGCAAGCGCTCTAGCCAGCTGAGCTAATCCCCCGTTTATTGACTTTACCGCGGCGCCTATTGCGATTTGGTTTGACAAAAGTACGGCAACTTTCCGCTTATGCAAGCGCTGGGGGCAACATTCTTCGCAACTACCGTAAAATCAGGCGTAAAAAAAATGGCGGGGAAATTTCCCCGCCATTTTAGTGCTTGTTCAAAGCTTATCGCTTAGTTGAACGAGTAGCGCAGACCAAGCTGCATGTAGTAGGTCGAAGCAGTAGTGGTCGTGTTGCGGAACGTCGACGTGATGGGGGCACCACGGTCAGCGGCCAGCGTGAAAGTGGGGCGGGTGGTGCCGGTCGGCGTGATGGCGTTCAGGTTTGCAGATACCGTCGACAGCAAGGCGCTGTTGTTGATAGTCTGGTACAGGCCCCAGTTGCGGTTGAGCAGGTTACCCACGTTGAGGATATCAACCGTGAATTGCAGCGTATTGCGCGTTTTGTCGGCGATGAAGATATCCTGGGCGAGGCGGAAGTCCACCTGATTGCGCCAGGGCAAGGTAGCGCCGTTACGCTCGGCGTACTGGCCGCGGTGCTTGCTCAGGTAATCATCTTGGTCGATGTAGTTGAAGAACATCGCGCTCTGCTGAGCAGCCGTGTAGCGCACACCGTTGGCGTAAGTAAGGTCAGCAAACGTGATTTCCGAAGCATCTTTCGGGATGTAGAGCAGGTCGTTGCTGTTTACGCCGTCGCGGTTCAGGTCGCCGTTATACACGTACGAGTAGCGGCCCTGGATAGAACCCGAGTAGAAGAACGATATCTGGGTAGCCAGGTGCTTCAGGTACTCCTTGCGGTAGGAGAGCTGGCCCACGATACGGTCGGGCACTACGTAGTTGGCGTAGCTCAGGCCGGGTTCGTTCACGTTGTTCACGATGGGCGTGCCGCTCCAGGTGCCCGACAGTTGGTCGCCGGTACCATCATACATGTTGCGGGCGGTGCTGCGGGTGTAAGCCAGCGAGGCTACGAGGCCGCCGCTGAATTGCTTTTCCAGCTTGGCCGTACCCGACAGGTAGTAACCTTTGTGGCCGTTGGTGAGCACGTAGGCGTTGAAAGCCTGGCTGCCAGTGGAGCTGAAGCGGTTGGTGGCGGCATCCAGCTTGTTGTAAAACTTATCGCTGTTGGCCGAAGGATAAATCTGACGATTGTCGGCGTAGCCGTTGATGTTCAGATTGGTGGGGTTCACCAGGTTGTAGTTCTGGCCGTAGGCGATGATGTAATCGCGGTTGTAGATACCTTCCAGGGTACCCACGAAGCCGCCGGGCAGCTTGGCATCAACTGCCAGGCTGGTTTTCAGCGACTGCGGGTTGCGGAAGTTGGGGTCGGTGGCGCTCACGAACGTAGGAATTACCGTGCCGGGGGCGGGTACCGAAGTGGGGCGGTGGGCCGCTACATCCGGGCTGAAGGGCAGTACGTTGTTGGCGTAGCCGGGGAGGCTGCCGTAGGCCGTGCCAGGCGCCACACCGCCATTGCTGGAAACGGTCGAGTACGTCGAGGTAACCTGGAGCATACCAGCGTCACCCGACTGCGATACCAGCCACACGGTTGGCACCTTGCCGGTGAAGATGCCGGCACCACCGCGGATTTGCAGGGTGCGGTCGCCTTTCACATCCCAGTTGAAGCCCAAGCGGGGCGAGAACAGGACGCGGTTGGTGGGCAGTACGCCGGTGTCTACGCGGCGGCCGTCGCTAAACGAAGCAGCGGCAACCAGCGGGTTGGTTTGCACCTCCGATACGTTGAGGTACGTGTTCAGCTCGGCGCGCAGGCCGTAGGTGAGGCGGAACTGGGGCGATACGGCAAATTCATCTTGCAGATAAGCCGAGTACTGGGCCGTCTTATAGCGCGGGAAAGCCTGCTCGAAGCCGGGCAGCAGCGAATAGGTGATGGCGTATGCCACGGGGTTAGCGCCGTTCTGGAAGTCAGCCAGCGTATTGTAGGCGTAGTAGCTGGTGCCGTAGCGCTGGAAACCGTTCTTGGTGGTTTGCAGGTCAAACTGGCCACCGAACGTAACGGTGTGCTTGCCGAAGGTGCCCGATACGAAGTCTACGGCCGAGTAAGTTTCTACGTCGCGCAGGTTGCCCTGCGAGAACAGCTCGTAGCCAAACGAAGTGAGCGGTCCGCTTAGGGTGTTGAAGCCCTGAGTTGTCGTGCTACGTGGAGCCGAGCCATCGAGGATATCGACGAAAGGAAACTGAGCGCTGTTCGAGCTGCGCGGGTCGTTCTGACGGGTGTACGTTAGGCGCAGGGTATTGAAAATATTGCCGAAAGTCGAGTTCAATTCAGCAGCGCCCGAGTAGAAGTTAGCCTGCTGGATATAGTTCGTGTTCTGGAAGGGCAGCGAGTTAATAGAGGTCCGGCTAGCCGTGTTCTGGAAGTTCGAAACCGGGTTCGACGTGCCGTTCACCGCGATGGGCGTCTGGCTGGTTACCTGGTTGTAGCGAATCGTGAAACGGTTCTTGCTGTTGATGTTCCAGTCGAGGCGGCCCAGTACGCGGGTGTTTTCGCTGTTGAAATTGTAGCCCTGGTAGGGGCCGGTTTCGTAGCCGTAGCGGCTACGCAGGAGGCCGCTAAGGTTGTCGAGTTGCGCAGCCGTCGGCTGGGCAACGTTGCCCGACGAGCGGTAAGGGTTGGCGTCCGTAGCGGCTACGTTGAGCGTAGCGGGGGTGCTTTCCGTCAGGCGCTCGGCGTTCAGGAAGAAGAACAGCTTGTCTTTGATGATGGGGCCGCCCACGCGGAAACCAAACTGCTTGGTCGAGATGTCATTCACTACCAGACGCTCATCGGCTACCTTCTTGCCGTAGTAGTCCTGGTTGCGGTAGAAGCCGTAGATAGAGCCCGATACGGTGTTAGAGCCCGAGCGGGTCACGGCGTTGATGGCACTGCCGGTGAAGCCCGACTGGCGCACGTCGAAGGGCGTTACGTTGATGGTGATTTCCTCGATAGCGTCGAGCGAGATGGGCGAGCCGCCCGCTGGCAGGTTGCCGCCGATACCGAAGTTGTTGTTGAAGTCCGAGCCGTCAACGGTGATGTTGTTCTGACGGTAGTTACCCCCGCCGATAGCCAGGGCACCGTTAGACGTGGTAGCCTGGGGCGTAATGCGCAGGAAGTCGTTGAGGCTACGCTGAATAGTGGGCAGGCGCTGAATCTGCTCCGTGCCGACGTTGGTCACGGGGCCCGACCGCTCGGCGTTCAGTACCGAACGCGGGTTGGTGCCGGTTACCACTACGTTGGACAGCTCAGTCGATGAGTCGTTGAGCTTCACATCGAGGCGGTACTCCTGGCCCAGCGTGAGCGCAATATTGCTGCGGGTTACCTCCTGGTAGCCTACAAACGAGATGCGCACGGTGTAAGGACCACCCACGCGCATGTTTTGCAGGTTGAAGCGACCCTGCGCGTTGGTGGGCGACACATACTGCGTGTTAGTGGGCGTATGCACGGCAATTACCGTAGCCCCCGGAAGCCCGGCTCCAGTCTGGTCCGTAATTGTACCCGTCATGGAGGAAGTCGTGGTGCCCTGCCCCCAGCCCAGATGGGCCGTCAGCAGCAGCAGCAAGAGCAGCGTAAAGTGGCGTAAATGTAGATTTCTCATAAAATGAAAAAAGGGTAAAGGCTCAGAGTTGCCAATAGGCTGCAAAGGTAAGCAGGCGGGGCACGCTGGGATATCGCCCTCACGCTAGGCGCGTTAGAAAAGGCCGATAGCCCACGGATGACTCATATTTCCCCACCAAGTCATCTTTCTAATGGCCAATGATTTAATTAAAAGCTTTCGCTTCTAATTTTATCGTTTTGTTACCTCCACTTTTCACTAAGCCCGCACGAGCCAAGTAGGCTGCTAGCAGCCTACCGCATAAAAAAGCGGGGCAGAACTTTCATCCTGCCCCGCTTTCAGGAAGCAAAAGCGCCGGCGCGTACGCTTTAATTGGAGATATAGCGGATACCCAGCTGCGTCTGCCAGCACGAGTTCAGCATGGTCACATCGTTGCGGAAAGTGTTGGTCAGCATTTGGGCAGTGGTAGTGGTATTCGGGGCCGAGGCGGAACGTGGGGCGGACGGGGCAGCCGGTCTAGCTCGACAGGGCCACCGAACCCCGTAATTGACGGAGCGCGAGTCGGAGTGGCTAAGCCAACATGGTTGGCAGCCTTCCCCAACGCTGTTCTCCATGCCCCTAGGCAGGTAAAAATCTAGCTGGGCTCCATACCCTCACCAGCCTCTGCTGGCTCCTCCTTGCCGGGTGGGTGAGCCCGGTACAGCTAGCAACAGGTCAAATAATGAGTCGCCACCGGGCTCGTTGTAGCGGAGCCCACTGAAGCAGGACTGCCCCAAAATAGAGGGGAGGCAAAAACTTGCGTTTTTACCTCCCCTCCTACCAAAACAAGCTTGCTTAAAAAACGCCTGGCTCACCTGTTGCGCTTGCCAGGACGGTCGGCCGTGGCCAGGGCTAGGCCGCTACTGAATAACCAAGCGCTTGGCCTGGTGCCAGTCCGAGGTGCGTACGTTTACGATATAGGTGCCGGGGGCCAGCTTAGCAGTGGCATTATTCCATTGGTAATGAATGTGGCCCGCTTCCATGGTACCGCTTTTTGCCCACAACTGTCGGCCCATTATATCGAGTACCTGCACTTCTACTACGCCGGCCGTAGTGTTCACGAAGTTAAATGAAGCCAGGGAGCTGGAGGGGTTGGGCGAGATAGTCAGGTCCTCGTTTTTAGGCTTGGGCTTGGCTGGGGTGGGCGGGGCGGTAGCCAGGCGTTGGCCGGGCGTGCACTCGCTCACCTGCCCGTAGTTGTTGTAACAGGCGCCCAGGTCTTTGAACACCACAATGTTGGGGTCAGAATTTCGCACTGGGTTATTGATGTGCAAGGTGAGCTTGAGATAGATGCGCTGCGGAATACTGCTGCTGTAAACACCGCGTGGGTCGTAGTAATACGAGAACCCGTACTGGTTGAAATCGGCTAGCGAAACGAAATCAGCCATCTGGTCCGTCCGCATCTCCACCTTCGTCAGGGTCATGCCTACGGCGGGATTAAACTTATAGGTCACGGGGTTATCTAGGTCAATAGAATACGAATCCCAGCAAAACGTGCTGCTGAACCACGGGTCGTATTCGCACCCCGAGTTATCCTGGGTTACGTGGTAGGTAGGCCGATTATCGAGGTTAAATACCCCCCACGGAATAGTTTGCACCGGGCGGTATACCTCCGGGGTATTGGTTTTGCTGGGGCTCAGGGCAAAATCTTCCTCCCAGAACGGACGCTCCGTTTGGGCATCGCCGGTCATTTCGAGCGCGCCGTTGAACTGCATGGGCTCGCGGGGCGCGGCCGTATCCTGCCCACCAATAAACAACCCGATGATGCCCAGCGCCGGGCCTAGGAAAGGCACTACCGAAAGTGCCTTGGAATCGGCCAGTTTCTTCAGCACATTGCTGGTGTTGCTCAGCTCGGAGGCCGCCTTGCGGATAGATTCTACGTTGTCGAAGAATTTGACGCCTTTGCTCACGTCGGCCCCGCCCGGGCTGTTATCGCGTAGCACTTCGTTGAGGGTGAACTTGGTCGAGGCCAGGTGCAGCTTCGTAATGTCGATATTGGTGATATCGAGGTGCATAATGGCGTCTGGACTCAGACTGGGGTCGTAGCCAAACATCGTAAAGTCGCCGTAGAACCACCCCTGGTTAGCCGTAGCCGAACCTAGAAACCGCTCGTATTGCAGGTTATCGTTGGGGTTGAGCTTGTTGTAGTTTTCGAGCGTAGTCTGGCTGTTGGATGTAAAGGTGAGCAGGGCCGCTTTCGGGGAAGTCGAGCGGAACGACAAGTTCATGCGATACGCCGAGTACGAAACGCCCGTGCCATTGTAGACCATGACGCGCAGCTTGCCCCGATACTTATTGTAGAGGACAAAAAAGGGCAGCTTAGGCTGGATAGCCGCCCCGGGCGTACCAAAATCGCGGTAAACGAGCATCCAGCCATCCTCCGGATACATGTCTTTGGTCAGGTGTGAGAGTGCGTCAGACAGCGGGTGGCCACTCGTGTTGAAGGGCAGCTGGACATTGGTAGTGGTAGTAGTAGCGGCCGGATTGAAAATCACCGGGTAGCCGCTGGGAACGTTATTGACTGGGGTAGTCCAGTCCCAAGTGGGGTCGAGGTTGGGGTCGCTGGGCGGCAGGTAGCGGTTGGCCACCGGGCCTTTTTGCCCAAAAGCGGTTGCCGTCGAGCACAGCAGGAGCCAGAAGAGTAGAAAGCGTTTCACGTGTGGAAAAAGGAAAGGTGAAGAAGGAAGCGGGCTCCACTACCAGCGCGTCGGCTTACCAGCACTTTTTGCGGCCGCGCTACCCGAACGCGGCCTATCCAAAAGTGCCTTTTTCTGCCAACTTTCCTTCGTAGCGGAGCCTGACACAAAGCAAAGCGCGCCTTCCTAAGTATATAAAGGACACTTTGGCCCCAAAACATACATTATCCCTATGTTAAAGCACATTAGCTAAACCCAATAAACGACGCCAAAACTGAATTATTCCCTTTCTAACCAGTTGTCTGGGAGCTGACTTATTGCAAAAGCCGCTAGGCCAGCCGCCGTCTTTATGACATGAAATCAAGCCGGGGGACTTGTTGCCAAATTATTTCCTCATGTGCGGGCCTATTCGCCCTGGCCTAGGCGCCCTGCGTATGCCCAGAGCCGACCATCGCGGGAACTGCCTCCTTGGCCAGCCGGCTGCCACGCAAACGGCCAGCGCCCGCCCCGGGCTGGGGGCAGACGCTGGCCGGGAACTGCTTGGGCTTACCTGAGTACAGCCGCCTGGCGCGCTTATAAGCGTGGCCGCACCGCCCGGATAAACCGACTCAGGTAGTAATCGGCCTCGAAGCTGTTCTCAATGACACCCAGCGAAGTAGAGGCGTGAATAAACTCCACACCCTCGCCATCAACTACCGTTACCATGCCTACGTGGGTGATGACCTGCGAACCGGGCGAAGCCCCAAAAAACAGGAAATCGCCGGGCCGCAGCTCGGTCGGCTTGATGGGGTCGCCCCAGGCGGCCTGTTCGTTGCTGGAGCGCGGAATGGTAACGCCCGCCTCGGCAAACGACAGCTGGAGTAGCGACGAACAATCCATGCCCATGCGCGTGGTGCCGCCAAACAGGTAGGGCGTGCCCTGGTACCCCCGGGCATTTTCGATGACGCTGGCCAGCACGCCAGTGGCGTTGCCGGTGCGGAAGGGCCGCTTTACTACGGTTTTGGTAGTAGTGGCAACGCTGCCGCCGCTGGGGGCGGCAGTAGTTTTCACCTTGGTTTTGGCGGCGCCGGGGCGGGTGGCTGCGCGCTGGCCCTGCTTTATGCGGGCCATGTCGCGGGCCGAGTAGTAGCGGCCGTTGTGCTGATTGAGCTTGCGCTGGCAGCTACTCGCCAGCAGCAACCCCGCTAGCATCAGGCCATAAAAGCTTTTCCAAACCTTGTGGGCGGCCGGGCGGCGAAGCGCGTTTTGTGCATTCGTCATTGGCCGTACCTTCGTTTTCTCACACTGCATTACTGGCAAATATACTTTGGCGGCTCCGGGCCGTTCCTTTTACTTATGCAATTCAACGCCCTTACCCCCGCGCTAGTATCTGCCTTCGAGCAGGTAGTGAGCCCCGCGCACGTGCTCACCGCCGCCACGGCCGAAGCCCAGCAGTACGAAGCGTACGGCCGCGACCACACCGAGGATTTCCATTTTGCTCCCGATGTCGTGCTGCGCCCCGGCACCGTGGAGGAGGTGAGCGCCATCATGCGGCTCTGCCACGAGCACCGCGTGCCCGTGACGGCGCGCGGGGCCGGCACTGGCCTCAGCGGCGGCGCGCTGCCCATTCACCACGGCGTGGTGCTGAGCATGGAGCGCTTCAACAAAATCCTGAAAATCGACGAGCGCAACCTGCAAGCCACCGTGGAGCCGGGCGTGGTGACCGAGGCATTTCAGAACGCGGTGAAGGAAGTGGGCTTGTTTTACCCACCCGACCCAGCCAGCAAGGGCTCGTGCTTTTTGGGGGGTAACCTTAGCCAGAGCAGTGGCGGCCCCAAGGCCGTGAAGTACGGCACCACCCGCGACTACGTGCTGAACCTGCAAGTGGTACTCCCCAACGGCGACATCATCTGGACCGGCGCCAACACCCTCAAGTACGCCACCGGCTACAACCTTACTCAGCTCATGGTGGGCTCCGAAGGCACGCTAGGCATCATCACCAAGGCCGTATTTCGACTCCTCCCCTACCCCCAGCACAACATCTTGATGCTAGTGCCCTTCCGTCAGGAGGCGCAGGCGGCCGAGGCGGTGTCGGCGGTGTTCCGGGCGGGCATCATCCCGTCGGGTATGGAATTCATGGAGCGCGAGGCCATCGCCTGGTCGTCCGATTACCTCAAAATCCCGCTGACCTTGCCCGAGGACATCACCGCCCACCTGCTTATCGAACTGGATGGCCAGGACCTCGACGAACTTTACAAAGAGGCCGAGCAAGTGTACGGCGTGCTGGAACACTACGACGTGGGCGAAATCCTGCTGGCCGACACCGCTGGCCAGAAAGACGACCTGTGGCGCATCCGGCGCAACATTGGCAATTCGGTGCGCTACAACTCCGTGTACAAGGAGGAAGACACCGTGGTGCCCCGCGCCGAGTTGCCCACCCTGCTCAAAGGCGTGAAGGAAATAGGAGCCCGCTACGGTTTCAAGAGCGTGTGCTACGGCCACGCTGGCGACGGCAACCTGCACGTCAACATCATCCGGGGCGAGCTCACCGACGAGCAGTGGAACGTGGGCCTGCGCCAGCCCATTTCCGAGATTTTTGAGTTGTGCGTAAAGCTCGGCGGCACCATCTCGGGCGAGCACGGTATCGGGCTAGTGCAAAAGCCCTACATGCACATCGCCCTCAAGGAGGCCAATCTCAACCTGATGCGCGGCATCAAGCAGGTGTTTGACCCGCACGGCATCCTGAACCCCGGCAAAATATTCTAAGCGCCACTGCACTAATGCAAAAAGGAGGGCCGCCAGCAGGAAATACGTCCTGTTGGCGGCCCTCCTCTTTGCATTACTTCCTTTTTACAGGTTCATGCCACCCGTCAACTCTATGCGTTGGCCATTGACCCACTTTGCATCTTCAGTACAAAGGAAGGCGACTACGCCGCCCACATCGTCGGGCAGGCCCACGCGGCCCAGGGCGGTTATCTGGGTTACGTAGGCGCGTATTTCGGGCGTATCGGTCATGGCCCCGCCGCCGAAAATAGCGCCGGGCGCTACCACGTTGGCCGTGATGCCCCGCGCCCCCAGCTCCACGGCCAGGTACCGCGTGAACACCTCGACCGCGCCCTTCATGGAGGCATACGCCGAGGAGCCGGCGAACGAAACGCGCGCCGTAGCCGACGAGATGTTGATGATGCGCCCGTCATCATTGAGAAGCGGCAAAGCCTTCTGGGTCAAAAAGTAAACACCTTTAAAGTGCAGGTTCAGCATTTCGTCAAACTGGGCCTCCGTATTCTCGGCGATAGGCGCCATCAGGCTCGTGCCCGCATTGTTGATTAAAAAGTCGAAGCGGCTGGTGCCGAAGGTGGTTTGCAGCGCTGTGGTCACCTGCGCATAAAACGCATCGAAGCTGCTGCTATCAGCCGCGTTGAGCTGCACGGCCACGGCCTTGCGGCCGAGGGCTTCTATTTCAGCTACTACGGCCGCCGCTTCGGCCTGCTGGCTGTGGTAAGTCAGCACTACGTCGATGCCTTTGTGGGCTAGGCTGAGGGCCATGTTCTTGCCGAGGCCACGGCTGCCGCCCGTAACGAGGGCGATTTTGGAAGTTGTCATGTGAGTAAACGGTTGCGTTTAAGAACATGACAAAGGTCCCCTGGCTAGCCGGGGCCGCATTTGCGCACACCAATCCGTTTTATGTAAAATTCAAGTCAGCGCCTGGCTCCGGAATACCCCGGGCGCTACCGCAGCGTGGCGCTTGAAGAAATGCGAGAAGTGGGCCACATCGGTAAAGCCCAGGCTATCGGCAATCTCGGCCGTAGTCCAGTGGGTTTGGCGCAACAGCGCCTGCGCCTCTTGTGCTATGCGCTCCAAAAGCAAGGCCGTAGTGGTGCGGCCCGTGGTTTCCTTGAGCACCTTGTTGAGGTGGTTAACGTGCACGGCCAGCCGGTCGGCATAGTCGGTGGCCGTGCGCAGGGTCAGCTGCTGCTGCGGGCTTTCGAGCGGAAATTGCTGCTCGAGCAGCTCAACAAACCGCGACGTGAGCCGCGCCGGTGCACTGTGCGCGGGATGGAGCGCGGTGGCTGGCTGCTGCTTTTGGCCCAGGTGAATCAGCTCAAGCACGTAGGCACGCAATAGGTCGTATTTGTATGCGTAATCGGAAGGCATTTCCTCATGCATGCGCTGAAAAACAGTTTCGACGCGGGCTGCTTCGGCGGCGGGAAGCTGGAAAACGGGAAAGCCGCCGGCCTTAAAAATTGGTAGCTCGTCGAGCACGACCCCACTGTTGACGGGGCGCAAAAATTCGGCCGTGAAGACGCAGAACTGCCCGGTTTGGGGCCCATCCAACGGCAGCCATTGATACGGCATTTTGGGCGTGGAGAACAGCAGCACCGGCCCAGCCACTTCAATAGCCCGGTCGAGATACTCAATCCGGCTAGGGCCATTCAGCAGACTTATCTTGTAGAAGCTCCGGCACTGGTAAGGCACGGCCGGCTGGGGCCGGCTGGCCAGCCAGAGGTCGGGCATTTTAAAGACATTGAAATGCCCGACCTCCTGCTGAATGCCGGTTGGCAGCAGCGCCCCCAGTTCGGCCCCGATGCAGGCAGTTGCTTCCTGATAAAATTCGGCTAGCGGCGCAGTATTCATCACAAAGAGCTGCTTTGTAAAATTCAAAGGTATAGCCAACAGCGAATTTGTGCGCCACCTGCGCTCCTATCCTATCACGGCCTTAAAGCCCGGCACGCGGCGGTGCCTCGTCGCCTGCTCATAGGCATAGCCCAGGGCCAGTAATTCGGCTTCTTTATAAGGAGCGCCCACAAAGGAAATTCCGATAGGCAGTTCATGCACGTTGCCCATCGGCAGCGTGAGGTGCGGATAGCCAGCCATCGCGGCCGCGCCCGAGTAGCCGGGGCCGGTGCCGTACTCCCCATTTACGAGGTCGATGCAGGCAGCTGGGCCGGTGGTAATGGCCACAATAGCCGCCAGGCCACCGTCCGTTTTGAGGGCCGCATCCAGGGCGGCGCGGCTCGTATCCACCACTTTGCGCAGGGCCGCCTGGTATTTCTCGCTGGCCAGCCCATCGGTTTTTTCGGCCATTTCCAGAATTTCCTGCTGAAAAAATGGCATAGCTCTGGCTGCGTTGGCTTTGTTGAAGGCGATGACGTCGGCCAGGGTTTTCACCGGCGCTTGGGTGCTGGCCAGATATTTATTCACGCCATCCTTAAACTCGTAGAGCAGCACGTCGAACTCGGCGTCGCCGATGGGCTGGGTAGGCGTGCGCACGTCCACCTCCACCACCGAGGCCCCCTGCGCCTTGAGCACGGCTATGGCCTGGCGCAGCAACTCGCCGCCGGCCGTTTGGCTGGTCAGGTGGCTTTTTTCGACACCTAATTTCTGACCTTTTAAAGCATCGGGGCGCAGCAGGCGGGTATAGTCGGCAGCTTTAGCAGGGTTA
>Ga0268353_100091_pt1 | contig 15554 bp, 12 predicted proteins | sample G5R2_NF_18SEP201_FD_190168 | JGI IMG/M metagenome (GOLD analysis project Ga0268353, IMG submission 190168) | Phyllosphere microbial comminities from switchgrass, GLBRC, Michigan, United States - G5R2_NF_18SEP2017_LD1 | ecosystem: Host-associated > Plants > Phyllosphere > Phylloplane/Leaf | place... | reverse complement strand
GCAGTGCCTGGGCATGCTAGGCGGGGCGCTGGGGCAGTCGGTGGTCGGTCCGCTCATTCACCAGGGGTTCGATGTGCGGCTATTCTGGGCGCTGATGGGCCTGGCCAACCTGGCCACGGGTGTAGCGCTGTTCTTCATCACCCCCAATGATGCCCGCGAGCAGGCTAGCCAGCCCACTGCGCAAGGCAGCCTGCTAGCCCCCTACAAAATCGTGTTCAGCAACCCGCAGTCGTACCTCTGCGGCCTAGTGGCGGGGCTGCTGTTCGCGCCCACTACCATCTTCGCCATGAACTGGGGTGTGGCTGCTTTGCAGCAAGACCAGCAGCTGAGCTATGCCGCCGCTACCTGGGCCTGCTCGATGGTGCCCCTGGGCTGGGTGGTGGGGTGCCCCGTGCTGGGCTGGCTCGCCGACCGCCTGGGCCGGCGCAAGCCGGTGCTGCTGCTCGGGGCGGGTGGCATGGTGCTCATAGGCTTGCAGCAGCTGTACCTGCCCACGCTGCTGCCCCTCTACCTCAGCCTGCTGCTGTTTGGCGTGGCCTCGGGCGCGGCCATGCTGCCGTATTCCATCATTAAGGAAGCCAACCCCGACCAGGTGAAAGGCAGTGCCACCGGGGCCATGAATTTTCTCACCTTCGGCGTGTCGGCGCTGCTGGGGCCGCTGTTTGCCCGCTTCTACGGCCAGAGCCTGGGCCACGCGCCCGACCCCGCCGCGCACTTCCAGCAGGGCGGCCTGTTTTGGATAGCCTGCACCAGCCTGGCGATTCTGGCTAGCCTGCTGCTCCGCGAAACCGGGGCCGGACGGGTTGTCACGGTACCCGTTGCGGTACCTGGCCAGCTAGCCGGCTCGCCGAGCTAGCGCAGGAAGTATCATTCTATAAAGTAGCGCGGGCTTTGTAGTCTGTAGTCCACAGTTACTACACCGCCTCAACGGCTCATGCGAAATGCGGGCTACAAAGTCCGCGCTACTCGCTCAACAAGCCCGTACCCCGGGCATTACTTCTTGAATACCAGGTCCGCTTTTTTGATTTGTAGCGTTGGGTTGCCGGACGACAGTAGCAGCGTGCCAAAGTCGTATTCGCCCGCTGCCGGCGCCTCAAACGACCCCATGCGGCCACTAAAGCTGCGGTTGGTGTGCTCACCCACCACGGTTTTCACCTCGCCCACCGTCAGGCTGGTGTGCAGTGGGTCGAGGCGTTGCGAGGGGATGCCCATTGCCTTGGGCAACTGCACAAAAAACTCCAGCTCCAGCGGCCCATCGTAAGCAATATCCATATCGGCCCAAAACTGGATTTTCTCGCCTTTCGCCAGCGTCAGCTTCATGCGCTGGTACACCATTTTTTCGGGCGTAGAAACCGCTGTGAAGGTGTTGCGACCCACCTCCTTGCCCGTTAGGGCATCGCAGGAAGCCAAGCCGGCTAGGCTAAGGACGAAGGCTATTTTCTGGTATTGGCGCAGCATGAGTGGGTAGGTGAAAGTGAAAGGCCCGGTAAAGAACGTGCCAAAGGTAGCCCGCCAGGATGCGCTAGTAGCTGATAGTCATCGCCGACCCGGCGTAGCGCAGATAGTATCAGGCATCTGCCAATCGAGCCGGCAAAAGACGTTTCACAAACTTTTAGGGGAGTTGCGGAGTTAAATAATAGTAAGCTTACTTAACAAGTTTACTTGGTAACTATGGCTACTCAAGCTCCTGCCCCCGACGACGCCCAGCACCTGGCCACCGAGCTGCGCACCGTGGTAACGCGGCTGGTGAAAAAACTGCGGGCGCACTCGCCCACCCGCGAAAAGCTCTCGCTCACCGAGCGCTCAGTGGTGCGCCTGCTCGACCAGCACCCGCACCTGCTGCCCAGCGAGCTAGCCGAGATGGAGAAGGTCACCACCCAGTCGATGTCGCAGATACTGCGCCACTTGGCCGAGGGCGGCTACATCGAGCGCCGGCCCTCGGCCACCGACCGGCGCAAGGTGCACATCGCCATTTCCGACGCCGGCCGCCAGCTGCTGCAAACCGCCCGCCAGGAGCGCGACGAGTGGCTGCACACCGTCCTCACCCAGCACTGCTCGGCGGCCGAGCTAGCGGCCTTGCAGCAGGCGCTGCCGGTGCTCACCAAGCTGGTTGCCAGCGAATAACTAGTGGGAGTGCCCCTAGGTCTCCCGTTTGTACCTACTATGAATACAAGCACTTTCCGCGCGCTGCGAAGCCGCAATTTTCGTCTTTACTTCACGGGGCAGGCTCTCTCGCTGCTGGGCACCTGGATGCAAAAAACGGCCGTGAGCTGGGTCATCTATGCCCAAACCAACTCCAAGTTTATGCTCGGGCTGAGCGTGTTTGCCACCATGTTTCCGGCGGCGGCGTTTTCGCTGGTGGGCGGTGGCGTGGCCGACCGCTACAACCGCTACCGCGTCCTGCTCACCACGCAGGTGCTCTCGATGGTGCAGGCCGCGCTGCTCACGCTGCTGGTGTTTGGCCGCCCGGGCGCGGTGTGGGGCATCCTAGGGCTGAGTGTGGTGCTGGGCATCATCAACGGCTTCGACGTGCCGGCCCGGCAATCGCTGGTGCACGAGTTGGTGGAAGATAAGCAGGACTTGCCCAACGCCTTGGCCCTCAATTCATCCATGGTCAATCTCTCGAAGCTGATAGGGCCCGCTGTGGCCGGGCTAGCCATCGAGGCCCTAGGCGCCACCACCTGCTTTGCGCTCAATACGCTCAGCTTTGTGGCCGTCATTGGCTCGCTGCTGGCCATCAAGCGGCCGGCCTACGTGGCCAAGCCGCACGCCAAAAACATCCTGGGCGAGCTGAAAGAAGGGTTTCAGTACGTGCGCACTACCCCCGACATTCGGTATATCATCCTGATGCTGGCGGCGGTAAGCTTGCTGGTGCTGCCCTTCACCACCCTGATGCCGGTGTACGCCAAAGACATTTTTCACGGCACGGCCACCACGTTCGGGCTCATCGACAGCTCCATCGGCCTGGGGGCGTTTATTGGGGCGCTGTACCTGGCCTCGCGCCCGCCGGGGGCCAACCTGCACCGGATACTAGCCACCAATACCCTCATTTTTGGGGTTGGGCTCATCCTGTTTTCGCACACTCCGTGGTACCCGCTGGCCCTGGCGTTCATTGCGGTGGGCGCGTTCGGCATGATGTCGCAAATCACCATCAGCAACACGCTGCTGCAAACCACCGCCGACCCCGCCATGCGCGGGCGGGTCATCAGCTTCTATGTGCTGGCCTACACGGGCATGGTGCCCCTAGGTAGCCTGCTGGTGGGAGTTGCGGCGCAGCACATCGGCGTGCAAAACACGGTGCTAGTGCAAGGCGTGCTGGCCCTCGGCTTAGGCGCGCTGCACTGGCGCTCGCTGCACCAGCAGCCAGCGGTGCGTACCAAGCTGCCCGCCCAGGCCAACTCTACGCAGGGACTGGCGTTGTCGAGTTAGTACTAGCAACATTGCTAAGTACTGGCGCGAGTTTAGCGCAGCGTAACTCGTACCTGACTATGAGTGGAGGTTGTACTTCCACTGCCGCAACGCGGCAAGTAACGTTTGGACGGTCTATTTGCAGACTAAACCCTTACGCAAGCTTGCCACGTTGCGGCAGAGGAGTGGAGGCTATCTGGGTGGAAAATGACGAATATGTTTATTGATAACTGAATTTATAATCATATAATTACCGCTTTTTTTATTTGCTAAATTTCTTTCGTTGTCGAAACCTAAACCCTTTTCATACAATTGGTCAAATATTTCGGCCATAAATGGATTAGTCTGAAAATGCATTTTAGGTTCTTCAGGAATTTTAAACCTTTTAGTTTGTAAAAAAGAACCCCATAACTCTAACTCATCATTAGATTTAAGTCTTCCCTGTAGTTGTTCTCTCAAACGAAGAAAGTGAATGAGTTTGCCTATGTCTACTTTCATTTTAATGAAAGCAAGAATTAGTACCTCAAAATCATCAATTGAAAGTGATAATGGATACGTGTCATCGTCTTCATCAAGCTTTAAGAGACTTGGAATATTAATTTGGGGTTCTCGGAACCTATCCTGCGTAATTATAATAGAAAAAACATTTTTGTACTTTCTCGTATCTACTTCAAATATAGGATTATTTTTCAAATCGGTTATAGTAAATTTGGCTTCATAATAAAATTTATCTTTTATCCGCCAAGCTTGTTCATATCCGTCTTGAATACTTTTTTTGAAACGTGCATAGTACTGCTTAAAAATATTCTTTACATCAGGGATGCCGCTAAATTGAACTTCCTGATGTGCTTTATTTTCGATTATTAAAGCTAATCCTCTATGGAGCAATAATACGTCATTTGCTTTTCCGTCAACTTTATATTCATTGAAGATTCTAGCATCCTTGCCAAAGTAGCGTCTTAATAGCTCCTCTGTTTTGTTCTGCAACCAGTTTCCTCTAAAATTGAGATATGACTCCTTTTTGGGAGAATTCATTAATGAATTATGAAGCTTTTTGAATATTGCATGAACAATTTGCTTGCGACTTATGACAATGAATTCACCATTAGATTTTTTGTATATTGGATTCGTGAGTATTTTGTTCTGTTGCGTGTAGTATAGATATTCACTATCTTCAGACCTGCTAAGAGAGAAAATATCTAAAAAAATACTTGCTTTCTTAGCTATTAATTCTTCGAAATCATCGATAGATATGGTAAACTTCGAGCCCCTGTCGTTGAAATATTGTGAAAGCTTTATAATATTCGCGTCATTTCCATCATAATTCCAATCTCTAGGACTTATACCATCTTTAGTTTTTTCATCCCAAAACTCTTTTGCCTCAGTAGACTTTTTAGTAATGATTAAGGGATAATTACTATTAATTTCCAATAGATTATCGATGGCGTTATAAATATCTATAAAATCTTTAACACCTAAACCAGTCTGAGAAACGAGTACGTCATTGAAAGGAATGAATAGCCTTGTAATTCTTTCTACCTCTTGCTCTTCAAAGTTGATGCTGCCAGTGTCAAAGAAATCATTAAATACAGGCATACTAGTTTTATAAAAATGATAAAACTCATCGGTTTCATCATTTTCTTTAGGTAAGAGTGCATCGTAGTAACCTGCTCTTACTTTGACGCAAGTTGTAACCATAGGTTCCCACTCGCTATCAGTTGGGCGTCTGGCTTTAATAACTTGGTTTGTGGATGAGCTTAAATTGAGGGATGCTAAATAAGTTAATTGACGAAGAGGTGAATCAAGCCTATGAAAAGGCTGAATCTCAATTCTAGGCGCTTGGATATGAGTCAATAAATCAGCAATGTCCCCGATGAATTTGTCGCTTTCATACTGTGCGACTAAATTTTTGAGTTTAATGCTGTCAGTATTAATATCAAACTTCATAGAAATCGATTTTATAGCCTACTACATATTGCGCCGATACTGCCCGCCTACTTCAAACAGCGCGTTAGTAATCTGACCTAGGGAGCAGGTTTTCACCGTTTCCATTAGCTCGGCGAAGAGGTTGCCATTCTGCACGGCGATTTGCTGCAAGCGCTTCAGGGCGGCGGGGGTAGCGGCGGCGTTGCGGGCGTGCAGGGCTTCGAGCATCGTAATCTGATACTGCTTTTCCTCGTCCGTGGCGCGGATGACTTCGGCCGGTACCACCGTGGGCGAGCCCTTGGACGAGAGGAAGGTATTGACGCCGATAATCGGGTACTCGCCGGTGTGCTTCAGCATCTCGTAGTGCATGCTTTCCTCCTGGATTTTACCGCGCTGGTACATGGTTTCCATGGCGCCGAGCACGCCGCCGCGCTCCGTGATGCGGTCAAATTCGAGCAGCACCGCTTCCTCGACCAGGTCAGTCAGCTCCTCGATGATGAAGGAGCCTTGCAACGGGTTTTCGTTTTTGGCTAGCCCCAGCTCGCGGTTGATGATGAGCTGAATGGCCATAGCGCGGCGCACACTTTCCTCGGTGGGGGTAGTGATGGCCTCGTCGTAGGCGTTGGTGTGCAGCGAGTTGCAGTTGTCGTAGATGGCGTAGAGCGCCTGCAACGTGGTGCGAATGTCGTTGAAGTCGATTTCCTGGGCGTGCAGCGAGCGGCCCGAGGTCTGGATGTGGTACTTCAACATCTGGCTGCGGGCGTTGGCGCCGTACTTCAGCTTCATGGCCTTGGCCCAGATGCGGCGCGCTACCCGCCCAATGACGGCGTACTCGGGGTCGATGCCGTTGGAGAAGAAGAATGAAAGGTTGGGCGCGAAGTCGTTGACGTTCATGCCCCGGCTCACGTAGTACTCCACGAAGGTGAAGCCGTTGGAGAGCGTGAGCGCCAGCTGCGTAATCGGGTTGGCGCCGGCCTCCGCAATGTGGTAGCCTGAGATGCTGACCGAGTAGAAGTTACGCACCTTCTCGGTGATGAAATACTCCTGCACGTCGCCCATCAGGCGCAGCGCAAACTCGGTGCTGAAAATGCAGGTATTCTGGGCCTGGTCTTCCTTCAGAATGTCGGCCTGCACGGTGCCGCGCACCTGGGTCAGCGTCGTGGCCTTGATTTGCTGGTACACGTCGGCGGGCAGCACGTCTTCGCCCGTCACGCCGAGCAGCAGCAGCCCTAGGCTGTTGTTGCCCTCGGGCAGCTCGCCCTGGTAGCGGGGGCGGGGCTGCTGCTTGGCGGCAAAAATGGCGTCGATTTTGGCATCCACCTCGGCTTCGAGCCCGTTTTGGTGGATGTACTTCTCGCAGTTTTGGTCGATGGCCGCGTTCATGAAAAACGCCGCCAGCGTGGCCGCTGGGCCGTTGATGGTCATGCTCACCGAGGTGGCGGGGTGCGAGAGGTCGAAGCCCGAGTAGAGCTTCTTGGCATCGTCGAGGCAGGCGATGCTCACGCCCGCGTTGCCAATCTTGCCGTAGATGTCGGGCCGGTGGTCGGGGTCTTCGCCGTAGAGCGTCACCGAGTCGAAGGCCGTGCTCAAGCGCTTGGCCGGCAAGCCTTTGCTCACGTAGTGGAAGCGGCGGTTGGTGCGCTCCGGCCCACCTTCACCCGCAAACATCCGGGTGGGGTCTTCGCCCTCGCGCTTGAACGGGAACACGCCCGCCGTGTAGGGGAACTCGCCGGGGAAATTCTCCTGCATGGCCCAGCGCAGGCGGTCGCCCCAGCCGAGGTAGCGCGGCACGGCTACTTTCGGTATCTCATTGCCCGAGAGCGAGGTAGTGTGCGTCTTGACCCGGATTTCCTTGTCGCGCACCTTGTACACGTACTCGGGGTTGCGGTAGTTTTGGAGGGTAGCCTCCCAGTTTTCCAGGATGGCCTGGGCGTCGGCGTCGAGGCGGCGCAGCTGGGTTTGCACGTTTTTGGCAAAGTCCTGGGCCGTGGCGTCGGCGCTATCGGCAGCGCCGTAGTGCTTGGCTAGGGTCGCAAACGAGCCCGCCACCTCGGCAATGGCCACCTGCTCGGCCACGCGCTTGTCGTAGGCGCGGTTGTTTTCGGCGATTTCGGAGAGGTAGCGCGTGCGGCTCGGCGGAATGATGTAGACCTTTTCCGACTGTTCGGCGCTGGTTTCGAGCTGCGAGGCAAACTGCGCGCCCGTTTTTTCCTCTAGCGTGCTGAGAATGGCGCGGTAGAGCCGGTTCATGCCCGGGTCGTTGAACTGCGAGGCGATGGTGCCGAAAACGGGCATCTCGTCGAGCGGCGAATCCCAGCGCTGGTGGTTGCGCTGGTACTGCTTGCGCACGTCGCGCAGGGCGTCGAGGCCACCGCGCTTGTCAAACTTATTGAGCGCAATGACATCGGCAAAGTCCAGCATGTCAATCTTTTCGAGCTGCGTGGCCGCGCCGTACTCGGGCGTCATCACGTAGAGGCTCACGTCGGAGTGCTCGATGATTTCGGTATCGCTCTGGCCAATGCCGCTAGTCTCCAGAATAATTAGGTCGAAATCGGCGGCCTTTACCACGTCCACCGCGTCTTGCACGTAGCGGCTGAGCGCGAGGTTGCTCTGGCGTGTGGCCAGGCTGCGCATGTACACCCGCGGCGAGTTGATGGCGTTCATCCGGATGCGGTCGCCGAGCAGCGCGCCGCCCGTTTTACGCTTGCTGGGGTCCACCGAAATGATGGCTAGCGTCTTCTCCGGAAAGTCAAGCAGGAAGCGCCGCACCAGCTCATCGACCAGCGACGACTTGCCCGCGCCACCCGTGCCCGTGATACCTAGGATGGGTGCACCCTGGGTTTTGCCGGGTGTCAAGAGCTGCGTGTCGTTGCTTTCCTGCTGCTGAAAATCAGCTACCAGCTGGCCCTTCACGCGCTCAAATTCCTCGGGGAAGTTTTCCGCCGCCGAAATCAAGCGGCCAATGCTGCGGGCGTCCTTCTCCTTTATATGCGTAACCTCGCCGTTCAGCTTCTCGCCCGTAGGAAAGTCGCTTTCCTCCAGCAAGTGATTAATCATGCCCTGCAAGCCCATCGAGCGGCCATCATCGGGCGAGTACAGGCGCGTGATGCCGTAGCCTTGTAGCTCCGCGATTTCGGAGGGCAGAATCACGCCACCGCCGCCGCCGAAGATTTTGATGTGGCCCGCGCCACGCTCCTTCAGCAGGTCAAACATGTACTTGAAGTACTCGTTGTGCCCGCCCTGGTAGCTAGTGATGGCAATGGCCTGGGCATCTTCCTGAATGGCGCAGTCCACAATTTCCTGCACCGAGCGGTTGTGACCCAGGTGGATAACCTCGGCGCCGCTGCTCTGAATGATGCGGCGCATGATATTAATAGCCGCGTCGTGCCCATCAAACAGCGCGGCGGCCGTGACGATGCGAACGTGGTTTTTGGGCTTGTAGGGGGCGGCTGGGGCGGGATGCATGGGGGAGGGGTAGGACGAAGTTTCGGGGGGCATTCAGTTGGTCTATTCAACTAAACGCCCCGTGTTTGGGTGCGATAAAGGTACGAAAAAGCCCCGGCGGGGTCGGCCGGGGCTTGTATGCTAGCCTTCGTCTTCAGCTAGAGACGAATCAATAATTGATGGATTCAACACACTTTCTAAGTTACCACCCTTCAAAAGTTCTGCGATAGTGGCCTCAACGCATTCGCGGGTCAGTTCTCGCACGAATAAGTCGGGCGGCACTTGGTAAATGCCACCTAGGTTATCGCCACTTTCTTTATCATGGCAGACAGTGGTTGCTAAAAAGTCAAACGTCCAGACATTGATACCGTAGCGTCGGCCATCAGCGAGCGTAACATGTATGTTACAAAAGTCATTTTTGTTATCCCAGCCAGGTGTCTCAGGCTGACTAGCTCCAAAATCCTAGCTAGATGAAAAACGAACTTCTTCAAATTCAAGCCAAAGGGTAAAGTAGTTCATTTAGAAAAATAAACTGTATTCTCGAATGCTTTAAGTACTGCTAAAGAAACATGAGCAAGTAGAAATGGGCTAGGAATACTCAGTTTGCAGGTATTCTAAGAACTCGGGCCACGTGAAGCCGAGAATAACGGGCGTTTCTGCGTGGTGACTAATAAAAGGCGTTTGGACAAAACGCCCGCTAGCCTTCTCAATGGCAAAGGCTTCGCCGCCTCCGTCGGAGCCTATTAAGAAATAGCCCGGATATGAGTCAGCGGCATCGTGGTCAGTGTTATACTGTAGCAGCTCGTGGTCTTCTACGAGGTAGGCGCTGCCAAACTGGTAAGTGCTATCGGTGTCGGATAAGTAAGTCAAGTAGGCTAGCGGGAGCGTAAAATCGAGCTGGGCTTTTAGGTCTTGTTGATGAGAAGGCATAAGTAGGAGCTAACTAACAAGCTGCTAGGGGATACGAAGCGAGGTAAGGGTGCGGGGGCAAGTGTTGCGTATCAAAGCAACGGTGCGAGGGAAGAATAACGGTGTTTATCTCCTGAGCTACCGACCGAAAAGGCAAGGGCGGTTGTTGTCTATGTACCGTATAAGCAGGCAGTAAAACGAACATAAACTATGAAAGAAGCCACCTTAATCGAAGCTGCCCTAACGGAGCGCGACATCGACCGCATTATTGAAATGGCCTGGGAAGACCGCACGCCGTTCGACGCCATCGAGCTGCAATTTGGCCTAGCCGAAGCAGACGTCATCAAGCTGATGCGCCGCGAGATGAAGCCGTCGTCGTGGCGCATGTGGCGCGCCCGCGTGCAGGGTCGCCCCACCAAACACCGCGCTAAAAGCGCCGTGGATGACGCCCGCTTCAAATCCACGTTGCAGAAGAACATTACGTTCAATAAAATTTCCAAACGCTGATGCGGCGGGTTGGCAGGCGCTCGTCTGAGCGAGCTACCTAGACGAAGAGCGCAAAATCGAAAAAGCCCCGGCTGCTAGCTGGGGCTTTTTTGATAGGTGGCCTGGCGAAGAGCCGGCTAGGGTAGCGCTAACGACTATGCTGCATCGAGCGCCTCGCGCAGGGCTTTGGCGGCAGCCGCGGGGTCTTCGGCCCCGTAGATGGCGCCACCGGCTACGGCTACGGCCACGCCGGCTGCCTTCACAGCAGCAATGGTTTTCAAGTTGACGCCGCCCGCGATGGATACGGGTACGCCGGCGCGCTTGGCTTCGTCGATGAGGACTTGGATAGAGTAGCCGGGTGCAGCCTGCTCGTCGAGGCCGGCGTGCAGCTCCACGAATTCTACGCCGAGCTTGCTCACTTCCTGGGCGCGCTTCACGCGGTCCTTTACGCCAATGGTGTCTACTACCACGCCTTTGCCATGCTCTTTGGCAGCCTTCACGGCCCCGATTACGGTGGCATCGTCTACCGAGCCCAGGATGGTAACCAGGTCAGCACCCGCACCGAAAGCCATGCCAGCTTCCAGCTCGCCAGTGTCAGCAGTTTTGAAGTCGGCAAACACCAATTTGTCGGGGTGTGCGGCCTTCATGGCCTTGATAACGGCGAGGCCTTCGCTCTTAATGAGCGGGGTGCCCAGCTCGATAATGTCTACGTAGGGAGCCACCTTAGCCGCTAGTTCGAGAGCTTCTTTGGTGCTCAGTAGGTCGATTGCAACTTGTAACTTAGCCATGTGATGGGGGTTGTAAAAGGAAAGGAGACTAGCGGAAGAAGGCTAGTCAAAAATTATTCTAGGTTGGCGTGACGCTTCCAGAGCTCCTCAGCGGGAGTGCCGTCCAGCGTCCACAGCGTTTGAAAAATGGCGTCGGTGAGCAGCAGTACCGATTGCTCGAAGAGGCTACCCGCGTACTGCTGCGAAATGGTGCCGCCATGGTCTTGCTTCTGGGCGGCGGGCAGCACTACTACCAGCGTAGCCAGCGCGGCCAGCGGCGAGTCGGTGGTAGTGGAAATAGCTACTACTTGTGCCCCAGCGGCCTTGGCTTTTTCAGCAGCCTTCACGATGGTGCTGGTGGTGCCCGAGCCCGAGCCGGCCAGCAGCAAGTCGCCGGCTTTAATAGCTGGGGTGGTGGTTTCGCCTACCACAAATACCGTCAGGCCCAGGTGCATCAGGCGCATGGCGGTGGCCTTCAGGGCGAGCCCGGTGCGGCCCGCGCCCACAACAAAAACCCGCTCGGCGTGTTGGATAAGCGGAATTATGGCCCCGGCGGCCGTCAAATCAAGCTTGGCGGCCAGTTGCTTGTTTTCCTCAATAATGACCTGCAAATGATGACGCAGGTCGTGGCTCAGCTGTTCAGAATTTGACGTACTCATGGGATGCTACGCAAGGCGGCGCGGGCGGGCTAGCCCGGTGCTGTTAACAGGCGTCGGCAGGTAGTAATACTGGCCGACAAATGCATCACAGACAAATGCATCACAAAAGTAGAAGCGCCATGAAAGTCAAGCTTGCAGAATGCTATTAAGCAGTGTCATTATCCTATCAAATACTAGGTTGAAGCCTGTATGGAGTACCCGCGCCGGCTTGGGGTGGTCATTCTATCCTATTCCGTAGTTCTATGTCGCCTGCCGATTTACTGCCGCGCATCCCGCTGGCCCCCACCCACGAGCTAACCACACTCATCGATAACCGCCGGGTGCAAACCCTCGAAAAGTATGAGCTGAGCATCCTGGAAACCCTGGTGCCCAGCGACCAGGTGGCGCAGTCGTACAGCGACTTGGTGCTGACTAATATGCTGCGCGGCAAAAAGGTGATGCACCTGCTCGACCAGCAGCAGTTCAACTACCTGCCCGGCCACACGATGGTGGTGCCGCCGCACCTGAAAATGATGATTGATTTCCCGGAGGCGTCGGACGAAAATCCCACGCAGTGCGTGGCCCTGGCCATTGACCGGCTCCAGGTAATCGACACCGTGAATTACCTCAATGAGTTTTACCCCAAAACCGAGGACGAGAAGTGGAATTTCAGCTTCCAACACTACCACTTCTATAATAATGAGGAAGTCACCGCGCTCATTTATAAGCTAGTGCGCATTGGCTTCGGTACTTCGCAGAACAAGGATATCCTGGCCGATTTTGCCGTGAAAGAATTGTTGCTACGCCTCATGCAGCTTCAAAGCCTGCACGAAACCGAAGGCCGCGTGGCCGCGCTCGCTACCTCCAGCCGCTTTGCGCACACCCTGCACTACATCAAGCAACACATTGCTGAAAAAATTAGCGTAGACGAGCTAAGCGCGCAGGCCTACATGAGCAAGCCCAATTTTTACCGCGCCTTCAAGCAGGAGTTTGGCCTGTCGCCCATCGACTACATTATTAAGGAGCGCATGCGGCTTGCTAAGCGCTGCCTCAAAAACCCGGCCCTCAGCATCACCGAAATCTGCTTTAAGGTGGGCTTCGGTAACCTGGGGTATTTCACCCGCACGTTTCGCCACCTCGAAGGCATGACGCCCACCGAGTACCGCACCTTGGCCGCGGCGTAGGTGCGGTACTCGGCGGGGTGGCCGAGCCCTAGCGAAATAAAATGGGCGTAGCCAGCGCCAGGCGCCAGGCCAGCAGGCCCAGTATTGCCACGGCCAGCAGGCCCCAGGCCCCGCGGGTAGGATAGGGCAGCATCGTGTTTTGGTTGAAAAACTCCTGGTTGCAACCCAGCGCCAGCGGCACGAGCAGCAGGCCCATCGTAGCGAAGTGTAGCGTTTCGTTGAGGTTAAAGCTGGGCAGACGGCTCAGTATCAGGAGCAGTGAGCCCCCTAGCCACGGCCCCACCACAGTGTAGGCAATCAGCCGCAGGCGATTGTCGAACTGCAAGGCCGTGCGGGAGTCCTGGGCCAGTAAAAAGGGGATGGCCGCCAAAAACCCCAGCCCAATCTGGAGCAGCGCAAAGAGGATGCCCAGCACCGGGCTGGGCCAGGTGCCCCCGCCGCCGAGTAGCCAGTTGGGCACGTACCACGAGCCCGACTGCGTCACGGTGTCGGCCAGCAGGCCCGCCAATATGGTATTGGCCGCGTGAAAGCTAAGCCAGAGTAGCAGCAGCTTGCCCAGCCCCCGGCGCTGCCGCTGCCATTTCCAAAACAACCCAAACGCCACCACCCCGAGCCCAAACAGCAGCGTAGGTCCCAGACCATACACCGAGAGCACCGTATTGTAGCGCCAGCCGCCATCACCGATAATAAAGCGCACGCCGCCCAGGCTCCACACACCAGGAATAAATGCCCGCCGCGCCATGTACACCGGCGTGCCCTCGGCCACGAAGCGCACGACCTGGTAGGCCAGCAGGTAGCAGGCCAGGGCGTTAAAAAACAGCAGGCGGAACTTACTGCTCGCCGTTGTAGCGGTAGCGGCCCCCGGAGAAGGTAAAGCTGGTTGCAAGTGGAAAAAGGCTGGGAGTGAAGCTAGCCCCCAAACATACGCCTTGCCACAAAAAGGCCGTATCTTCGTGCTGCGATAAAACCGCCCTCCGTTGAAGAATATCCGTAACTTTTGCATTATTGCCCACATCGACCACGGGAAAAGCACCCTGGCCGACCGGCTCCTCGAGTTCACGAGCACCGTGGCCAAGCGCGACATGCAGGCCCAGCTCCTTGACAACATGGACCTGGAGCGCGAGCGCGGCATCACCATCAAGAGCCACGCCATCCAGATGCAGTTTCCCTACAAAGGGGAGGTGTACACGCTCAACCTGATTGACACGCCTGGCCACGTCGACTTTAGCTACGAGGTAAGCCGCAGTATTGCCGCCTGCGAAGGCGCGCTGCTCATCGTGGATGCATCGCAAGGTATTGAAGCCCAGACGATTTCTAATCTCTACCTCGCTATCGGGGCCGACCTGGAAATTATTCCGGTATTGAATAAAATCGACCTCCCGCACGCTATGCCGGAGGAAGTGACTGACGAAATCGTGGACCTCATCGGCTGCAAGCCGGAAGATATTATCCACGCCTCGGGCAAGGCTGGCATCGGCATCGAGGCCATTCTGAACGCCATTTGCGAGCGCATCCCCGCGCCGCAGGGCGACCCGGAAGCGCCGCTGCAAGCCCTCATCTTTGACTCGGTATTCAACTCGTACCGGGGTATTGAGGTCCTGTTCCGCATCAAAAACGGCACCATGAAGAAGGGCGACAAGCTCCGCTTCATGGCTACCGGGAAGGAGTACGGCGCCGACGAAATCGGCATCCTGGGCCTCAACCAGGAGCCGCGTCAGGTGATGAGCGCCGGCAACGTGGGCTACCTCATCTCGGGCATCAAGGAAGCGCGCGAGGTGAAGGTAGGCGATACCATTACGCACGTGCACAACCCCACGCCGGAGGCTATCCAGGGCTTTGCCGACGTGAAGCCGATGGTATTCGCCGGCATCTACCCCGTCGATACTACCGAGTACGAAGAGCTGCGCAGCAGCATGGAAAAGCTTCAGCTCAACGACGCCTCCCTAGTGTGGGAACCCGAAACGTCGGTGGCGCTAGGCTTCGGTTTCCGCTGCGGTTTCCTCGGCATGCTGCACATGGAAATCGTGCAGGAGCGCTTGGAGCGCGAGTTCAACATGACGGTGATTACCACGGTGCCGAGCGTGCAGTTTCACGCCATGGGCACCAAGGACCAGGAGCTTATCATCAATGCGCCGAGCGAAATGCCGGAGCCGAACCTGATTAAGCTCATTGAGGAGCCCTACATCAAGGCGCAGATTATTACGGCTGCCGAGTACGTGGGGCCGATTATCACGCTCTGCATGGAGAAGCGTGGCCTCATCAAGGGCCAGAGCTACCTCACCTCAGAGCGCGTGGAGATGAACTTTGAGCTGCCGCTCTCGGAAATCGTGTTCGACTTCTTCGACAAGCTCAAAACCATCAGCCGCGGCTACGCTTCGCTCGACTACGAGCTGATTGGCTACCGCGAGTCGGACATGGTGAAGCTCGACGTGATGCTGAATGGCGAGAAGGTGGACGCCCTCTCGGCCATCGTGCACCGTTCTAAGAGCTACGAGTGGGGCAAGCGCCTCTGCGAAAAGCTGCGCGAGCTGCTGCCCCGCCAGATGTTCGACATCGCCATCCAAGCATCTATTGGCCAGAAAATTATCGCCCGCGAAACCGTGAAGGCCCTGCGCAAAAACGTAATTGCCAAGTGCTACGGCGGCGACATCAGCCGCAAGCGCAAGCTGCTCGAAAAGCAGAAAGAGGGTAAAAAACGGATGCGCTCGGTGGGCTCAGTAGAAATTCCGCAAGAAGCGTTTCTGGCGGTGCTCAAAATTGACTGATAACGAAAAGGCCGGCCCCCGTGAGGG
>Ga0268353_100090_pt1 | contig 15562 bp, 11 predicted proteins | sample G5R2_NF_18SEP201_FD_190168 | JGI IMG/M metagenome (GOLD analysis project Ga0268353, IMG submission 190168) | Phyllosphere microbial comminities from switchgrass, GLBRC, Michigan, United States - G5R2_NF_18SEP2017_LD1 | ecosystem: Host-associated > Plants > Phyllosphere > Phylloplane/Leaf | place... | reverse complement strand
CCAGTTCGTGGCCAGCACACCAAAAACAACTCGCGTACCCGTAAGGGCAAGCGTAAGACTGTTGCTGGTAAGAAGAAAGCAACGAAATAATTTATAGCGGCAATCGGCTCTTGCTTGTGCTGAGGATTCATCGCAAGCAAGAGCCAACACCTGCCGTATTTCAGCGATAACCAAATGGCACAAAAAAGAAAAGACAAAGCCAAGAAGCGGCTTGTCGTGGTGGAGCAGGTGGGCCAAGTCCACATCCGCGCCTCCTTTAACAACATCATCATCTCGGTAACCAACTCCAACGGTCAGGTAATCTCCTGGGCTTCGGCTGGTAAAATGGGTTTCCGTGGTTCGAAGAAAAACACTCCCTACGCTGCTCAGATGGCAGCTAGCGACTGCGGTAAAGTAGCCCACGACCTGGGCATGCGCAAAGCCGAAGTGTTCGTGAAAGGTCCGGGTGCTGGCCGCGAGTCGGCTATCCGTGCTTTGGGCAACATTGGCATTGAAGTGACGACCATCCGCGACGTGACGCCGCTGCCGCACAACGGCTGCCGCCCGCCCAAGCGTCGCCGCGTTTGATTTTCCATTTCTGTTAGTAATACCCCATGGCACGTTATACTGGCCCTACCGCCAAAATCGCCCGTCGCTTTTCGGAGCCGATTTTCGGTCCGAGCAAAGCGCTCAATAAGAAGAACTACCCCCCCGGCCAGCACGGCCGTGGCCGTCGCAAGAAGCAGTCGGAATACGCTGTTCAGTTGATGGAAAAGCAGAAAGTAAAGTATCTGTACGGCGTACTGGAGAAATACTTTGAGAACCTGTTCCACAAGGCGGCTGTGCTCCCCGGCATCACGGGTGAGAACCTGCTCGGCCTGTTGGAGTCGCGCCTCGACAACGTGGTTTACCGCTTGGGCATCGCTAGCACCCGTCGTGCTGCTCGCCAGTTGGTATCGCACAAGCATATCACGGTAAACGGTGAAGTAGTAAACATTCCTTCGTACAAACTCCGTCCCGGCGACCTCGTTGGTGTGCGTGAGAAGTCGAAGTCGCTCGAAGCTATCACGACTTCGCTGACCGTGCGCAACGCCCGTCAGTTCTCGTGGCTCGAGTGGGACGGCAAAGACATGGTGGGCAAGTTCACCAACATGCCGTCGCGTGACCTGATTCCGGAGAAAATCACGGAGCAGCTCATCGTCGAACTGTATTCGAAGTAATAATGGCACACTGGTGCGGCCCGGACCTTGTTCGGGCCGCATTTGTGCTAAGCCGGTTCCGCTACTTCAGCTTTGATTAGGAAGGTGAATACTTGCGGCACAAAAAATAACCTTTCGGGGTTCTGGTTGGCTACCAACTACTAAGCAAGCTTTCGGCTTGCTTTTCCTGTTACATAATTAACTGCCCCCAAATATGTCAATCTTAGCTTTTCAGATGCCGGAGAAGGTGGTGATGGAGAAATCCGACGACTTCACTGGAACGTTTGAATTCAAGCCTCTGGAGAAGGGCTACGGCGTTACGATTGGGAACGCGCTGCGGCGTATTCTGCTCTCGTCGCTGGAGGGCTTCGCCATTACGTCGGTGCGGACGACCTCGGTGCTGCACGAGTTCTCGACGATTGATGGGGTGATTGAGGACATGTCCGAAATCATCCTCAACCTCAAGCAGGTGCGCTTCAAGAAGATTAGCGATGCCATTGAGGACAAGATTACGGTGCGCGTGAGTGGCCAGGATACGTTCACGGCTGGCGACATCGGCAAATTTGCCGTTGGTTTCCAAATTCTGAACCCAAAGCTGGTTATCTGCAACCTCGACCCCGCTAAGGAGTTGGAGTTTGAGTTGACGGTAGCACGTGGCCGTGGCTACGTACCTGCTGATGAGAATAAGCCTGCTGACCAGGTTTTCGGTCAGATTGCTATCGATGCTATTTACACGCCTATTAAGAACGTGAAATACAGCATTGAGAACACTCGCGTAGAGCAGAAGACTGACTACGAGCGCTTGCTGATTGAAATCTCGACTGACGGTTCGATTCACCCCGAGGAGGCGCTGAAAGGTGCCGCTAACATCCTCATCCAGCACTTTATGCTGTTCTCGGACAGCACGATGCAGCTGAGCGGTAACCGCCCGGCTGCTGCTGAGCCGATTGACGAAGAAACGTTGGCCATGCGCAAGGTGCTCAAAACCTCGCTTGGTGAAATGGACCTCTCGGTACGCGCTTACAACTGCCTGAAGGCGGCCGACATCAAGACGTTGGGCGAGCTGGTACAGCTCGACATGGCTGACATGATGAAGTTCCGCAACTTCGGCAAGAAGAGCCTCACTGAGTTGGAAAACTTGGTGGAGGAGAAGGGTCTGCACTTCGGTATGGACCTGAGCAAGTACCGCCTGGACGAAGACTAGTCGATTAAATTAAGGGCTGGTTGCTAAGCTGTTTTTCGAGATAGCTTAGCAACCAGCCCTTAACTTTGCCTTTACGTTTGTGGGTTAATTACTTATAATTGCCAGCTAACGACTTAACAATCATTTATTCACCCGCTACGCCCTAGGGATTAGGGTTCTAATGAGGTTCTAGCGACCCGCCGTGGTCCTGGTCCGCAAGCGTAGTACTTACCCAAACTGTCCGATGCGACACGGTAAAAAAATCAACCACTTGGGGCGTACCGCCTCCCACCGCAACGCGATGCTGTCGAACATGGCAACTTCGCTCATCATTCACAAGCGCGTAACCACGACGGTGGCTAAGGCTAAGGCCCTGCGCCAGTTTGTGGAGCCGCTGCTGACGAAGGCTAAGGACGATACCACGCACTCGCGTCGTACCGTATTTGCTACCCTGCAAAACAAGGAGAGCATGAAAGAGCTGTTTGGCTCGGTAGCGGAGAAAATTGCTACCCGTCCCGGTGGCTATACCCGCATTCTGAAGCTGAGCGCCACCCGCGCCGGCGACAATGCTGATATGTGCATCATCGAGTTGGTTGACTTCAACGAGACCCTGCTCGACGCTAAGAACGCTACCGAAGCTAAGTCGACTACTACACGCCGTTCGCGCCGTCGTGGTGGCAAGGCTGAGTCTGCTGGCAACGAAGCCGGTACGTCGGCTGCTGTGGTAGCTGATGCTCCCGCTGCTACTACCACGGAGTCGGCCTCCGCTGACACCGCTACTGACACGCTGACCAACGGCGAAACCCGTGAGGAAGCTGAGAAGGCTGAGTAGTTGCTAGCCAACTTAAAAAAGGGGGATACGCCACTCGGCGTATCCCCCTTTTTTTGCGCCCTGTAGACTGGGGCAGCATTTTATTTCGGCCAAAATTTAGATTGGGGCAACTGTGCCCCACGCAAACAGTATGTGAGGGCAGGAGCGCGCAGGCACTCACTCAACGACTTATTGGCTAGCTGGGCTTGCCCCTTATGCTAGCCATCTTGAATTTAACGTGCATCATGCAGGAACAGCGACGCTTGGCGGAAGCCAATAACCAGACGGCAGCTTGGAGAAAATTTGGCCCCTACCTCACGGAGCGGCAGTGGGGCACAGTGCGGGAAGACTACAGCCCGCACGGCAGCGCCTGGGACTACGTCACCCACGACATGGCGCGTTCTTATGCCTACCGCTGGGGTGAGGAAGGCATTGCGGGCATCAGCGACGACCAGCAGCAGATGTGCTTTGCCGTGGGCCTTTGGAATGGCGCGGATACGCAGCTTAAGGAGCGGCTTTTTGGCCTGACCAACGGCCAAGGCAACCACGGTGAGGATGTGAAGGAGCTATACTACTACCTGGATAGCACGCCCACGCACTCGTACATGAGAATGCTGTATAAGTACCCACAGCAAGCTTTTCCTTATGAGGAGCTAATGACCGAAAATGCCCAGCGTACTAAGCTAGAGCCGGAATACGAATTGCTAGACACTGGTATTTTCAACGACAGTCGTTATTTCGACGTTTTCATCGAGTATGCTAAGGCAGGGCCGGATGACTTGCTGATTAAGATTACGGCCTATAACCGCGGGCCGAAAGCTGCCCCGCTACACATACTGCCGCAGCTATGGTTTCGTAATACCTGGGCCTGGGGCTACGATGACTACCGGCCCATACTGCAAGCGGCCGATGGGGTAGTAGTGGCTAGCCACCACGCGCTGGGCCAGTACCAACTCTATAGCGAGCGGGCGCTTGAACTGCTCTTCTGCGAGAATGAAACGAACGGCGACTTGTTCGATACAGAGTTGTTTGAGGGGTTACCGGTGGGTACTACCTTTTTCAAAGATGGCATCAATGACTACGTAGTGGAAGGTAGGAGGGCGGCCGTGAACCCCGCCCAGCAGGGCACTAAGGCCGCTGTGCATTACGCCCTGTCCATTGCGCCTGGCGAAGCGCAAGTAGTGCGCCTGCGGCTAAGCCAGCCCACGCACGAAGCACCATTCGCGGATTTCGACCAGGTCTTTGCGGAGCGCCAGCAGGAGGCTAACGTATTCTATGAGTGCGTACAGGAAGGCGTGGCCAGCCCCGATGCGCGTATGGTGCAGCGCCAGGCGTTCGCTGGGATGCTTTGGAGCAAGCAGTACTACTACTACGATGTGAGCCAATGGCTCGATGGTGACCCCAAGCGCCCGGCGCCAGCTGGCGACCGCCTCAAGGGCCGCAACTCGACGTGGCGGCACCTGCACAACGCCGACATTATTTCAATGCCTGACAAGTGGGAGTACCCCTGGTACGCGGCCTGGGACCTGGCTTTTCACTGCCTGCCACTGGCCATGCTCGACGCCAGTTTTGCTAAGCAGCAGCTGCGCTTGCTCACGCAGGATGGATACCTGCATCCCAACGGCCAGATGCCGGCCTACGAGTGGAAGTTTGAAGACGTGAATGCGCCGGTGCACGCCTGGGCCACCTGGCGCGTGTACCAGATGGACCGCAAGCTTAATGGCGGCAAAGGGGATGTGCCATTTCTGGAAGCCGTATTTCAGAAGCTCGTGATGACGTTTACGTGGTGGGTCAACCGCAAGGACCGCGACGAGCGCAACATCTTTGAGGGCGGCTTTCTGGGAATGGATAACATCGGCGTGTTCGACCGCTCGGCGCCGCTGCCTACGGGTGGCAAAATCGAGCAGAGTGACGGCACTAGTTGGATGGCTATGTTTGCCCTCAACCTCATGCGCATGGCCTTGGAGCTAGCCAAGACCAATCCGGTGTATCAGGAAATGGCCAGCAAGTTTTTTGAGCATTTCCTCTACATTGCCCATGCTATGACGAAGGGTGGCGGCGGCGAGTTTAACCTCTGGGATGAGCGCGACCAGTTTTACTACGATGTGCTGCACATGCCCGACGACTCGCGCGAGCGCCTGCGCATCCGCTCGATGGTGGGGCTGATTCCACTCTTCGCGGTGGAAGTTGTGGATGATGAGTTGCTCGAAGCCCTGCCGCAGTTTGCGGCACGGGCGCAGTGGCTCGTGCAACACCGGCCGCACCTGGCCGGGCTGGTGAGCCGCTGGCAGGAGCCGGGCGAGGGTGCCCGCCACTTGCTGAGCCTTATGCGCCGCCGCCGCCTGCGTAGCATCCTCACGCGCATGCTCGACGAAACCGAGTTTTTGTCGGACTACGGCATCCGGTCGCTCTCACGCTATCACTTGGAGCATCCATATGAGTACCACACCGAGGAAGATAGCTTCGAGGTAAGCTACGTGGCGGGCGAGGCTGAGTCGGATATGTTTGGGGGCAACTCCAACTGGCGCGGGCCCATCTGGTTTCCGGTCAATTATCTCATTATTGAGTCATTACAGCGGTTTCACAGCTATTATGGCGCCTCCTTCACGGTGGAGTATCCTACGGGTTCCGGCAAGGTGTACAACCTGAGCGAGGTAGCCGATGCTCTCTCGGAGCGGCTGGCTAAGCTACTGCTGAAGAACGCGGAGGGCCACCGCCCGGCCTTTGGCCCGGCGGGGCCGTTGCAGGACGACCCGCACTTTAGTGATTACCTGCTTTTCCACGAGTTTTTTCACGGCGACGACGGGCACGGCCTTGGCGCCAGTCACCAGACCGGCTGGACGGGCCTCATCGTGCGCCTGCTTCAGCAAAAGACTTCGGCGTAGGCCAGGGGCTTGCTGCCCAGGCTCTGCCCGCAGTCATTACGTAGAAATAAACATACTGCAATACCCGTCGCTAGCGGTGGAAACAACTACGCCCAGTGCAACCTCGCGCTGGGCGTAGTTGTCTGTTAGCTACAATTCGAAATGCCCCCGACCTTTGCGCCTCACCCAAGCTGCGTTTGCCTATGGAAGCCGTTGCGTATATCGACATTAATGCCCCGCTGGTAGAGCGGTGCCGCGTAAACGACCGGCAAGCCCAGGCCGAGCTATACCGGCGCTACTCCAAGGCAATGTTCAACGCGGCGCTTCGCATCACAGGTGATTATGCCGAGGCCGAGGACGTATTGCAGGAGTCGTTTTTGAGTGCCTTTCGCGAACTCAGCGGCTATAAAGGTGATTCGTCGTTTGGGGCCTGGCTCAAGCGAATAGTTGTAAACAAAAGTATCAATTGCCTGCGGCAGCGGCGTTTGCAGCTGGTGCCACTCGAAGATTTTCACCACGATGCAGCTCCGGCCGAGGCGAGCCTGCCGCACCCCGGCGACGATGCCGACGAGCAGCAGTACCGTGCCGATGTGCTGCGCCGCTGCATCCAGGAGCTGCCCGATGGCTACCGAGTAGTGCTCTCGCTATACTTGCTCGAAGGCTATGACCACTTAGAAATAGCCGGTATCCTGGGCATCACCGAGTCTACCTCCAAGTCGCAGTACAGCCGGGCACGCACCCGTTTGCGCGAGCTGGCTATGCAGCGCGGGCTGAGCTAATTGCCGGTTCTCGCTGCTTGAGATTACGCTTTTCTCCCACCCAGGCGACCAGCCTTTACCCCGGCGCATGCGTATTAGCCTCGCGGAAAGGTCCTACTCCGCTGCCTGCGGAACTCTTATTTATTATGGAACCTATTAATCGTCATTCACTAGAAAATTACGCGGAGCGGCACCGGGCCGACTTCGACCTGCATGAGCCCCGGCCCGAGCTATGGGCCGCCTTGGAAAAGCAATTACACGGCGACAGCACCCCGGCCGAGCTGCCTTACATGACCATCGCTACTACGCCGGCCGAGCCTGCACCCGTAGCAGTTGCGCCGTTGGCTGCCGTCGCACCGCAATTGCGCGTGCAGAAAAGCGAGCGCTGGCAGCGCTATGGCATCGCCGCTGCCCTACTGGCGCTGGTAGTAGCCGCTGGCATGGGCGAAGCCTGGAAAAGCAAGCATATTCCTGCCGTAGCTACCCAAACTACCGAAACCACTGCTGCCGCCGACGCGGCCCTCTACCTTGGTCCCGATGCCAATGTGCTGGCGGCTAGCCAAGGCGGTGCCGACGTGGACGCCCGCCTCGATACCGCCGTGCACGGCATGGAGCGCTACTACATTGCCCAGCTCACCGACCGTAAAACGCAGCTGAGCCAGCTGGCGCCCGACGCTACCGCCGAATGGGCCCGTGAGTTAGTGGGTCTGGATTCCAGCTACCAGCAGCTTAAGCGTGAACTGCCCCGCCACCCCCAGCCCGAAGTAGTGCTGACGGCTATGAACCGCAACCTGCAGATTCGCCTCGATATTCTCGACCGCCAGTTGCAGCTGCACGGCGATAGCCGGGAAGCCCTGGCTGGCCCCAATGCCAATGGCGAATACGTGCTGGCTGATAGCCGCAGCATTGCTGATAACGTCCTCCGCCACAATGACCGCTAACCGCTTTTGGCTGCTGGCCGGGCTGCTGGGGTTGGCTGGCCTGCACCAGCGGGTGCTGGCCCAGGCCCTGCCCGAGCGGCAGGCCGAGCGCGGCCAGATATGCACCTACGTGGCCCCGGTACCTACGGGCGGCCAGGATGGCCCTGCCAACCAAGCACAGGGCCAGCCCACGCAGCAGGAAACTACGCCGCCCATTGAGCAGCGCCGCCGCCTGGGCCGCAGCTTTCGGGTGACGAAAACCGGGCAGACCTTTGCCCTTGATACCCGCTACGGCCACGTACGCATCAGCACATGGGATAAGCCCGAAATGAAGGTGGAAGCCGAGCTGATTGCCCGCGCCGAGACTGCCGCTGGGGCCACCCAGCTGCTCGATGGTCTGGGCGTGCAGTGGCTGGAATACGATGCCCGCACGGGCGGCGTGGGCGTGAGCTCGCAGTTTGGGCCAGCGCTGAAGGGCCGATGCAGCGGCGCGGGTTGCCGCTACGAAGTCAACTACACCGTGTGGCTGCCCAGTACTACGGCGCTACGCCTCACCACCTCCTTCGTAGATGTAACGGTGGCCGGCGACTGGCAAGGCCCGGCCCAGCTCAACGTCAACTACGGCGCGCTACGCACCGGCCGCCTCAACGGCACCGGCAACGTGGTGCACATTGCCAATGGTGATGCCACCATGCCCTACGCTCAGCAGGCTACCCTGCAAGCCGACTACGCTCGCCTGCGCCTCGATGCCGGCGAGCAGATTGAGCTGCGTACCAATTACTCCGACATCGATATGGGCACTGTGCACGACCTGACGGTGTACAGCAAGTACGGCGAAGTGGCGCTGGGCACCGTGCGTACCCTGCGCGGCTCGTCGGGCTACTCGCACTTCAGCGTGGGTAAGCTCAGCGAGGGCCTGGATATGGCCGTGCGCTATTGCCCCGATTTTGAGGTGCGCGACATGGGTGCCAACTTCCGCCAGATAACTCTGGATGGCGGTTACAGCACCATCCGGCTGGGTTTTGCTGAGGCCACGCCCAGCTTTCGCTTCGACGTGAGCACCGAGCAAGGCCAGCTGCTGGTCGATAAAAAGCAGGTGCGCGTGCTTTCTGAGGGCGGTAAGTCTGATGGCATCGCCGATGTGATGGGCGTGTACGGCGGCCGCGTGCCCGCGCGCGGTGCCGGCAATGTCAACATCAAAGTGCGCTATGGCACGGTGCGCTTCAGCAAGTAGCCAGCCGGTAGCTTTGCAGCGTGACCAAACTTCTCCCGTTGCTGCTATTCGGGCTGCTGGCTAACCCAGCTCACGCACAAGCGCCCGCCGCCATGAGCCCTTCCTCCAGCCTGACTGCCTACGCTCTGCGCCTCAAGCCTGGCGATGATTTGCGCCAGCAGCTCACGGCCTTTGTAGCGGCGCACCACCTCGAAGCTGGAGCTGTGCTTACCTGCGTGGGTAGCCTCACCGAGGTGAGCCTGCGCCTGGCTAATCAGGAAAACGCCACTCACTACCACGGACATTTCGAGATAGTGTCGCTCGTGGGTACGCTCTCGGCCACGGGGGGTGGGCATCTGCATCTGGCCGTAGCCGACAGCACCGGCCGCACCCTGGGCGGCCATCTGCTGGATGGCTGCCGTATCTACACCACGGCCGAAATCGTGCTGGGTGTGCTGCCCGGCCTGCGTTTTACCCGCGAAGCAGACCCCACTTTTGGCTACCGCGAATTAGTGGTAAAGCCGGCCGAACCAACGAAAGATATGAAGCACTAAGGGTTGATAATGACGATGTAAAGTAGCGCATGTGCCAGCGGTTGGCAAAAGCGGCTCTTTTCTGCAGGTTGGCGCGCGGCCGATGAGGAATGCATGAGTATACTTGTAGGCTTAATCAGCGCGCGGCATTTCGCGGGCAGCTTAAGTCGCCTCTTTCTGCTATGCACTCGCGCTATTACGGGGCCGCCGTGGCCCTGCTGACCCTGCCTGGCCTAAGCCAGGCCCAGACTACCAAGCCCATTGCCGACCCCACGCTGCCCGATGCGGCGGCCATTTTCAAAGAAGGGGAGGCCCTGCGTAGCAAAGAGCAGTACCTCGAAGCCGCTGCTCGCTACCAGCTCATTACCCCCGGCGACTCAGCCTATGCCCAGGCTCAAAATAACCTGGCCCTGAGTTTTTTTGGCGCTAAAAAATACGAAGAGGCTGTCGCCGCCGCGCAGCGCTCACTGGCCGCCGAGCCGTTTGATGCTCAAACGCTGAACGTGCTGGCCTCGGCCCAGGAGGGTGCCAAGCAATTTGACGCGGCTGATAAAACCTACGCCAAAGCGCTCAAGCTCTACCCGTACAGCTCCGCGCTGTGGCTCGACCGGGCCATTTGTGAGTATAATCAGGAGCATACTGCTTTGGCAATCAACTACCTTCAGCATGCGCTGGCGTTGCGGCCCGGCCTAGGCACGCCGCATCGGCTGCTGGGCGTGCTGGCGGCGCGCCAAGGCCAGCCCGCCCACGCGCTCATCAGCCTGCTCACCTTTCTGGCCATCGACCCCGAGGGTGAGCGCAGCCAGAACGTGCTGGTGCTGGTGGAAAAGCTGTCGAGCGGCCAGCCAATAGTGGATGACAACGAAAAAGTAGCCCCGATTTCGCCCAATGCGGCTTTTGAGGAGCTGGACCAACTTATTACGAGCAAGGTGGCGCTGAACAACGACTACGTCACGAAGGTCAAGTTCAACGCCGCGTTAGTAAAGCAAACCCAGCTGCTGGTTGAGAAATTTCCGACCGAGGCCGACCCAGCCAGCGACTTTTGGGTGCGGGCCTACGCGCCGCTAGTGCAGGTGCTGCGCCAGGAGGACAACCTCACTACGTTTACCTACCTCGTTCTGCTGTCGGCCAATGATAACCGCGCTCGGCAGTGGGTGAAAAGCAACAAAAGCCGGGTAGAGAAGCTGACTACTGCCCTGAGTGCCCCGTTACTGGCTATTCGCAGCCAGCAGGCGCTGCCCGATGGCAAGCTGGCCGCGGCCTGGTATAACGGCCCCCTTATTCAGGGCCTGGGGGCAGGCACCCGCGAGGCCGACGGTAGCATCACGCCCACTTCCGGCCCCTGGTTGCTGGTGGGTGAAAACGGCGAAATCAAGGAGCGCGGCAGCTTTGCCGGGCCCGCCAAGCGCGGTGGCCTCTGGCAAACGCTGCGCCCCGACGGCACTGTGGAGGTGGAGGAAAACTATGGTAGCACCGGTGCCAGCCTGGGCGAACTGGATGGTACTGTGCGTACATTTTACCCCACCGGCCAAGTGCGGCACGAGTCTACTTACAAGGCTGGGAAGCTGGAAGGCACGGGGAAATCGTACACCATTACGGGCAAGGTGTCGGAAACGCGGCCGTTTACGGCCAATAACTATGAGGGTGAAGTTGTTAATTTTTACCCCGACGGGACACCAAAGGTGCGCTCGCTGATGCACGCCGATAAGAAGGACGGCCCGCTGGCGCGCTACTATCCTAACGGCGCGCTGGAGATGCGCCACCTCTATGCCGCCGACAAGCTGCAAGGCCAGTTCGAGGTGTATTTCCCCAACAAGGTGTTGGAGAAAAAAGGTACCTACCGCAACGACGAGCTCGACGGCCCTTACGTGCTGAACCACCCCAATGGCCAAGCCCGCGAAACCGGCACTTTTACTAACGGCCAGCGCACCGGCCTTTGGCGCGAGTACTACGCCAGCGGTAAGCTTAGCGTGGAGCATACCTACGACGAGGCCGGCAAAGAGCACGGTGCTTACCACGACTACGATACCCAGGGCCGGCATTTTTCGGATACCTACTACGACCACGGCCGCATCGTACGGCTCGTGCACTTGGACGCGGCTGGGAAAACAACGGCCGACGTAACCTTTAAAAAAGGCCGCCAGGATGTGAAAGCCTACGATACCGAGGGGCGCGTGCGTAGTACTGGCTTCGTTGAAAACGGCCAGATGGTGGGCGAGTGGCGCCGCTTCTACGCCGATGGGGCACTTCAGGAGGTAGTTCGCTACGATGCCAATGGCAATAAGACGGGCAGCGGCGAACTCTACTACGCCACTGGCCAATTGCGCCAGCGCAGCACTTACGGTCCCGACGGCAACCGCGAAGGCTACTTCGAGCAATACTACGTGGATGGCCAGCTGCGCCAGACCGGCTTTTACCACGCGGGCGAGCCCCAGGGCGTGTGGAAAGCCTACGCCGTCAACGGCCGCCTCACCCAGGAAAGCGAGTACAACGCCGGGGAACTCAACGGCCCCATGCGTAACTACGAGGCCGCCGGCCATCCCACCGGCGAGTGGACCTACGCCTACGGCAAGCTGCGCGGGGTCGTCAGCTACGACTCCACCGGCCGCGTGGCCGAGCGCCAAGACCTGCCAGCCCCCGCTACCGAACTGCTGCGCCATCTGCCGGGCAGCCCCGCGCCGGGCGCCGGAGTGCTTAGCCGCGCCAGCCTGGTCAACGGCGACTACGAGGGCCCGCTTACCTGGTATTACCCCAGTGGCCAAACCGAGGTAACCATGCTCATGCGCGCTGGCAAGCGCTACGGCCCCTACCGCGCCCAGTACCCCAATGGCCAGACTAGCCTGGAGGGCGAGTACCTCAATGGCGAGCGCTACGGCCAGTTCACCTCTTACTACCCCGATGGTACCCTGGCCAGCCGGGGCTGCTGCCTGGCCGATGAGCGGGTGGGGGAGTGGACCTACAACTTCCCCAACGGCAAGGCCGAGCGGGTAGAAAATTACAACGATGAGGGCGAGCTCACTGGTCCGAGCCGCTACTACAACCCGGCCGGCGAGTTGCTGCTGGAGCAGCACTACGCTACTGGCACGCTGGTGAGCTGGCTGGCCCCCGGGGCGGCCGCCGGCACCGCTCCGCAGGCGCTAGCCCCGGCCGGCGGCACGGTGCAGGCAACTTTTGCCAACGGCAAGCCCGCCGCTTCCCAAACCTACGCCCACGGCTACCCGGCTGCGCCCACGGTGTACTACTACAGCTCGGGACAGGTATTCCGCCGCATCAATTACCTGAAGGGCGTGCACAGCGGCGCGCTCGTGAGCTATTGGCCCAACGGCAAGCTCATGGAAGAAGAAAACTACGCTCACGGCGAGCTGCATGGCCGCTGCCGCTACTACCGCCCCGACGGCACCCTGGAGCGCCAGGAAACATACCACGCCGGCGAGCGCCGCGGCCTCACTACTTACTACGATGCCCAGGGCAAGCCCCAGCGCACCGAGTCGTACTGGAATAACTCGTTCTACGCCGGCAAGTAGGGTGCGTAGCTAGCCGTTTTAGTAGTATATTTTCCGGCTTATCTAATTGTTAGCTATGAAATTATTAATTTCACTACGTTATTTGGTGGGGGTGCCACTGCTGGCCCTACGGCTGGGGGCTGCCCAAGCGCAGGCCGTGCCCCCGCTGGCCGCACTGCAAAAGGAATACCCCGGCCAGCAGGCCACGTACCTTGACCTGCGCACCGACCTCACGGTGGAAATCCGGCGCGACTCGGTGCAGGTGCTGGCCCGCCACCACCACGACATGCTGCACCTCGGCGAAGAGTCGGCGGGCTACGCCTACGACCAGGTGTACAGCTCGCACTTCAGCCGCCTGCAAAAGCTGGAGGCCCGCACGCTGGCCCCCGTGCTCGGTACTGCTGACAAGTACAAAACGCTGAAAGTAACGGCCTTCAAGAACAAGGCCGATGTGCAGGACGGGATTTTCTTTGATGATACCCGCACTACTTCGTTCAGCTTTCCGGCCATCGGGCCGGGTGCCCGCACCATCACCGACTACGCGGTGCTGCACCCCGATGCGCGGTTCTTGCTGCCCTTCTACTTCGGCTCCTACGTGCCGGTGCGGCACTCGGAGCTGACGATAACGGCTCCCAAGGGCGTAGTTATCAATTATAAGCTATTCAACGTGGGCAAGCTGCCCATCAAGTTTACCAGGCAGGAGCAGGGCGGCAACGTAGTCTACCGCTGGACGGCCGACAACCTGCCCGCCGCCACCCGCGACGAGGATGCGCCCAAGGGCTCGTACTACCTGCCCCACCTCGTGTACTACGTGGAGCAAGCCACCATCGCGGGCAAGCAGCAGCAGCTGCTCAGCGGTGTGCCGCAGCTCTACAGCCTGTATGCCGACTTTGTGCGCCGCATTCAGCCCCACGACTCGCCGGCCCTCAAGCGGCAGGTGGAGGAGTTGGTGGCCGGCGCTCCCACGCCCGAAGAAAAAGCCCGCCGCATCTACTACTGGGTGCAAGACAACGTGCGCTACATCGCTTTTGAGCAGGGCCTGCGCGGCTTCGTGCCCCACGCCGCTGGCCTGGTGTACGAGCGCCGCTACGGTGACTGCAAGGACATGGCCAACCTCACCACCGAGATGCTGCGCCTGGCGGGCCTCAAGTCGTACCTCACCTGGGTGGGCACCCGCGACCTGCCCTACAAGTACGCCGAGCTAGCCACGCCCGGTGTGGACAACCACATGATTTCGACCTGTGAGCTAGCGCCCGGGCAGTATACCTTCCTGGATGCCACCAGCCGGCACACGCCGTTTGGCATGCCGTCGGCCTTCATCCAGGGTAAGGAAGGGCTGCTAGCTCTTGATGGTACGCAGAGCAAGGTGGTACCGATTCCGGCCGTGGCCCCGGCCCGCAACGGCACCGACGACCGCTCGGTGCTCACCCTCGACGGCACCGGCCTGCACGGCACCGGCCAGGTCGAGATGAGCGGCTACGCCAAGGTAGACCAGAGCTACGCCCTCGATGGCCTCGACAAAATCCAGGAGCCCAAGTACGTGAAAGCCCTGCTGGAACGCGGCAACAACAAGTTTTTCGTGGATAAGTACGCCGTGCAAAACCTGGCCGCCCGCGACCAGCCCCTGCGCCTCACCTACGACTACCGCGTGCAGGACTACGTGCAGAAGCTCGACGACGAGCTCTACGTGAACCTGAACCTGGAGCGCCCGCTGGCCCACGACCGCCTCGACTCCCTGGTGCGCCACCTGCCACGCATGAGCGAATTTGCCCACACCGACCACACCCGCACCGAGCTGGTAGTGCCCGCCGGCTACGAGGTTAGCTACCTGCCGCCCGCCGCCCACGCCGGTGAGGCCAGCGGCCCGCTCAAGTTTAGCATCAGCTACGAGCGCCAGGGCGACCGCATCATCCAAAGCCGCGAGCTAACGGTGAACTACCTGCTGCTACCTCCCGGCCAGTTTGGCCAATGGAACGGCGTAGTCGATAAGCTCGGGGCCGCCTACCGCGAGGTCGTCATTCTGAAGAAGAAAAAGACGTAGGCGGCTGGGCCAGAAATAAAAAGAACGTCATGCTGAGCTTGCCGAAGCATCTCGCTCGCCCGGCGCTGTCGAGATGCTTCGGCAAGCCCAGCATGACGTTCTTCCTGCTGTTTTGATTTAGTAACTATCTCTTCTTTCTCTGCTCGTGCTCCTTTCTACTCCGCTCCGCCAGGGGCTGTTTCTGCTGGCCCTGGGCCTGCCTACATCCCACGCCCTGGCGCAGAAGCGCGCCGCACCCGCTATTCCGGCGCAGTTGGTGCACGCCGATTACCACTGGGACGAAAAGCGCCGCCAACGCCTGCCCATCAGCAAGGAGGAGGAAGCCCTGCCAGCCGTAGTGCTCAAGGATTTTACGGCCCTGGAATACTACTTCGACCCGGCACGTAAGGACCTGTTTCTCTACGCCACCGAGCACCGCATTGTGCGCGTCAACAACACCGACGGCATCGAGCAGCACAACAAGCTCTCGGTGCCACTGTCGGCGAGCGGGGCGCCGGTGGCGATACGCGCCCGCACCATCAGTCCGCGCGGCGAGGTGGTGGAGGTGCAGCCCGAAAA
>Ga0268353_100089_pt1 | contig 15563 bp, 14 predicted proteins | sample G5R2_NF_18SEP201_FD_190168 | JGI IMG/M metagenome (GOLD analysis project Ga0268353, IMG submission 190168) | Phyllosphere microbial comminities from switchgrass, GLBRC, Michigan, United States - G5R2_NF_18SEP2017_LD1 | ecosystem: Host-associated > Plants > Phyllosphere > Phylloplane/Leaf | place... | reverse complement strand
GGGATTGGTGCTGCCACCCGTTGCGCCAGTTGCACTCAGGGTCAGGCCGCTCAAGCCGCTTGGTACTACGGCCGTGACCAGAATGGAGCCGCCCGCACCGCCGCCGCCGCCGCCGTCGTTGGTAACGCCCGTGCCGGTTGCCGCCGCATTGGCCACTACCGCGCCCATACCGGCTACTGAGCCTGCTCGCACGATAACGATGCCGCCCCCGGCCGACCCACTGCTGGCAAAGCCAGCATTGCCACCCGAGTTGTTGTTATTGGTGCCGGCTCCGCCGCCGCCCCCCAGCACTAGGCTAGTGCCGCTGGCCGCAAAGGCCACGCCCGGCGCTCCGCCGATGGCAAGGTTGCTGCCGTAGCTGTTGCCGCCCCGGCCGCCGCCACCGCCATTGGCCCCACCGGCGCCGCCGCTGTTGTTGAGGTTGTCGTTGCCGCCGCCGCCCGCGTTGCCGGGCCCTCCGCGCGCGGCACTACCGCCAGGGTAGCCATCGGCCCCCAGGTCGAGTAGCGCCCCGCCATTGTTGACGTACTGCGGCGTGCCAGCCGTGCCTTCGCCCTTTTGGGCATTGAGACCGGAGGCCGAGGTGGTCAGGTACGAGGCATCATCGAGATTACCCGTGGTGAGCAAGCGGGCCGCGCCGCCCCGAAAGCCCAGGCCCGAGGCGTTAATCGTGTTGCCATTGAACGTAATAGTGCCCGCTACGTCGAGGGCCACGAGGCCGCCGGTGCTGCCATCCCAGGCGGCGGGCACGATGTTGCCCGTCAGGGTCAGGCTGCTGTACTGGGGCACGCGCACGACCTGGAAGGTGCGCAGCGTGCCCGTGCCACTCACGGCCGAGGTAACGTAGCTGTTTTTCAGCGCCGTCGTGAGCGAAAGGCTGCCGTCGCTTACGCCCCCGGCCGCCAGCACGTATTCGTACTGGCCGGCTGTGAAGTTGGTCGTCAGATTGCCGTTGCCGGTCCCAGTACCACTGCCGTAGTTGGCCGAGGTAGCGCTATTGATATCGGCGCCCTGCATCTGAATAATGAGCAGTAGGTCATTAGCCCCGATGGCCTTCGTGCTGGCCCCCGCCCCGGTGCGCGGCGTGCCCACGGTGAGCGTGGTGGCATTGGCAGCCGCCGTGCCTACCCCGGGGTAGTACGTGTTGGGCGCGGCGCTAAAGGTCGTGCCGTCCTTACCCGGGCTAGCGCACCCATTTTGTGCCCAGGCTACCTGAGTAGGCCGTAGGGTTGCCCAGCCCAGTAATAGAAAAAGTATGCGTAGTGCTGGCCTCATAAAGCTGGTAAAAGGAGTTTTTTGTGGATAAGAGGATTTTAACATTAGATTTATTTTTGTTGACCCAATATCCTGTTAGTCAAGTTGTTGCTCGGTACAAAAGAGCCGATTTGTTAATTTAAAACGATTTAGCTGACGCGTTGTAGCCAGGTGGCGGCGTGCTCCAAGTCGTTGAAAACGGTGAGCATAAGCTGGGGCAGGCGCCGGGCTACCTGCTCGGCCAGCTGGTGGCTGCGCAGCGTGGGGTTGCACACCCAGGTCCAGTGTTGCACGCCCGCCCGGTGGAAGGACGGTAGTAGCCGGTCGACGAGCCAGTTAAGGGTGTCGGTGCCGGTCAGGCTCATATTATCCAGCACCAAGCACCGGGCCGGATAGGTACTGGCGGCGCTCATGGCTTGGCCTTCTAGCGTAATATCTTGGAGTGCAGTCAGTTCGAGCTGCCCGTGTAGCGAGAGGAGCAGGCAGTCCCGGTGCGAGTCGTAATCAACGGACAGGCTGGGGGCCGAGAAAACGGGAATAAATGGCATTGCGGGGCTACTAGGTCAGGTAGCCAGGTCGCTTTGGGGGGCGCTTGAGGAGTTGCGGGAGCAGCTGGTGGGCGAGCGGGCCAGTGCCGCCAGCCCCAGCGCACGGTCGTCGGTCGCCGTATAGGCTGCGTGCTGCTTAATATGACTAACCATCTTCTGCACGAACTCTTGTAGCAACCGCTTGTATTCGTGCCAGTTAGTGGCTAGCTCCTGCTGCATTTGCAGGCTGGCCACTGCCGCCTGCTGGCGGTGCCGCAGGTAGTCGGCCGCGTAGCTCATGCGGTGGATGAGCATTTCCATGAATTCGAGGGCTACGCACTGCACCTTCAGCACCGTGACCGTCGACAGGTCGTAGCGCGTGGCCACGGCTGGCAGCCGGGATGCAAAGGCCTTGAGCTGACCCGCGTACCAGATATCATCGGAAGCGGGAAACAGGTTTCTATCAACTTCTTGCATGGGCGATGGAGCCGGGCCGATAACCAGGCAATGGGGAAGCAATACAGGGTGGGGCCAGCTGCAGGACGCTGGGTAAGCACAGCGCAACGCCTGGAGAAGTCCACCGCAGCAGGCTATTCTCCGGGCGTTTCCTTAGGCTTGGTTGAGGGAGGCCGAGTGGGCCTTCATGATTTGGCGGGCCTGGGCCAGATTGGTGTCTTTAGCATTGACAGCCAGGTAAATAAAGAGATGGCCATCGGTGGAGAGTTTAATCAGGTGTAGCTGGTCGGTCAGGGTCAGGAGCACGTCCTGCACCGTTTGCTTGAGCTTGAGGGCAGCTACGGCCTTGAGTTTGGACTTGATAACCTCTGTATTGTAGGCGGCGGCCGTATCGATATCGAAGTCGGCAATGTTGGTGTGCGAGGCCAGCGGCATGCCGGAGTCTACTTCGACTACGGCCACGGCGAGCAGGGTAGGCAAGTCGTTGAGAATGCCCTTAACAGTGTCTTTGGGTAACATAAAAAGAATTGAAAAAGAGGGCAAAAGGAGAGCGCGTTAGCCGGCGGTGCCGCAGCGGCGCACGGCCTCTTTAGAGGGGCAGGTTGGCATCGGCCGTATGCACGGCCACGAAGCAGTCACGGCCACGAAGCAGTACCACTGCCCGGCGCGCAGCGGGCGCAGGCGGTGCAGGTGGTCGTCGAGTACTAGTGTCAGGTCAGTGAGCGAGCCAGCGGGCCAGGCCCTGCTGGTTACTGCCTCATGCACAGTGCGTAGCACAGGTGCAGGTGGTTGTAGCTGGCGTGCGTGGTAGAGGAGGCCAGGACCCACCTCTACCACGCACGCCAGTAGCAACTCGGGCAACTCCCGCAGCAGCACCTGCCGCTGCGACTATTGTGCGGAGTATGGAGCGCGAGTCGTTTCAAAAACAAAAGCATGAGGCCGGCGTGGGCAATCCGGTTCTGAACGGCACCGTCGGCCACCGCCGAAGCCGCCTTAAAAAGACCACCAGTGGCGCTTGGCCTTGGGCAGGTCGGTGCGCGGCAGCAGCGTCACGTTGTAGGTGGCGCCAGCACTCACGCGGGCTTCTTCCTCGGCGTAGCCGCCGTAGCCAAATTGCAGGCTGGCGGGTTGGCTGGCCGGCACCGTCAGCGCGTAGTTGCCTTGGGCATCGGTGCCCACGCCCCGGCCGCTGGCCTTGTGCAGGATGGTGGCACCCACCAGCGGATGGCCGTTCTCATCGAGAATACGGCCCTTTATCACTTTCATTTTCAGCGCGCTCGTTGCCTCCAGGTTAGCGGTGGGGGCCGTTAGTGTAGCCTCAGCCACTGGCGCCATGCTGGCGAGCGTGCTGGGGCGGTGCGTGCCGGCAAACACGGCCCCGCTCAACAGCGCGCCCACGAGCACGAGCGAACCGGCCCGGCGACGAAAACGGGCCGGCTCGGTGCGCAGCAAGTCAAACTGCTGCTGGAGCCAGCCCACCGGCCGCACCTGGTGGCCCGCGGCTTGTAGGGTGTGAAAGCGGTGGTACGCCTCCGTGCCCTGGTCGGGGTGGGCTTTGAGGTAGCTATCAACCAGTTCGGTGTTCGTGCTCGAAAGGTCGCCGCGCAGGTAGGCGTCGCGGTAGCCCGGCAGCAGCTCGCCGGTAGTGCAGTGAAAGGGGTAAGCCGTGAGTGACATAGTGGGGAAGGTTGGTTTAGTAAGAAATAAAGCGGGGGAGGCAGTGGCGAGGGCAAACGGCCAGTAGTTACCAGGCACGGCAGTGCCGTGAGCTAGCCGATTGGCTGTTCATGGTATTGATAATCAATAAGTAGAAAATGGCGACTAGAAAGCTGGCCAGTAGGGGTGGCAGCGGTGCTACCTCAGGTGATGGTACGCAGGCGGGTTATCAGCTCTAGTAGGTAGAGGCGCCCCACCGGCAGCACCTGCTTGCCCACCTGCACTAGGTGGCGGCTGGGGTCGAGCCGCTCAATGTGCTCGACGTTAATGAAATAGCTGCGCTGAATTTGCACAAAGCGCTCGGCGGGCAGAATGCTGGCCAGCTCGCGCAGCGGCATGCGCACTTGCACACTACGCTCGGCCAGGTGCAGGCTACACGTTTTGTTATCCGCCGCCAGGCTGTAGATGTCACGGAGGAGGATTTTTTCGAGCATGCCGTTTTCTTTGACAAATACGGCCTCCGGCGCAACCAGGGCCGGGCTAGCCGGGGCAGCCGGGGGCTGCGGCGGCCAGCTCAGCGCCGAAAAATTGCGCACGGCCAGCGAAATGGCCCGGCGCAGGGTATCGGGCACCGGCGGCTTGGTCAGGTAGGCTGCCGGCCCCACGGCCTGGGCCTGCTGGAAGGTTTGCTCATCGGCAAAGGAGGTTAAAAAAATGAGGGGAACGGGGTGGTGCGCCAGCAGTTGCCCGGCCAGTTGCAGGCCATCGATGGGGCCGCGCAGGCCAATGTCCAGCAGCACTAGGTCGATGGGTTCGGTCCGGTACAGAGCCAGCGCAATTTGGGCGCTCGGGGCGGGGCCTACCGTTTCGTAGCCCATGCCCAGCAGCAGTGATTCGACCTGCTCGGCCGCCAGTGGCTCGTCTTCCACCACCAGCACGCGCACCGACGGTTCCAGCAGTACTTGGGTCGCGCTATCGGGTTGGAGAGGAGCCATGAAGCGAAACAGGGTCATTTAATTATTTTAATGGTATACGGTCCTTGCCCGAAAAAGCCAATCATCCCAGTCAGGGCTTTTGGCCATTTGTAAAAAGCTGCTAACGCCTTGTAGCCACGAAGTTATCTTCATGCCAATTGAATTTATAGGGCAATAGCGCAAGAAGACAGTTTTAGGGTGTAAAAGGGACAATTCGGGGTGTGAATGCCAGCTAGCGTACCTGCTTGCCCGTGGCGACGGGCAGCGGGCAGGGCAAAGCCAGGGTGGCCGTGGTACCCTGGCCCAGCGCACTACGCAATGTCAGCTGCCCACCCTGCACCTGCGCAAACAGCCGGCTCAAGCGCAAGCCCAGCCCGGCCCGGCCGCGGTAGCCCGTGGCAGTCAGCAGCGCGTTGCTGCTCATGATGCGGTCCAGCTCTTCGGCACTCAGCCCGTGCCCGGTATCGATTACCTCCAGTAGCAGCTGCCGGGTGCCCGTGGGCAGGGCCCGCACCGTGATGCGGCCCCCGGTGGGCGTGGCTTGCAGCGCGTTGCTGATGAGGTTGCGCAGCACGGTGAGCGTCATCTGGCGGTCGGCCAGTACCTGGCCTGCGTCGGCGGCAGCTATTTCCAGGTTGATGCCCGCCGTGTCGGCCGCAGGCTGGTACAGGCGTGCTAGTTCCGTGAGCAGCGCAGCTACTGGCACGGGTTCCAGCACGGGCCGTAGCTCGCCGCGCTGCAAGAGCGCCCAGTTAAGTAGGTTGTCGAGCAGCTCGCGCAGGCCATCGGCGGCCTGCCGCACCCGCCCGCCCAGCCCCAGCAGCCGAGTGGTATCCTGGCGCTCCACGTAGGAGGTCAGCAAGTCGGCCAGGCCGCTGAAGGCCATTACAGGGCTGCGCAAGTCATGCGCAATCAGGGCATAAAGCCGGTCCTGTTCGGCCCGTACTACGGTGAGCTTGGTGTGCTGGCGCCGCAGCCGCCAGGCCAGGCTTCCCGAAACTGCCAGGCCCACCGCCACGGCCAGCAGAAAGCTGGCGAGCCACCACAACTGCTGCTGCTGCTTGCGCGCTCGCAACGCTTGCAGCTGCGTGCGGTGCGTGAGCTCGCGTACGCGGCCGCGCTGCTGCTCGGTATCAAACTGCACGCGGAGCCGGGAGAGGTCGGCGTTCTGGTCGGCGCGCTGCAAGCTGTCGAGCAAGGCACGGCCCTTGCGGGCGAGGCGGTAGGCTTCACCACCTTGGTTAATGGCAGCCAAGGCACTAGCCAGTCCGAGGAGGCAGTCGGCGCGCAAAGCGGGCAGGTGCAGCCCACTGGCCCGGGTGAGAGCCGAGCGTAGCATCGGTACCGCTTGGGCAGCGTAGCCCTGCGCCGCGAGGGCATCACCCAGCCACACCTGCGTTTGGGCAATGTCGTAGGAACTGCCCAGCCGCTCAAACAAGCGCAGGGCCGCCTGGTGGTAGTAGCTGGCCGAGTCGTAATGGGTAAGTATTCGCTGCGCACTCCCCACCCCATTTAGCGCAACCGCCAACGAAGCGGGTGGGGTGTTGCCTTCCCGCTTGAGCGTTTGCAGCGCCAGGGTATTATAACGCAGGCAGAGAGTTTTTATAGAGTCGGGGTAGGCCTTGCCGGAGCTTAGCCAGTCGAAATACATAATACCCAGACTGTTCTGCGCCCTGACGAGGTCGCGTGGCCCCACCGGGTACTGGTGCTGCTGAATGCGGCGCATCACCTGCCGCAAATACCGCTGGCTCTCGGGGTAGTCGTGCTGCATCACGGCAACCCGCCCTAGGCCCAGTAGCGCCAGCGTGAGCGGCCGGCCCGCCGGGGGCAGGGCCTGCGCCTGGCGCACGGCCTGCTGGTAGTAGCGGGCCGCATTGGCCAGGTCTTCGGCGGCAAAGTAGGTTCCGGCTATTCTATTGAGCAGGATGACTTCCCCAGTACCGTAGTGCAGCTGCCGCGCCAGGCGCAGCCCCTCTTGCCCGTAACGTAATGATTGCTGCACCTCGGCTGTTTCCAGCTCGTCGGCCAGCCGGTCGAGCAAAAGTACCCGGTTGGTATCGGCGGGGGCGCTGGCCAGGCGGCGCAGTAGGCTGTCTGCCGGGCTTTGGCCCCAGCTACTGAGAAAACATCCCAATAAGCCGGCCAAAAGGAATAGTTTTTTCATAATAAGCTGTTGGGGCCTAAGGTACTAAGCAGGAGGGACGGTCGAAAGCACCAAGCTAGCGCATGGCGTGGCTATGGCGCGTCGGCCCCGGCCGCAGGCCGCCGCATTAGGCCTTGCGACGAGCCCCTGAGTGTTACATATTCCCGCTGGTATGGCGAGCTGGGTAGTAGTGGTAGCGGAGGCACTGCGCCAGTAGATTTTCAGTTGTTGGGGTTCTTTTTTTCGACCTTGGCTCGCTCAGAGCTTCCAACCGCTGCGAGCGGGTTGGCTGGCTTGGGGTGGGGGCCACCTAACTTTCGGGGCCGGCCCACCGTCTAGCTTTGCGGCTGCTACCTTCGGCGGGCCATTCTCCCTTTGCTATTCTGAATTTTATGCAGCCAACTGCTACCGCCGCGCCGGCCGTCGAAAAAGACAACAAGCGCATTACTACCGGCTGGACGTTCTACGACTGGGCCAACTCGGTGTACCCGCTCGTGATTACCAGCTCCATTTTCCCCATTTACTGGGGCAGCGTCACCAAGGATATCAACCCCACCGACATGGTCGATTTCCTAGGGTTTCAGGTGCCGGGCTCATCGTTGCTGACCTACGCCATCTCGGCCTCGTTCCTCATTATCGCTCTCATCAGCCCGTTTCTGACCTCGCTAGCCGACTATTCGGGGCGCAAAAAGCTGTTCCTGCAATTCTTCTGCTACCTCGGGGCGGCGAGCTGCGCGGGGCTGGCTTATTTCACCAAGGACACGCTCACCATCAGCACATTCATCTTCATCGCGGCCACGGTGGGCTTTAGCGGCAGCATCGTATTTTATAACTCCTACCTGCCCGAAATCAGCTCCGAGGAGAAGTTCGACTCCCTCTCGGCGCGGGGCTTTTCAATGGGCTACATCGGCTCGGTACTGCTGCTGGTTATCTGCCTGGGCATTATCATGGGCCCCGAAATAGCCGGCGGGCCCAAAAACGTGGCCCTGTTTGGAATGAGCGGCGGCGACGCCACGCGCCTCAGCTTCGTGCTGACGGGCTTGTGGTGGGTTGGCTTTGCCCAAATTCCGTTCTTCACGCTGCCACCCGATACCGGTCGCCCCGCCGATGCGCCCGTTTCCAAGGATGGCTGGCTGCTCAATGGCTTCCGCGAGCTGGGCAAAGTCTGGGACCAGCTCAAGCAACTGCCCAACCTCAAGCGCTTCCTGCTGGCCTACTTTACCTACAATATGGGCGTGCAAACGGTGATGTACGTGGCCACCATCTTCGGCGACAAGGTATTGAAGCTCGATAGCACTTCGCTCATTGTCACCATCTTGCTGCTGCAAATCGTGGGTATTCTGGGCGCCTGGGCATTTGCCAAGTTATCCGACCGCATTGGCAACACACGCGCCCTGAGCTGGGCCGTCTTCATCTGGATGCTTATCTGCATCGCTGGTTACTACGTGCAAAAAGGCTGGAGCTTCTTCGCACTGGCCGCCGTTATCGGCCTCACGATGGGCGCGGTGCAAAGCCTCTCGCGCAGCACCTACTCTAAGATTATCCCCGAAAACACGCCCAACAACGCTGCCTTTTTTAGCTTTTTCGACGTGGTCGAGAAGCTGGGCATCGTCATCGGCACGCTGTCTTTTGGCCTGATTGCGCAGCTCACCGGCTCAATGCGCAACAGCATCCTCTCGCTCATCGTGTTCTTCATCTTCGGGCTGGGTTTCCTGCTGAGCCTGCGCGGCAAGAAGCTGCGCGACGAGCCCGCCGGCGGTGCCAGCCTGCCGCCCCCGCCCGCCTCGGCCGCTGCCGAGATGGGCCGTACCCAAACCGTTTAGCGCTGCTCCGGTTGAGCTAACAAACGATTCTTCCCAGCCCCACATGCACACTTCCTCTCTCCAGCAAAACATCCTGGCTGAGCTCGACCACGAGCTGGCCGTCACGCGCAAAGTATTGGAGCGCGTGCCCGATGACAAATTTGACTACCAGCCGCATCCCAAGTCGATGAAGCTGGGCCAGCTGGCCTCGCACATCGTCAACCTGCTGAAATTCAAGCAACATTTCCTGGAGGCCAGCCAGCGCGACTTCCTCGACCCCAATGCGCCCAAGCCGCCGCCCAGCCCCACCAGCAGCGCCGAACTGCTGGCCCGCTTCGACCAGTTCAGCGCCGACCTGCGCCAGGCCCTCACCGAAAGCAGCGACGAAAAGCTGACCGAAAACTACCAGCTCAGCCGTGGCGAGCAGGTACTCATGAGCCGCCCCAAGGGCGCTGCTCTGCGCATCATGGGCCTAAACCACAGCATTCACCACCGTGGCCAGCTCACGGTGTACCTGCGTTTGCTCGATATTCCGGTGCCCGGCGTCTATGGCCCCAGCGCCGACGAAATGGGCGGCTTCTAAGCAAGCTCCTAAGCACCGCTAAGTGTTCAAAATCCCGTCTATCAGGCCACGCAAGCGCAGCCTGATAGACGGGATTTTCTTTAGAAAAATTCTGTTATGGCTTGACCATAAACACCTGCTTGCCGGCAATCCAGGTTTGCTGCACGGGGGCATTGCGCAGCTGCTCTTTGGGCGCGGTTAGCAGGTCGGTTTTCAACACTACAAAGTCGGCTAGCATACCGGGCTTGATTTGGCCCTTGCGCTTCTCCTCAAAGGCGGCGTGGGCGGCCCAGGTGGTCATGCCGCGCAGGGCATCGGGGCGGGAGATGGCGTTGGCCATCTGAAAGCCAGCGGCGGGGTAGTTCTTGGCATCCTGCCGCGCCACGGCCGCGTGGTAGCCGTAGAGTGGGTTAATATCCTCCACTGGGAAGTCGGAGCCCAGCGCTAATTGTCCGTATTGCTTCAGCAAATCCTGATAGGCGTAGGCGGTGGCTAGCCGCTGTGCGCCCAGCCGCTCACCGGCCCAATACATATCCGAGGTGGCGTGCGTGGGCTGCACCGAGGGCACAATATGGTACTTTCCAAACTTCGGAATATCGGCCGCGCTCACTACCTGCGCGTGCTCAATGCGCCAGCGCCGGTCGGGCTGGCCCTGCAAAGCCGCGCCGTAAATATCGAGCAGCAGCCGGTTGCTGGAGTCGCCGATGGCGTGGGTATTCATCTGGAATTTTGTGACCGCCAGCTCTTTAGCCAGCGCCCGGTAATACTCGGGGTGTTGCAGCAAAAAGCCTTTTTCCTCGGGTCGGTCAGAATAGGGGGCGAGTAGCGACGCGCCCCGTGAGCCTAGCGCCCCATCGGCGTAGACCTTGAAAGAAGAGATGGTGAGGTTATCGCTGAAAAACGGACCTTTGGGCAGGTAATACGCCTTGTTTTCGGGCGTAGGATTGAGCATGGCGTAGAGGCGCAAGTGCAGCTTGCCGGCCTTTTGCAAGGCGTCCATGCGGTCGATATCCTCCCTGTTGAGGCCCGCGTCGGCGAGGCTGGTGAGGCCCACGGCGAGGCAGTTTTGCTGACCTTGGAGCAGGGCAGCTTCGGCCTCGGCGGGGCTGGGCTCGGGGATTTTGGCGGCCACGAGCTTCACGGCGTTGTCCACGAGCAGGCCGGTGAGGCGGCCCTGCGCATCGCGCCCAATTATACCGCCGCTGATGGGCGTGCGCACCGTGACGCCGGCCAGGTCAAGCGCCTTTTGGTTGACGAGCGCAGCATGGCCGTCCACGCGTGTAATGAGCACCGGTACGTTGGGAAACAGCGCGTCGAGCGTGTCCTTGGTGGGGAAGCGGTGGCCGGGCCAGTCGTTCTGGTCCCAGCCGCGGCCGGTGAGCCACGTGGCCGTGGGTTGCTGCTGCCGATGCTGCGTGAGGCGGCCTACCGTTTCGGCCCACGAGCTGGCCCCCACGAGGTTAGCCGAGCGCAGGCCTAGCGCGTAGCGGTAGAAGTGGCAGTGCGCATCATAAAAACCGGGGTAGATAAACTGCCCTTGTGCATCTACTGTCTGCGCGGCCTGGTAGCGGCTCTGCAAGTCGGCAGTACTCCCTACTGCTACGAAGTGCCCGTCGCGCACCGCAAAAGCCTGAACCTTGCTAAACGTCGAATCCACAGTATATACTGTGGCGTTGGTTACTAGTAAGTCAACATCCTCACGCTGAGGCTGACAGCTGGCCAAGCCAAGCGCCAGGCCTAATGCTAAAGTACTGCCAAGTTTATAAAAGAGCCGCATGGTACAAAAGGGTATGCAAAGTTCCGAGCAGAATATAAAGGACAAAGCTAAGCCCGTTCTCGCCAGAGAACGGGCCTTCCAAAACATGCCCAAAAACTTCTCTCGTGTAATCAGCCCGCGCAGCGGGCGTAGCCACAAAATCCGTTTAATCCGTTAAATCTGCGGTCTGGGCTACTCGAATTTCATGTGCTTCACCGACTCACCCGAGTTCTTCAACTCGAGCAGCGAGTCGATGCCGATAGCCAAATGGCGCTTCACAAAATCGGCGGTCACTTTCGAGTCCGATTCGGCCGTTTTCACGCCCTCGGGCGTCATCGGGTTGTCGCTCACGAGCAGCAGCGCACCGTGCGGAATGTCATTCATAAAGCCCACCACGAAGATGGTGGCCGTCTCCATGTCCACGGCCAGGGCGCGCACCCGGCGTAGGTAGTCCTTAAAGTCCTGGTCGTGCTCCCACACGCGGCGGTTGGTGGTGTACACGGTGCCGGTGTAGTAGTCGAGCTCGTGCTTCTTAATCATCGAAGAAACGGCACGCTGCAAGCGGAACGAGGGCAGCGCCGGAATCTCCTTGGGCAGGTAGTCATCCGATGTGCCATCGCCGCGAATGGCCGCGATGGGCAGCACCAGGTCGCCGAGCTTGGTCTTCTTCAAACCGCCACACTTACCCAGGAACAGGGCCGCCTTGGGCTTAATGGCCGACAGCAAATCCATAACCGTAGCCGCCATCGGCGAGCCCATGCCGAAGTTGATGATGGTGATGCCGCCCGAGGTAGCCGACTGCATTGGCTTGTCTGTGCCGCGCACTTCTACCCCAAACTGCTCGGCAAACATGTACACGTAGTTGCTGAAATTGGTAAGTAGGATATACTGTCCAAACTCGTTCAGGGCCACGCCCGTGTAGCGCGGCAGCCAGTTATTGACGATGTCTTCTTTGGTCTTCATAAGGTGTCGATTAATGGTTGAGTGTCAGAAAAATGCAACTAGGCTAGCGCCTAGGCTAAACGAAAAAAGCCGCCTACCCGGTAGGGTACGGCGGCGCGGCGGGTGGTAAACCCAGGCGAAATGCGACTGCCAAACCCATACCTTTGGAGGTGATGCAAGTGCTCGACCTGCCGCCTTTCGACCACAAAATTAGGCAAAATTTAGCAAACATCCCCGAAATCTGGGATGAGTTGCGCCGCAAGTATGTGGTGCTCACCCCCGAGGAGTGGGTGCGGCAGCACGTGGCGCACTACCTGATGCGCCACCTGGGCTACCCGCGCGGCCTGCTGAGCCTGGAGCGCGGCCACCGCTACAACCAGCGCCAGAAGCGCACCGACCTCGTAGCCCTTGGTCCCGACGGCCACCCGCTGCTACTCGTGGAGTGTAAGCGGCCCACGGTGCCCATCACCCCGGCCGTGGCCCAGCAGGTAGCCACCTACAACCAAACCATGCGGGCCCCGCTGCTGCTGCTCAGCAACGGCTTGGTGCACTACTGCTGGCGCGTCGATTTTGAGCGCGGCGCGAATGAGCGGCTGGCCGAAATTCCGACGTATGCCGCGGCCCAGCAGCTGACGGCTGGCTAGCCAGCCTAGCCGCGGCCCGGTGGGGTTTCGCTTTTGCTAAAGCGAAACGGGCTACGTAGCCACTGCCAATAGGCGGTGGCTACGTAGCCCGTTTCGGAAGGTAGGCGGCGGTTGTTTACAGCTGGTAAGCAGCTTTCAAGAACTGCTCAGCCGATTCGGGCTGGCGGCCGAGCAGCTTTTCCAGGGTTGTGCTGGGAAAGTCAAACTCGCCCTGCCCGATGGCTACGCTGAAGCCGGCCGTCATGTGGATGGCTTCGGCGGGTACGCCGGCCGCCGCCAGGGCCGCATCAAAAGCCGCTGCATCGGGCGAGACGTACTGGATGGTTTTGCCCGATAAGTTGCTCAGGATGCGGGCAATATCGTGGAAGGAGTAAGCCGTATTATTGCTTAGCTCATACGCCTGGTTTTCGTGGCCGGTGCCGGTGAGCACGGCGGCCCCGGCGGCGCCCAGGTCGGTGCGGCTGGCGTAGGGTACTTTGCCTTCGCCGGCGGGCAGGTAGATGGTGCTGGTTTCGAGCACCGGGCCCATAAACAGCGGCAGCACCTCCAGGTACAGGGCGTTTTTGAGGATGGTGTACGTCAGGCCCGATTCCTTTAGCAGCTTTTCGGTAGCCAGGTGAGCCTCGGCGATAAAGGCGGCGGCCGATGAGCCATCCTCCGTTTTGCGCTGGAAGCTGGTGTATACCACGTGCTTCACACCTGCTTCCTTAGCGGCGTTGATGGCGTTGGTGTGCTGCGGTACGCGGTTGGGCACGTCGTTGCCCGATACCAGGAACAGTTTGTCAACGCCCGCGAAAGCGGCCACCAGCGAGGCATAATCGTTGTAGTCGCCCTGCTTGATGGTGACGCCCTGCGCTTGGAGGTCGGCTGCTTTGGCCGGGTCGCGCACCAGTACCGAAATGTCGCTGGGGCTGACGGTTTTCAACAGGTTGTCAACGACGGCCTTGCCGAGGCCACCGGTCGCGCCGGTTACGAGGATATTGCTCATGAGAAAATAGAAAGCATGGGCCACGGGGCCCGGTTTAGAAAAGAGGTGGCACCGGGTGGGCAGTTGCCTTAGCCCAATGACGCCACAAAGGTCGTTACCTTTGCTAACCAAAAGTGAGCAGCTACCTCTAGGTAAGCGCTCACCTTCACGTAACCACTCCACTTATGCCACCCACCAGCATGGGGCACTGCCTCACCACGCTTCCCTCACTACGCGACGCCCTCGAAGTGGTGAGCGGCAAGTGGAAACTTCTGATACTCGTGGCGCTGGCCACCGGCCACCAGCGCTTTCGCGATATCGAGCGCAATATTCCCGGTATCTCATCCAAGGTACTGGCTAAAGAGCTGAAAGACTTGGAAATGCACCAGCTCATCAAGCGTACTGTGCAGGAGGGTCCGCCGGTGCTCGTGCTCTACGATGTGCTGCCTTACGCCGACAGCCTCGACCCCGTCATATTCGCCCTGCGCGACTGGGGCACGAAGCACCGGCGCAAAATAATGGGCCAGGAAGCGGCTAGCCCCGCCTAAAAAGAGGCCTGCCGAACGGGCGTTCGGCAGGCCTTTTAAAGTAGCGCGGACTTTTAGTCCGCGAGTCTGAGCATACTAATTCGCGGACTAAAAGTCCGCGCTACTGCGCTATACGGCAGCGCCTTCCAGTACCGTAGCCACGTCCACGAGGGGCAGGTTCCAGGCTTCGGCTACGCCTTTGTAGACTACCTCGCCGTGCACCACGTTGAGACCGAGGCGCAGGGCCTCGTCGCGGCGGCACGCCTCCTGCCAGCCGAGGTTGGCGAGCTTCACGGCGTAGGGCAAAGTGGCATTGGTGAGAGCCAGCGTGCTGGTGTAGGGCACCGCGCCGGGCATGTTGGCCACGCAGTAGTGCACCACGTCGTCGATGATGAAGGTCGGGTTTTCGTGGGTGGTGGGCTTGCAGGTTTCGATGCAGCCGCCCTGGTCCACGGCCACGTCCACGAGCACGGTGCCGGGGCGCATGGTCTTGAGCATGTCGCGGGTGATGAGGTGCGGGGCCTTCGCGCCCGGAATCAGCACGGCGCCTACCACGAGGTCGGTAGTTTTGATGGCTTCGCGGATGTTGTACTCGTTGGAATACTGCGTCACCACGTTTTTAGGCATGAAGTCATCCAACTCGCGCAGGCGGTTGAGGTTGATGTCCATCACCGTTACTTGCGCGCCGAGGCCAGCGGCCACCTTGGCGGCCTGCGTGCCTACGATGCCCGCGCCCAGCACGAGCACGTGCGCGGGCTTCACGCCGGGCACGCCGCCCAGCAGGATGCCGCGGCCTTTCAGCGGTTTCTCCAGGTACTTGGCGCCTTCCTGCGGGGCCATGCGGCCGGCCACTTCGCTCATCGGGATGAGCAGCGGCAGCGCACGCGAGGGCAGCTCCACGGTTTCGTAGGCCAGGCAAACGGCCTTGCGCTCAATCATGGCGTGGGTCAGCTCCTCGCCGCTAGCAAAGTGGAAGTAGGTAAACAGCAGCTGATTTTCCTTGATGAGTGGGTACTCCTCGGCAATCGGCTCCTTCACCTTGATAATCATCTCGGCCTGGCCGTACACGTCGGCGATGGTGGGCAGCATCAGCGCGCCGGCGGTTTCGTACTCAGCATCGCTGAAGCCCGAGCCTTCGCCCGCGCTCGCCTGCACCAGCAGCGAGTGGCCGTGCTTGCGCAGCTCAGCTACGCCGGCCGGGGTGAGGCCAACGCGATTTTCATTATTCTTAATTTCCTTCGGAACACCGATAATCATGGGGCAGGGGAGGGGGAAGTGGGGAGGGGAATACGGTCCGTAAAGATACGGCCGGGGTGCTGCTACGGACCCAGTTTTAGCTAGCCAGTTGCAGCA
>Ga0268353_100088_pt1 | contig 15578 bp, 15 predicted proteins | sample G5R2_NF_18SEP201_FD_190168 | JGI IMG/M metagenome (GOLD analysis project Ga0268353, IMG submission 190168) | Phyllosphere microbial comminities from switchgrass, GLBRC, Michigan, United States - G5R2_NF_18SEP2017_LD1 | ecosystem: Host-associated > Plants > Phyllosphere > Phylloplane/Leaf | place... | reverse complement strand
CATGTAGGCGAGCCTGCGGCACCAGCGCCAGGTCGGCGGCAAACTTATGGGCAATGTTGCCCGGGCCCAAGATGGCCCAGTTGTAGGTACGCATAGAAATAGTAGTCGAATGGGTAGCCCCGCGAAGGTAGCTCACCCCCATCTACGGCTGAGCGGCTTACCCGCGGCCTGCTCGCGTTTAAGGCGTTGGCCCGGCCCTGAGGTAAGCTCGGCCGTGGCGGCGGGCGGGGCAACGGCACGCCGCCAGCCTGCGTTTAGCCGGATTCTCTCCATCTATTTTCCTTTTCCAACATTATGAACGAAGAACTCAACCTGAGCCGGCGGGCCATGCTCGGTGGCCTGGGAGCCAGCCTCGCTGCCGCTGCCGTGGCGCCCCTGGAGAGCGTTGCCAGCCCGGCCGCCGCGGCCCCTGCACCGCTGGTCAACCCCGTTACCAAGTACCCCAAGCCACCGTTTAAGGGCCAGATGCAGCCCTTTCCGGGCCTAGCCAGCCAGATGGACCCGCGCCCCGACCACGGCGAAACAAGCTACAAAGGGTCGGGCCGCTTGGCCGGCCGCAAGGCCCTTATCACCGGTGGTGACTCGGGTATGGGCCGCGCTGCCGCCATTGCCTACGCCCGCGAAGGCGCCGATGTAGCCATCAATTACCTGCCAGCCGAAGAAGCCGACGCCAAAGAAGTGATTGCCCTCATCAAAGCGGCGGGCCGCAAAGGCGTAGCTATTCCCGGCGACCTGCGCGAAGAAGCGTTTTGCCAGAAGCTGGTGGCGGAGGCCGTGCGCCAACTCGGCGGCCTTGATATTGTGGTGAATAACGCCGGCCGGCAGCAGCAGCGCCAGTCTATCCTGGACCTGACGACCGAGGACTTCGACGCCACGATGAAAACTAACATCTACGCGCCGTTCTGGATTATCAAGGCTGCTTTGCCGCACCTGGCACCCGGCTCGGCCATCATCGGTACCACTTCAGAGCAGGCCTACGACCCTAGCCCCAACCTGTACGACTACGCCCAGACCAAGGCGGCCACAATGAACTACGTGAAGTCGCTGGCCAAGCAACTGGCGCCCAAAGGCATCAGGGTGAATGGGGTGGCGCCCGGCCCCATCTGGACGCCCTTGCAGGTGGCCGGCGGTTCGACTCAGGAAAACCTGAAAGAGTTTGGCGGTAAAACGCCGATGGGCCGCCCCGGCCAGCCCGCCGAGCTAGCTTCCATTTACGTGCAGCTAGCGGCCAGTGACGCCAGCTACGCCACCGGGCAGGTATATGGCTCGGCCGGCGGCGGCGGCCAGCCGTAAGCATACCCGTTGAGGTAAGGCCCTAGCTTGGACTACAACCCGGGCTAGGGCCTTTCTTGCTTAATAACCACTCTCTCTTTCCTCACCTCATTTTTCATGAATATTGCCTTCCTGGGCCTGGGCAGCATGGGCGCTGCTATGGCGGCCAACCTGCTGAAAGCCGGCTTCTCCCTAACCGTTTATAACCGCACAGCCCAAAAAGCCGAGCCTCTGCGCCAGCAAGGCGCTACCGTGGCCGCTACGCCCGCCGAGGCCGTACGTACGGCTGATATCGTCTTCACGATGGTGACCGACGACCGGGCGCTCGAAGAGCTCACCACCGGCCCCGATGGCATGCTGAGTACGCTGCCTAAAGGCGCTATCCACGCCTCGTGCAGCACCGTGGCGCCCGATACCAACCGCCGCCTGGCCGCGGCCCACGCCGCCCACGGCTCGTTCCTAGTGGCTTCGCCCGTGTTTGGCAAGCCCGATGTGGCGGCAGCCGGCAAGCTCTGGGTGGGCTCGTCGGGTCCGGCCGAAGCGCGTGAGCGCCTCAAGCCCGCGCAGGATGCCATTGGGCAGGGTACGCACGACTTTGGCGACGACCCGGGCGCGGCTAGCGTAGCCAAGCTCTGCGGCAACTTTCTGCTCGGCACCGTGATTGAGGGCATGGCCGAGGCCCTGACCCTGGCCGAAAAGTGTGGCCTCGACCGCGTGGGCTTCTACGAGATGCTGACCAGCACGCTCTTCAACAATCCCATCTACAAGAGCTACGGCAAGCTCATTGCCGAGCAGCACTACCAGCCGGTGGGCGCACCGCCCGCCATCATCCGCAAGGATATGAACCTCGTGGTGCAGGAATCTTATAAGCACGACATGCCCATGCCCTTCGCCAACATCGTGCGCGACCGCCTCACCGCCACCGTGGCGCTGGGTGAGCCCGATGTGGACTGGGCTAGCTTCGCCAAGCGCGTGTCGGAAGACGCGGGACTGTAGCGCCGTCGGCCGGTAGTTAACAAGAACGTCCTGCTGAGCAAGCTCAGCAGGACGTTCTTGTTAACTACCGGTTAGCCGAAAACTACTTAGCCAGCGGCAGCACTACGGTGTCGATAACGTGGGTTACGCCGTTTTTCGAGATAACGTCGGCGATTTGCACGGTGGCGGGGGCGTCTTTGCCGTTGCCCACCATCACTTTGCCGTCCTTAATCATGATGTGCAGCTTCTCGCCGTTTACGGTGGTCAGCTCCTGGCCATCCTTAAGGTCGGCGGCCACGAGGCGGCCGGGAATAACGTGGTAGGTCAGCACGCCTTTGAGCTTGGCAGCGTTGGCGGGGTCGGTGAGGGCGGCTACGGCGGCTTTGGGCAACTTATCGAAGGCCGAGTTGGTGGGGGCAAATACGGTGAAGGGGCCAGTGCCCTTCAGGGTTTCGACCAGGCCAGCCTGCTTTACCAGCGAGACGAGCGTGCTCACGCTCTTGGCGCCCATGGCGTTGTCTACGATATCTTTGTCGGCCGTCATGGCCACACCGTCTACCATCACGCCCGCGGGCTTGGCCATGCGGGCCGAGTCGCCGGCCATAGCGGCTACCGAGTCGGCGGGGTTAGCGGTGCCGGCTTCGGTGGTCGTGGTGCTGGTTTCGGTGGTTGTGTCGCCGCCACAGCTCGTGAAACCGAGGCTGAGGGTGAGGGCGGCGAGGGGGAAGAATAGCTTCTTCATGAAAAAATAGAAAAGGAATGGGGTAAATGGTAGCCTCCTTACGTAGTAGAGGGGCCATTCGGTTGGGCCAAAACCCAGCCGGGCGTTGCCTGGTTTACCTTCGCAGTGCCCAGCCAGCCTAAGCTGGGCCGTATTCCCACCCTTTACCTCCAGTTATTTTCCGATGAAAACCGCTGAAATCCACACGCCTAAAGGCGTTATGAAAGTTGAGTTCTACGAGCAGGACGCACCTAATACCGTGAAGAACTTCCTCGACCTGGCTAGCCAGGGCTTCTACGACGGCACCAAGTTTCACCGCGTTATCCCGAATTTCATGATTCAGGGCGGCGACCCCAACACCAAGCCCGGCGCCAAGGGCCAACCCGGCACCGGCGGCCCCGGCTACAAAATCAAGTGCGAAACCAGCGGCAACAACCAGTACCACGACCGGGGCGTGCTGAGCATGGCCCACGCAGGCAAAGACACCGGCGGCTCGCAGTTTTTTATCGTCCACAACCGCCAGAACACCGCCCACCTCGACCGCGTGCACACGGTGTTCGGCAAGGTAGTGGAAGGCGAGGATGTGATTGACCAGATTCGCGGCAACGACGAAATCACTAAGATTGTAGTGAAAGATGACGCCGAAGCGTAAGCTGGCCCTAGCCCACAAAAAAGCCTTCCCGTATGTACGGGAAGGCTTTTTTGCTACTAACTACCTAGCCCCGTCCCCATCATGCTTATTGCGCTGGATGTTGCCTACCACGAGTCGCAGGGCTACGCCGTCGCCATTGCCTTCGCCGACTGGGCCAGCGATACGGTGAGCGCCGTGCACACCGCCACTATCGAGCAGGTGCCGGCCTACGAGCCGGGCGCGTTCTATAAGCGCGAATTGCCGTGCCTGCTGGCCGTGCTGGCGCAGGTAGACCTAGCCACCGTTCGCGGCATGGTGGTGGATGGCTACGTTACGCTGGGAACCGAGGGGCGGCCCGGCCTGGGGCAATACCTATATGAGGCCCTAGGCGGCCGGATACCGGTGGTGGGCGTGGCCAAAACGCGGTTTGCGGGCGTAGCCCCGCAGGTAGTGCCCGTGCTACGTGGCCAGAGCCAAAGCCCGCTCTACATCACGGGCGTGGGCCTGCCGGTGACGGAGGCCGCCCGCCTGGTGGCTGCTATGCACGGCGCCTATCGCTTCCCCACGCTGCTCAAGCAACTCGATGACCTGACGAAGCAAGTAGGCTAAGCCGCTCCTGCGAGTACAATGAACTCCTCGCCAAATTCAAATTTAACATTGGTCAAAACTGTAAAATGGCGGAGGTGCAGGCGCTTTATCATAGAACGAAGCCACGATAGGCACTTCTTCAAACACTAGTTATGCAGCGCATAGCGAAGCATGACTAATTGAGTAGAGCGTAAGCCTACACGTTCTGATTTAGGTTCTCGCCGCCTCAGCTATTAGAGTAGTTAGTGCGGCGTCGTTGCAGTCTTCCAGCGCTAGCAGAGCGTGATAAGGGTTGCCGGGCAGCCGCAGCACTTGGGCAAAGGCGGGCTCGGTTTTCACGCCGCTGGCCTTCAGGGTCAGCACCCGCTGCCGCAGAGCCGCGCCGCCAACGGCCAGCAGGCGCGCCTCCACTACGAGGTGACGGTAGCCATTCTGGCACGCCGTGGGCAGGGCTTGGCCAAATACTTCAACCGGCAGCCCGTCTATCTCGAACGAGGCTACTATAGCGGGCTCGGTAGTGCTGGCCTGCCACAACTCATACGCGGGGTAGACCGCGAACCCAGCCAGCGTTTGCCAGAAGGCGGCCACATCGAGCACTTCGCAGATAATGTCGAGGTCGCTACCGGGCACGGTGAGGTCGAGTGGGAAGGTACCCACCAATACGGGGGCGTAGGCGGCGAGGCGTGGCAGCAGCTCATGGCGCTGCAACAAGTCGAAGGCCCGGCGCTGGGGGGCGCTGCCGCGTTGGAGGTAGGTCAGGTCGTGCCAGTTGGGGAGCATGGGGCAAAGAAAAGCCCCGCGTACCGGGTGGCGCGCGGGGCTTTTTAACTTACTGAACAATGGCCTAGCGGCGGCGGCGGGGCTTTTGCTCTTCTTCGTCCTCGTCATCATCCTCACCGAAGCTGGGCATGGTGAACATCGACGACAGCAGGTCCTTGAACTGCGCGCCGGCGGTGAGGCGGTTGCGCGAGATGAGCGAGTGCTCGGCCAGGCCGTGCAGCAGGAACTCCATGAGAAAGTACGTGGTGTCGGCGTCCTCCTTAGGGTGCAGCTCGGTCACGATATCGCGCAGGCCGGGCACTTTGTCGAGGGCGGCGCGGTAGTCGTTGACGTGGGCATCGTAGAGGATGTCCAGCGTGTTGCCGTTGCCAAACCACTCCTGCACCGCTTTGTAGGGCGAGGGGCGGTTCTTGAGCTTCTTCGACTTGTCGGGGTCGGGGAAATAATTCAGGAACAAGGTGCGGATGGCCTTGCCCATGAGCTTCTCGGCTACAATGCCGGCTCCCTCCTGCTCGCCTTCGTACACCAGCTCTACCTTACCTGTAATAGCGGGCACAGCCGAGATGAAGTCGGCCACGCGCACGTAGGTGTTTTTCTCACCGTTGATGAGGGCGCGGCGCTCGGCACCGGCAATCACCTGCTCGTAGGCCGATATGGTGAGGCGGGCCGACACGCCCGACTTGGCATCCACAAACTCGGAGCTGCGCGCCTCTACGGCCACCTGCTCTACCAGGTCGTGGATAATTTCGTTGGTGGTCACCAAGCCTTTCTGCACCTCTTTGATGCGGGCCTCCTGCTTGGTGATGCGCTTGCCGATTTCAATCGACTTGGGGTAATGGGTGATAATCTGCGCGTCAATGCGGTCTTTGAGCGGCGTCACGATGCTGCCCCGGTTGGTGTAGTCCTCGGGGTTAGCGGTGAAGACAAACTGCAAATCGAGCGGTAGGCGCACCTTAAAGCCGCGAATCTGGATGTCGCCTTCCTGCAGGATGTTGAACAGCGACACCTGAATGCGGGCCTGCAAGTCGGGCAGCTCGTTAATAACGAAGATACCCCGGTGCGCCCGTGGAATCAGACCGAAGTGAATCACGCGCTCGTCCGAATACGGCAGCTTGAGCGTGGCGGCCTTGATAGGGTCGGCGTCGCCGATGAGGTCGGCCACGGTTACGTCAGGCGTGGCGAGCTTCTCGGTATAACGGTCGGCGCGGCCTAGCCACTCAATGGGCGTGTCGTCACCCTTTTCGTCGATGAGGTTTTTGGCGTACACCGACAGCGGCTGCATGGGGTCGTCGTTCAACTCCGAGCCCTTCACCACCGGGATAAACGGGTCGAGCAGGTTGATGAGCAGGCGCGCAATGCGGGTTTTGGCCTGGCCACGCAGGCCCAGCAGGTTGATGTGGTGCCCGGCCAGGATGGCGCGCTGCAACTCGGGTATCACGGTTTCTTCGTAGCCGAAGATACCGGGAAACACGTCTTCCTTGTTTTTGAGTTTAGAAATGAGGTTATCCCGCAGCTCTTCTTTCACGGTGCGGGGCTGGTAACCACTGGCGCGGAGCTGGCCCAGGGTGCGGATAGTTTCGTGCTTCATTAGGTCTTAAACCCACAAGGGGCGGCTGAGGTTCAGCCCAGCGGCCGGGAGATTTTGCTTAGCAAAGCCAGCCAGTAGCCAGCGGCCCGCCGCGCTGGCCACGCCGCCGACGCGCTAAGCTCGCCCCGCCGGCTAGCCCACTGAGCAGCACGCGCTTTCCAGCCCGCCACACTTGCAAAGCGGCCCGGGCTGGGCTTACCTTGCACGGCTATTTCGCTATCCTTTAGCGGAAAGCGCTGCTCCGGCCGCTCGCGCTCCTGCCAACACCCTTTTTTCGCCCGCTTTCTTTCTGCAATGACCGAGTTTGGTATCATCGGCCTGGCTATTCTGCTAGTTACTTTTTTCGTTTCCTACAAAGGCTTCAAAGACTCCAGCTACTTCAACCGCTACGCTTTTCGGGTGGAGGATATTCGCTACGGATGGCAATACTACCGGCTGCTGACCTCCGGGCTGCTGCACACGGGCTGGGCGCACCTGCTAATTAATGGCCTGACCTTCTACTGGTTTAGCAGCAGCGTGGAAGCGATGTTAGGCTACCGCAACTTCCTGATTCTTTACGTGGCTAGCCTGCTCGGCGGCAGCCTGCTGTCGCTGCTGCTGCACCGCAACGATGGCGACTACACGGCCGTAGGCGCGTCGGGGGCCATTAGCGGACTGGTGTTTGCCGCTATTGCGCTCTTTCCCGAGATGGAAGTAGGGATGCTGGGCATCTTCATGCCGGGCTGGCTCTACGGCATGTTGTACGTCTTGTACTCGGCCTATGGCATCACTGCCCGGCGCGACAACATTGGCCACGATGCCCACCTGGGCGGCGGGCTGGTGGGGCTGGCCACGGCCGTCGTCATGCTGCCCGAGCTGCTCCTCACGAGCTACGTGGCTATCGCCGCTATCCTAGCCCCTACCCTGGTTTTTTTCTACTTACTTGTCAAAAAGCCGGAGGCGATGGTACTGGGCAATATTTTTCGCTCCGCCCCCGCCTATCAAACGGTGGATGATAAATACCACGCCCGGCAGCAGGCGCAGGCCGAAGACCTCGACCGCCTGCTCGATAAAATCAACCACAAAGGCTTCGAGAGCTTGAGCCCCCGTGAGAAAAAGAAACTCGAAGAGCTTTCGCGCTAGCGTTATGGCAGCTACTAGAAAAAGGCCGTTCTACGTGCGTAGAACGGCCTTTTTCTAGTAGCTGCGAAATGATTTTTCGCCTGTCATGCTTTGCAAGCTCAGCATGACAGGCGAATGGGAAGAACGCTCTGCCTACCTTGAGTCAAGCAACCCGCTTTACAGCGACTTGCGGCGGTTTTTCTTGTAGTCCTCAAATACAAGTTGGCCCAGCCCTTTCAGGCCCGAGTAGTAGGCTTTGCCCTGATTAACCTCCGTGAATTCCTCCACGAATTTTTGCAAATACGGGTCGGAAGTAATCATAAAGGTGGTAATCGGAATCTTAATGCGGCGAGCGGCGGCCGCCAGGTTCAGCGTCTTGTTCACCACCTTGCGGTCGAGGCCGAAGGAGTTTTTGTAATAGCCGTTGCCTTCCTTCAGGCAGGTGGGCTTGCCATCGGTAATCATGAAAATCTGCTTGTTGGGCGTTTTGCGCTTACGTAGCAGGTCCATGGCTAGCTCCAGGCCCGCCACCGTGTTGGTGTGGTAAGGACCGACTTGCAAATAGGGCAGGTCCTTGACTTCAATCTGCCAGGCATCGTTACCGAACACAATCACGTCAAGCGAATCTTTGGGGTACTTCTGCTTCACAAGCTCGGCCAGGGCCATCGCCACCTTTTTAGCGGGCGTGATACGGTCTTCACCGTAGAGAATCATGGAGTGCGAAATGTCAATCATCAGCACGGTGCTGGTCTGTGACTTATGCTCGGTTTCGCGCACCTCAAGGTCGCCCTCAGTCAGCATAAAATTGTCGCCTTCCATGCCGTGGTTGAGCTGGGCGTTGCGGATGGATTCCGACATCTGAATCTGCTCGAGCGAGTCGCCGAAGCGAAACTCGCGCAGGTCAGTGCTCTGCTCGTCGCCCTGCCCGGTGTGGGGCGTGCGGTGGTTGCCAGCGTTGCCGCGCTTGAGCTTGCCAAAAATCTCTTCGAGCGCCGACTTGCGGATTTTCTGCTCAGTTTTAGGCGTGATTTTCAGCTCGCCCCGCTCCTGCTCGTTCTCATCGATGTAGCCCTTTTTCTTGAGGTCATCGATAAAATTGCCCATGCCATAGTCATTATCGGTGAGGCCGTACTGCTTGTCCAACTCATTAAGCCACTGCAAGGCCTCGCCCACGTCGCCGCTGGTGATGGTAATGAGCTGCATAAATAGGTTGAACAACTGCTCAAACCCTTTCTCGCCCGAATTTTCATCGGGCACAAAATCACGAAAGCGAACGCCAATAGCCATAGAATCTACGTAACGGTAGTGCAGCAAAAACAACGCCCACGGCGGCAATGTTCAATGCTGGGCGCGTACGGCAAGCTTTGGCTGGCCGTTTCGCGCTACTCCTTACGCCTGGCAAGCTAATGCTCACTCTTCATTTCTATGAAAGCTATTTGGAATAATAAAGTCGTAGCCGAGAGCGACGACACCGTGGTAGTCGAAAACAACCACTACTTCCCCGCTGAGTCGCTCAAAAAAGAGTTTTTCGAGGATAGCATCGCCCATACCTCCTGCCCCTGGAAAGGCCGGGCCAGCTACTACTCCCTGCGCGTGGATGGCGAGTTGAATAAAGATGCCGCCTGGTACTACCCCGAAGCCAGCCCCGCCGCCCAGAATATTCAGGGCCGGGTGGCTTTCTGGAAGGGCGTTAAGATTGAGAAATAGCGACAAAGAAGGCCGGTCAATGCGCAGCTAGCTGCGCATTGACCGGCCTTCTTTGTCGCTAGCGCTCGTTCCGTTGGCTAGGGCACGATAACCACCTTACCAGTGGTGTGCTTGGACTCAATCTGCTCGAACGCTTTTTTAGTGGCGGCCAGCGGGAAGGTGGCGGCGATGGGCACTTGCAGCTGGCCAGCCTCGGCCAACTCGCGCAAGTAGTCGAGGTCGGGCACGCTGGGCTGGGCCATTACGTGGGCGAAATGTACCCCGGCGGGCAGTTGCAGCTTTTTGCCATCGTTGAGCACGGAGATAAGGCGGCCAGTGGGCTTGAGGGCAGCCAGGCTCTGGGCGAGCGTATCGCCGCTGATGGCATCAAATAGCAGGTCTACGCCTTCGGGGGCGACTTCTTTTACGGCGTCGGCTACCGGGCCAACGGCGTAGTCGATGGTAAAATCGGCCCCCAGTTCCTTCATGTGGTCGGCATTTTTGGCGCTGGCTACGGCAATTACCGTGGCCCCTACCCGCTTGGCCAACTGGATGGCCGTGCCCCCTACGCCGCCCGAGGCACCGAGTATCAGCACTGTTTCGCCGGCCTGAAGCTTACCGGCCGTAATGACCGACTGGTAGGCCGTGAGGCCCACGAGCGGCAGGCCACCGGCGCTTTCCCAACTCAGCTTTTGGGGGCGTAGGGCCAGGTAGCACTCGGGCACCACGATATGCTCGGCGAAGGTACCGTACTGCACCACGGGGCGGCGCACGTAGCCGTATACCTCGTCGCCCTCGGCAAAACGGGACGCACCGTGGCCGCGCTTTTCCACGATGCCGGCCACGTCCCAGCCGGGTACGGCGGGAAAGGCATTGGGCACGACCTGCTGGAAATGGCCTTCACGCACGATGTAATCGACGGGGTTGATGCCAGCGGCTTTCACGCGCAGCAGCACTTCGCCCTCGCCTACCTCAGGCAAGTCGAGCGGGCCAACTTTAATTTTATCGATGCCGCCGAACTCGGTGTAGTACGCGGCCTTGGTTTGCTGTGGCATAAGGAAAAAGAAGGGGGAATGGATAAGCATAACCTGCCATGTGCCGGATGGTTGGCCGACATAAAAACGCCCCGGCTGCACGGGGCAGCCGGGGCGTTTACCTTTTCGCAGAGGCCAGCGGGGCTAGCTAATCCACTTGAACTTGTATTCGAGCTTGGGCACCGGCATGCGGTCGCTCACGCGGCGCAGGCGGGCGGGCAGGGCCATCACGTAGTCGCGGGCTTTCTCGGCGGGGCCGGTGAGGCCGGTGCGGTCGGCGATTTTCCACTCGCTGATGAGCGTGTCAAGAATATCGGTATAATCGGCGCTGGTGTACACGCCGATACGCTGGGCGGCATCGGTGAAGTGGCCGAAAGTCTTGCCCATTTCCACTCCAAACTCACGCATGTAGTGGGCGGGCATCACGATTTTCTTGCGCATCATGTCCTCAAAGGCCAACATCATCTCGCTGGGGTCCAGCTCGAAAATCTTGTCCACGAAGGTTTTGTAGGCGCGGGCATGGCGGTTTTCGTCGCCGGCAATCATGCCGCAGATTTTAGACAACTGGTCATCGCCGGCGGTGCGGGCCAGCTGGCCCACGCGACGGTGCGACACGTTGGTGGCCATTTCCTGGTAGCTCGTGTACACAAAGGAGCGGTACGGGTCGTTGGCTGTGCCCAGGTCGAAGCCGTCGTTGATGAGGTGCTGGGTCGAGAACTCAAACTCGCGCATATTGACGCGGCCACTGAGGTAGAGGTAGCGGTTGAGCAGGTCGCCGTGGCGGTTTTCCTCGGCCGTCCAGCCCCGAATCCACTGCGCCCAGCCGTTGTCGCGGTCACGGTTCAGGTTGTCGAGCTCGTGAAACCACGCCTCGTAGTTAGGCAGCGCCTCTTCGGTGATGGTGTCGCCGATGAGCACAGCCAGCAGGTCGTAGCTCAGGCCTTCGGCCTTTTGGCGCAGCTCCTTTACTTCATCAAAAAAGGTATCGCGGCGCGAATCGGGCAAATAATCAGCGGGCTGCCAGCTATCCTCCACCTTTTTGAGGAAGGAATAAATATTATCTTTTAGATAACCTTCAAGCTGTTGAAGCACTTCGCCGCGCGAAATGAGAAGGTCGTTAGAGAGCATCATATCAGAGGGGTGCCGCCAGTGAGCGGCCGATGAATGAACGCGCGAAGGTCGGGTTTTAGTTGAGTTTGGCGGGTACATGATTTGGGCATTTGACCGCTGGCGGCGCCCCGCACGTGCTGAAACCGCTCCCTTTTGCGCTACCTTGCTAGTTTTCAGCACTTGACCGCCGAACGGTCGCTGGTCATCAAAGCCGAAATCAGCGTTAGGCGGCGCAGTAAATCTTAGCTAATTACCTCTCTGGGGCCGTTGCTACTTTGCGGCGAGCGTTTTACTATTCGGCCAGTGCTCAAGCCAGCTTGGTAAATAGCAGCCAATGCCCGCTGGCGAGCGCAAAGCCACCCTATAGAAACAGCTTAAAGAATTTATCCCAAAACCAACTGCGCTCGGCTTGCATGAGCTTGGTAAGCAGTTTGTCGGAGGCCGTAGCCAACTGCTGAATATCGGCCAGGGTGGAGTGAAAGGCGCAGTAGTCAGCGTGGGCCTCATCGCCGGGCAAGGCGGCTAGCTGGTCAAGGGTACGCTTCATCTGGTCGAGTTCACGGCGCTTACGCGCCCGAATGATGCAGCGAGTAACTTGCAGCATATCCTTTTCAGCCACAAAAAACTCGCGGCGCTCACCAGCGCGGAGTTCCTTATAAATCAGGCCCCAGTCGAGCAGCTCGCGCACCGTCATGCTGGCGTTGCCACGCGAGATGGTGAGCTGCTGCATGATATCCTCGGTGCTCAGCGCCACTGAGCTCACCAGCAACAGGGCGTGGACCTGGGCCAGGGTTTTGCTCACGCCCCAGCTCGTGCCCGTTACCCCCCATAGGTGAATAAATTGGGCTTTGGCCTCGGCTAAGGTCAGGGCTGGCGAATTCGTATTGTCAGGGTTCATTGGCGCGCTTTAATCTTCCAAGGAGTGAGCAAGCAAGTCCGCGAGCGCGGCCTCGCAGCTGGGAAAGTCAAATCGAAAGCCTGCGTCGAGCAACCGCTGAGGGTACACCTTCCGGCTTTTAAGAATTAATTCGGTTTCGGTACGCAGCACGAAGGCGCCGATTTCCAGCAGCCAGCGGGGCTGCGGCAGGCACAGCAGGGGCCGTAGCTGCTGCGCCAACAAAGCGTTAAATTCACGGTTGGGCAGCGGGTGCGGGGCACACAGGTTCACCGCGCCGCTCAAGTGCTCGGCCCGCACTAAAAACTCCACAGCTCGGCAAAAATCACGAATATGTAGCCAGCTAATCCATTGCTGGCCCGAGCCCTGCGGTGAGCACAAGCCCCAGCGGGCCAGCCGCGCCACTACCGGAAATGCCCCACCATCGCCCCCCAGCACGATGGAGGTACGCAAGGCCACCTTGCGCGTAGCCGGCGCCGGGCAGGCCGCAAACGCGGCTTCCCAGGCCTGGGCCACCTCCACCGAAAAGCCTTCGCCCATAACGCCAGTGGCTTCTGTATTAGCAGGGAGCAGGCCGGCGGTATGCGCATAAATAGTAGCCGTAGAAGAGTTGAGCCACACGCGGGGCGGCTGCTGGCAAGCGGCTACGGCAGCCCCCAGCACAGTGGTGCTTTCTACGCGGCTGGCAATAATCTGCTGGCGGTTGGCAGCGGTATAGCGGCAGTCGACGGTGCGGCCAGCCAGGTTGACCAGCACGGCCGCTCCTTCTAACTCCTGCGCCCACGGGCCCAGCGTGCGGGCGTCCCAATGCACGTCGCCCGGACCCGTGCGACTTATACTTACTACTTCGTAGCCAATGCCCTGAAAGTGCCTGTGCAGGTGCCGACCCAAAAAGCCATTGCCACCAATGATAACAATTTTAGGAGGAGCCATTACTGCTGGTGCCGCGCAGCGGACCGCTACGTTGCGGGCCGGTGCGTTGAAGCTAGGCAAACGTATCACAAGTTTCAATAATTATTGAAACTTGTGATACGTTTCAGGGTAGGCCGCTTAGCCTGGTCTATGGTCAGCAGGCCAAGCCGAAGTGTAGTACTCGGCATAAAAGCGCTGCCGCACCACACGCAGCGTGGCTTCGGCGACAGCCTTGTCGGGGGCGGCAGGCAGCGCCGACTCGGCAAAGGCCGCTTCTACGCGGGCTACCAGGCGCTCGGCTTCGGCTATCAGTTCAGCGTAGTCGAACTCGCCGCGCCGGATTTGTAGCAGGAAATCACGGTTGGGACGGCGCACCTGAATGGTACCGTTGAGGGCAATCTCTTCGGCCATTTGCAGTAGGCGAAACACGTGCAGCATGTTTTTGGCGTCGTAGTTCTTGCCGTGCTGCACGGTATTTTCGTAGCGCTCCTTGTTGCGCTTGGCTACCCAGTCCCAGTATTCACGGTAGGCGCGGCAATATACACTGTAGCCGTTGCGGTTGAAGGACAAATATGCGACGGGCTCCTCCCCTTTCGGCACGGCCGAGAGCTGCACATCCTGCGAGGTTTCGGGGTCGCGCACGAGGCCGCGGTAGCCTAGCGGCCGGGCAGGGTCACGGTCAATGAACAGCGCGTATAAATCGGTAAGATGCGGCACATTAACCAGGCCGCACTGCGCCGGATTAATTGCTTGCTGAGCCAGCCAGGTAGCCACGGCCTGCGCCCCGGCGCCGGCCGTGACGTAGCAAAAATCCAGCACCGACTTGCGGGCCGGTGGCTCGGGATGGTTAATTTTTTTATTTAACCCCTGGGCTTTGCGAATCTGGGCTACGGCGTATTCGGCAAAGCTCTGGCGACAGAGTTTGGAAACAAAATCAGCGGCCTTAAATTGGTTGAATAACGGGTGTTGATAAATAATGCAGTCGGCCGGCGTTCCGAGCAATTCGAGCACAGTTGGATTGTTCTTAAGTAGCAATTCTACGAAACGGCGCAGCTCATAGAATACCTCGTCGTTGGTTTCGTTGGCGATTTGCGGAATATAATCGAGGCCAAAGAATGCGGTTTCGGGCAGAATAAATACGCCTTTTAAATCGGTATCGGAGTGCGGCAGACTGGTGCCGTAGGCGCGGCTGCCGCTCACGGCTTCGAAGAGAAGGAGATTTTGCTGGCGCAGGTCGGCAATGGTCATCGTTTGGTAATGGCTGGCGGGTGGGGCTTCAGAATTTCCCCAAAGTAACGGCCGTGCTTTGCAGGCGAAGACTCGGTGTCGGGAGTCTGGCACTTTTCACTGTTATGCTACGCTGTTTTTTATTGATTTTGGTACTGGCAGTACCCGGGGCGCTACGGGCCCAGGGCCTGCGTTTTGTGGTGCGCGACTCGGTTAGTCGTGCCCCGCTTATTGGGGCCAGCGTGGGGGTGCCAGGCACCGGCACGGGTGGCACCACCGATGCTAGCGGCGCGGTGCAGCTGGCGCCCGCACCCGCAGTGGGCACCCGGCTGCGCGTGGAGGCGCTGGGCTACAAGCCTCGACTTGTGGCAGCCCCGACGCCCGGCGCGCCCTCCCTAACGCTGCTGCTAACCCCAAGCGCTGCCGAAATCGATGAAGTAGTGGTGACGGCCACCCGCACCAACTCGCGCATAGAGGACCAGCCCGAGCGCGTGGAAGTGCTGGGCGCAGAAGAAATGCAGGAGGAAAACGGCATCAAGCCCGGCAACATTGCCAGCCTGCTCGGCGATATTGCCGGCACCCAGATTCAGCCAACTTCGCCTACTACGGGCAATGCAGATTTGCGCATTCAGGGCTTGCAGGGGCAGTATTCGCAGATTTTGCGCGACGGGCTGCCCCTGTACGGCGGCTTTGCGGGCAGCTTCGGCATTTTGTCGGTGCCGCCGCTCGACTTGCGGCAGATTGAACTGCTGAAGGGCTCTAATTCCACCCTTTATGGGGGCGGGGCCATCGCGGGCCTGGTGAACCTGGTGAGCAAAACGCCGACGCTCGGCACGCCGCAGTTTACGGCTACCCTCAACCAGACCACCCTCCGCGAAACCAATCTCAACGGCTTTGCCGCCCAGCGCGGGCAGCGGTTTGGGTACTCGGCTTTTGGGGGCCTCACGCGGCAGCAGGAGGTGGATGTGGACGGCGATGGCTTCGTGGATGTGCCCCGCGTGCGTAACCTCACGATGCACCCCAGGTTTTTTTATTACCCTACTACCTATAGCCAGCTG
>Ga0268353_100087_pt1 | contig 15606 bp, 13 predicted proteins | sample G5R2_NF_18SEP201_FD_190168 | JGI IMG/M metagenome (GOLD analysis project Ga0268353, IMG submission 190168) | Phyllosphere microbial comminities from switchgrass, GLBRC, Michigan, United States - G5R2_NF_18SEP2017_LD1 | ecosystem: Host-associated > Plants > Phyllosphere > Phylloplane/Leaf | place... | reverse complement strand
CAGGCCCTGACGCTGGAATGCAGCTTCCTCGGGGCCCAGTTCGCCGGGCTGCATTGTCACGGCGCCGCCGTGCAGCACAATCGCGTAGGTGCTCATACCTGGCCGATGGGGATAAGCTGCCAGAGCTGCCCGCCGCCCTCGGGCAGGCAGTGCAGGCGGAAATAGCCGCGCAGCAGCTGGCCATTAAAGTTAAGACGCAGCACGCCCTGCGCCAGCTCGGTGCGCAGGCTGGCCGGAGCGCCGGGCTGGGCCGGGGCCAGCCGCAACTTGCCACTTTCCACGCACGGCAAAATACCCAGGGTCGGGGCCGCCGGGAGCCGCCACAGCACCATGGCACGCTTAGCCACCTGCTTTATCGGCAGGGGAATAACCCAGTGGGCGAAGCTGCCTTGGTCATCTTCCAGCGAGAGTTGGTAGTAGGTAGGCGTATCGTAGGAGCGGCGCAGCCAGAAGGAGGCGGTGGCAGGCGGTGCCAGCCCAGGAGCCGGCGCGGGCGCTGCAAAAGCAAGGGTGGGAGCCATGAGTAGCGTAGGATAGTTGGATAGGGAGAACTACCCTTAGCTAAACGGTGGCAATCTGCGTAAGATGAAGGATAAACTACTGGTTTTTGACTACCTAGGCTACTATTTGCGGCTTCCGTACAAGTACGGAGTTGGTACTGGCCGGCGGCGCGGCTGAGGGCTGGCCGCTCCTGGCCGCCGCGTGGGGCCTTGGGGCGGTGTGCTGCTGCCCGGGCCGGCTGGCTGGTAGGTGAACTCCAGAATGCAGCCTTTGCAACTGGTGCTTTTGGGGTCTTCCTTGGAGGGGCCCGAGGTAACGGAGGCGCTGTCGGTAGCCAGGTAAATGCGGTGGCCATCGGGCGAGAGGGCTACGTCGCGGTAGCGCACGGGCGCTTTGAAGTACGTAAGCGTGTCGCCTACTACGGCCGTACCGGCCGCATTCAGCCCTAGCCGGATGAGCTTGCCATGCTTGAGCGTGGGCAGCAGCAGCGAGTTTTGCCAGCCCGGAATAGCCGTGCTGGTGTAAACAGCCAGGCTACTAGGCGCCTCCGATGGCCACTCGGGCGCATCCGGGGCGTGGGCGCGCGTTTTCTCAAAAAGCGTGGTGAGAAAGGGGTGGGAGTTAGGGTACAGCGTTTTGAGCGGTTCGCGGTAGGTGGCTGGGCCGATGGCCGCCGCGTTGGCGCGCTCGCTGGCGATGAAGGGGTAGCTGGTGTGCCACGCACCGGGCAGGGCCGGGCGGTCCGACACGCCGGCGGCCAGGCCATCGTAGTTGCCGTCGTTCAGGCCGATAACGAGCGGGTGGCCGTAGTTTTTTCCCCGCTCGATGAGATTGATTTCATCGTCGGAAAATGGGCCGTGCTCGGACTCGTACAGGCGGCCGGTGCCGCCCACCACGGCGTAGGCCAGGCCCTGGGGATTGCGGTGGCCGGTGCTCCACACGGCGCTTTGGCGGCTGGTGGTGGCAAAGGGATTGTCGTTGGGCAGCCACTGGTCGGCGGGCTGGGCATCGGCGTCGGGGGTAAGGTTGAAGCGCAGGATTTTGCCTTCGTAGTGGCTGGCCTGCTGGGCGTGGTTGGGCCGGCCGCCGTTGTCAAACTGGCCTGCCCCGAGGTCGCCGATGCTGTAAAACAGGTAGTCTTTGCCATCGACTGGCGCAATGGCCAGCCGGCCGCCGTTGTGGTCGCTGCTGCCCGGCAGGGTATCGCAGAGCGTGACGGGATTGGTCAGCTGCTGCGTGCGCGGCTGATACTCGTAGCGCACCAGCCGGGTGGCGAAAAAGTAGCCGCCGTAGTTGGGCGCGCCGCCCTTGCCGGGCTGGCTGGCCCCCGCAAAGCGGTAGATATATGCCAAGTACACATAGGGTTGGCCTTGTAGGAGCTGCGGGTGCAGCGCCATTCCCATCAGACCGCCCTGGGGCCAGGGCTTGCCGCCGTCCACGGCGTCGGGCGTGCGGTCGTAGCGCGGAAACTCGCGGGCGCGGCTAAGGTCGAGCAGCACGGTTTTGGTGCCGGTAGCGGGGTCGAGGCGGCTTACGCGGTAGCCTTTGGCCTCGGTGAGCCACAAGTGGTCGTCGGGGCCGTAGGTAATTTCCCAGGGGTCGCTAAGCTGCCGGGCCACCACGCGCCGCCCGAAGGTTTCGCCGCGCGGGCCGGTGGTGGTTTGGGCGGCGGCCGGCTGGTAACGGGCGGGTAGCAACAGCCCCAGAAAGGCTAGCAGGATGGATAAACGGCGCATAAAGAAGGGCTGAACAGTGCCGCGCTACTGGCGGCCTGCCCAACCCCTACGGCCGCCTAACTGTGGGAGTTAGGTGGCGCTTATTTTTATAACGGTAGTAAACAGCACTCTCTAAACTACTCCCTTTTCCTCCCTCTTTAATTGTCCTGCTGACGCAGGAAGCAACTTATCGCGCCAGGGCAAACCGTGCGAATCTAATAAGATAGATGCTTTCTGCGTCAGCAGGATAGACGGGTTTCAACTAATTCAGGTTGAATCTATTTAAACCATTTGTTGCCTACCAAAATGGGTCGGGGCACGCGGGGCGGGGCCTTTTCTTAAGCTTGAGGCCCAGCAGCACTTCGTGGCTGCCCGACTGGTAAGAAGCCAGCGCCGAGGTGCTGGCATCGTAGGAGTAGCTGAGGCTGCCGAAGTCACCAAAGTTGACGCCCACCATGCCCACGAAAGCATCAGTGGCCCGCCAGGAGGCACCCAGCCACAGCACATCGCGAAATTTGACCTTGGCGTTGAGGTCGATAGAGGTGGGCGCGGGCGACATAAACTTGACGAGCACCGAGGGCACCACCTCAATATCGTCGCTCACGGGCAGGCGCACGCCGGCCGTGCCAAAGTAGTGGCGCTCCAGCTTGTTGGTGTAGGTAAACTGCGAGCCGGGCGAGTAGGCAATGTCGAGCTGGTTGCCCAGTATCTGGGCCGAGGAGCCACCCACGTAAAAGCGCGTGCTGTAGAGCCAAATGCCAATGGTAGCATCGGGCACCCGCGACGACTGGCTGCCCGCGATGGTGTTGGGGCCGTAAAACTGGAGCTGGTTGCCATCGACGGCAAACTGCTGCATGCCCACCGACGCACCCATCGCCAGGCGCAGGTTGCGCGAGAGGGGTAGGTTGTAGGTGTAGGAGCCGTAAATGCCGCTGCGGCTGGTGGGGCCCGTCACGTCGCTGTATACGATGGCGCCCACCGCGTGAAAGCCACTTTGCCAGTCGTGCAGCGTGCGCTTGGGCTGCGAGCGCAGGCTACCTAGCGAGGAGTTGACGCTGGCGTAGTACGTTTTGGGCGCACCCTCCAGGCCGGTCCATTGCGTACGGTAGCTAAACTTGAGGTCGATAAAATCCTCGGTGCCCGCCACCGCCGGGTTCAGGATGTAGTTATTGTTCATGTACTGGCTGTACTGCGCCAGCTGCTGGGCCTGCCCCGGCCGGGCGGCTCCGGCCGCCAAGAGGAGGAAGAACAAAAAAACCAGTAAGTTTTTTTTCACAAGGGAGAGCGGCTAAGAAATCGTGGGAAGAAACGAGCCGTGCGCAGCCAGCGGCCAGCCAGGTGCCGGGCGGCCTTGCAGCCACGGGCTGCGCACAACGGATAAGCTAATAAACGACGGTGAGCGGGCCGCTGTAAGAGCGGCCGTTGCCCAGCGTAATAACGTAATAATAAGTGCCTACTGCTACCGGCTGGCCATTAGCAGTGCCGTTCCATTCGGTGCTGTGGCTGTAGCCCGAGGTTTCAAAAACCTTGTTGCCCCAGCGGTTGAAAACCAGCACGTGATTGGTAGGATAGTCGCCAAGATAATCAATTTGCCAGGTGTCATTCTCCCCGTCGCCATTGGGGCTGATGGCGTTCGGGATGCGCAGGCGGGGCCGCACCGTCACGGTGACGGGGCTGCTGTCGGCGCAGGGGCCCACGCCGGCGGAGAGCGTGTAGGTAGTAGTTACCAACGGTGCCGCCAGGGGGTGTAGTATGTCACCTTCGCGGAACGTGAGGCCCGTGGTGGGCGTCCAGCTAACGGGGTAGTTGCCGCTGGCCCGGGCGTCGAGCGCCACCTGCTCGCCCACCATGATTTCCTTGTCGGGCCCGGCCTCCACATCCAGGGGTGGGTTGAGAGCGGCGCGCACCTTATTAGAAGTCACCGTCACGGGCCCGCACACGGTAGTGGCGCGCAGGTTCAGGGTCACGAGCTGGCCGTCGCGCAGCGTGGTGCTGGTAAAAACCGGCGCCTGCGCGCCCGCCACGTCCACGCCATCTACCTGCCACTGATAGGTAGGTGCTGTGCCAGGGTTGGCCACCTTATCGACGCTAAAGGTGAGTGGGGCGCCGATGCACACGGGCAGCACGGTTTGTAGGGTGATAGCAACGGCGGGCTGGGGCACCGGTATGCGCGTTACGGTCACGGTAGCCAGGGCCGGGCCACTGGCGCAGAAACCGGCCGTGGGCGTCAGCTCTACCCGCACTTGGTCGCCATCGGCCAGCGAAGCGCTACTGAAAGTGGGCGTGCTGGCTACCAAAGTGTTATTAACAAACCAGCGGTAGGTGGGGGCTATGCCCGCATTGGTTGGCACGGGGCTGAAGGTGAGCGCCGTGCCCGCGCACTGCGTGGGCGGCGTAGCCAGCGCTACGGCCGCTGCCAGCGGCGTCTGGGCCTGTACCGTTACCACATTGGAGTAAGCGACCCCGCACCCGCCCGACTCTACCCGGCGGCGGTAGTAAGCCGTGGCGGTAACCGGCCCCAGCGTGTACGTAGCGCCGGTGGCCCCCGCAATGGCCGCCCAGCCCGCATTATCCGTCGAGGATTCCCACTCATAAGCGTAGGTACCAGTGCCACCGCTAGCGCCCGTCGTGCTCACAAGTGGCGCCGGGCTGGTGCCGAGGCACACCGTTTGGGCGCCGCTAATAGTGCCTGGTAGCAGGCTGGAATTTACCGTAATGGCCACAGTAGCCGTGCTTACGCAGCCGGTGGCGTTGGTAGCGGTGAGGGTGTAAGGCTGGGTAATAGGCGCGCCCGTAGGGTTGGCCAGTGTGATGGTGGGGTTGGCTATGCTGCTGCTGCTGAGCCCGGTGGCCGGACTCCAGCTATACGTAAAGCCAGCCATCGGTGCCGCGCCCAGCTGCGCCGGAATGCCCGCGCAGATAGCCACCGCCGGGCCGGGCGCAGCCACCGGGGCCGGACTTATCGTCACCACCACGGTTTGGCTGGCCTGGCAGCCGGCGGCACTGGTTTCGGTAAGAGTGTAGGCCTGGGTAAGGGGCGCGCCGGTTGTGTTGGGGAGCGTCAGGTTGGGGCTGGCGCTGGTGGGGCTGCTAAGGCCGGTAACCGGGCTCCAGCTATAGCTGGAGCCGCCTACGGCATTGGCGCCCAGCCTAATCGGGACGTCGGAGCAGGTGCTCCGGGTAGGGCTACCCACGTTAGCGGCAGGCAAAGGCAGCACGGTCACCGTGACCTGCGTAGTCGCACCGCAGTTGGTAGGGGAGGTGGCGCCGGTGATGGTATACGTGGTAGTCTGGGTCGGGCTAAGGGCAAAGGGGCCGGCACCAGTTAGCACGGTAGTGCCATCCGAATCCGTAAGGGTGTAGGGGGCCAGGCCACCCGCCACAGCCAGGGAAGCGCTGCTGCCCTGACAGGTACTGAGCTTGCCCGAAACGGTGAGCGTGCCCACCTGTGAAATAATCACCTGCTGCACCGCCGAGTCGGTCGGGCAGCCATACTGCGTGATGCCCCGCGCCGCCAGGATGCCCGTGCCCGCGCCGTTCCATTGCACCTGCACGGTAGTAGCGGTGCTGCTGCCCACAAGGGTGCCGCCCGTCACGCGCCAGCTTAGCCCGGGGGCCGTGTTGCCGACGGCTGTGTACGTGCGCAACGCGTTGAGTGAGCACACAAGCTGGTCGCCAGTAATGCGCTGGGGGCCGGCTGGCTTCCGCACCGTGACGTGCAGCACGTCCGATACCGTTTTGCCCGCGCAGCCTTTGTCTTTCACCGTGAAAACTACGTCGTAGGGCGTCGCACGGGCCTCTGCGCACGTGGTATGCAGCACCAGTGTGCCACTCACCGTGCCCGTAGTGCTCGATATCGTGGCTGTGCCGGTAGGGTTGCCCGGTAGCTTCGTGCCCTGGTCACCGTCAAAAGCTGCGTCGTGCCCCCCGGCCCCGTCGAGTAGCACGCTGTTCAGCGTCAGGTCCAAGGGGTGGTTGTCGGGCTGGCTGGAGGTGATGGGAATGCTGATAGTGCTGCCCGCCTCCACCGTATAATCGCGGGGAATAATGGAGGGCGGCACCGCCGGTGCCCGCGCGGGCGGGCACAAGGCCACCGCCAGCTGCAAGTCGCGCCGGGTAGTGCCAATAAGCTTCTCCTGCCCGTTAATCACGCGGTATTCCTGCACATCTACCGCTACGGCGTACTTGCGGCCTACGTTGGTCGAGCTGTAGGTGGCTAGCCCAGTAGTAGGGTCGAGGCGGGCAAAATTGCCGCCCGCCGTGCCTAGCGGTGTGGTTGCCGAGTAGCCAGCGCCCGTGTTATAATCGGCCAGCGGCGGGGGCGGGCTGAAATGAGAGTAGGAGCTTAGGGCCAACGGCAACGCGTAGGGCTGCCCAAAGGAATACACCAGGCGGTCGCCATCGGCATCGACCGCATTGTTAAGCAGAAAAGTGGTGTCGTTGGCACAAATGATGGCGATAGCAATATCCGAAAATACCGGCGAGCTGTTCGGAATCGACGGCGGGCTCATCGACACGTACAGCGTCATGGCCATCGCCAGAGGCGAACGCAGGTTGGTCACGTCCACATTGCGGGCGTCGTCCGTAAACATGGCGTAGTAGCCGTTGCTGGAAGCCGGTAGGTTGACGACAGCCACAAACTTTTGCAACTGGTAGGGTTGTGAAACGCCCGTAATGGTGCAGCCTGGTGGCACCGGCGGCGAAATACAGTCGGAGAGCGACGTGTAGGGAATTCTGAGTAAGCCCTGCCGGGCAAAATCAGAATTCAGGCTGCTCATTGTTAGTCTATTGCCCGTGCCCTGGTCGTAGATAGCGACGTTGGCCACTGCCTTAGGCAGAGCAATGGCCGCGCTACCGCAATTATTATATACGGTCACGGTCAGTTCGTAGCGCAGAGGTGCTCCCGTGGGGCCGCTGGCGTCGAGATAGCGGTAGGTCATCTCGCCGCCCAGCAGGTGCGTAGCTGCCGCCGGGTAAGTCAGGCTCAGCAGCAGGCCCAGAGTTAGCCCGCAGAGCAGGCCCGCACGCCGAAGTAAAGTTGCAATCATAGAAAGGAAGAGCAGAAGAAGCCGGGCCGGGCCGAAACAAGATGCTGCCCCGCCCGGCCGAACAAGCGGTACATAGTAAAGCTCGACTTGTGAGGGTGGCATGAAAGGAAGTGTCCTTCAGACATTTCCGCACAAAGGCATTCAACACTACAAAAAACAGGGTTGGCTAGCGGTAATGAAAGCCTTTCAAGAAAATTTAGGAATTATTTTATCTTCTTGGTTGGTGCCGAGAACCAGCAGCCCTGGCTATTCCACGGTGTAGGAAGCAGGGTCAGAACGTCTTATTTACTGCCCAGCTGGAAATATTACTTGGTTTAGCGCCCTGGGCTAAGTTGGTAGGAGCGAGCCGGTGGGCCTCGTCAACGCCGTGCTTAAAAGCCAGTTATAAAGGCAGGGGTTTATAAGCAGGTAACAATCAGAGCTAGGAGCCGCGTATAAGGCACAGCTAATCAGCTAAAGACTCCTACTCACTACTCATCTCAGTCATGAAATCCACGTCCCTTTTCCTCGCCGCTGCCTTCGCTCTCTGTGCTAACGCCGCTTTCGCCCAGACGACCCCAAACACGCCCGCCACTACGGTTACGACACCAGGTACGCAACGCACCACCGGTACGGGTACCATGGGCACCGGTACTGGTACCATGAATGATGGTGCCAGCACCACGAACAATGGTATGATGGGCAACGGCACTTTAGGTGGTGCTGGCACCATGGACAAGCCCACCACGCGCAGCGCTCGCCGTGCCAACAAAGGCACCAAAATGAAGTCGAAAACTCAGACTACCAGCACTACTAGCGGCACGATGTAGTAGCCACCCGGCTGCTTTTATCGTATACCTATAAACTGGCTGGCCTACGGGGCCAGCCAGTTTTTTTTCGCGCGCTACCTATTACGTTATTCAGCCATGAAACTTCTTTGTCTACTACTGGCCAGTACCTTAGCTGCTACTGCTGCCCATGCCCAAACGGTACCCTTTGACGCGACGGCGCCCATGCGCGGCGGTAGCCAAAACCAAACCACTGTGCCGCCCCTCAACCCCGCGCTCAATCAGAGTACCATTCAAGGGCCGTCGCAGGTGCAGCGCACTACTACTAGCTACGATGCGCAGCCCAGCCGGCCCCCGGTGGGCATGGTGCCCGTGGCCGGTACGCCCGAGCAGTCGCCCACGGCTCTGCCCGATGTGCGCGAGCAAGGGTTGATTCCGCAGCAGCGTCGCCGTCAATCTACTGATATTGTGCCTAATAGGAGCACAGGCTCCAGCAATGTCAGCCAGCGGCGCGACTCCCAGCCTAGTGGTGGTGCGCCTGTGCTGGCGCCGCTTCCCAGGCCTTAGCCACTTTCCTTAGTAAGCCAAAAAGGCGCTGGTTCCCGTGGGAGCCAGCGCCTTTTTTAAGGTCACGAGAAAATTCGTCACTTACTTGGCAGCGTGGGCTAGCAACTCGTGGCCGTGGCGGCGCAGCGTGTCGGCCAGCTTAAGCAGGTCAGCCTTGAGGTCGGCAGGAGCGTGGTGACTCACCTGGCTGGTCTGGTCGCCGAGCATAGCGAGTGAGTTGCCGATGGCCGTAGCGCTCAGGCTGCCACTGCTGAGCAGTGACTGTAGGTTGCCCATTTCGCGGGCTATGTCTTGCAGGTCGGGTAGGCCGCTTTGCAAAAACTGCTGCTGCCAGGTTTCAGTATTATCCATCGCCGAGCCCAGCGGTAAGCTGGTCAGGCCATTTTGCAGCCCCGAGAGGGTCGCGTGCAGAAGGTCATTCATTGTAAAAAGGGAAAAAGAAAAACGAAATAAAGGGTGGCGCTACGCCTTGGCTTTCGGCGTACGCTTTTTGGGCGTGGTGGGTACGGGCGCGGGACGCGGGGCAAAAACTGGGGGCTCGTACCCCGCTGGCATGGCGGGCAGTAGGCCCGCTAGCCGCAGTAGCTCGGCGGCGCGCACGGCGCTGGCTTCCTTGTCCTTTATCTCCAGCATCATGTCCACATCCAGGCCAGCGAGGTCGGTAAGGAAATCCTGGAAAAGCTCGGGCACCAGCGTGTCGGTATGCTTGCCCTTACGCTCACCGGGGGCCTGCGAGCTGTAGTCCATCATCAGCACGCCGTCGCGGGTGGGGTGCCAAGTGGCGGCGGCCAGCCGCAGAGCCAGGGGCATGGGCTCGCCGTGATTAAGGCATTCGTGGTGAAAATTATCAAACAGGATGGGCACGCCCGTGAGGTCATGCAGGCTCAGGCACTCGCGCAGGCTGTAGAGGCGGTCGTCGTTTTCCACCACCAGCCGGGCCTTCACGGTTTCAGGCAGCATGGTGTGAAAGGTATCTGTCCAGCGGGCCAGGGCAGCGCCCTTGTCGCCGTAGGCACCCCCGGCGTGGATTTGCAGCTTGGCCGTGGAGTCGAGCCCCATCAAATCCAGCATCGAGCCTTGGTATACCAATTCGGCGATGCTGCGCTGCACGATGGCCGGGTCGGGTGAGTTGAGTACTACAAACTGGTCGGGGTGAAACGAGATGCGCAGCCCGTGTTGCTTGATGAAGTCGCCAATGGCCCGGAACTCGCTCTTAAAGTGCGCTTGCCACGGAAACGTGTTGATTTCGTGCGAGCCAAACGGCACGATGCCCGAGCCCATGCGAAAAAACAGCAGCCCGTGGGCTACATTCCATTCCAGTATCTGCTGGAGGCAAGCCAGGTTAGCCGCCACCGTAGTTACCAGCCGCTCGGCCGAGTAAGAGGCCAGCCGAAAAGTGCCGGCCGCGCTGCACGGCAGCGTTTCATTCACGCAGGGATATCCAATTTTCATCCCCTGGGTTTACGCCAGAACGGCACGCCGCGTTTTGTGTTAGTGGGAGGAATGCAAGCGTAAAGTTGTACTACTGCCTACTTTTTTCCGCTGGTCCTACGCTACTCGTAGCCCCGGTTGTCGCGAAAGGCCTTATTGTACTCGGCGCGCTTTTGCCGGGCTTTTTCGGCGGCGTCGCGGGCTTTCAGTTCCTCCACTTTGCGGCGCTCCTTGCCCTGGCGCGAAAACTGTTCGTAGAGCCAGTCTACGTTGGAGCCACTGATGGTGGGTGCCTCCGGCCTGGGCGCCGTCGAGTCCACGGCAAAAAGCGGCTTGGGCTTGGGGGCACGCTTGGGCACTTTTACGACGGGTGGGGCGGGGCGCTTTATGTTGCGCAATGCCCGGTTGATAATGGCGCGGTCAGGGCGGTCGGCTGTTACGCGCACCTCACCGAGTTGCACCGAGTCGCGCACCAGCCGCACTTGTAGCACCAACTGCGTAAGGGTAGTGCCGCTCAGCGCCACGCGGTGCGGCTTGTAGCCCACCGCCCGAAACACCAGCGTATCGCTGGGCAGCGCGATAATGAAAAAATCGCCCTCGGCCCCCGCTGCCAGGCCCTGGCGCGTGCGCCGGATTTGCACGGTCGCCCCCGGAATGGGTTGCTTATTCTCGGCTGCCGAAACCCGGCCGCTCACCCGCACCGTGGGCCCTGGGCTGCCGGCCTGCGCCCGCGCCTGCCGCGCCCCCAGCGCCATGAGCAGCAGCAGGCTGAAGGCCAGCAGTCGGAGCTTAAGAAAAAAGGTAACTGCTGACAAAAACACGAATCTTTAACGCAACTTTCCTACAAAGCTGCCACCGAAAGAGGCAAAAAAAACCCGCGTCGTTGCAGACGCGGGTTTTTTGCGTACCAACGGGCAGCTTTCGCCGCCCAGGCGCCTACATTTTGGCCTTGTTGCCGTCAGCGTCCTTCACTTTTACGGTGCCGTCGTCTTTTACCTTGATTTTGGTGCCATCAGTCAGTTTGGTTTTGCCTTTGGCTACGGCCGCGCCGCTCGTGGTGGGCGTTTCCTCGGTGGTCGTAGTAGTCGTGGTGGTGGTGCTCATCGAGCTACTGTCGGGCATGGTAGCGCTCGAGGCGGCGGCCGTTTGGTCAGTGATATCTAGATTGTTAGCCTCGTCATAGTCTGAGCGTGCCGACTGGTAGGCGCTATATTGTGCGGGCACTACCAAGATGGTTTTGAACTCGTTATCGGTGTCAGCGTAGTACTGGCGGCGGGCCGCGCCAAAGCCAGCGGTGTCAGCTTTGTACTTGGCCATCAAGTCGTCGTAGCGCTTCGAACGGTTATAGTAGGCGGTACGCAGCTTCTCCCGGGTAGCCTCATCCGAGATTTTCATGCTGGTCGCAAACTTGTCGGCCATGCGGTTGCCGCGCGAGTGGTAGGCCTCGTCGGTGGTTGTAGTAGTGGTCGTCGTGGCCGCGTCGGTCGGGGTGTCAGTCGTGGTAGTGGTATCCGAGGTAGTATTTGACGAGCAGGAGGCGAGCGAAAAGGCAGCGCCGGCTAGCAGCAACAGGGCATTTTTCATGGCGAAGGGAAGAATCGGGAAGAAAAAGATTTTGGTCCGGGCTTTAACGGATAAGGCCGGCCGAGGTTACCGCTAGCCCTTGGCGCTCAGCCCACCACGGCTAGGCGCGGCGTAGCTCCAGCACCGTTATCTCGGGTAAAAAGCCGGCCCGCATGGGCACGCCCAAGTAGCCCAGCCCCACGTTCACATACAGTTTTTGGCGGCCCTGCTCGTAGAGGCCGGCCCACTGCGGGTACGAATACTGCACCGGGCTCCACTTAAAAAAGGGCAGGTTGATGCCAAACTGCATGCCGTGCGTGTGGCCGCTGAGCGTTAGGTCAATGTCTTTGTAGTCAAGCACCTGCGCCTCCCAGTGCGAGGGGTCGTGCGAGAGCAGCAGCTTGAAGGGCGCGTTGCCGCTGGCTGCGTGCGTCTGGGCCAGCTTGCCGTGCTTCGGAAACTGGGGGTGCGCGCTCCAGTTTTGCACGCCTAGTACCGCCAACTCGTCGTCGCCGCGCCGAATGGTGTGGCTCTCATCGAGCAGCAGCCGCCAGCCAATTTTGGCGTGGTTCTGGGCCAAACGCTGAAGATTTTCACGCTTAGCCTGCTGGCTGGGCCACTGCACGTAGTCACCGTAGTCGTGGTTGCCGAGGATGGAAAAAATCGGCAGGCTGGACTTAATGCCCGCCAGCGCTGCAATGTGCGGCTCTACCTCGGTGGCAATGTTATTCACCAAGTCGCCGGTCATCACGATAAGGTCAGCGTTTTGGGCATTTATCAGGGCCACGGCGCGCTCCATCGGCTCGGTGTTGGCGTTGAAAGAACCCGTATGCAAGTCGGAGATTTGCAGAATCTTGAAGCCCTCAAACGACGCGGGCAGGTTGGGGTAGCGCAGCACCACGCGGCGCACGGTGTAGTCGGTTTTGCCCTTCACCATGCCCCACAGCATAGACAGCAGCGGCACAAGGCCCAGCCCCAGCGCCAGGCGGCTCACAAACTGGCTTCGCGTGAGCACCTGCCCGCTCGCCGCCGGCGTCGGGCTGCTGAAACCCCGCGCCGCCCACCGCCCCAGCCGCAGCAGGTCCTCCAGTAGCAGCGGCAGGATAACCACCATCTTGGCCGCCAGCAGTGCCAGCGGCAGCACGAATAAATAGCTTTTTAGCTCACTTTCGCCCCGATGCCGCGTGGCCACCGCCCAAATGCCTACTCCCCAAATGCCCAGCGTGAGTAGCCAGTAGCCGATGCTGAAGCCCCGCCGCCCGGCCAGCGTAGCGGGGGCAAAAGCCGTGCGAACGGCCACGTAGCCATAGGTTTCGGCTACAAGAATAGCCAGTAAAAGACTCCAGAGTAAAACAGGATTGCGCATAGTAAGGGGCCAAACGGCCGACCGCCGTTTTGGTTGGCCGGTAGCTGGGCTAGCTTAGCTAACGGCCGGGTCGAAGTTTTACTTTACCTTGCGTAGCTATAGTTCAGCTACCTTATGCTTCCTCATTCGCTGCCTGCCGACGATTACGACGATGATTTATCCGGCGCGCTGCCCTACGTGGCGCCCGCCAGCTTCGGCATCAAAAGCTGGGCCGAGGAGGACCGCCCCCGCGAAAAAATGGTGCAGAAGGGCCGCGCCTCCTTGTCTGATGCCGAGCTAATTGCCATCCTGCTTGGCTCGGGCACCACCAAGCTCACGGCCGTAGACGTAGGCATGCTCATGCTACAAGCCGTTGACAATGATTTGAATGAGCTGGCGCGCCTCAGTATCAAGCAGTTGTGCCGCCATCCCGGCGTGGGGCCGGCCAAGGCTATTTCGGTAGTGGCGGCGCTGGAGCTGGGCCGCCGCCGCAAAGAGCAGGGCGCGGGTCGCCGCACCACCATCGGCAGCTCGCGCGACATCTACCAACTGGTGCGCCCGGCGCTGCAAGACCTGCCGCACGAGGAGTTTTGGGTTATCCTGCTCAACCGGGCCAACGTGGTGATGCGCCAGGAAAAAATCAGTAGCGGCGGCGTGGCCGGCACCGTGGCCGACCCCAAGCTCATTTTCAAGCACGCCCTCGAAAACCTGGCTAGCAGCATCATCCTCGTGCATAACCACCCCAGCGGCAACCGCCAGCCCAGCAGCGCCGATATCAGCCTGACCAAGAAGCTTAAAGAAGCCGGCAATTTCCTGGACCTGCCCATCCTCGACCACCTCATCTACACCGATAGCGGCTACTTCAGCTTTGCCGACGAAGGCCTGCTCTAGCCTGGATGCGCCGCGAGTACAAGCGTCTCGTTCGACTTTTGTAGTCTGCACGGGCAACTTGAGCCGGGCGCGGACAACCAATGCGTAAAATCTTTTTAGTGATTGGCCTGCTGGCAGTAGTTGCCTTACTGATTTATAGTTTTAGCGGTAGCCAAGCCCCGGCCGCCGGGGCCGCAACGGATGCTGGCTACGCGGCCCAAGTGCACCAGGCGCGGGCGCAGAAGGATGCTGCTTTTCGCACGGCGGCGACCTCGCCCATTCCGGCGGCGCAACGGTCCGCGTTTGGTGGCCTGCGCTATTTTAAGCCTGATGCGGCGTACCGCGTAGTGGCGCGGCTTACGCGGGCGGCTGAGCTGGCCCCGCTGCCGCTGGCCCTCACCGGCGGGGCGGCCGATGCTTACGTGCGCTGGGGCACCGCCGAGTTTGAGTTGGGCGGCCAGCCGCAAAAGCTGGTTTTATTACAGAAGCAGCGCGAAACCAAGGAGTTGTTTCTACCCTTTACCGACCCCACCAACGGCCAGCAGACCTACGGCGGCGGCCGCTACCTCGACCTAGCCGTGCCCGCGCTGGAAGCCACCGAAATCGCGCTCGATTTTAACGCTGCCTACAGCCCCTTTTGCGCCTACAACCACGACTACAGCTGCCCCAAGCCGCCTGCCGACAACCGCCTCACGGTGCCCGTGCTGGCTGGCGAGCAGCTGGCTCCGCAGTAGCTGGCTGCAGAATAACCGTAGGGAGTTCTGCCAAATAACAAACTACTTGAGGCCAGCCGGTAACTTTGCAGTCCGCGGCTGGCCCATCCAGCGCCGCCGCCTTTCTGCATGACTATTTCTTTCGACTGGCTTAAAACCCTCTTTCCGACTAATCTTCCCGCCGCCGAAGTGGCCGCCCTGCTCACCGGCTCCGGCCTCGAAGTAGAGGGCTTGGAGGAGTTGGAAAGCATACCCGGCGGCCTGCGCGGCGTAGTGCTAGGCACCGTGCTTACCTGCGAGCGCCACCCCGATGCCGACAAGCTGAGCCTGACCACCGTGGCCGTAGGCGACGAAACGCCCCGCCAGATTGTGTGCGGCGCCCCCAACGTAGCCGCCGGCCAGCGCGTGGTAGTGGCCCTGGATGGTGCCATGCTGTACCCCAGCACCGGCGAGCCCTTCAAAATCAAGAAGTCGAAAATCCGCGGCGCGGCCTCCGAAGGCATGATTTGCGCCGAGGATGAAATCGGCCTGGGCCAGTCGCACGCCGGCATCATGGTGCTCGATACCGACCTGCCCGACGGCACACCCGCCGCCGACTACTTCGGCCTGGGCTCCGACACGGTACTCGAAATCGGCCTCACGCCCAACCGCGCCGATGCCGCCTCGCACTACGGCGTGGCCCGCGAGCTGCGCGCCCTGCTGGGCCAGCCCGCCCACCTGCCCGATGTGAGCGCCTTCGCCGCGCCGGCCAGCGGCGAGAACATCAGCGTGACCCTCGAAGACGACCAGGCGTGTCCGCGCTACGCCGGCCTGCTGCTCGATAACGTGCAGGTCGGCCCCTCGCCCGAGTGGCTTCAGCGCCGCTTGCGCAGCATCGGGCTCTCGCCTATTAACAACGTGGTGGACGTCACCAACTTCGTGCTGCACGAACTAGGCCAGCCGCTGCACGTCTTCGACGCCGACCAGGTGGCGGGCGCCGCCATCCGCGTGAAGCGCGCCGAAGCGGGTGAGAAATTCGTGACCCTCGACGGCGTGGAGCGCACCCTGCTGGCCGATGACCTCGTGGTGGCCGATGCCCACGGCGTG
>Ga0268353_100086_pt1 | contig 15758 bp, 15 predicted proteins | sample G5R2_NF_18SEP201_FD_190168 | JGI IMG/M metagenome (GOLD analysis project Ga0268353, IMG submission 190168) | Phyllosphere microbial comminities from switchgrass, GLBRC, Michigan, United States - G5R2_NF_18SEP2017_LD1 | ecosystem: Host-associated > Plants > Phyllosphere > Phylloplane/Leaf | place... | reverse complement strand
CGCCCGCTCTACTACCAGAGGAGCCTGCTGTGCCGGTGCCGGAAACCGCACCCACGGAGGCCGCCGCGCCGGTAGCCACGCCTGCGCCTGCCGCAGCAGCGCCTGAGCCGGCTCCGCTACCCCCGGCGGCACCCGAGGTAAGCAGCCAGGCCCGCGCCCAGGCCGAAGAAATCGTGCGTAGCGTGGTGGCTGAGCTGCCCGATTTTCTTACCGTGGCCGTGGTGGCCGGCGATTCGGGGCAGATACTGGCCGGGCAGTGGGCCGGGCACAGCGGCGGCGCCGTGGAAGTAGCCGCCGCCAATGCTGAAATCGTGCAGCAGGCCCGCCAATGCATCGAGGCGCTGGGGCTAGCCCCCACCGAGCAGCTCGAAGATATCGTTATTACGCTGCGTCGCCAGCTGCACTTGTTGCAGTTGCTGCCACAGCCCGGTTGGCTGCTTTACCTGGCCATTCGCACCCAGGATACCAACTTGGCGCTGGCCCGCACGGTGTTGCGGCAACATGCTACGTAACTACTTATCTTTACTCTGCATTTCTCTACTACATTCTTTTCAATTTCTGCCTCGTGGCTTACTCTACTTCTACTCCTGCCGGACAAGCCGTGCAAAACATCCTCAACGACTTGCCCGGTGCTCTCGCCGTGGCCATTGTTGACATCAGCTCGGGCATGACCCTGGCCTCGCATACCAACTCGACTATCAACCCCGAAACCGCTGCTGCTTACAACACCGAAGTGGTGAAGCAGAAGCACAAGGCCATGCAGGCCCTCAAGCTGCAAGGCGAGACGATTGAGGATATTCTCATCACCCTCACCAACCAGCTGCACCTCATCAAGCTCGTCGACGACAGCAAGAAGTTCATCTACCTCGTGGTGAACTCGCGCGATACCAACCTGGCCATCGCCCGCGAAGTGTTGCGCTCGCAAAACGACTTGCTCAAGTAAGCGTCTAGTACTTCAGCATAGCAAAAAAGAAGCCTCCCCAGCAGTGGGGAGGCTTCTTTTTTAGGTCAGCACGCCAGGCTATTGGTACTGTACGTAGAGCGGCACGGGCGTCAGCTGCGTCAGCACTTCCTTGGGCTCCATCATGTGGTGAGGCGGGCGCTTGGGGTCGTACTCGTAGAAGAGCTTGAAGCCGGTGTACTGCACGGGCTCTTTCTGCACGTAGGCTTTATAGGAGTCTTTTTTCAGCACCGGGTCGCCCCAGCCGTCCATGTCGATAATGACCTGCACGCGTGGGTCGAGCTTGATATTCTTGTAGTTCGTCATCATGCCCTTCGTGAAGCGGTGCACCATCAGCATCTTGGGCGGCAGGTGGTTTTCACTCACAATGCGGGCCAGGAAATTTATGGCGTAGTTCACGTCCTTGGCATCGTAGGTACCGATTTTCTTGCCGGGGCGCACCTTCTTGGTTTGCATTGCAAACTCGGGGTCGATGCCCAAGTGAATGGTCGGGTCCTTCATGTACTCGGTAAGCTTGGGCAGCTCGTGCTCCAAGTCGCTGAGGCCCACTTGCACGTCCATAAACAGCAGCGCGTTTTTCTCCTTAGCCCAGGCGCGGGTTTCCTCGATGGTGCTCTTCGAGTTCATGAGGCGGTACTTGCCGTCGGCGCCGGCGGCACCCTGCGCCGTGATGGTGACGCTGTGGATGGCCGGTATCACCGGGATGCTGGGGTCGGCGGCCTGCCACTCGGCCAGCACCTTGTCAAACTTGCGCATCATCTGGGCCTTGGGCTCGCGGCCCAAAATCCCCATGCCCTTGGAGCGGATGTTGCCATAAAACGCTACGATGCGGTGCCCCGGCAGGATGGCCCCCGGCAACTGCCCATTTTTGCGGGCGATGCTGTCGGCCTTGAGCGAGTCGCGCTGCATGGCCAGGCGCTTGATTTTGAGGGTGTCGGTGGGCGCCGGCTTGTTGCCAGCCGCAAGGCTATCGGGGTTGCCGGCAGCATTTTCGCCCTGGCCCGAGCGGTTGCAGGCGGCGAGGCTCAGGCTGGCTAGCAGCCCCAAGCCCAGCGCACCGCGCCAAGCCGAGTAAAAACGTGAATGCACTAGGAGTTTACGGGAAAGATTTACGACGCAAGTTAAGGCCCCGGTAGAGGTTAGCAACCTCTACCGGGGCGAGCCGCTAGCAGCAGGAGGTCTCAGCGCAGCCAACAGGTAACTTAGCTGGAAATTCTGCGCGCTGTAATTTCTTTATGCTTAAATCAATACGTGGTAAATATCGACTGCTGCTTACCGCTGGCGTGATACTGCTGGGGGTATCTCGCTGGCTGCCAGTGCAGGCGCAAGGGCCGCCCGATACCGCTTCCTTCACCCTCAGCAATGCGCGATTGGAAAACGTGGGGGGCACCGTGCTCAGCGCTGCACGCCGGATTTTACTGGTTAGCTTGGCTTATCCCAAGCGCAGCCACACGCTTGTGCAAAATTATTGGCAGGATGAGCGCCTGCGCCTGCGCCGCCAAACGCAGCTGACGTTGGCCGGGCACCTGGACCTGGCCGCCGTGCAAGGCACCCCTCACTATGCCTTGTTGCAGCTGCTTACCCGCGATTCTTTGGTGCTGGCCACCATCGATACCGCTGGCCGGCTGCTGGCCCAAGTGCGGCAGCCTCTGGCCATCCGGCGGCGCTTGGTGGAGATTCATGACCTGAGCTTGCCGCAAACCGATTATTTTCTCACCACCGAGCAGCAAACCAAGCAGGGCAGCTTTCGCCTAGTGTGCCGCGCGCCCAATTTAGCCGTGCGCTGGGAAAAGGCTTTTGGCCCCGATGCTACCCTTACTGCCAGTGCCGCCGACAGCACCCACCTGTGGCTGGTGCTGATGGCCGACTACCAAAGCCGCCATCCTGTGAGCACTGCTGTGTGCCTCGACCTGGCAACCGGCGCCGAGCTGAGCCGGGTTGCCCTTACCAATGAGCAGGCCCGGCGCGTGCCCTCGGTAGTAGAAATGGGCCCCGGGCACTCGCTGCTGGTGGCAGGCCACGCGTTTGAGGGCGAAGCTGCCGTGCTGCGTCGCTCTGGCGATTTATTTTTTCAGCGGCTTAGCCCCACCGGGCAGGTGCTGGCGGACCACCTGACCAACTTCGAGCGGGAGCCTACGCTGCACGGAGCCGAAGCTGAGCGTGTGCAATGGCAACTGCTGTGGCCACTGGCGCAGGGCCAAGTGCAGTTGGTAGGCGAAACGTACACGAGTACTTCGGCGGGAGGCGGCATCCTGGCAGCTTCCGTTACGATGGGCATTGCGGGCCAAACCGTGCTGCGCCCCAAAGACATCGTGAGCGTGCGCCTGGGCACGGGCGGCCAGGTAGAGCAGCTGCGGATTGTGCCCTTGCCGCAAGACAAAGGCTCTTTCTCCTGGCCGTACTACGCACAGGGCCGTGTGATGGCCCGCATGGCGATGGAGGCTGGTACGTTCCGGGTGCGGGGCCTCACGGACGACAGCACCCGCCTCGTACTGCGCAGCCCGCAGCAGGTTCAAACCCTCGACCTGCGCTCGGGCCAACTCAGCGCAGTGCGGCCGGCCCCCGACAAGGGCCAAGCCGATGTGCTGTACATAGGGGCCGATTTTGTGATTATTGGGGAGGCCCGGCCGGTGCGGCATATCCTGCGGCTGGTGCGCGTGCCTCTGCGCGCCAGCCACTAGTGCGCCGGGCTTGGCTAGCCCTGCCGTAGTTGCCGCTTGTAGAGCTGCACGGTATTTTCCAGGCCCAGATATAGCGCATCAGCCACTAATGCGTGGCCAATGCTTACTTCCTGCAAGCCGGGCAGCTCCTGGGCTAGATAAGCCAGGTTGTCGAGGTCGAGGTCGTGGCCGGCATTGAGGCCAAGGCCGGCGGCCACAGCGGCGCGGGCCGTGTTATAGTAGGGCAGTACCGCAGCGGCGCGGTCGGTAGGGTAGTGGCGGGCATAAGCCTCGGTATAGAGCTCGATGCGGTCGGTGCCGGTGCTGGCGGCTGAGGCTATCAGCGCCGGGTCGGGGTCGAGGAAAATGCTCACGCGGGCGCCGTAGCTTTTCAGCTCAGCCACCACATCGCGCAGAAAGCCCTGGTGCTGCACCACGTCCCAGCCGGCATTGGAGGTGATGGCGTCGGGCGCGTCGGGCACCAGCGTCACCTGCTCGGGGCGCACCTCACGGCACAGCGCCAGAAAATCGGGTGTGGGGTTACCCTCCACGTTCAGCTCGGTAGTAACAATGTTCTTCAAATCGCGCACATCGTCGTAGCGAATGTGGCGCTCGTCAGGCCGCGGGTGCACCGTAATGCCCTCGGCCCCGAAGCGCTCGATGTCGCGGGCTGCTTGCAGGAGGTCGGGGCGGGCATGCAGGCCGCGTGCGTTGCGCAAGGTGGCGATTTTGTTGATGTTAACGCTTAGCTTGACCACAGATTTAACGGATTTAACGAATGGCGGAGATATGCCCGCTACGCGAGCGGGCTGGGGTGGCGACGGCGCAAGGTACATTTGCCGGGCGGCTGGCTGCCGCGTGCCTTTCGTTTCTTTAACCAGCCTGCCCATGACTAGTTCGCTTCGCCTGCCCGTGCGCCTGGGGCCGCTGCTGTTCTTTGGGCTGCTGGCGGTACTGCTAATTGGCATAGAGCGCGCCGTAGTGCATCGGGCTGATTTTAGCCAGCACCCGGCCTTGCCGCCGGCGGTGGCCTTCGACCTGCTAGTGGGGTTGCCCGGCTTGTTTTACCTGTGCGTGGTGCGACGCTATAGGTTGCCCCTCAGTACGGTAGCTGCTGTTTTTGGCGTCGGCCTAGCGCTTAGCCATTGGCTGCTGCCCACTACCGAGCTGCCGGTGTTGGCCTGGGCGGGCCGGCTGGCAGCGGTGGGGGAGGTAGCTACGCTGGGCTACGCCCTGGTGCGGGTGCGCCGCGTGCTGCACGGCTACCGCGCCTCAAAAGCGCATTCTGCCGATTTTATAGATAACCTGCACGCGGCCTGTCAGCCGGTACTGGGCCGCCTTACTGATGCTGTGGTAACCGAGATAGGCGTGTTGCGCTACGCCTTGCTGGGCGGCTGGGCCCGGCCCGAGGCCGGCTCGACTAACCAGATTTTTACAACCTACCAAAAGTCTGGGTTTGTAGCCTTACTAATCGCCTTTGCCGGGCTGAGTGCGGTCGAAATGACGGCTACTCACCTCGTAGCGAGCCAGTGGTGGCCGCGCGGAGCCTGGGTGTTTACTGGCCTAAGCTTCTACGGCCTACTGTGGCTACTGGCGCACGGGCAGGCGGTGCGCTGCCGGCCCGTACTGCTTACGGCGACTGCGCTGGTAGTGCGGGTGGGCCTGGTGTGGCGGGTGGTTATTCCAAGGGAACGGGTGGCTAGTTTAGAGCAATTAACGGATGCGCCCACCCCGGCCCCCGAACTGCTCAATGCTGCCCGGTTGCTCTTCACCCCACCCAACTTACTTCTCACCCTGGCTCAGCCGCAGCGCGTGCAAGGCCTCTACGGCCTGCATCGTACCGTGCGCCGCTTAGCCATTTACGTAGACGACCCCGTTGCTCTGGCGCAGCAGTTGGAGGCTCCTCTTGCCACACACTGAGTTTTCTTGCCATACGCTGTTAGCCAGCACATTTCGTTCTATTTTCCTCCCCCAATCCATTACCAATGGCTCTTAAAGACACCATCGACGCCGGCATCAAGCAAGCTATGCTGGCCAAAGACAAAGTACGCCTCACCGCCCTGCGCTCTATCAAATCGCAGATTCTACTGGCCGAAACCGCCGAGGGCGCCAGCGCCACCGGCCTCAGCGCCGACCAGGAGCAGAAGCTGCTTATCAAAGCCGCCAAGCAGCGCCGCGACTCGGCCGCGACCTATAAGGAGCAGTTTCGCTCCGACCTCGAAGAAACCGAACTGGCCGAGCTAGCCATCATTGAGGAATTTCTGCCCCAGCAGCTTTCCGAGGCCGACCTCGTAGAGAAGCTCGTCGGCATCATTCAGCGCGTGGGCGCCACCGGCCCCTCCGACCTGGGCAAGGTAATGGGCGTAGCCGCCCGTGAGCTAGCTGGCCAGGCCGATGGCAAAGCCATCTCGCAAACGGTGAGCAACCTGCTCAATAACACGAACTTCTAGCTAGCTGAGAATAGAAAATGAGGCGGAAGGGATTGTCACGCCGACAAGTCTTTCTGCCTCATTTTCTATTCTCAGAGTTCTCCCAAAAATGAATCCGCTCGACTTGCTGCTCCTGCTTCCGCTGGTGGTGGGCACCGTGAAGGGCTACCGGCGCGGGCTGGTGCTGGAGGTGGTGTCGCTGCTGGCCTTCGTGCTCGGCGTGGTGGGCGGGCTGTACCTGCTGAGCGCGGCTATTCCGGTAGTGCGCTCCTACTTAGGCGAGCTGTTCGGGCTGCTGCCGCTGGTGGCATTTTTGCTGGTGCTGGTAGGTATCGTGTGGGGCGTGCATCTGCTAGGTGGCCTAGTCAAAACGGCCGTGCATTTCACGCCTCTGGGTGTGCTTGACAACCTGCTGGGGGCCACCGCCGGGGGCCTTAAGTGGCTACTAGGCCTCAGCCTGTTGCTGCACGGCACGGCCCTGGCGGGCTTGCCGCTACTAGCCCCTAGCCTCACCACTGGCTCGGTTGTGCTGCCTTGGGTGCAGCAGGCCACGCCGCTGGCCTTGCAACTTACTGGCTACGTGCTGCCTTTTGCCCATAATCTGCTGGCCCGCCTTCGGCAGGCCATGTAAGCTGCTGCTATAGAATATGACCCTGCTGCTGCTCGATAGCTTCGACTCATTTACTTACACGCTGGCCGACTACCTGCGCCAGCTGGGGGCTGAGGTGCTGGTGCGCCGCAACGACGTGCCCCTGGTCGAGCTGCGGGCGCTGACGTTCAGCGGTATTGTACTCTCGCCGGGGCCGGGCTCGCCTGCCACAGCGGGCAATCTGCTGGCCGTCATTGAAGAATATCACCAGCAGCTGCCCATGTTAGGGGTGTGCCTGGGACAGCAGGCACTGGGCCAGTTCTTCGGGGCCAGCCTGCGCCGGGCCGCCCGGCCGTGGCACGGCAAGGTGTCCGACATTGAGCTGCTGGGCGACGACCCCTGGCTGGCCGGGCTGCCGCGCCGCCAGCCCGTTACGCGCTACCATTCGCTGGCCCTGGAGCTGGCTACGCTCCCGGCCAGCCTGCGGCCGCTGGCCGTCACGGCCGATGCCGACCTCGAGCTCATGGCCCTGCGCCACGCCACGCTGCCGCTCTACGGCGTGCAGTTTCACCCCGAGGCGCTGCTCACCCCGCACGGCCTGCGCTGGCTGGCAAATTGGGTGGCCTGTTGTAACATTGCATAAGTCGATTTTTAGTGACTGGCTGTCGGTTTCCGGCCGCCGGAAGCCCGCTCGGTACCTGCCCGCGCCGCCAGCCACTAGCTACTAGGAACATAGCAGATATGGAGCTTCGCCGCCAGCAACAGCACGGGTTTGACTACGTCGATGAGGGCCAGGGGCCGGTGCTGCTCTTGTTGCACGGCTTGTTCGGTGCGCTCAGCAATTGGCAGCGGGTGGTCGAAGAATTTTCGCCCCACTACCGGGTCGTTATTCCGGTGCTACCCGTCTACGACATGCCCTTGCTGCAAGCCACCGTGCCCGGCCTGGTCGGCTATGTGGAAAACTTTGTGGATAAGTTGCAATTACCCAGTGAATTCATATTGTTGGGTAATTCACTGGGCGGCCACGTCGCCCTAGTGTATACCCTCAAAAACCCGGCCCGCGTACGCAACTTGGTGCTCACCGGCAGTAGCGGCCTGTTTGAAGACGGTATGGGCGGCTCTTTCCCGAAGCGCGGCGATTACAGTTTCGTGCAGGAGCGCGTGGGCTACACCTTTTACGACCCCACCATTGCCACCAAAGAGCTGGTCGATGAGGTATTTGCCGTCACTAATTCCAATGCTAAGTGCCTGCGCATGATTAGCATTGCCCGCTCGGCCCAGCACCACAACTTAGCCGGCGAGCTGCACCGCATCGCGGTGCCCGTGCTGCTGGTGTGGGGCTTGAACGACACGATTACCCCGCCCTCCGTCGCCCACGACTTCGAGCGCCTGCTGCCCCAGGCCGAACTGCGCTTCCTCGACCACTGCGGCCACGCCCCCATGATGGAGCGACCCGCTGGCTTCAACCGGGCCCTTGGTGGCTTCCTGCGCCGGGTGGCCGGTGCGCCTTCGGCGATGGTAGCTGCCGGCTCAGCGCGTTAGCTGGTATATTGGGCGAGGTGCGGCTTGGTTTTTGCCTAAAATAGGCAACCTTTCCCCCCCGTTAGTAGTCCTATCCGTGCATCCCCGCACAAGGGGCCGCAACTGGCAACTCATTGCTTGTGCGCGCCCATTGGTGCCGCCTACGTGTAGCGTCGTCGGTAGCTTGTCTCGGATTGGCTGGTATTCTGTTCGTTACCCGCTATTAGCTTGTGTATCTATGCCTGCTCTACTCGCCGAAGACCTTCTCAATCAGATGATTCCGCCCCTCAAGGCCACCGATACGACCGCCAAGGCCGCGCGATGGCTCGAGGAGTTTCATGTGGGTCAGCTGCCCGTGGTGGATGGCCGCCACTACCGGGGCCTCATCACCGAAAACAACCTAGCCGACTACGAAAACCCCGACACCCAACTGGCCGAGCTGCCGCTGGGCTACGGCAACGTGCACGTACAGCACGACCAGCACTTTTACCGCGTGATGGAACTGGCCATTGAGCAAAAAATCCAGCTTGTGCCCGTGCTCGATGAGCAGCAGGAATATGCGGGCGTGGTCACGGTGAGCGACGCGCTGGCTGCCTTCGGCCCGGTGCCCGGCGTGGCTGGCCAGGGTAGCATCCTCGTGCTCACGATGGAGGAGCGCGACTATTCGCTTTCGCAAATCAGCCGTTATATCGAAGAGAATAACGCCAAAATTCTCTCGGCCCACGTCATTGCCGACGAGCACGACCCCTACCGCATCCGCCTCACGCTACGCCTCAATACCGATAACCTGGGTCGCATCACGGCCACGCTGGAACGGTTTGGCTACGTGGTATCGGCGCAGTTTAGCGGCACGGCCGCCGTGGGCGACGACGAGCAGGAGCGCTTCGACGCGCTGCTGCGCTACCTCAGCATCTAACTTTGCGGGGTGAAGTACCGCCGCCGGCTTTCTGTTTTTAACGCCGTAAGCTGGCTGCTGGTCTTCGGACTATGGTGCTGTGCGGCGGCCAGCCACGCTCAAAATACGCCGCTGCTCCCCGCCGCGCCCGACAGCCTGCGCGAGATTAGTCGAGAGGCCCGCCCGCCTGTGTTGCCCCCCGTAGTAGTGCCTACCGATACGCTGGTGCGCGTCGGCGCCTGCCCTGGCCCCAAGGTACGGGTATCGGCCATCCTGTTCGCGGGCAACGGCCGCACCCGCGAACGTATCATGCGTGCGGAGTTGGATTTTCATGAAGGTGACTCGCTCACCGTGGACGAACTGGCTAGCCGCCTCGAAGCCAACCGCCGCCGCATCTTCAATCTCCAGCTTTTTCATGTGGTGCTGGCCCAGGGCAGCTGCGGCGGTACCGGGCAGCTCACGGTGCTCTTTAGCGTGCAGGAGCGTTGGTACCTGTTGCCCACGCCCATCCTGTCGCTGGCCGATGACTTCAACCGCTGGCGTACCCGCCCCGACCGCTGGCAGCGCATCGACTACGGCTTGCACCTCACCGATACCAACTTTCGGGGCCGCGCCGAGCAGCTCACCGCTAATATCCAGCTGGGCTTCAACCGCAAGTACGAGCTGTTCTACGAAGCGCCCGGCCTGGGTAAACGCCGTCGTATAGGCGTCGGGTTCGGTATCTCCTACTACCAGAGCCGCAACCTCGATTACACTACCCTCCACGACCGCCTGCGCAGCCTGCCCGAAGCCGAAAGCGACGCCTTTCCTATCCAGCGCTTCTACGTGTCGGGTGGGCTCCGGCTGCGCCATACCGTGCAGCTTTCTTCGGCCCTCGACCTCTCCTATCACCGCGAGCAGATTAGCGACCTCATCTACCAGCTCAACCCCGACTACCTGCTGGGCCAGCCCCAGCGCCAGTACGTAGAAGCCAGCCTCGTCACGACCAACAACCAGCGCAACACCTTCGCCTACCCGCTCACCGGCCAGTTTTTCCAGGCTAGCCTCACCCTACGTCAGTTCGCGGGTGCCGAGCGCTCGCCTTCCTACGGTACGGCCCGGCTGCGCTACGCCCGCTACGTCAGCCTGGGCCACAATTTCTACTACGCCGGCGGGGTAGGGGTCCAGGCTCGCCTGCTGGCCGCGCGCCTGGGTTACGCCGATGCCCGCAGCTTCGGCTACGATGCTTTGGTGCGCGGCTACGATTACTACGTGGTCGAAGGCCGTTCTTATGCCCTCACGCAGCAGGGCCTTAGCTGGCGCGCTTGGGCGCCACCCTCGCTACGCATTCCGTTTATCCGCAACCCGAAAATTAATACGCTGCCGCTCGCCGTATACCTCAACGGTTTTGCCGATGCCGGCGTAGCTGGCGGGGGTGTCGGCCGCTTCCAGTCGCCCAGTAATCAGCTCCCCGGCCAACTGCTAGCGTCGGTGGGGCTGGGCCTACATTTGGTAACGTATTACGACCGAGTATTTTGCCTGGAGCTGACCCGCACCCTCACGGTGTATCCCAGCACTGGTTTCTTTTTGCGTACGGCCTTTCCCATCTAAGCGCCCCGACTATTACCTTTTTGTTATGAAAATTGCCATCCTAGGTAAGCCGTTCGACGAGTCAGTTGCCCCGTTTCTTCAAATCCTGCTTGATGAGCTAGCCGCCCGCAATGCCGAAGTTATTATCGTAGAGGCCTTTCGAACGTATATGGAAGGCCACCTGCGCCTCCCGCCCGGCACGGGCAGCTTTCGGCGGGGCGACTCACTACGTGGTGTGCAGTTTGTACTCAGCATTGGTGGCGATGGCACGTTGCTTGATACGGTTACCTACGTCGGAGCCTTGCAAATTCCTATCCTCGGCATCAACACTGGCCGGCTAGGCTTCCTGGCCCCCATCAACCCCGATTATATCCCCCAGGCCATTGATGCGCTATTCAAGGGCCACTTCACCCTCGAAGACCGTAGCCTGCTCCGCGTCGAAACCGACCCCGATGTGTTCGGCGCGCTCAATTTTGGCCTCAATGAGTTCAGTATTCTCAAGCGCGATACCTCCGCCATGATTGTGGTGCACACCTATATCAACGGCGAATACTTGAATTCTTATTGGGCAGATGGACTGGTAGTTTCCACGCCCACGGGCTCTACAGGCTATTCACTCAGTTGCGGCGGGCCGGTGATGTTGCCACAAACCAACAATTTTATCATCGCGCCCGTATGCCCCCACAATTTAAACGTCCGTCCACTAATAGTATCTGACCAAAGCGTTATCTCATTTGAGATAGAAGGCCGCGCCACTAGCTACCTGCTTGCCCTCGATTCGCGCTCCATGCCCGTCGAAGCGAGCGTGCAAATGGCCGTTCGGCGCGAAAACTTTAACGCTCGGCTAGTTAAATTAAATCACGTCAATTTCTTAAGTACTTTGCGCAATAAACTCAATTGGGGCTTAGATAGGCGTAATCCCGCCACTGCACCCCAGCTGAAGTGAAAGCCAAAAGCCTATAAAAAAGCCTCCTAAATTTTTTTAGTTCCCTTTAACTCTTACTTTTGCATTCGCTGCGAACCACGCCCTGTCGGTTTCGCGCCCCAATCTGCTCGACTAACTCTCTACTCTGCGCCTTATGACTAAGTTTTTCACGTACTCAACGGCCCTGCTCGCCGGCCTAGCATTGCTAGGCTCGACGCAACACGCCGAAGCCCAACAGTTCAGCAAGCGTAAGCAGTATACCTCTATCGGGGTTAGCCTGAATGCGATGAACTACTTCGGTGACCTCAACCCAGCCACCAACTTTGCCTCGTTTCACCTTGGTGATACCCGCCCTAACCTAGGCCTCAACATTACGCACCGCTTCTTTCCGCGCGTATCGGGTCGCTTCGCAGTTGCTTATGGCCGCATCACGGCTGACGACAACACGAATGCCAACCGCGACGACGCCAACGCCCGCTATCGCTACACCCGGAACATGAATTTCCGCAACGATATCGCTGAGGCCTCGGCCGTTGTTATCGTTGACCTGATTGAGAACCGTAATAACTACCTCAAGCGCCCTGACTTCGTTCCTTACCTGTTTGGTGGCGTAGCGGGCTTTTACCACAGCCCTAAAGGCAAGGACGCTAACGGCAATTATGTTGACCTGCAAGCGTTGAAGACCGAAGGGGTTGACTACAGCAAGTTTCAGTTTTCCCTGCCTTTTGGCGCTGGGGTGCGCTACCGCATCAACCGAAACTTGGATGCTTCGTTTGAAATTGGTTTCCGCAAAACCTTCACCGGTTACTTGGATGACGTAAGCGGCAACTACGCTAACTTGTCTAATGCTACGGCAACCGCACAATATTTTGGCGGTTACAACGCTGCTACTGGTGGCACTACGCCCGGTGGCATTACCAACACCTCAACTGGGGTAGCCAACGGCTTCCTGCCGGACAGAAATGCCAAGCGTGGTCAGGGCAAGAACGACTGGTACACCGTTACTGGCTTCTCGCTCAACTATATCTTGAACCCGAAAATTAAAAACCCCAAGTTCCGCTAAGCTCTTGCTAGCTGGCTGGACGTTTAACCTTACAGTCTGCTACATGGCCGTTTCCCGGTTCTTCTGCGCACTCCCCACTAGCTTATTGCTGGTGGGGAGTGCGTTTTTTTTGGTTACTCCAGCTTTAGCGCAGCACACCAGTGAGGTAGGAATCGGAGTAGGTGCTACTAACTATAAGGGTGAAGTATCGCCGCAGTTTCAATGGCAGAATAGCCGCCCGGCGCTGACCATTTTCTATCGGCGCGATGTATCAGTGCCAGTGACGTTGCGTGCCAGCCTGACCACGGGCTTTTTGCGCGCCACTGATGCCAACGTAGAGGGCGTGAACGGCGGCACGGCACCCTTGCAGAACTACCGGCAGCTTCATCTCACCGGGGGCTTGGTAGAAGCGGCAGGGGTAGTGGAGTATAACTTCCTGGACTACCATACCCGCAAGGACCAACACCGCTTTCACCTCTCGCCCTACCTGTTTGCCGGGCTAGGGCTGTACTACGTCAGCACCACCGTCACGAGCGACAACGCTGCCTTGCAGGCCGATTTTAATCGCAAAGGGCCCAAGGTGGGCATTGCTATCCCAGCGGGCGCGGGCCTGAAAGTTGCGCTCAACGAGCACTTTAATCTGGGCCTGGAGATGGGCGTGCGCAAGACCTTTACTGACCAGCTCGACCATACTGGCGACCAGACGCCGCTACTTGTGAACAGCCACGACCAGGACTGGTATTATTATTCCGGGGTCAGCCTGTCGTACACGTTCTACAAAATACTCTGCCCACCGGCCTACAGCAAAAACAAGCGGCTGCTTAGATAGGCGATTATTAGTTGCAAATTTGTTTGTATGATATTGGTAGTTAAGATGCTAAGTATTTTGCGGGCGAGGTGAGGAGTGACCCAGCTACTCTATGCGAAGCCAGACTGCAACCCTTTGCGTAACTTGCGGCCTCTTATACGCAAACCGCAACGATGGCCGAACGGTCCGAAATTGACCTCTCTAATATTCCTGCCCATGTGGCTGTTATCATGGATGGTAACGGGCGCTGGGCCAAGCAACGCGGGGGCCTACGCGTGTTTGGGCACCAAAGCGCCATCACGGCGGTGCGCGACACGGTGGAGGAAGCCGCTGAGCTAGGAGTACAGTACCTAACACTATACGCGTTCTCGACCGAAAACTGGAACCGTCCAGCTTTTGAAGTCACGGCGCTGATGCAATTGCTGGTGCATACCATCCGGCAGGAAACGCCCACGCTGCTGAAAAACAGTGTACGGCTCCAGTCTATCGGAGAAATCAGCAACCTGCCCAAAAACTGCCAGCGTGAGCTAGCCGAGGCCATGGAGCTCACCAAGGGCGGCACCCGCATGACGCTGGTACTGGCTCTGAGCTACAGCGGCCGCTGGGACCTTACGCAAGCTGCCCAGCGCCTTGCGGCTGATGTGGCCGCTGGCCGCGTGCAGCCCACCGAAGTAAACGAGTCAACCATAACCAATTACCTGGCCACCGCTGGCATTCCCGACCCTGAATTGCTTATCCGTACGAGTGGCGAGCAGCGCATTAGTAACTTTTTACTTTGGCAGCTGGCTTATACGGAACTCTACATTACCCCCGTTCTGTGGCCTGATTTTCGGCGCAGTCATTTCCGCGATGCGCTACAGGCCTACCAAGGCCGGGAGCGTCGTTTTGGCAAAACCAGCGAGCAGCTGTCGGCGTCCTGATTTTATTTAGTAGAATGATGCGTACCTACTTACGTAGTGGATTATTAAGTGCTGTACTGCTGGCCAGCGCCTTAGCCGTTCAGCCTGCTCATGCCCAGCAGGTAGCGGCCTCCGCAGAGGAGCCGCGCAAGTACGAACTGGGGGGGATTACGGTGAGTGGTGCCCGCTACCTAGACCCTAATACGTTGATTGGCTTATCGGGTTTGCGGATTGGCGACGTGGTGAACGTACCCGGCGACGACTTGGCTAAGGCCATCCGGAAAATATGGGCTCAGGGCATCCTGGCCGATATTTCGGTGAGCGTTGCGCGCACCGAGGGTAATAAGATATTTCTGGATTTCAACGTGCGGGAGCGGCCGCGCCTCTCGCGGTTCACGTTTGAGGGTATCAGCAAGGGCCAAGCGACGGAGATTGAGAAGAAGATTAAGCTCATCCGTGGCAAGGTGGTGACCGATGCATTGCTATCGAACACCCGCACCCAAGTGCGTAAGTTCTATACCAACAAGGGTTTCCTGGATACCAAGGTAAATATTCGCCAGGTAGCGGACTCTGCGCTTTCCAACAGCGTGGCGCTGAAGATTGATGTAGACAAGGGCCAGAAGGTCCGTATTCACGACATTGATTTTGAGGGTAACAAGGCCTTCAAAGACGGCAAGCTGGCTAAGCAGTTCAAGAAAACCAAGGCCCGCAAATCTTATAAGTTCTTGACTCCTGGCAAGTTTCAGCGGTCAGAGTTTGAGGACGATAAGAAGAAGCTGGTTGACTTTTACAACGACCAGGGCTACCGCGACGCGACCATCCTGTCGGACACTATTGAGCGCGACGAGAAAGGCCTGATTGTGAAGCTACGGGTAGATGAAGGCCCCAAGTATTACTTCCGCAACATTAGCTGGTCGGGTAACTACCTCTACGACAGTAAGACGCTCTCATCGGTGCTCGGCATCAAAAAGGGGAGCCCCTATAGCAAAGAGAGCCTCGACAAGCGCCTGCATTACAACCCCACGGGCCAGGATGTAGAGTCGTTGTATATGAACGATGGCTACCTGTTTTTCCAGCTCGACCCTGTAGAAACCAAGGTAGAAGGAGACTCCATCGATATCGAGATGCGCATCAGCGAAGGTGTGCAGGCCCGGGTCAAGGACATCAATATCGCGGGCAATACCAAGACCAGCGACCACGTACTACGCCGTACGTTGCGCACACTGCCCGGCGATAAGTTCAACCGCGAATTGCTCATCCGCTCGCAGCGCGAAATCGCTACGCTCGGTTACTTCGACCCCGAGAAAATCGGCATCAATCCCGTGCCTAACCAAGCCGACGGCACCGTAGATATCAACTACACGGTAGTGGAGAAGCCTTCGGACCAGATTACCCTCTCGGGCGGCTGGGGCGGCTACGCCGGCTTCATCGGTACGGTAGGTTTGGTGTTCAACAACTTC
>Ga0268353_100085_pt1 | contig 15785 bp, 11 predicted proteins | sample G5R2_NF_18SEP201_FD_190168 | JGI IMG/M metagenome (GOLD analysis project Ga0268353, IMG submission 190168) | Phyllosphere microbial comminities from switchgrass, GLBRC, Michigan, United States - G5R2_NF_18SEP2017_LD1 | ecosystem: Host-associated > Plants > Phyllosphere > Phylloplane/Leaf | place... | reverse complement strand
TAGGTCTTGGCACGGCTATCGGCTTTTTCAGCTCTTATTGGGCTGTTAATAAATATCTTAACGTATCACTCGACGAACTTTACTAATGTTTGGATTGCGTTTATTGCTACCTGGACAAGTCCTGCGCCGCCCAGCTAGTCGAATCAACCACTCAAACTAGTCTTCTGAATCAGCATAACGTATGCAGCCTACCTCCCCCCGCTTCGCCTTCGGCCCCCGCAACTATCGCCTAATGTGGCTCGGCTTGGCCGTGCTAGCCGTCGGCTTCATCACCATGAAAATGGATGGCGCGCCCTATGGCGAGGGCTTTCTGGGCCTCACGCTGGGGCCTATCCTGCTGTTTGTGGGCTTCGTAATTGAGTTTGCGGCCATCATGGTGCGAAGCAACCCCGGCGAATTTGTGCCCGTGGCCCCGGCTGCGCCGGTAGTCGCCGCGCCTGTTGTCACTCCCGTAACGCCAGTGATTATGCCTGCGCCGCCGGTAGCGCCCGCCCCGGCCCGGCCCGCCTATAAGCGACCCGGCTAGCCCCTTTTCAACTTACGGCCCTTGTATTCAGGCGCCATCTGTCATGCCGAGCTTGTGAAGCAGCTTATGCCCGTTGAGCTACTTGTTCGAACGCGCTAAGCTGCTTCACAAGCTTAGCATGACAGATTTATTTATAAATAATTCACAATCAAATAAATGACGTATTGGCAGGCCCTTTTGCTGGCCATCGTGGAAGGAATCACTGAGTTCCTACCCGTTTCCAGCACCGGCCACATGGTTATCGCCTCCCGGCTGCTGGGCGTGGCCCCTACCCCGTTCATGAAGCTGTTCCTGGTAGTTATTCAGCTCGGGGCTATCCTATCCGTGCTGGTAGTATACTGGAAGCGCTTTTTTCAGAGCTTCGACTTTTACCTAAAACTGCTGGTGGCCTTTCTACCCATCGTGGTGGTGGGGCTTACGTTTAAGAAGTACATCGACGCGCTGCTGGAATCGGTAACGACGGTAGCCGTGATGCTGCTGCTCGGCGGCATTGTGCTGCTGTTCGTGGACAAGTGGTTTCCGCAGGAAGACCCCAAGGAAGGCGGCCACCCGGTCACGAACCCCAGCTACAAGGAAGCCCTCATTATCGGTCTGTTTCAGTGCCTGGCGGCCGTGCCGGGCGTGAGCCGCTCGGCGGCCACCATCATCGGCGGCCTCACCCAGAAGCTAACCCGCCGGGCGGCGGCCGAGTTTGCCTTTTTCCTGGCCATGCCTACAATGGCCGCCGCCGCCGTAAAGGACGTGTACGATTACTATAAGGTCGCGCACAAACAAGGTATTGACCTGGGGCATTTGTTCTCGGGCACTGAACTAAGGCTGCTGGTGATTGGCAACGTGGTGGCCTTCGTGGTGGCGCTGCTGGCCATTCGGCTGTTTGTGGGCTTTGTAACTAAATATGGCTTCCGGGCCTTTGGTATCTACCGCATTATCGTGGGCGGGCTGCTGTTGCTGATGCTCGGCATGGGGCTAAACCTGCAATTGATATGAGTGAGAAAAAACAGCTAGCGGACTTCGACTTTGAAAAAGGCGAAGTGCTTTTGCTAGATAAGCCGCTGACCTGGACATCATTTGACGTGGTACGCAAGGTAAAAAACACCCTGCGCCCGCGCAAAATTGGCCACGCCGGCACCCTCGACCCGCTGGCTACCGGCCTGCTGATTCTCTGCACCGGCAAGAAAACCAAGGAGATAGACCTCATTCAGGCCCAGGAAAAGGAGTACGAAGGCACCTTCCGGCTGGGCCAAACCACGCCGAGCTTCGACCTCGAAACACCCGTGGATAGCGAGCAGCCCTACGCCCACCTCACGGAAGCCGAAATCCGGGCGGCCGCCGCCACCTTCCTGGGCAAAATTGAGCAAACACCCCCGCTGTTCTCCGCCGTGAAGGTGGATGGCCAGCGGGCCTACGAACTGGCCCGCAAGGGCGAGGAGGCCGTTATCAAGTCGAAAGTCGTGGATATCAAGACCTTCGAGATAACGCGCATCGAGTTGCCCGACCTCGACTTTCGGGTGGTGTGCTCCAAGGGCACCTACATACGCAGCCTAGCCCGCGACCTGGGCGCGGCGCTGGGTGTGGGCGCGCACCTCACGCGCTTGGTGCGCACCCGCATCGGCGAGCACCGCCTGGCCGACGCGTGGACCGTGGCCGAAGTGCAGGCCCTGCGCCCCCCCCGCCCCGAGGGCGCGCCCGGCCCCGAAGCACCGGCGCGCCCCGCCGGCGAGCGCCCCCGCCGCGAGCGTATCAAAGTAGCCCGCGTCGGCCTCGACTACTATGCCAGCCAGCAGGCCGAGCAAGACAAACCATCCCCCCAAGCCTAGCGTAGCCAGCTTGCGCAGCAAGGCTGCTACTAGCGCTTCTGCCCCCAAGCAAAAGCCCCTAGCGTAGCCAGCTTGCGCAGCAAGCGTATCTGCGAAATCCGTTTAATCCGTTAAATCTGCGGTTTATGGTAGTTATCACTGACCCCGCCGAATTTCCGGCCCTGGCGAATGCCGTGGTGACGAGCGGCACCTTCGACGGCGTACACCGGGGGCACCAGCGCATTTTGGCGCGCCTGCGGCAGGTGGCCGACGCGGTGGGCGGGCCAGCCGTGGTTATCACCTACTGGCCCCACCCGCGCCTCGTGCTGGGCCCGCCGCCCTCGCACCCCGAGCTACTGGAACTACAGCTGCTCAACACGCTGGAGGAGCGCGTGGCCCGGCTGGCTGACTACGGCGTCGATTACCTACTGGTGATGCCCTTCACGAAGGAATTTGCCGAGTGGACCTCGGAGCAGTACATCCAGGAATTATTGCTTAAAACCGTGCACGCCAAGCACCTGGTGATTGGCTACGACCACCGCTTCGGTAAAAACCGGGAGGGCGGCTTCGACTACCTCACCCAGCACGCGGCCCGCTACGGCTTCACAGTGGAGGAAATTCCGCGCCAGGATGTGGACGCGGTGGGCGTAAGCAGCACCCGCATCCGCAAGGCTTTGCGAAGCAGCGACGTAGCCACGGCCACCGCCTACCTTGGCTATCATTATCCCGTAACCGGCCTCGTGGTAACGGGCCAGCAGTTGGGCCGCACCATCGGCTACCCCACCGCTAACCTCGACGTGCCCGAAAATCTAAAGCTGGTGCCCGCCCAGGGCATTTATGCGGTGTGGGCGACTACGGCGGCCGGCACCCGGCACCCCGGTATGCTCAGCATCGGGGTGCGCCCCACCATCGGCGACGGGCTGGCCCAAACTATTGAGGTTAACCTGCTTGACTTTAGCGGTGACCTCTATGGGCAATTACTGACGCTGGAATTCGTTGCCTGGCTGCGGGGCGAGGAAAAGTACAACGGCCTCGCCGCCCTCACGACCCAACTGGCGCTCGACGCGCAGGCCACGCGGGCGGCGCTGGGAGTCTAGCCCGGCCCTCGGCCCGACTATTGCACCACCCGGTTGGCTGCTGGCGGCCAGCGGCTATTTCACCTTTCGGCTACTATGCGCAACACGCTCTTATTTCTCCTTCTAGCCTTACCAAGCCTGACCCTGGCCCAGGGCCGCCTCACGGGCGTGGTGCAGGATTCGGCAACTCACCAACCGCTGGCCTTCGCCAGCGTTTTCCTGGCCAATACTACGCTCGGGGCTACCACTACCGAGCAGGGCACGTTTGATTTTCCGAAGGTGCCGGCTGGCACCTACGATGTGGTAGGCTCCTATGTGGGCTACCGGCTGGGCAAGCAAAGCATCACGGTGGGTAAGGCTGCCGCGCCACAGCAGGTAACTATTCTGCTGGGTTCCTCGGGCCCGCAGCTGGGCGAAGTAGTGGTGGAAGCCAACCCGCATCGCGAGGAGGATTTCAAAAAATTCACCACCTTTTTCCTTGGTGAAAGCACGTTTTCGCGGCAGTGCAAGATTACCAATCCCAAGGACATCGTGGTGTACACCAACGACTCGACTAAGGAATTGACGGCGGCAGCCAAAAACTTTGTGCAGGTCGAAAACCAGGCACTGGGCTACCGGCTCAAGTACTTCGGCATGTTCTTCACCTACAATCCCGAGACGGAGTTTATCGCTTTCAGCGGCCAGCCGGTTTTTGAGGAAATGACGCCCCGCGACGCCGCCCAGCAACAGCAGTGGGAAACCAACCGCGCCGTGGCCTACGTGGGCTCGTTCGCGCACTTTCTGCGCAGCGTGTACAACAACAGCCTCAAGGCCAACAACTTTTTTACCCAGCAAATCCGCATCACGCCCAACCCGCGCTTCGCCCGCTTGGAGAAGTTGCAGCAGCGGCCCGCTGGCTCTCTCTCGGCGGCCGAGCGCGACTCGCTGGGCCGACTAGGTAATTTGCAGCCAGTGTTTGCCACCCTCTACCCCGCCGCCCGGCCCATCGATAGCCTGCGCCGGGTAGCGCCCGACGGCCGCACCTACTTGCGCTTCACGGGCGAATTGCAGGTGACGCACTTCAACGAGGCGCCCGACGCCAACTACGACGCCCCGATGGCTACCCTCGGCCCCGAGCCGCGCAAGCAGCCTTACCCAGCCAAGCGCGAGGTATCACGCATTCGCCTGCAAGTGCCCGAGGCCGAAATCCGGGCCAATGGCACGCTTCGCAACCCCGCCGACGTATCGACTGGCGAGTACTGGGGCTTTGAGAAAGTAGGCGAGTTCCTGCCCCTCGACTACCAGCCGGATGTGGTGAAATAGCCCCGCCATGGCCCAACCTGTGGCCGGCTAAGCCAGTATCTTACGGCACCTCCTTATAGCTTGCTGCTGATATGCGCCTCGCGCTGGCCTTTCTCCTTCTGTTATTGCCGGGGCTGGCCCTGGCCCAGGGCCGCCTCACAGGCGTGGTGCAAGACTCGGTGACGCACCAGCCACTGGCCTTCGCCAGCGTTTTCCTGGCTAATACCACGCTCGGCGTCACCACCACCGAGCAGGGCACGTTTGAGTTTCCCCGGGTGCCGGCCGGCACGTACGACATTGTAGGCTCCTACGTAGGCTACCGACTGGGGCGGCAGACTATCAAGGTGGAGGGGGGCACGCAGCAAGTGACGTTGCGGCTGGCCCCCACGGCCAACCAGCTGGGGGAGGTAGTGGTGCGCCCCAACCCCAACCGGGCCAGCGACTTTCAAAAATTCTCCGAGCTTTTCCTGGGCCGCAGCACGTTTTCCAAACAGTGCCGCATCCGCAACTCCGACGATGTATTGCTCGACTTCGACACCGAGGCTAACGAGCTGACAGCCTCGGCCATTAAGTATGTGCAGGTAGATAACGACGCGCTGGGCTATCGCGTCAAATACTACGGACTGCGCTTCGTTTCCAACTTCACCCAGCAGGTGGTCACGTTCTACGGCCAGCCGGTTTTTGAGGAAATGGCCACTAGGTCGGAGCGCCAGCAGCGCCGCTGGGAGGCCAACCGCGTGCGGGCGTACCGGGGCTCGCTCGCCCATTTTTTGCGTAGCGTGCGCGACAGCCAGATGACAGCCCAGGGCTTCGTAGCGCGGCGGTTGCGCATTGTAAACAACCCCCGCTTTGCCCGCGCCGATAGCATGCGTAAGGCGCTGCTGCGCCAGCTACGGGCGTTTTCGGCGGCCGAGCAGGATTCGCTAAGCCGCTGGGCCAGCGTGCCGCCCGCCTTTTCGATGCTCTACGTGGCGCCCCGGCACCTCGACAGCCTGCGCCGCGTGGCCCCGGGCGGCCGCCACATTTTCCTGCGCTTCCGCGACCAGTTGCAGGTGACTTATCTAAACGAAGGTCCCGATGCCAACTACCACCCGCAGCCCTCGCGTTTTGCCAAGCCCACCCCGCTGCCCCAGGACCAGCAGACCTCGCAGCTCATCCTGATGCAGCCCGAAATCGAAATAGAGCCCAACGGCCAACTAGCCAATCCGCTGGCCGTATTCACGGACGGCTACTGGGGTTTCGAAAAAATGGGTGAATTTTTGCCCCTCAATTACCTGCCTCCCCCTTCCCCCGCCCACCCATGATAACCAAAACTGTAGCCGACGCCCAGGCCGCCCTCGCCGGCCTGGCCGATGGCATGACCCTGATGCTCGGCGGCTTCGGCCTCTGCGGCATCCCCGAAAACGCCATCCAAGAAATTCTGCGCCTCGGCGTGAAAGACCTCACCTGCATCTCCAACAACGCGGGCGTCGATGATTTCGGCATCGGCTTGCTCCTTCAGCAGCGGCAGGTACGCAAGATGATTTCGAGCTACGTGGGTGAAAATGCTGAGTTTGAGCGCCAGCTTTTGGCCGGCGAATTAGAAGTAGAGCTTATCCCGCAGGGTACGCTGGCCGAGCGCTGCCGGGCCGGCGGCGCGGGCATTCCGGCCTTTTACACGCCCGCTGGCTACGGCACCGAGGTGGGCGAGGGTAAGGAAAGCCGCGAGTTCAACGGCAAAATGTACCTGCTCGAAACCGCCCTGCATGCCGACTTCGCCCTGGTAAAAGCCTGGAAGGGCGACACCGCCGGCAATCTCATATACCGCGGCACGGCCCGCAACTTCAACCCTATGATGGCCACGGCCGGCCGCATCACCGTGGCCGAAGTCGAAGAGCTGGTACCCGCTGGCGAGCTGGACCCTAATCAAATTCACACGCCGGGCATCTTCGTGCAGCGCATTTTCCAAGGCAAAAACTACGAGAAGCGCATCGAGCAACGCACCACAAGACCGCAGATTTAACGGATTAAACGGATTTCGCGGATACGCCCGCTTCGCGGGCTGACTATACGACTGGGTTTTGGTTTTTGTGGTGAGTTTTTAATGGTCTGATTATGATGAAGCAAGTGCTAGTTGGCTTGCTGTTGCTGGGCACTTTGCCGGCGCTGGCTCAGCCCACTGCTCCAGCCTCCACGATACTGCCAGCAGCGGCCCCGGCGAGCGTCGGCGTCAGCCCCGAAGGGCTGCGGCAGCTTGACCAGGTGCTGCAAGGCTATGTGGCCGATGGCCGCCTGCCCGGCGTAATTGCCCTCGTAGCCCGCGATGGTAAGGTAGTGTACCGCAAAGCCTTTGGCTACGCCGACGCGGTGGCCAAGACGCCGTTGCGCCCTGATGCCATTGAGCGCATTGCCTCCCAGACCAAGGCCATCACGAGCGCGGGGCTGATGGAGCTATACGACCAAGGCAAGTTTCAGCTTGACGACCCTATCTCGAAGTACCTGCCAGCCTTTGCTCACCCGCAGGTGCTGGCTAGCTTCAATGCCAAGGATACCACTTTCACTACCGTGCCGGCGCGCAGCGAAATCACCATTCGCCAGTTGCTGACGCACACCTCGGGCATTGGCTACGCCGTGATTGGCTCGGCCGAGGCGCGGGCCATTTATGCCAAGGCGCATGTGCCGTCGGGCGTGGGCTCGCCGCCGGGCACGCTGGGCCCGGCCATCGACGCGCTGGCCCGCCAGCCGCTGATGCACCAGCCCGGCGAGCGCTTCACTTACGGCCTGAGCGTGGACGTGCTGGGCCGCCTCATCGAGGTGCTTAGCGGCCAGCCGCTCGACCAGTACTTGCGCACTCACGTATTTGAGCCGCTGGAGATGCGTGACACTTATTTCTACTTGCCTGCCGACCGCCAGCGCCGCCTAGTGCCCCTCTATACCGAGTACCAGGGACGCACCGTGCCTATGCCCGCCTCAGGTATGCTGAACCTGCGGCCCGACTTCCCTAGCCAGCCGGGCACCTACTTCTCGGGCGGCGGGGGCTTGTCGTCCACTATCGACGACTACGCCGTTTTCCTGCAAATGATGCTCAATGGCGGCACCTACAACGGCCACCGCCTGCTGAAACCCAGCACGGTAGACCTGATGACTCAAAACCAGATTGGCGATGTCAACCAGGGCCTCAACAAGTTTGGTCTGGGCTTCAGCATCGTCACGCCCGCCGGCGCCGCCAAAACCGGCCAATCGGTGGGCAGCTACGAGTGGGGAGGCGCTTTCGGCACCGACTACTGGGTCGACCCCAGAGAAAAGCTCGTAGTGCTCCTCTACACCCAAAAATTCCCGCACAACAACACGCCCGACTTGGTGCCCCGCTTTCGCAAGGCCGTTTACGCGGCCCTGGCTAAGCACAACGCCGCTAAGTAGCGCCCTTTCTATTCCCACCCCATGTTAGACAAACACGGCATCGCCCGGCGCATCGCGCAAGAAGTTCAGGATAATTCCTACGTCAACCTCGGCATTGGCATCCCCACGCTGGTAGCTAATTACATCCCGGCTGGCATCAGCGTGGAGCTGCAATCCGAAAACGGGCTGCTCGGCATGGGCCCCTTCCCCACCGAAGACGAAGTTGACGCTGACCTTATCAACGCTGGCAAGCAAACGGTGACCACCCTGCCCGGCTCCAGCCTGTTTAGCTCGGCCGATTCGTTCGGCATGATTCGCGGCGAGCACGTCGACCTTACCATCCTGGGCGCAATGGAGGTGAGCGAGCGCGGTGACATCGCCAACTGGAAGATTCCCGGCAAGATGGTCAAAGGCATGGGCGGTGCCATGGACCTTGTGGCCTCGGCCAAGAACATCATCGTGGCTATGCAGCACGTGGCCCGCGACGGCTCCAGCAAGCTGCTCACCGACTGCACCTTACCCATCACCGGCCTGCACTGCGTGAAGAAAATCGTGACCGAGCTGGCCGTGCTCGACGTTACGCCCGACGGCTTCGTGCTGCGCGAGCGCGCCCCCGGCGTGAGCGTGGCCCAGATTCGGGCGGCCACTGCCGGCCGCCTTGTAGTGCCCATGCCCGATGAGGAAGTACCCGAGATGACTGGCGTGTAGCCCGGCCCTGGCTGGCCCGCACTTTGGCAAACATGCGCACCTATCTGCCCGTTTAGCAGTTATAACTCCCGCTGGCCGGTCGCCAGCGGGTTTTTTCTGGGGTGCTTCTGACTAGCGCCCCGCTTATCTGTTCGCTTTTTCTTCTTTCTATGGCTGGTTCTTCCAATGGCAAAGCTGCCCCAAGCGGTGCCCATCACCACAAAAAAAGCAATCGGCCCGCTGGCCTGCCCGCCACCGACGAGCGCCTGACACCCACTGCCGTACCCGCCCACAAGCTGGTGCTGCGCCAGTTGCGCCGCAACGACTTCAAGGCCATCAAGGCCATCATGGAGAAGGTGTACTCCAACATGGAAGGCGCTTGGGCGCAAGAGGAGTACAACGCCCTGCTCAAGAAATTTCCCGAAGGCCAGATTTGCATCGAGGACAACGGCGAAGTAGTAGCCGCCGCGCTGGCCATCATCGTGGATTACAGCAAGTTTGGCGACAAGCACACTTACGCCAAAATCACCGGCCACGGCAAGTTTGACACCCACGACGCCGAAGGCGACACGCTCTACGGCGTCGATGTGTTCGTGGACCCCGAGTACCGCAGCCTGCGCCTGGGCCGCCGCCTCTACGACGCCCGTAAGGAGCTGTGCGAGAGCCTCAACCTGCGCGCCATGGTGGCCGGCGGCCGCATCCCCGGCTACGCTGCCTACGCCAACGAGATGACGCCCGCCAAGTACGTGGAGATGGTGCGCAACAAGGAGCTCGTGGACCCCATCCTCACCTTCCAGCTCTCGAACGAGTTTTACGTGCGGAAAATCATCCGCGGCTACCTGCCTTACGACTCGGAATCAAAGGCTTACGCCACGCTGCTGGAGTGGATTAACGTGTACTACGACGAGGAGTTTGACAAACTCATCGGCAACCAGAAGTCCAACGTGCGCATCGGCATTGTGCAGTGGCAGATGCGCGCTACCAAGAGCCTGGAGGATTTCTTTCAGCAAATCGAGTTTTTTGTAGACACCGTGAGCGGCTATAAGGCTGACTGCGTGCTGTTTCCCGAGTTTTTCAACGCGCCCATGATGGCCCTCACCAACGAGGAGTCGGCCTCGGCGGCCATCCGGGGCATGGCGGCTTTCACCGAGCCCATCAAAACGCGCATGATGGAACTGGCCGTGAGCTACAACATCAACGTAATCGCGGGCTCGATGCCCGTCTACGAAGATGGCAAGCTCTTTAACGTAAGCTACTTGTGTCGCCGCGACGGCACCGTGGACGAGCAGTACAAGCTGCACGTCACGCCCGACGAGGCCAGCTACTGGGGCATGCGCGGCGGCGACAAAATCAAGTGCTTTGACACCGATTTCGGTAAAATCGGCATTCTGGTGTGCTACGACGTGGAATTTCCCGAACTGAGCCGCATCCTGAGCGATGAGGGCATGAAAATCCTGTTCGTACCCTTCTGGACCGACACCAAGAACGCCTACCAGCGCGTACGCATCTGCGCACAAGCCCGCGCCATCGAAAATGAGTGCTACGTGGCCATTACTGGCTCGGTGGGCAACCTGCCCCGGGTCGAAAACATGGATATTCAGTACTCGCAGTCGGCTGTATTTAGCCCCTCCGACTTTGCGTTCCCCCACGATGCTATTGTGGCCGAGGCTACACCCAACACGGAGATGACCCTCATCGCCGACCTCGACCTCGACCTTCTCAAGGATTTGAACACCAGCGGCGCGGTCCGCAACCTGCGCGACCGCCGCAAGGACCTGTACGGCGTGAGCTGGCTTGTTAAGAAAACTGAGCGCGACGATGAGTTGCTGTCCCAGGGCGACGAGCGCCAGCCAGCCGCCAAGCCCAGCCGCCGCAAGGCAGTAGCCGCTGGCTAGCCTGCCGCGCCCACGCATCGCCGGCTACTCCAACGCACACTCTAAGCCCCGGTTCCTCTGCGGAAGCCGGGGCTTTTTGCGTTAAGGCCTAGCTGTGGGCAGCCAGACCAGCCGTGTAGCGTAGGCTGGCTACCCAGCCTCCAAAACGCTAGTTGCGATGGTACCAGGTGTTTCTACGCGCTTTTAAAATAGGGTAAAACTACTTGCTGAAAAGCTGACCGGTAGTCGCACATTTGCGCTACCAATCAGTAGTATAGGCTTATACCTACTGCGTACTTCAGCCCGGTGTTCACTCCCTTATTTTTAACGGCAACCCGATGAGCCAATTCAATTTCAGCCCCTCCCTGTTAAAATTTATGCCGGCGCAACGGCAGGGAGGCAGTTTGCGCGGAGCCCTGTCGAACTGGATACTGAAAAACCACGGCGAAGGCTACCGGACCGAAGTAGCCCGGCAGCGGGCTCGCCCCGAGGCGGCATTCTTCAAAAGTCAGGTGGGCAGCGCCGACCTGGTAGCCCCCACCCCCATGCCACTGGTAGGCATTGTCGGCGGAGGCTTTGCCGGGCTGTATGCAGGGCTCATTCTGCAATCGCTGGGCATTGATTTTGAGTTGTTTGAAAGCTCCGACCGCGTGGGCGGCCGCATTCGCACCTGGTACTCATCCGAGTATTCGGCCGACGAGGTAGCTAATTCGGGGCTGTATGGCGAGATAGGCGGCATGCGCCTGCCGCAGTTTTCGGAAGACATGCTGCCAGTGCAGCAGGTAGCCCTGGCCGTTAATGCCGTGCTTGGGCGCAACGGCCTAGCCGATAAGCAAGTGTGGTGGCGCAAGTTCTACTACAACTCGGAAGTGCAGCGCCTGCGCTACAACAACATGGCCTCGTTTGTGAAAGCCGTAGACGCCAGCCTGAATACCCTGAATTTTGATGCGGCCCACCGGGGCGATATTCCGCAGCCCTGGTTTACGGTGACCAAGGATGCAAAGGGCAATGAGTATCTGCCCATCAACCAGGTATTTGGCAAGGTTATCGGCAAGTTTGTAAGTGAGCTCAGCAGTTCGTTTGCGGCCGGTTTCAATGCGCTGATGCGCTACGACAAATACTCGATGTGGAGCTACCTCACGACGGTGTTTACACTGGGCGACCTGGAAGAATACTACGACCCGAGCCTGGGCGGTAAAAGCGACGCGCTGCCCTGGTCGGTGGCTAGCTACTTGGAAACCACCCAGGTAGGTACCAACATGAATTCGGTGTCCTTCGTGGAGATGGTAATTGCTATTTACGACTGGGGCGGCAGCCTCGACCCTTACCTATCGCCCAGCGACCCCATCAGCCAGGACCCCTTCCGGCAGGTATTTATGCTGACCGTGGACAAGGGGATGCAGCACTTCCCCGATGCCTGCGAAACAGTGCTCAACCTCGCCGATGCCGTGCGGCCGCAAGATGGCATCCGGGCCCAGGAGCAAGTAGGGATGCTACCAGTGGAGTTGGATGGCCAGCAGCAGTTTGCCTACTCGCCGCCCAACCTGCGGCCCGATGCCCTGCCGCCCCACGCCCCCGCCAGCGTGCTCCCCGAGCCTGAAGCAGCAACAAGCGAGGCAGCTGGGCAAAAGCAGCGGGTATTCCGCAACCACAAGGTAGTAGAGATGGTGCACGACCCCGCCCTGTACGAGCACCACGGGGGCATGAAGCTGAAAATTAAGCCCACTGGGCCGGCCGCGGGCGGCGAGCCGACGACGCTAGAAAAGCAGTATCCCTACGTCATCAGCACGCTGCCCTTTGGCATGTACCTGAGTGGCGACCTGAAGGACAATCTGCTCAACGACCTGTCGTTTGCCAAAGCGCAGGCCCTGCGCGAGTGCAACTACATGAACTCCTTCAAGGCGTTCCTGACCTTCAACGAGCAGTTTTGGGCTACGCTGGGCGAGCGGCAGGACGGGGGCCTGGGCGCCGCCGCTACCGACCGCCCCAACCGGCAGATTATCTACCCTTCGTATGGCTACCCGCAAGATGGCGCCGGGCCACGCAAAGGGGTGCTTCAGGTGTACTGCTGGGCCGAAGACGCCCAGCGCCTCGGGGCCCTCCCCGATGAGGAACGCATCAACGAGTGCCTCAAGGGTATTCAGTACCTCTACCCCGACGTTAATATCTACGACTACTTTGCGGGCTACGACGACGGCCGCACCACCAAAACCTGGTTTTGGGACCAGCAATCGGGGGGCGGCGCATTTGCCCTGTTCGCCCCCGAGCAGTTCAACAACCTCTACCCTGTGCTGCTCACGCCCGAGTTCGATGGCTGCCTGAACATTGCCGGCGAGGCCTGCTCGGTACACCACGGCTGGATTGTCGGGGCCCTCGACTCAGCCTATAACGCGGTGAATAACATTCTGCTGCAAATTGGCGACCCAGCCAAAATTGAGCAGATGCGCGCCACCTGGGGCAACTACGCCACCCCCGACGTGGCCCCGGATGCGAAAACCGAGAATGTGCTTGACTACGCTTACCAGTACAACCTCATCGACCGGCAGGCCGGGGCCGTAGCCCCCGGTGCTGCGGCCAGCATCTACCCGCCTGCGCAGGCAGACTACGTTTTCGAGGGTACAGTGCCCCCGTTTATCGCCGACTACGCGGCCGTGCCGCAGGCGATGCTCATGACCTCGCTCGACCACGAGGTGCAGGACTCTTTAAACGACCTGTGGAACGACAACGTGGCCCTGCGCGGCGCTTACCCAGTGGCGGAACAACTGGTAAAACCTGGCGAAACAGCTGTGCAAGCGCTGGAAAGAATTTACTACGGTAATAACTTTCAAACCATTCCGCGGCCGAATTTCTGGCTGAAGGACGACGACGAGTTTGCGCGCCAGCAAACCGGGGGCTTCATGCCCGACTACCTCACCCGCGTAGCGCCGGCCGACCTCAAAGCCTTGCTTGACCAAGCTGGTATTCCGAATCCGCAGGACCTGGGGCCGCTGGAGGACATTACTTACGTGGCCGATTTTCGGCAGTACGTGGGGGCCTGCACGGTCATTCCAGCGGGCTACTACTTGGCCAAGCCGCTGCTTTTCTTCCGCGTGGCGGCCAATAAGGAGCTGCTGCCGGTGGGCATCCAGCTCGAAGCAGGCGGGCTCGTGTTCACGCCCACCATGCCCAACGCCGAGAATGCCTGGCTGCTGGCCAAAATGCAAACCAACTGCGCCGGGCAAACCCTGCACGACGTGGTATCGCACCAGTTGCTGACGCACCAACTCTGCGCGATGGTATCCATCTCGCTGTTTTCGGAAGACGTGTTTGGCTCCGACGACCACCCGGTTTTCCGGCTGTTGCGGCCGCACGTGGTCAAAACCGTCGAGTTTATGCAAAGCATCTACAACCGCGACTACGTGCCCAACGCCCCCGGCTTTCCCGAAACCCGGACCACCAACGGCAAGCCCGGCGTGTACCAGCTCGGGTTTGTGTATGACCTCATTTTCTCCTGCGGGCGCATTGGCAACTATCAGTTGCAGGACCGCGTGTTCAATGCCCCCGACTTCAACTTTCTGGCCCTGGCCATTGACAAAGACAGCCAGAAGCGCGGCGTGGCAGAAACGCCGTTTTCGTACCCGTACGTCCACGACTCCACGCTGTGGTACCAGGCCATGACCACCTTCGTGGCGGAGTTTGTGGCCCAGGTGTACCCCGGCGGCGATGCCGACGTGGCCGGCGATGCCGCGTTGCAGCGCTTCTTCGACAAGCTTATTCCTGCCTTCAACCACGTCGAAGGCTCGGACAAGCCGGCCACCCGCTTCCCGGCCGAGGTCAAAACCACGGCCCTGCTGCAAGAAGTGCTGACCATGTTCGTGTGGCAATTTTCGGTGCAGCATACCGTGGTGAACGACGGCTCCTACGATATGGCCGCCTTCGTGCCCAACGCCTCTACCTTGATGTATGCCTTGCCAGCAGGCGACCCGGCCAACTGGACGGCTACCGATGTGCTGAAATGCCTGCCCGACAATGCCACTACCTACCCGCAGCTGGGCGGCATGAATTTCATGGATATTCAACTCAACGCGTCCGTTACTGGGCAGGGGCCATACCCCGAAACCGTGTTTGGGCGGGGCGTGCTGGAGCCCAGCATTGACTTTATGCAGGATTTGTACGGCTTCGTGGACCCTAAGCTGCGCGGGGTCGTCAATAATTTCTACCGGGCGGCCCGGCAGGTGGGCGAAGCCATTCAGCAGCGCCAGTGGCAAGACATCGCCAAGTACAAGGCCGACCACCCAGCCAGCAAAAATGTGCCCGAAACGGTGGTCTTCGACCTCATTACCCCGCTCAATGTCATGACTTCCATCCTGACCTAGCGCTGGCCGGCATACCAAAAACCGTCTTTAACGAAAGTTGAAGGCGGTTTTTGCTTTTACACCGCTGGCACTCCGCCCCGGTAGCCGGCCAGCGCGCACACCGCCAGCACCGGAGAGTCGCTGGGTTCGCGTGCGCCTTATTGCGTAGTACCTTGCCGGGGCTGGCTGGCCAGCCTGACAGTGAAAAAAGGGGGCTGAAGAAAAATTAATGTAAGGTTCAGGCCATCCTCAGGGGGCGATAGAAATTTTGTAGCGTCGAAAGAGCAACCGGAGTTCACCGACGCCCACTCACGCTTCACTCCATTTCCTCCCCCATTCTCATGCATAAGTCATTGCTGGCCGCCTCCCTCCTGGCCGCCTTCCTGTTTACCAGCCCAACCGCTCACGCCCAGCAAACGGTTGTCAAGACCAAAACCAAATCCTCCAAGTCGGCCAAAGGCGATAAAGCCACCGCTGGGCTGGCTACCCCGCCACCCGCTCCGGCCGGTGGCCCGGCTGGCCCGCGGCCCGCTGGCGGCCCGGTAGGCCCCCCACCCGCCGGTGGCCCCGGCGCTGAAGGCCCCGGCGGCCCCCGGCCCCAAGGCCCGGGCCCCAAAGGCGGACTCGCCGGCGCCCCCGGTGGACAGGTACAAGTACTGAGCGATGTGCGCGGCACGCTGGCCAGCTACCAGGCCCGCAACGATGAGCAGGTATACGACGCCTTCGTGCTGCGCCCCGAGGGCAGCGCCGCCCCCGATACCATCCACTTTCCGCGCCACATTGGCCAGCAGCTGACTGCCGCTGCCAAGGCCGGCAGCAGCGTCACAGTCACG
>Ga0268353_100084_pt1 | contig 15867 bp, 10 predicted proteins | sample G5R2_NF_18SEP201_FD_190168 | JGI IMG/M metagenome (GOLD analysis project Ga0268353, IMG submission 190168) | Phyllosphere microbial comminities from switchgrass, GLBRC, Michigan, United States - G5R2_NF_18SEP2017_LD1 | ecosystem: Host-associated > Plants > Phyllosphere > Phylloplane/Leaf | place... | reverse complement strand
TACAAGGGCAAGTGCGCCGTCAAAAATGGCACCTACGAGGAGTTGGAGCCGCGTTGCTCGGCCATCCACGACCGGGGTATCTCGGCCGATATAGTTTAGGCAAGCCGCCGCAATAGCTTATTCCCCCTTACCAAGCGCGGGGGCAAGCTTTCGACCTGAAAGCCTGCCCCCGCGCTTTACGTATTGCCTCGAGCTATCCTGTTTTTTCTTGACTAGCCTACAACGAAACGTCCCGTTGCCTTAGTTGAGGCAACGGGACGTTTCGTTGTAGGCTAGCCAGACGCGGGGGCCGCTAGTTCACCGTCAGGCGCTGGCTCAGGGTGCCGCAGCGCACGATGTAAAGGCCAGCGGGCCAGCCGGCCAGCGACAAGGTGGTTTCGGCGCCGGGCGCGGGGGCCGGCAGCGTCCGCAGCCACCGGCCGGTAGCATCGTACACCTCCACGGGGGCCGTGGAGGCCGGGCCGCGTAGCGTGAGTTGTACGGCCTCGTGGGCCGGGTTGGGGTAGGCTAGCAGCTGGGCGAAAACGGCCTGCACCAGCTTCACCACCCGCACCGGCGAGTACGTAACCGCGCCATTGGCATCGAGCTGGCGCAGACGGTAGTAGAGCGCCGGAGCGCCGGAGGGCAGTTGAGTATCGACGAAGCCGTAGTGCTGGGGCGTGCTGCTGGTGCCGGCGCCCGGCACCGTGCCCACCGGCCCAAAGGCTTGCCCATCCGGGCTGCGCTCCACGGTAAAGCCCACGTTGTTGAGCTCGGAGGCCGTCGACCAGGCCAGGCGCACGGCGGCGCCCTGCGCCTGGGCCGTGAAGGCCGTCAGACCCACGGGCAGGGGTACGTCGCCGGGCAGCAGCGCTCCGAATACCGTCGTTTGGGCGGGGCCCCGGTAGTTTTCGGCGTTGTTGATGAAGGTCGTCTCGTTGGGGTTGGTGCTGTTGTAGTCGAACACGTACACGTAGTAATTCGTCCGCGCATTCAGGCCAGTGATGGTGGCCGTGGCGGCCCCGCCCGAAAACACGACGTAGTACGCCCGCCCCTGGCTGTCCTGAATGATGCTCTGGCCGGCGCTCTGAAACTCGCCGTTGCCAGCGTTGTAGTCGGTGCCATCTACCGGCAGCACATCGGGCAGGGTGAGCGTGGGACTGGTACTAATCAGCACAATGTGAAACTCGCCGTAGCCCGTGAGCGCGGCATCGGGCTGAAAGGAAACGGTAGCCGACGGCTCGCCGGTGATGCGGGCCGCCGCAAAGGGCGTTTCGCGGGTGGGCTCCACGTCGATGGCGGTGCCACGCAGCTTGTTGGCATCGACGCCCGCAAACGCGCTGACAATGGGCGTCAGCGTATTGGCCGGGGCGGCTGTCACGTCGGGCGTCACGTATTGCAGCACAGCCTGGGCGGCCCCCACGCGGGTGGGCGCGTAGGTGACGTAGATGTCCTGGTCGATGATATTGGTAGTGGGGTTGGGGTCGAGCTGCAGGTAGCTGGTGCCCGGGCTGGTGGGGTCGGTGTAGGTGACGCCGTCTTTCGAAATGCGAAACTGGGCGTAGCCATCGGGGTTGCCGAGGGCCCCCGCAGACTCACCCGATACCGAGATGCGGGTGGGGTTGCGCACCAGCTCGGCATGAATGCGAATAACCTGCGGGGTTGTTTGCACGCCGGGCCCGATAACGAGCACCGGAGGCCGGTTGTAGATGGTGCGCGACTCGATGGTCCCGATGCTATTGGCCTGCACGATGGCCGCAATGGAGGTAGCCGGCTCGCTGCGGAAGGTGATGCCCGTACCGCTCTCGGTACCCGCCACCAGCGGCACGTAGCGAATGTAAACCACCTGGTTGTCGATGGTGCCATTCACCGCCGCAATGGTCAGGCTGTTGGCCGTGATGGTGCCAGCGCCGCCGCTGCCCAGCCCGGTAAAGGCAGCATCGCGCGAAACCTGGAAATTATTGGGGGCCATTACGGTTACGCCATTTAGCAGGAAGCTGCCACTGACAATCATGGTCTGGCTGGCCGAGGCTTTTTCGGGCACCGTGTTGAACGGCCGCAGGGGCTGCCCGCCGCTGGGGTAGCCCGGCGTAATGGGGTTGGTGGGCGGCGTGCTGACGGTGAAGGTAGAGGAGGTGTTGTTACCCGTGAAGGGGTTGGTGGCCGTCACCTGCACCACGTTGGTGGGCGCGGCCACGGCCGCACCGCTGGTCGCCGTGATGGTGCCCGTGAAGGTGCTCTGGCCCGCTACCGGCCCCACGATGCGCACTTGAATAGTAGTTTCGGGCACCTGCCCGCCCACGGGCTCAACGGTCAGCGACGTTACAAACGGGCTGCCGTCCACGGCCGGGTTGCGCACCTGAATGGCTCCCGAAGTGGTCCCCCCCGTGAGAGCAGTAGTCAGCGTGATGGGCGTGGTACCCAGGTTGCGTCCCCCCACCACGAAGGTGCGCACCTGGCCCGAGCCGCTACCCGACACCTGCCCAAAGGCCAGGGTAGCGGGGTCTACAAATACATAGGGGCCGCTTGGCGAAGTGCCGCTTACCGCCACCGACTGCGTGGTGGTGCCCGAGCCGCTGGGCGTCGAAACCACGATAGCGCCGTTGTACGTGCCGGCGCTGGCCGGGGCTAGCCGGACATCCACGGATGTAGGGCTGAGCGTGTTGTTGGTAGACGTCAGCGTGAGGGTAGTGGCCGAAAAAGCCGCGCTGCCCACTCGTAGCTGGTAGCCAGCGGGGGGGGCTAGCGTCACGTCCCCGGTCAGGTCGGTGCCGCTCACCACAAACGACTGCGCGGCCGAAGTCCGGTTGGCAGGCACCCGGCCAAAATCTTGCAGCGGCAGCGTATTGTTAGGGGCCGCACTCACGGTCAGCGATTGCGCCCGGAGGGTTGCCGGCACCAGCAGGCACAGCAGCCAAAACCCCAGGCAAAGGTGCCGAAGGCAGGTAGAACCGGCCTTCAGGTAAATATTCTTCATAGTAGAGGAATGTTAATAAAATTTTAGTAGATAAGCACTTAAGCAACCCAAAATAGCAGCTTATGGTCCTGCCCGACCGTTTCGCGGCCAGGCAGGGCTAGGTAGCGCGTAGCGACTACGCACGTAGTAAGTGGCGGCTCGGTACTAGCCACCTATGCGGCTGGCAAGTGGAGCCGCGAAGCGCTGTTTGATTGCACCGTATGGCCGCTAGGGCTGCGGCACGGTAGCGCGCCCCACGTACACCTGGGGCGTGCCGGTGGCTGCTTGCAGCGGGGAGGTGCCAAAGGCAGCGGCTTGGCTAAACCCGCCGCCGATGTAGACTTCGCCGCCCGGCGCCAGCGTCATCGCCTGGGCATCGTCGTTTTCGGCCCCGCCCCCGCCGGTGAGGCCCAGCCAGTCGCCAGAGGTGCTGAGGTAGCCCACAAAGACATCGGTGAGCCCGCGGCTGGTGAGGGCGAAATGCCCACCCCGCACCTGGCGGCTAAACGTGCCAGCTACGTAGAGCTTGCCCATCTTATCGAGGGCGATGCCAACTATGCTTTCCAATTCGTCGCTCGACAGAGTAGTAACCCACTGCCACTGGCCCGCATCATTGAGGCGGCCCACAAAGCCATCGTCGTTGTTGGCGCTGATGTTCATCTGGTCGAAGGCCGCCTGGCCGCTGAAGGAACCCGTCACGAATACTCCGCCGGCGGGGTCGGCCACCAGGGCCCGGCCGTAGACCGTGCCCGTACCGGTGGCTGCCGCTACCCACTGCCACTGCCCGGTGCGGCTGAGCTTGCCCACAAAGCCATCGTCGGTGCCGCGGCCGGTGAGCGTGGTAGCCCCAAAGGTGACCGTATCGCTGAAATAGCCCGTGACGTAGATGTCGCCGGCCGGAGTGGCGGACAGCGCCCAGGCATCGTCGTTAGAGCTGCCGCCGGCGGCGGTGGCCCAGTTCCAATTCCCCGTGCGGCTCAGCTGCGCCACAAAGGCGTCGATGCTGCCGTTGCTCACCACCTGCCGGGTACCAAAAGCGGCCGTATCCATGAAGTAGCCCGCCACCACCAGCTCGCCGGGGCCGCTGGTAGTGAGAGCGCTAGCCAGGTCCTGGCCGGGTCCGCCCGCTGAAGTGGCCCACTGCCACTTGCCCGCCGTACTTATCTGAGCCACAAAGACATCCATCGAGCCCTGGCTACGCAGCGTTTTGCCTCCCAGGCTCATCTGGTTGCTAAAGCTCCCCGCGATAAAAACGTGGCCCTGGGCATCGAGTACTACGCCGGTGGCCCGGTCGCTGCCCGTACTGCCAGCAGCTACAGCCCACTCCCAATTGCCCTGCGCCGAGAGCTTGGCCACAAACAGGTCGCTGGCCCCCTGGCTGGTGAGCGAAGCCGCTCCAAATCTTATATTTTCAGAGAAAAATCCTACTAAGTAAGTATTGCCCTGGGTATCGACGGCCACGTTTTTGACTTGCGAAACGCTGCTGCCGGCCGCTTGCACAGCCCATTGCCAGCGCGGGCTTTGGCTGTGACCAGGCCGGGCCAGCAGTAGCAGCCCCAGTAGAATGCTCGCAAATAGCCCCCATCTGGCAACAGGAGGCAGTTTTTTAGTAAAGTGGCCTGGAAGTACGGGGATAGGCGATGCCTCGGCTACCCCGGCCGGATGTGTAGAGTATGCTAACATAAGTAAACAGTGGACTAGGGCTACAAAGGTCCCTTTGCGCCCCCTGCTTATCTATGAAAAGTACTACCCTAAATGCGGTACCCCCCTACCCTACTAGGCTGGGCTACCCAGCTCCGCTAGCCCCAGCCGGGCCTTGATGGCCTGCACCTCACTTTCCCCAATGGGCTTGTGGATGATAGCCATTACCATGTCGTACTGCTTTACCTTGGCTAGGTCGGCAGTGGCGAGCGACGAGGTGAGGATGTAGAGGTGGCAGCCGCTGTGGCGCAGGGCGGCCGCGTGGGGCGCCAGGGCATCCAGAAACTGCCAGCCGTCCATCAGGGGCATGTTCAGGTCAAGCAGGATGAGCCGGGGTGGGGCGGTAGCCAGGCGGGGCAGCAGAAAATGCAGGGCATCTTCTGCTGCCCCAAACAGCTGTATATCAGCAGAAATCTCTTCACTTAGCAGCACCTGCTCGGCTAAGTACAGGCTAATGGGGTCGTCGTCGATTAGGTAGGTGAGCATTGCCGGCTTAGTGAGGGTCGAGGTGAATGAGGAAGCTGGTGCCCGCATCGACGGCGCTGGTCACTTCTATTTTACCGCCCATGGCCTCTACATGGGTTTTGACGAGAAACAGCCCGATGCCCCGGCCGCGCTGATTGGTATGGAAGCGCTTGTATAATTGAAACACCTCGGAGCCAGCCTTATAGTTATCAAAGCCCGAGCCATTATCGGCAAAGGAGATGCTGGCCCCACCTGCGCCCTCGGCGGCGCAGTGGATGACGACATCGAGCACCCGGTGCGGCGAGCGGTACTTGATGGAGTTCGACAGCAGGTTGTAGAAAATGCTGTAGAGGTAGGCCCGGTTGCCCGAAATGCGCAGGCCCTCAGCCACCGTGAGGTGCACCTGCCCGCCGCACTGGTACAGGGCATCGCGCAGGTCGTGCATGGCTTGCTGGCACACATCGGCCAGCGGCACCAGTTCAGGGACCTGCACATCCTGTTGGTCGCGGATGGAAAGCACGGTGTTCAGGTCCTGGAGTACGGTATCGACCTGCATCACGCTCTGGCTCAGCAAGCCAAGGGTATTATCAAAGCTTTTGCTCTGCTTGTTGGTCTTGGCGAGCAGGCTGGCCAGGCCCAGCGCATTGGAGAGCGGCCCGCGCAGGTTGTGCGACACCACGTAGGTAAACTGCTGCAAATCGCGGTTTTGCCGGTACAAGTCCTGGGTCATCTTGGCCTGGCTGGCTTCGATTTCCTTGCGATACGTGATGTTTTGGAGCAGCGCAATGAACTGCGTGAGCTGTCCCGACTCATCGTGGACAGGTGTGATATCCATCGAAAACCACACCTTTTTGCCCGACTTCTTGTAGTTGAGCAGCGTGGCGCTGAACGGCCGGCGCTGCTTCATGCGGCCACGAATGTGCTCCACGGTGGCCGGGTCGGTTTCGGGGCCTTGCAGCACCGCGCCGGGAGTTTGGCCAGCCACCTCGGCCAGGCTGTAGCCCGTGTGCTTGGTAAAGCTTTCATTTACCCAGTCGATGCGGCCCTGGGCATCGGTGATGATGACGCCGTTGTCGGTGTTGCGGGCCACCAGGGCCAGCCGCTCTATCTGCCGGTCCGACTCCAGACGGTCGGTAATATCCGAAAAATACACCGACAACCCTTCGCTGGACGGAAAGGCCTTGACCTCGAACCAGCTACGGGTGGGCTTAAAAAACGCCTCAAAATGCCGCGTCTGCCCCGTTTCGTTGGCGCGCACGTAGTTATGGTAATAGGCGCTGTCCACTTCGTCGGGAAACAGGTCCCATATATTTTTTCCCAGGCACTCGGCGCGGTTCACGCCTAGCAGACGCTCGGTTTCGCGGTTGAGGTACGTGAAATTCAGGTCCTTATCTAGCGAGAAAAAGGCGTCCGTAATGCTTTCCAGGATGTTGGTGAGCTGCGCGGCCTGCCGCTGAATGAGGTTCTGAGCGGCGGCCATGGCCGTAATGTCCTGCATGCCACAGTGAATGCCCATTACTTCACCGTTGGCAATGAGGGGCGTTTTGGTCACGTTCAGGGTGCGGGCCCCGATACCGGGCAGCTGCACCTGGGTTTCGAACCGCACGCGCCGGCCGCTGGCCGCCAGCGCATGCTTTTCCCGAAATAGGTCGCGGACATCGGCGGGCAAAAACTCGGCGCTGGTGTGGTTAAGCAGCTCGTGCTTTTCCTTTTTCAAAAAGGACAGCAGCGCCTGGTTGGCATCCAGCACCCGGCCATCGGCCGTCTGGAAAGTCGTCAGCGTCAAGTCATTATCAAACAATAAACGGAAGCGCTGCTCACTTTTGGCCAGCTCGCACTCCTTGCGCCGCTGCTCGGTTACGTCGCGCGAGCTCAGCGTAAACGCCTGAATTTCGGGGTTTGCCAGCTGGCTGCTAGCCGTCGATTGCAGCCATTTCCACTCCCCGTTGGCCGCCCGGAAGCGAAACTCGGGCATGGCCAGCACCGCCTGTGTGCACAGGGCAGCCAAGCTGGCCCGCACGGCGGGCAGGTCTTCGGGGTGCACAAAATCCAGTCCCGGCTGGCCCAGCATCTCGGCGGGCCGGTAGCCCAGCACGCGCTCGGTGGCCCCGCCCACGTAGGTATACACGCCTTGCCGGTCGAGCACCGCTACCATATCGAACCCCTGCTCGATGAGCACATGGTTGAAGGGCCGCGGCTCGGTAGTGGCCAGCAGGGGCCGGCCCACGGCCAGCAGTTCAGGGCCACCGGCCACCGGATGCACCACCCAGGCCAGCCCCAAAGGCGCCCCGGCCTTGCGCAGGCAACGGCAATCGAAGGCCCCGGCTAGCCAGCCCTGGGCCACGGCCGCCCGGTCGGCGGGGTCTACGAGGCTGGCAAAAGCCTGGCCCACCAGCTCGGCGGGCACGTAGCCCAGCAGCTGCGCGCCCGCCGAGCTGATGTGCACTACCTGGGCCTGGGCATCGAGCACGCACAGCATTTCGGCTGAAAAATCAAGCCACGCTTCTAAAATTCGGGTATCACTCAGGAGGGCCATCGTGCCGTAGGGTAGATATCGGGTGCGGATATAAGCTAGCTGCGCGCCATTTGCTTACCGTCGCTGGCTCCAGCCAAACCACTTTGCCAAGCAGTGTTTAAGTGAAGTATGGGGCGGAAAGAGAGCTGTCAGACAACTATTTTTGGGTGGTAGTTCCGGTTTGCAAGTTCCGCCTAGCCCATTGCGCTTACGCGTGGGGCCGGGCCGGCTAAAGCAGTGGCGCAGGCTATTTTTTACTGCTTGCAGGAAAGAACAAAATTCTTCTTTTATCCGCAGTTTTTCAAGCTCAGCTACTACTCTATTTGCGGGTCATGGGCTCGCCACCAGGCAGGTAGCGGCCAACTAGCTGGCCACTGAGCCAGGGCCGGCTCTTTCAGGCCGGTGCATCACCGATGCATATAACTAACTCGCTGTCATTCTGAATTTTTCTTGTTTTACACATAAGCTTAGCATTTCTTTGGGGCTGGGCAAAGGTGCTTGGTGCGGGGCAACACCCGCAAATGGGGTAGGCGTTTGCCTTGGCCCCGCGCGAAGGCACTTTTACCTTCGCAGTGTCGCTTTGCAATGCTTCCGGGTATTGCGCCAGCGCGAACGCCGGGGTAGTGAGAGAGACATTGGGCAGGCTGCACAGACGGCGATGACGGGCCTGCCACAGCGCGTAGATATGGCATCTTTATTACTAGCTATTGTGGAGGATGATACAACTGTACTCAAGCTCCTTACCACCTATTTCGCGCAGCAGCCCGAGATACAGGACGTGCTCGCGGCCGACTCGATTGAGGACCTTTTTGAGCAGCTCGACGAGGCGCTGGTGCCCCACGTGATGCTGCTCGATATTGGCCTGCCGGGCATCAGCGGCACCGAGGCCCTGCCGCTGCTCAAGGAAAAATACCCCAGCATGGAGATAATCATGCTCACTGCCTACGAGGATGTGGAGCACATTTACCAGGCGCTGTGCTGCGGGGCCACCGGCTACATGGCCAAGTATACGCCCCTGCCCCAGCTCAAGGATGCCGTGCTGGAAGTGGCGAAGGGCGGTGCGCCCATGAGCCGGGCCGTGAGCCGCAAGGTACTCTCGCACTTTCGCCCCACGCCTACCACGCACCCCGACCTGCTAACCCCGCGCGAGCGCCAAGTGCTGCAAGGCATCGTGGATGGCCTGAGTGATAAGGAAATCTCGCTACGGCTCGACCTATCGACGCTCACCATCCGCACCCACGTCAAACACATCTACCGCAAAATGCAGGTCAACAGCCGCACGCAACTGCTGAGCCAGCACCTGCGCGGTATCATTTGAGCCAGCCTAGCAGGCCCGCCGCCGGCGGCAACGGGCTGCACAGCCACACCCGAAATCCCAGCCCATTGGGGCAAGGGCCGATTTTCAGGGTACCGCGCACGGCCTTGGCCCGGCTGGCCATGCTGCGCATGCCCATGCCCTGGCGGCTGCGTGGGGCCGATGGCGGCAGCGCCACCCCGTCGTCCAGCACTTCGAGGATGAGTGACTGCTGCTGCCGGTGCAGGCGCACGGTCAGGCGAGTGGCTTGCCGCGCATGGCGCAGCACATTGGTGGTGGCCTCCTTAAATACGAGGTATATTTCCTGGCGCAGTTGGTTGGGCAAGGCAGCTAGCTCGTCGAGCCCTTCAGTGGCAAACGTGACGGCCAGCGGCGCGCTCAACGCCAGCTGGTCGAGGTAGTCGCGCATGCGGTCTTGCAGGGCGTGGGCGGTGTCGGCGCTGGCATCGAGGCCCCAGGCCACATCGCGCAGGGCTGCGCTCGCCGCCTGGGTGGTTGCCAGCAACTGGTGCAGTTCGGCGTCGTGGTGGCGTTGTTGCAGCAAGGCCTCGGTCTGCAAATGCAGGCGCATAAGTAGCCCCCCCAGCTCGTCGTGCAGGTTGGTGGCAATGCGACTGTGCAATTGGGCCCGGCTTCGGGCCCAGCGGTGGCGGAGCAGGCTCACTAACCCGGCTAGCAAGCAGAGAGCCATCCCCACTGCTACTACCAACCGCATACTAAGTAGGAAATACAATAGCTGATGACATACTAGAAAAACAATAACCGCTGCCCTATCCTGGAATAATATAGTAAAATAAGTCAGGCGCTAAGATAGGTGAACATTCAGTTTATTCATCTTCTGTGCTGCAAAACAGCCAGCCGTCGCGCTTATTCATGCCCTTTTTCAAGCTGGCTGGCGAGGCCAGTCAGCGCTTCTGATAGCTAGTCATACTAGGCGATTCTAACTATCAATTAATTGAATTCCATTTCTTTGATTACGTTGTCACCTTACCCCCTACGCACTTAAGCTAAGTTAGGGAATAGACAGGTTATCAATTTAATTTCTTTACACCTTGCCTATTCTCCGATGTAGCCCTACGGCTGTGGCAAGCTGCCAACCAAACTTCGGCCACAGCTTACTTGGATAAATCCTAAGCCAAGCCGCTTGCGTCACATTACGCAGCAACTGTCTGTTCTGTCGGTGAGCGCATCGCGCCGATGCGTTGCGCAGGCACTTTTCTTACATCAGTACTTCTCCCCCCTGCCTTCTACCAGCGACTCCACTTACCAAGGGGGCAAAGCGACTGCCAAAGTTTAGCAGGTGTTTTTCCTTCAGCCCACCGCTCCGATACCTGCTAGCGCTGGAACGCACGAGGTCGAATTACTTGTTTTAAGCAGCCCCCCAGACGCTCCCTCTTTCCTATGCTGTCCGCGAAGCCCGTGTATTTTTTAAGACCTTTGCTAGCGCGGCACTGCTTCTTGAACCGCGCAGGTGGCAGTTCGGTTTTGCCTTCCGCCAGCAAGCAGGAGCGGCCCAGCCGGCAACTTGCTTGTTGCTTAACGATAATCCGCTCCTGACCAACCGGTATAAGCCCGTTTAAAAAGTGCCTCTACGTGCCCGAAACGGCACCTTAACACCTGATATGGATTTTCCTTCCAAACTGATTGAAAACGCGGTAGTTGAGCTGGCGCGCCTGCCCGGCATCGGCAAAAAAACTGCCCTGCGGCTAGCCCTGCACCTGCTCAAAGCCGAAAGCGATACCACTGCTAACCTGGCCGAGGCCCTAGCCAAAATGCGCTTCGACATCACGTATTGCCGCACCTGCCACAGCATTTCCGACGCCGAGGAGTGTACCATCTGCGCCAATAAGCTGCGCGACCACGCCCAAGTGTGCGTAGTGGCCGACGTGCGCGACGTCATCGCCATCGAAAACACGGGCCAGTACCAGGGTGTGTACCATGTGCTAGGCGGCGTCATTTCGCCCATCGAGGGCATCGGCCCGGCCGACTTGCAGGTCGATTCGCTGGTGGCCCGCGCCGGGGCCGAGGATTCTGAGATTCGTGAAATTATCCTGGCCATTTCGCCTACTATGGAGGGCGATACTACGGCCTTTTACCTCTCGCGCCGCCTGCGCGACTTCGAGAACGTGCACATTAGCACCATCGCCCGCGGTATCCCGATGGGCGGTGAGCTCGAATACGCCGACGAAATCACGCTCGGCCGCAGCATTGTGGAGCGCCAGCGGCAGGCGCGCTAGCCAGCTGGCAGCAACTACTGTCACCTCTTTTTAGCCCGTGGCCAGGGTCGGTATCAGCCGGCCCGGCCGCGGGCTTTTTCGTTGCCAAGGCCCTTCCGGGCCGATATTGCCGCCATGATGAAAGCCACGCTTAGCACCTGGCTCCGGCGGGCGGGGCTTATGCACCTGGCCGATGCGGCGCGCTTCCGGCTGCTGCAAGTGCGGCACCGGCCCGAAAACCAGCGCTTTCGGGCCGCCCACCCCGGCGTGCCGCTGCCGCCCGACTATCTCATGTACGAGTCGTACCGGCTCAGCTACCGCAGCTACTACGAAGGCGGCCGCGAAACGGCCGCGTGGGTGCGCGACCAGCTGGCTCCCTACACCAGCCTCCACCAGCAGCATATCCTGGACTGGGGCTGCGGGCCGGGCCGCGTGGTGCGCCACCTGCCCGCCGTGGTGGGCGGCGGCTGCCGCTTCACCGGTACCGACGCCAATGCGCAGTCCATCGCGTGGTGCCGGGCGCACCTGCCGGGCATTACCTTTCTAGCCAACGAGATGCGCCCCCCGCTGGCCTTGCCCACCGCTTCGGTAGATGCGGCCTACGGCATCTCCATCTTCACGCACCTCTCGCACGAAGGCCACGCTAGCTGGCTAGCCGAGCTGCTGCGCGTGCTGCGCCCGGGCGGCGTGCTGCTGCTTACCACGCATGGGGCGGCGTTTCGGGCCATCCTCACGCCCGCCGAGCGGGCGCAGTTCGATGCGGGCGCGCTGGTAGAGCGGCGGCAGGTGCGCGAGGGACACCGAGTGTTTGCGGCGTTTCAGCCACCCGCGTTTTTGCGCCAACTGTTTGGCGAGCGGCTGGCGGTGCTGGCCCACACGCCGGGCGAGTGGCTAGGCCACGGGGCCAGCCAGGATGTGTGGCTGCTGCGCAAAAATTAGCGGGCTGCCCGGTGCCAGCAGTTAGCTTTGTCGGTCTGTTTTGCCCGCCATTACCAGCGGTGGGCCAGCTTGCTGCTATTCACCCGCTCGTGAAGCTCTCTGTCGTCATCGTCAACTACAACGTCTGCTACTTTCTGGAGCAAACCCTGTTGTCGGTGCGGGCGGCAGCGGCGGTGCTGGGCGAGCCGGTAGAGGTATTCGTGGTCGATAACAACTCGGCCGACCAGTCGGTGGCAATGGTGCGGGCGCGCTTCCCCGAAGTTATTCTGCTCGAAAACAAGGACAACCCCGGTTTCTCCAAGGCCAACAACCAGGCCCTGCGGCTAGCCACCGGCCAGTACCAGCTGCTGCTCAACCCCGACACCCTCGTGGAGGAAGCCACCTTCCGGCGCTGCTGCGACTTCCTGGATGCGCACCCGCGCTGCGGCGGCCTGGGCGTGCAGATGCTCGATGGCCAGGGCCAGTTTTTGCCCGAAAGCAAGCGCGGGCTGCCCACGCCGGCAGTAGCCTTTTACAAAATTTTCGGGCTGGCGGCGCTTCTGCCGCGCTCACGCACGTTTGGGCGCTACCACCTGGGCTTTCTGGCCAAAAACGAGGCGCACGAAGTGGCCGTGCTCAGCGGCGCTTTTATGCTGCTGCGGCAGGCGGCGCTGACCGAGGTAGGGCTGCTCGACGAAGATTATTTCATGTACGGCGAGGACATCGACCTCTCGTACCGCCTCACGCAGAGCGGCTGGCAAAACTGGTACTTTCCCGAGGTGCGCATTCTGCATTACAAGGGCGAGAGCACCAAGCGCACGAGCGTCAACTACGTGCTGGTTTTTTACCGGGCAATGGTCATTTTTGCTCGCAAGCACTTTGCCACCAGCGGAGCCAGCGTGTTTTCGGTGCTCATCAACGGCGCCATCTGGCTGCGGGCCAGCCTGGCACTGGGCCAGCGGCTGGCCACCACCGCCACCCCGGTGCTGCTCGATGCGGGCCTGCTCTACGCCGGCATGTATGCGCTGAAGAAGTATTGGGAAACCTACCAGAAGAGCGGCGCCCTCCCCTACCCGCCGCAGTATATGTTGGTGGCGGTTCCGCTTTACCTAGTGGCGTGGCTGGCCACCACCTGGCTTAGCGGCGGCTACGACCGGCCGGTTCGCACTAGCCGCGTGGTGCGGGGCGTGGTGGTAGGCACGGTCCTGATTTCGGCCGTGTCTAATTTTTTCGACAGCTGGCGCTTTTCGAAGGCGCTCATCGTGCTGGGCGGCGGCTGGGCCGCGGCGGCGCTGGTGGGGCGGCGGCTACTCAGCCACTGGCTGCGCCACGGCCACCTGCGCCTGAGCGAGGCTCGCCCCAAGACGCTGGCCATCGTGGGCTCGGCGGCCGAAAGCCAGCGCGTGCGCCGGCTGCTGGCCCAGGCCCAGGTGCCAGCCACGGTGGTCGGCTACATTACGCCCACGGCCCCAACACCCGCCGGCCCCGCCCCGGCCGACTACCTCGGCACCGTGGCCGAGTTGCCCGCGCTGCTGCGCCTTTATGGCCTCACCGAATTGGTTTTTTGCGGTCAGGACTTGCCCGCCGGGCAAATTATCGACCTCATGGCTCGTCTCCCCGCCCGGCCGCCGGTAGCCTACAAGATTTTGCCGGCCGGCAGCCGCTACATCATTGGCAGCAGCCGCAAGGATGCGCCCGGCGACTACTACGCCCTGCATCGCTCGTGGCAGCTGAGCCAGCCCGCCCAGCGCCGCAACAAGCGCGTGCTCGACCTCGCGGCCAGCTTGCTTATCCTGCTGCTGAGCCCGGTGCTTATCTGGGCGCAGTACCGGCCGGGCGGCTTGCTGCGCCACGTGGGCCAGGTGCTGCGCGGCCGCCGCAGTTGGGTGGGCCTGCGCTACCTGCCCGAGGCAGCGGCGCGTCCGGCCGTGCTTTCGCCCGCCGACGTGGCCCCGGCCGGCACGCCGCTTACCGAGGCGGCCCGCCACCGCCTGGAGCGGCGATATGCCCAGGACTACGAGCCCGCCCTCGACCTAGTGGCCCTGTGGCGCGGCTGGCGGGCGCTGGGCGGCTAGCCACCTGCGGGGCCGCGGGGCCGGGGCTACCCGGCCTCACCGGCCTGCTTGCGCACCGACGACCCCCGCACCACGAGCGAGAGCGGCAGCACCTGCCGCACGGGGATGGGCACGGCGCGGTCGGTGGTGAGCTTTTCCAGCAGCACGTTTATTAGGGTTTCGGCCAGCGCTTCGACGGGCTGGGCAATGGCCGTGATGGTGGGCGAGTGCAGCCGGAACAGGTCGTTGTCGTCGAAAGAGATAACGGCCAGCTCCTCGGGAATACGCCGCCCGAGGCGGGCGATGGCCTCCAGGCCATAGATGGTTAGCGAGTTATTAGCGAAGATAACCGCTTCACAGGCTGGGTTCTCGGCCAGAAACTGGTAAATGGCCGCGATGCACGTTTCCTTATTCCCCTCAAAGTCAAGCGGAATGCGCTGAACGTGCAATGGCTGGCCCTGCTCCTGCATGGCGCGGGTGTAGCCGTCGAGACGCACGGTCATCTGCGTTTGCTCCGACTCGGTGGTAAGAAACGCCACGCGCTTGATACCCTGGTCGAGCAGGTGGCGCGTGGCCTGGTACACGCCAGCCTCGCCATCGACCACGATGTAATCGGTGGGCAGGCCGGGCAGGTAACGGTCGAAGAGTACGGTCGGGATATCACTTTTCAGCAGCTGCTCAATCTCCTTTTCCACGCCCGGGGGCGGCGCGATGATGTAGCCATCAATGTGCCGGTCCTGAAACATGGTCAGCAGGTCCTTGGCTTTGGCCGTATCGTTGTCGGTGCTGCAATACAGAATGCGGTAGCCCCGGGCAAACGCGTGCCGTTCGATAAGCCAAGCCACGGTGGCAAAAAACGGGTTGGAGATGTCCTCGATTATCAGCCCGATAACGTTCGTTTTGCCGGTGCGCAGGCTTTTGGCCAGCTGGTTGGGCTTGTAGCCTACTTCGTCAACGTATTTGAGCACGCGCTCGGCCAGCGCATCGCTGATGCGGTGCTCCTTGGCCTTGCCATTGAGGACCAGCGAAACGGTGGCAATAGAAACTTCTAAATGCCTGGCAATGTCATGGATAAGGGTCCGCTTTTTCAAATCAACTACGCTGGGATAGTATTACGCTACCAGGTAGGCCGCGCCAAACACCCCGGCGCTGTCGCCGAGGAGCGGCTTCACAACCGGGGCTTCAAACTGGTGGTCGAAGACGTACTTGCTGACGCTGGCCACCCCTGCCTGGTAAATAGCATCAATATTACCCACGCCGCCGCCAATAACAATCACGTCGGGGTCGAGTACGTTGACCACCGCGCTCAGCGCCAGGCCAAAGAAATTGGTAAGCCGGCGGATGGTTTGGGTAGCCACGGCATCGGTACCGGCCTGAGCGCTCGCCACAATATCTTGTAGCCCAAGCGCTTCGCCACTCTGCTGGGCGTAGTAGCGCTCCAGAGCCGGGCCGGCCAGGATGCTCTCGTTGCAGCCTTTCTTGCCACAAAAGCAGGGGTAGCCTTCGGCCTCGCTCAAGTAATTGTGGCCCCACTCGCCGGCAATGCCGTGAAAGCCCTCAATGATATGGCCGTTCACGACCAGCCCCCCCCCAACGCCCGTGCCCAGGATGATGCCAAACACTACCTTGGCCGCGGGAAACTGCTGCCTGACCACCCCCAGCCGGGTTTCGGCCAGGGCAAAGCAGTTGGCGTCGTTGGCCAGCACCACCTCCATGCCCAGCCGCTGGGCCAGGTCGGCGCACAGGGG
>Ga0268353_100083_pt1 | contig 15877 bp, 12 predicted proteins | sample G5R2_NF_18SEP201_FD_190168 | JGI IMG/M metagenome (GOLD analysis project Ga0268353, IMG submission 190168) | Phyllosphere microbial comminities from switchgrass, GLBRC, Michigan, United States - G5R2_NF_18SEP2017_LD1 | ecosystem: Host-associated > Plants > Phyllosphere > Phylloplane/Leaf | place... | reverse complement strand
GGTCTCAGCGCAGGTTTCGGGCTTGAGCTTCAGCGTGAGGCCCTTGGCTTTGCCTAGCGAGAAGCTGCTGCTGTCCACGGTGCGCAGGAAAAGCAGGGCGGGGTCGAGCTGCTTTTCGAAGGTGAGCGTGTAGGCGAAGTTGCCGCTCTGGGGCCGGGCGCCGGGCTGCTTCACCTCCGGGAAATTGGCCTTGTAGCTGTACTGCACGCCGTTGGGGCCGGGGTCCATCACGGGCCACTCGTCCTTCCACGTCACGGGCACGATAAACGTCTCGCGGCCGGTGTTGTAGTAGTTATCCTCGTAGGGCCGCACGGCCAGGAAAATGGCGTAGGTCTTGCCATCGGGGCCTTCCACGAACTGCGCGTGCCCGGCCGAGGTGATGGGGTTCTTGCGGTCCTTGGGCAGCTCGCGCTGCGAGAGGATGGGGTTTTTCTCATAGGGCACAAACGGCCCCAGCGCGGCCTTGCTGCGGAAAACCACCTCCGTGTGGTTGACCGACGTGCCGCCCTCGGCCGCGTAGAGGTAGTACCAGCCGGCGCGCTTCATGAGGTGCGGGCCTTCTATCCAGACCGGCTTTTTGCTGAGGTCTACGCCGCCGTTGACCACGATTTTGGCCTCGCCCACGGTTTGCAGGGTCTGCGGATTCAGTTCGATAATTTTGATGGAGCGGTGGCCGTCGTAGAGCGGCTTGTTGTCGGGCGGGTCGCTGTTGTAGATGACGTACGCCTTGTCGCCCTCAAAGTAGAGCGAGGGGTCGATGCCCCGCACCTCGGGCAAAAAAACGGGGTCGCTCCAGGGGCCAGCCGGGTTCTTGGCCGTTACCACGAAGTTGCCCTTGTGGTCGATGAGCGTGCAGGTGACGTAGTACGTGCCGTTGTGGTAGTCGATGGCCGGCGCAAACAAGCCCCGCGTCATGCGGTCGCCCATAAACGTCATCTGCGAGGGCCGGCTGATGACGTTGCCGACCTGCTTCCAGTTTTTGAGGTCGCGGCTGTGCATCACCGGGATGCCGGGGAAGTACGAAAACGTGGAATTAACCAAGTAGTAATCAGGCCCCACCTTCACGATGCTGGGGTCGGGGTAGAAGCCGGTCAGGATGGGATTGACCAGGTCAATCGATTGTGCAAGCACGGTGGTGTGCGACAGCCAGCCGGCCGCAGCCGTCAGGAGCAAGGTTTTCAGGTTCATCTGCTGCGTACTGGCGGGTACTACGGAGGCAGGCTCCCGCCACTTATAGCCTGGGCCGGGTAGCGTCTTCGAATTCCTAAAGAGGAGCCCGAGACTGAGGCCGCGCTAAACATACAGCGACTTTTCCAGCGCAACGCTACCGATAGGTAACGGCCCAGCTTAGGCCAGAAAAGTGCCCCTACGTAGCCTATAAAGATTATCACGCCTGCTAACCAAGCGGTAGCTCCTTCAAGCTCAGGCACAAAAAAGCCCCGCGCCGCTGGGGGCGTGGGGCTTTTGTGAAGCGCATAGTACGCGGTGAGCCGCTGGCTTACATGTTGCCTTTTTTAGCGCTGGCGTCGTTGCTATTACCGCTGCCATTGGTGCTTTCGGTGGCTTTCGACTGGGAGTTGTCAGCGGAGCCCAGGGTGCCGCTCGCGTTTTGGGGCGAGGCTGAGCTTTTGCCGCCGGGTGCCGAATCGAGCTTATCCTGGTCGCTGCCATTGGCGATGGCCGTGGCCGAGCCCTTGCCGATGGGCTTGGTTACGGTTTGCTTGTAGTTGATGCTATCGCGGTTCACATCGGCATTGGTGTAGCCGTTGGGATTGCTGAAGCCCTCGCGGGACTGCAGGTTTTTGCCGGGGCTGAGCGAAGAATAGTCGCAGGCGGTGAGCAGGGTAGCGGCGCTGCCGAGCAGCAAAAAGGCCAGGGCCGGGCGAACAGAGAATTTCATGCGGAAAGCGGGGAATTTTTTAACTACTGCAAAGATGCGGCCCGGCCGCCAATACTCTGTGGACGTAGCCTCCGGATTTTGGTTGCCCAAGCGGGGAGATAGTGAAGCGGCATCATCTGCCTAAGCAACCACCTTGCTACCTTATCAACCGTAATTAACTCATAGTTTCACCTCTTCACAACCTCCGCATGCTCCGTCGCACCTTTTCCTCGCTGGCCCAGGCGGCCCTGCTGCCCGTGCGCGGAGCCTCGCTGCTGTACCGGGCGGGGCGCGCGCACCAGCATTTTTTTCAGCCGGTGCTCAATGGCGCGCTCGGCGACCAGCTGGCCGCCCGCCATGACCCGCGCACCATTGCGCTCAGCTTCCGGCGCGGCGGCCTTGACGTGCCCGTGGCCGAGCTGCGCCTGAGCGAGCCGAAGCAGAAGACCGTCATCTTCCTGCACGGGCTGATGGGCGACGAGCTTATCTGGCAAACCGGCTTTCAGGATGCGCCCGCCGGGCCGCTACGCTACGGCCCGCGCCTAGCCGCCGAGTCTGGCTGCCGGCCGCTGTACCTGCGCTACAACTCGGGCCTGCACATCTCCGAAAACGGCCGCGCCTTGAGCCAGCTCCTCACCGAACTGGTCGAAACTTACCCCGAGGCCATCGGGGAGCTGGTGCTGGTGGGCCACAGCATGGGCGGCCTGCTCATCCGCTCGGCGGGGTATTATGCCAGCGAGCCAGCGGCAGCAAAATCTCCTAAAGGCCACAAGGTCAAATCAATTGAGCCAGCGCCCTGGCTAGCCCACCTGCGCTCGGTATTCCTGCTGGGCGTGCCGCATGAGGGCTCCTACCTCGAGCAAAACGGCTTGCTGGTCGAGCGCCTGCTCCAGCGTATCAACCTGTTCCCAACACGCTTTCTGAGCCAGGCCATCGCACGGCGCTCCAACGGCATCAAAGACCTGGGCCAGGCGCTGCTGGTGGATGAGGACTGGCAACAGCCCGATGACCCTGCCCTACCCCGGCCCCGCACCGTGGTGCCGCTGCTGCCCGGCGTGCGCTACCACGTGCTGGTGGGCGACTGGCTGCGCGCCAGCCGGCCCCAGATTTTGCGTGAGTATTTTGGCGATGGCCTGGTGAGCGCGGCCAGCGGCCGGGGGCAGCTTTTCAGCGACGAAACTGAGCTCCCACCAGGCACGGCTGTGCGCACGGCCCGCTTTGGGCAGCAGCACCACGGTGGGCTGCTCTACCACCCCGAGGTGTATCAGTACCTACGCCAGCGAGTGTAAATCTCATATATTAGCTCCACTGTGTAAACATTTAGGGGCGGGCACTCGTCCTAGCAAGCGACCGGCCCGCGGGGCGGCTACTTCCCATCCTTTTCCCTACTTGTTTATGCATGCAGTCCGTTACTCCCTCATTTGGCTCCTGCTCCTGGCCTGGGGCGGCCGTGCGGCCACCGCGCAAACCATCCCGAATGGCAACTTCGAGCAGTGGGCTAGCACCGACGGGGCGCCCGAGGCGCCCGCTGGCTGGCTCACCACCGACTTTATCCTGGGCTACTACAGCAATTTGCCGACCGGCTCCTACTTCAACACGGGCACGGTAGCCAAGAGCACGGAAGTGCATGGCGGCAGCTTCGCCGCCAAAATCTCGACCCTGAGCCTGCCCACCAATAATGGGGGCGCAGTAGTGCACCCGGGCTGGCTGGTGCTGGGCGCCAAGCCCGGCCTCTACGACTACGCCGACCTGCCCAATGCCGGCGCCCCCTGCACCACCCGGCCCACGCAGCTCCAGTTTTACTACAAGCTCACCGGGCCAGCCACCGACTCGGCCTCGGCGCTGGTGTACGTCACGCAGACGGTGGCTGGCGTGCCCACCGTGCTAGGCGGGGCCTTTCAGTACCTGAAGCCGACTACCGGCTACACCCTGCTGACCATGCCGCTGGACTATTCGTCGGGTGCCGTGCCCGATTCGGTACACATCCAGCTCAGCTCGGGCGATGCCCGCGTCATCACGGCCGGCACCACGCTGCTCGTCGATGATGTGGCACTCCTCAACCCCACGCTGGCCACCCGAGCCGGCGCCGCCACCCAAGACCTGGTGCAGGTAGCCCCCAACCCCAGCCCGGCCGGCCGCTTTATGCTCAGTTCGCCCGCGCAGCCCGACCTGGCCGCTGCTCCACTCGCGGTGTTCGACGTCACGGGCCGCCTCGTGCAGCGCCAGCCGGCTCAGGCCGTGCCCAGCACCGGCCGTACCCTCGACCTGAGCGGCCTGCCGCTGGGCATCTACACCCTGCGGCTCGATACCAAGCAGGGCAGCATCGTGCGCCAGTTGGTGGTGCGGTAAGGCGCCAATGGCACTAACCTAACGTATTTGGGGAAGCGGGGAGAACATGTTTCACAGCCTGAAACATGTTCTCCCCGCTTCCCCGAGTACGTTTCAGCCTCCGGCCCGCTAACCCTGGCGGGGCCGAATAGCGTAGGGCGTACTGGCTTATTTCCAGTGCATGACTCCTACGCCTCCTTTGCCAGCTGCGGCGGCCCCGCCGGGCCTGCGCACCCCGTTTACCTACAGTTTATTTCGGGCCATCTGGCTGGCCTCGCTGGTCAGCAACGTGGGTACCTGGATGCAGAACGTGGCCGGCGTGTGGCTCGTGACTACGCTCACCACTTCGGCCCTGCTCGTGGCCCTCATGCAAACGGCCACGAGCCTGCCGGCTTTTTTGCTGAGCATGCCGGCCGGGGCCATCGGCGACCTCATCGACCGGCGCAAGCTGCTGCTCTTTACACAGGGCTTTATGGCAGTGGTGGCGCTGGGGCTGGGGGCGTTTGCGCTGTCGGGAGCCATCCGGGCCATCGACGTGCTGGGCTTCACCTTCCTGCTGGGCATGGGGTCGGCCCTCAACGGCCCTATTTGGCAGACGGTGACCACTGAGCTGGTGCCCCGGCCGGTGCTGCCGTTTGCCATCACCCTCAACGGGGTCAGCAACAATATTGCCCGAGCCATTGGGCCGGCGCTGGGCGGGCTCATTATTGCCTACTATCAGCCAGGCTGGGTATTTGTGCTCAATGGGTTATCCTTCATCGGCACCTGGCTGGTGGTGTATAACTGGAAGCGCGAGGCCAGCGCCGACGGCGGCCCGGCCGAAAACTTTTCGGGGGCCTTGCGGGCCGGCGTGCGCTACGTGCAGTACTCGCCGGCCATTGTGGCGGTGCTGGTGCGGTGCTTCGCATTTGCCTTCGGAGCCTCGGCCATGTGGGCGCTGCTGAGCGTGGTGGTGGCGCGGCGGCTGCACTTGCAGTCGGGCTCCTATGCCGTAATGCTGTCGTGGCTGGGCGCGGGCGCGGTGTCGGGCGCCTTTTTGATTGGCAAAATCGGCCACCGGCTCAACCTCAACCGCCGGGTGCTGCTGGGCTCGCTCGTATTCGTGGGCACCAACCTGGCGCTGGCCCTCGTGCCCAGCGAGTACTGGCTATTCCCGGTAATGTTTATCTCCGGCACAGCCTGGCTTATTACCATGACGAGCTTCAGCACCAGCGTGCAGCTGCACGTGCCGCGCTGGGTGCAGGCGCGGGTAGTGAGCGTGTACATGCTCGTTTTCCAGGCCGGCCTGAGCCTAGGCAGCATCGTGTGGGGCGAGCTGGCCGACCGCACCAACGTGTCGCTGGCGCTGCTCGTGGCGGCAGGCTGGATGCTGGCTGGCCTGGCGCTGGCCCTGCCCTTTCCCATGCACCAGCCCGAGGGCCTCGATTTCAGCCCCGCCGAGCCGTGGAGCGACCAATTGCCCGCCCTCGAAGAAGAAATCGACCCCGACGACGGCCCCGTTGTAGTCATGATAGAGTACAACGTGGCCCCCGCCGACCACGCGGCCTTTCGGCTGGCCGCCCAGCAGCTCACCCGCCTGCGCCTGCGCGACGGCGCCCTGCGGGCCGGCGTCTTTACCGATGTGGCGCAGCCGGCGCGCATTACCGAGTTTTTTTACGTGGCCACCTGGGCCGAGCACGAGCGCCAGCACCGCCGCTTCACCCGCGACGACCAATTGGTGGAGGCTGAAGTGCGCCGCTTTCATCAGGGCGAGGCCCCGCCGCGCGTCACGCACTTCCTGGCTTTCCCCCGCACGCCCAATGTAGAGGTGGCCGCCCCGCCGCTGGCCGTGGCGGGCAGTTCGCAGTAGCGGGCTAGCCCGGCAACGTGTGCAACAACGGCCCGGCGCGCATCAGCCGGGCAGTTACTTCCCGCTAGCCTGTTTGCCCGCTTCTTATGCGCCCGTTCTGTCTTTTGCTCTTGCTGCTCGCCCTAGCCCAGGCTGGGGCGGCCCAGGCCTTGTTTCCCTATCGCTACGGCAGCCACTGGGGCTACCGCACCCGGACCGGCCGCGTGGCAATACCCCCACGCTACCAGCACGCCGAGCCCTTCCGGGGCGGGCTGGCCAAGGTGTGGCGGGCCAATAAATGCGGCTACCTCAATGCCCGGGGCCGCGAGGTAATTCCGGTGCGCTGGGATGCCGCCAGCTACCGCGAAGACTCGGTGGCCTGGCTCGGTAAGCCGCTGCCGCCCTGGCCCGCCGCCCGGGGCTGGGTGCTCGTGATGCGGCTGGATGAGCCCTCGGTCGATGAGCACAGCGTAAATGGCCCGTCGGTGCCCCTGCCGCACGCCCACTACTCCCGGCCGTGGCAGCCCGGCACTGCCGAGCAGCTGGCCCAGGCGGCGCAGCTGCTCGGCTTCTACACACCGCAGGGCCGCGTGGTATTACCGGCCGACTGCGAAGCTTTTCAGTGGCTCAATTCCGATTACTTGGTGGCAACCAAAGTAGTGGGCCACAGCACGACTAGCACTAGCCGCCCGGATGGCCCCGGTATGCTGGCAATCACTTCTTGCGAGCTGTGCCCCGTGCGGGTTGCCCAGCTACTACACCGTAGCGGGCGCCTGCTGCTCCACGGACAAAGCTTCTACCAAATCGCCGACCTCGATGGCGACAAGCTGGTGGTAAACGGCTATAATCCCCCGGATTTTACTTTCCCCGCTGCCCAGCTTTTGGACACCACCGGCCGGATTTTGTTGACCCAAACGGTTGAGTCAGAGCCCCACAAATTTGGCACCCTTGTGCCACTGGGGGCTGGCACCGGCCTGTGGAGCGTTAGGTATTGGAACGAGAATGGCTACGCCGATACCGGCAGCGACGCTTACCACCTCATGCGCCCCAACGGCCAGCTGGTAGCTCCGCAGACCCACTTCTCCGAGGTGTGGGCCGTGGATGCGCAGCGGGTAGCCGGTAGGGGCTATACTAGTATTGACCGAAGTGGCGTGTTGGCCGTAGCTACCGGCGAGTGGCTGCTGCAAGCCCCCATCGTGGCCCCGGGCGTAGGCCCCACGCTGATAGTGATGCAAAACAAGCTGCTAGGGGCCATCCAGGCCGACGGCCAGCCGTTGCTGCCGGTTCAATACAACAGGCTGGACGCCTGCTACACGCGCAGCGGCCAGCCGCTGCCCTACTGGTTTGCCCAGGTTGGCCAGCAATCTTGGCTACTGGCTCCCGATGGCCAGCCGGTGCTGGACCTGCATGGCTATTGGCTGGTGGGTGGCACCTTCGACGATAACCTTACCTACGATGCCGTGGATTGGAGCACTATGCAGGAGGCGCTCATCCGCCTCGATACTACGCAGCACCGCAGCCGAGCCAGCCTCACGCTACGGCCTCACATACCCCGCTAGCTTTCCAGCAGCCACGGCCCCGGCTTTTGCCAGCCTGTGTTATGCCCCCAGCCAGCTCACTTTACCCGTATAGCAACAGGCACCACGGTACGTAGCGCATTGCCCAGCTAATCATTCCCTGCTGAATTATGCGCCTTTCCAGCAAGCTTATCGCCTGCCTATTTCCCCTGCTGGCCTTCACGGCGGCCCCCAACTCACTAATAGTGCCCGGCCGCAGCCTCGGCAACATCGCGCTCGGGGCCAACGCCAGCACCCTCGCCGCGCTAGGGCCCGCCACCTCCGGCGACGCTGCCATGCAAAAGGCCTGGGGCACCTGGCTAGGCAGCCGCCCCGCCAACGGCGGCGCTCCCACCCAGCTCGACGTGTACACTGCCCCAGCTGGCAACGATGTGGACCACCACACGGTGCAGATAGTGCGCGCCACCTCGCCCTGGTTTCACTTGGCCAACGGCCTGCGGCCCGGCGCCCGGCTCAGCGCCATCCGCCAGGCTTACGGGCAGCTACCGCTGGCTACCACCTACCGCGTGGCTTCTCGCCCGCGCTACCTCTACGACGATGTGAAGCGCGGACTAGCCTTCGAAACCGACGGCACGGCGAGCAGCAGCCGCTGCCAGGCGGTGCTCATTCACTTGCCAGGGAGGGCTATCGCGCCGGGCGCACTGCCGCTGGCGGCTTACTTGCAGGAGCAGCACTAGCGACGGGCTAGGGTGCTCCCTCACGACACCTCACCCCCTAGCCTTCTCACGCCATGCGCACCCGTAGCGCGTGGCGGCCGGGCTCCTCGTAGTGGTAAGTGAGCAGGAAGCCACTGGTTTCGCATATCTGACGGGCAATGGGCAAGCCCAGGCCCACGCTGCCAGGCGGCCGGCCGGGGTTGGGCCGAAAGCGGGCGAATAGCTGGTCGGCCGGCAGGGCCTGGGGCCGGCCGCTGTTTTCGACCGCGAATAGCTCCGCCGTCAGCGTCACGGCCACGAAGCCGCCGGGCACGTTGTGCCGGATGGCGTTCACGACGAGGTTGCTGACCAAGATTTCTAGTAAGGAGCGGTTGCCTGATACGAGTACGCGCGCCGCTAGCTCGGTTCGCAAGGTGAGCTCGGTGGCGTCGAGCTGCTCTTGCAGCTGGCCCAGCTGGGTGCGCACAATGGCCGCCAGGTCTACCTTTTCAGTCGGAAAATACAGCTGCTGGTCGAGGTGCACGAGCAGCAGCAGGCTGCGGCACAGGTGCGTGAGGCGCTGCGTGACAGCCAGCAGCGGCTCAATGTGGCTGGCCTGCTCCTCGGTGAGGCCGGGCGCTTGCACGAGCAAATCGAGCTTGGTGCGCAAGATGGCGAGCGGCGTTTGCAGCTCGTGGGCGGCGTTTTCGGCAAATTCGCGCTGGCGCTGGTACAGGCGCTGGTGCCGGGCCAGCACCCGCGTAAGGGCTGCGTTCAGGGCCTTGAACTCGGGGATGTTGGTGGGGGCCAGCACCGGCGCGTGGTGCTGGTCTAGCTGGTGCTGCTGCAACACGCCCAGCGTGTGGTAAAACGGCCGCCAGTAGCGCCGCGTGAGCACGTGCTGAATGACAAGCATGCCGCCCAGCAGCACCGCCAGCAAAATGCTGCCCGCCACCATAATGCCCACCAATAGGTCACGGTCATCGAGCACCGAGGTGCGTACCTCCAGCCGGTAGGGCAAGCCCTGAAACCACACTACTTCGGCTATCTGCCGGTACTGCTGCGGCTGGCCGGTGATGGTGTTCAGCATCATGCGGTCCTGAAACTCATCGGGCCGGGCCGGATAGCGCACCGCCACCGTGAGGGGCACAAACTCCACGTTGTGGTCGATGCGGTGCCAGAAGGCTAGGTCGGCGGGCGAGCGCAGCTCTAGGCGCGTGCTCCGCTTCACGCGCAGCTTGCGCCGCGTGAGGGTGCGGTCCACGTACACGTAGTACAGCTTGTGGATAATGGCGTAGTACACCGCCGTGCCCGCCGCCGCCACCACGGCCGCGTACAGCAAAAAGATAATGGTGGTGCGGGCCAGCAGCTTCATAAATTGATACTTAGCACAGTTTTCGTAAGCGCTGGGCAGTAGCGCAGACTTTTAGTCCGCGAGCTAATAGGCTGAATACTCGCGGACTAAGAGCCCACGCTACTGCACCTGGTCGAGCAGCTTCCAGATGGCCTTGAACTGCGGGGCCGTGGCAGCGCCCAGTTCGGTATTGGTCACGAATATTTTACCCACTCTCGTCTTGGGGTCAAAAAACAGAAAGCTGCTCAGCCCCGCGTCGCCGCCCGTGTGGCCCACGGTCCCGTTGCGGCGAATGGCCCAGAACAAGCCCTGGTTGGGCTCGGCTGGGTCGAGGTGCTGCGGCGGGTGGCTAGCCGCAAACTGGGGCCGCAGCAGCGAGTCGCGGGCAGCCACGGGCAGCGGCGCCCCGGCCACGGCTGGGTTCAGCAGGCTGTGCAGGTAGCGGGCCAGGCTGTGCGTGCTGGTCCAGAGCCCACCGTCGGGGTAGGTGACGGTGTAGTAGGGCGCCACCGGCCGGCCCTGCTGGTCGTAGAGCGTGGCCAGGGGTGCGCCGGCTACCTCAGCGTGGCTCCAGCCGGCGTCGGCTAGCCCCAGCGGCTGCAAAATGTGCTGGCGCGTGTAGGTGCTGTAGGATTGGCCGGTCGCCTTTTCGAGGGCAAGGGCGGCCAGCGCGGCGCTTTCGTTGCTGTAGGCGTAGTAGGTGCCGGGGGCGTGGGGCACAAAGCGCTGCCGGCTGTACCACTCGCCCTGCCGGCTCAGGGTGCGGCGCAGGTACTCGGCACTGGTCAAAGTGGAGGAGTAGCCCTTGGTGTAAGCGTGCTTATTGTAAAATGCCTGGTCGTCGGTGAGGCCGGCCGTCATGGTGGCTAGGTGGCGCAGCGTGATGGGCTGGTTGGGGAAGTAGGGGTTGTGCACGGCAAAGGGCAGCAGCTCGTTCACCGGCTGGTCGAGGCGCAGCTTGCCTTCGGCCTGCGCTTGCAGCAGCGCCACGCCAATCAGCGTTTTGCTCACCGACCCCACAGCCTGCACCGTGGCTGGCGTGTAGGGCTGGCGCGTCGCCTTATCGGCTAGGCCAAACCCGTGCTCGTACGCAATGCCGTCGGGCCGCACCACGGCCACGGCAAAGCCCGGCAACCCCGAGCCCTGCCAAAGGCGGCGCAGGGCCACCGTCAGGCCCGTCGTGTCGGGCGCGGCCGGGGTAGCCGGCTGGCTTTGGGCTGAATGGCTAGCCCCTAATAGACTAGCGGCGAGCAGTTGATACAGGCGCATAAGACAAGCTTAAATTGAGCGCACAAGGTAAGCCCGTCCCACGCCAGCCACCGTATTGATGCGGAAGCCGCGCTACGTAGCCGGGTCGGGGTCGAAGCGGTAGCCCAGGCCGTACACCATGCGAATGTGGCTGGGCGCGCCCGCCTCGGTAAGCTTGCGCTTGAGGTTCTTGACGTGCGCGTACACGTTCTCAAACGTGTCGAACTGCTCGGCCGCGTCGCCCGAGAGGTGCTCGGCAATCGCGCCCTTCGTGATAACGCGGTTCTGGTTGGCCAGCAGCAGCAAGAGCAAATCAAACTCGGTGCGGGTAAGCACCAGCGGCCGGTCGGCCACGGCGGCGCGGCGGGCGGGCACATCCACTTCCAGCTCGCCCACGCGCAGCAGGTTGGTGCCCTGAAAGTGGCGGCGGCGCACCAGCGCGGCCACCCGGGCGCTCAGCTCGGGCAGGTAAAAGGGCTTAGGCAAGTAGTCGTCGGCCCCCAATTCCAGGCCCGTGATGCGGTCATCGACAGCGGCTCTAGCCGAGGTGATGATGACGCCCGCCGGCTTGCGCAGGCGCTGCAAGGCCCGCAGCAGGTCGAGGCCGTCGCCACCGGGCAAGGTGAGGTCCAGGATGATGCAGTCGTAGTCGTAGAGCAGCATTTTTTCCTGGGCCTGGGCGTAGGTGGCGGCCGTTTCGCAGGCGTACTGCTGGGCCTGGAGGTAGCGCACCACCGTGTCGAGCAACTCGGGCTCGTCTTCGACAATGAGCAGCTTCATAGGGTGGGCGGGAGTGAAAAGAAAGTAGCAACAGAAAAAGCGGCTGTCATACTGAAGCTTGTCGAAGCATCTCTACCGCTTCAGCTGAGCCATCTAACGGCGCGGCAGAGATGCTTCGACAAGCTCAGCATGACGGCTAAAACAGATGGAGTAGCGCAGGTTTTTTTCAGCACAGGCTACGCTCTTCCAAATGTATTCTAAATCGGCGGGCTACTTCGCCCCATCCTTCGGGCGGCCCCTCGTGGCTGGCCCGGCGCTCACTCCCCATTTCCCACCCTATGCTCTCCCTCCTCGGGTTCCTGATGATAAGTACGTTCATGTACCTCATCATGTCCAAGCGCATGTTTGCCATGACGGCGCTCATCCTCATTCCCATCTTGTTTGCGCTCATCGGGGGCTTCCGGGCCGAAATCGGGGAGATGATGCTCGACGGCGTGAAGAAAATCGCGCCCACCGGCGTGATGCTGATTTTCGCCATCATGTACTTCGGCATCATGACCGACGCCGGGCTCTTCGACCCCATCGTGGGCAAAATCTTGAAAGTAGTGGGCGGCGACCCGCTCAAGGTGGTCATCGGCACCGCCATCCTGGCCCTGTCGGTGTCGCTGGATGGCGACGGCACCACCACCTACATCATCGTGGTGGCGGCCATGCTGCCGCTCTACAAACGCCTCAAGATGAACCCGCTGGTGCTCACGGCCACCGCCTTTCTGGCCAGCGCCGTGATGAACATCCTGCCCTGGGGCGGCCCCACGGCCCGCGTGCTCTCGGCCCTGCACCTCGATAGCAGCCAGGTGTTTACGCCCCTCATCCCGGCAATGGTGGTGGCGGCCGGCTGGGTCATTTTCGTGGCATACATCCTGGGCAAGCGCGAGCGCGCCCGGCTGGGCATCACCGTCATCACCGAAGACGCCCACGCCCTGGTAGCCGAGGCCAACCACGAAGACCTGAGCCTGCGCCGCCCCAAGCTCCTGTGGCTGAACGCCGTGCTTACGCTGGCCCTGCTCGTGGCCCTGTTCCTGGATTTGATGCCGCTGCCGGTGCTCTTCATGACGGCCTTCGCGCTGGGTATGCTCATCAACTACCCGCGCCTGGGCGAGCAGCGCGGCCGCCTCAACGCCCACGCCGGCAACGCCATGATAGTGGCGGGCATGGTGTTCGCGGCCGGCGTATTTACCGGCATCCTGGCCGGTACCAAGATGGTGGATGCCATGTCCCAAACCATCGTCACGCTCATTCCCAACTCGCTGGGGCCGCACCTGCCCATTCTCACGGGCATCACCAGCGCGCCCTTCACCTTCTTCATGAGCAACGATGCCTACTACTTCGGCATCCTGCCGCTCGTGACCAAGGCCGCCGCACAGTTTGGCGTGAGCGTGGAGGCCATGGGCCGGGCCTCGCTACTGGGCCAGTCGGTGCATTTGCTGAGCCCGCTCGTGCCCAGCACCTACCTGCTGGCGGGCCTGGCCGGCGTCGATTTTGGCGACCACCAGCGCTTCACCCTTAAGTGGGCCTGCGGCACGGTGGTGGTCATGCTCGTGGTGTGCCTGCTGCTGGGCGTGGTGCCGCTGTAGCCTTTTGCGGCTAGCCACCTGCCAACTCTTCTCCCTATTTCCCACCCCATTTCGCCGTCATTTCTATGAAAAAGATTATCCTCTTTTTCGCTAGCCTCCTGCTGCTCACCACCGCCGCGCAGGCCCAAAGCAACCGCGCCGCCTACAACGGCTGGCTGCAATACACGGGCACCTACTCGCTCAACGAGCGCTTCGACCTCAACCTGGGCGCGCAGTACCGCGCCTACAGCGGCCTCACCGACAAGCGCCTGCTGCTGGGCCTGGCCAACCTGCAATACAACCTCAAAAACCTGCCGCTCTCGGTGGGCGCGGGCTACATGTACTTGCAGCTCCAACCCTACATGACGGCCGACCAGGTCGAGAAATTCGACAACCGCGAAAACCGCCTCTACCAGCAAGTCATTTCTACCCAGAAATTTAACCGCGCCCGCCTCATCCACCGCTACCGCGTGGAGGAGCGCTGGACGGCCGCCGGCTTCCGACTGCGCTTCCGCTACCTGGCCTCACTGCGCCTACCGCTAGCCCCCAAAAGTGACCTCAACCCCAAGTGGTACCTGGCCATCAAGGATGAAATCCGCATCAGCGACCAGCCCAACCCCTTCGACAGCAACCGCGTGTGGGGCGGCGTGGGCTACATCTTCAACAAAAACCTGGGCGGCGAATTACTCTGGATGACGCAGTTCGACGGCGGCCAGAACCGCTCCAACTACGTGGCCTTTATCCTGCGACACGACTTTGGCTGGTCGGCCGACCACCCCGAGCGCCGCGTGCGCTTCCTGCCCCAATAGCCTTCCCTGCATGAACCCTCACCTCCAGCAAATTATCGACAACCCGCTGGCCGCGCTGGCCATCGTGGGCAACCTGGTCATCATCGAAAGCCTGCTGTCGGTAGATAACGCCGCCGTGCTCGCCACGATGGTGGGCGACCTGCCCCCCGAGCAGCGCAAAAAAGCCCTGCGCTACGGCATTTTCGGGGCCTATATCTTCCGGGGCCTGTGCCTGCTGTTTGCCTCGTACCTCATCAATTTCTGGTTTCTCAAACCGCTCGGCGGCCTCTACCTGCTGTACCTGGTCTACGACCACTTCCGCAGCCACGCCGCCGATGGCGACGACCATGTGGAGAAAGAAAAAAGCTGGCTCTACAAGCGCACGCTGGGTTTATTCGGTAAGTTCTGGGCCACCGTGGCGCTGATTGAGTTGATGGACCTGGCCTTTTCCATCGACAATGTATTCGCCGTCGTCGCCTTCACCGACAACCTGCTGCTCATCGTCACGGGCGTATTTATCGGCATCCTGGCCATGCGGCTGGTGGCGCAGGCCTTCGTGCTGCTCATGGGTAAGTTTCCGTTTCTCGAAACGGCGGCCTTCGTGGTCATCGGCATCCTGGGCCTGAAGCTGGTGCTCTCGCTGGCCGAGCACCTGGCCCCGGCGCACCCCATTAGCCAGTTCCTGGCCAGCGAGGCCGCCGATGTGGGCCTCACCGTGCTCACGGTGGCCACGTTTGGGGTGCCGCTGCTGGTGGTGTGGGTGCGGAGCCGGCTGGCGGGCTAGCCCAGCTTTCAACACAAACCAGGCCGATGGCGCGGGGCTATTGGGCTAGCTTATCTAGGCCCTGGGGCTACTCATACCGAGTAGCCCCAGGGCCTTGTTCTATTACCTGGCATCAGCTTACACTACTCCTGCCCAGTTCTCACCGTCGAGCTTGTTCACAATTGCATAACCTGTGAAACACATTTGCTAAATCGTTTAACAGGACCTTTGTGACATCAAATCTATCCGCTCAATTAACAGTGTTGGCGACGTTTAGCTGTCTCCCTTTCACTGCCTAGCGGGTTTCCACACGCGCTCTCCCCTTTTCGCTGCTTTTGCCACTCCCGATGCCGGCTTTGCTGGCGTCCCAGCTTTTTGTTGCCCTATGCCAACACGCCTACCCAAGCCCCGCCTTTCTAAAAACCGCACGGCGGCCGCCGCGCTAGCCCTCGGGCTGGCTGGCCCGGCCGCGCTCGTCGTCGGCCTGCCGGCCGTCGGCCTGGCGCAGGCCCCCCCGGCCGAGCGCGCCATCAGCGGCCGCGTGACCGACGACGCAGGCCAGCCCCTGCCGGGCGTCACGGTCCTCGTGAAGGGCACGAGCACGGGCACCGCCACCAATTCGGAAGGACAGTTTCAGTTGCGCGTGGCCAACCCCGCGCAGGCTGTGCTGGTGCTTTCCTTCATTGGCTTCGAAAGCCAGGAAGTGCCCGTAGCGGGCCAAACAACGAGCTTCGCCATCACCCTCAAGCCCGGCCAAACGGGCCTTGATGAAGTACTAGTAACCGGCTACGGCACCACTAAGCGCGAAAACCTGACCACCGCCGTGGGCTCGCTGCCCAACCCCGAGAAGCAAGCCAACCGCCCCATCACCAGCGTGCAGGACATGCTGCAAGGCAACGTGGCCGGCGTAACGGTGCTGCCCCAGGGCGGCGACCCCACCGCCACCTCGCGGGTCGTTATCCGGGGCGCGGGCTCCACCAGCGCCGAGTCGCCGCTGTACGTGGTCGATGGCATGCCGTACTACGGCGGGCCACTGAACCCCAACGACATAGCCAGCATCACGGTATTGAAAGACGCAGCCGCCGCCGCCATCTACGGTGCGCAGGCGGCGTCGGGCGTGATTGTGGTGACCACCAAAAGCGGC
>Ga0268353_100082_pt1 | contig 15909 bp, 11 predicted proteins | sample G5R2_NF_18SEP201_FD_190168 | JGI IMG/M metagenome (GOLD analysis project Ga0268353, IMG submission 190168) | Phyllosphere microbial comminities from switchgrass, GLBRC, Michigan, United States - G5R2_NF_18SEP2017_LD1 | ecosystem: Host-associated > Plants > Phyllosphere > Phylloplane/Leaf | place... | reverse complement strand
CACCGACCCTGCCGCTGGCCCCGCACTCTACCGCCTAGCCACGGCTGAGCTCGGCGACACCAAGGCCCGCAATATGCTGATGGACATAATAATGTTTGGCCGAATGAAAGACGACTTACCGGGCGTGCTGGTCTTCTACCCAACTTTCCGGCTGCACAACCGTGACTCGACCACGGCCCGCAACCTGCGCGCCGCCCTGGCCCAGCGCCAGCTGCTCGGCGAGGGCAAGCCCGCGCCCGCCTTCACCCTGAGCGACAATACCGGTAAAAAAGTGTCGTTGAGCGATTTTAAAGGCAAGGTGGTGTACCTCGACTTTTGGGGTACGTGGTGCGGGCCCTGCATGCGCGAGATGACGGAGTTTGCCCCCGCCCTCAAAAAGCAGTTCGAGGGGCGCGACGTGGTGTTTCTCTACATCTCGGTGAATGACCCCGAGGCCAAGTGGCAGCAAACACTTGCCAGCCAGCATTTCACCAGCCCCAACAGCGTGCACCTGCGTAGCGCCACCGCTGCCGAAGCCGATGCCTACCAGGTCATGGATTTTCCCACCTACTTTCTCATCGGCCGCGATGGGCGCTTCCTAAAAGTGAACGCCGCCCGCCCGTCTGATGGTGCGACCACCGTGGCCGCGCTGGAGGCGGCGCTCAAGGGCTAGCCGGGTGGGGGCGGGGTTATCTTTGCGTAGCTGGCGCTGTTGCTGGCTTCGTTATGGCTGCTCCCCTGGTAGGCTGCCCCGTGGGGCGTCGGTTTTTTTTGTGGCAACTGCTGGCTGGCTGGCTCGTGTGCGGGCTGCCGCTGGCCGCCGTGGCCCAGCGCCCCGCGCCGCCACCATTCAAGGCGCCGGCATTTCGCGACGTGGCCCCAGCCCGGCCGGTGGCGGGTAGCACCACCGTGAGCGGCCACGTCACCAAGCCCACGGCGCGCGTTATCAGCCTCAGCTACGGGCCCGACTGGCGCGGCACCCTCACCCAAACGGTGGAGGCGAAGCTGAGCGCCACCGGCGATTTCCGGCTGACGCTGCCCCGGCTGGCCGCCCCCACCGAAGTGCGGCTAGGCTACGATAATAGCTACGCCACGCTTTACCTCTCGCCCGGCGACGACCTGCGCCTGACTTTCGACCCCGCTCGCCTCGAACAAACCCTGGCCTTCGCCGGGCGCGGCGCCAATGCCAATAATTATCTGACCCAAAGCACCCTGGTTGCTAGTCGGGAAGACGAGGCTCGCCGTACCCCCGATGCTCAGGCCAGCCGCCTCAGCGCTGCCGACCTGCGCCGCGCCGCCGATGCCTACCGCCAGCGCCGGCTAGCCGCGCTCACGGCCTACGCGGCAGCTAAGCCGCTGCCCGCCAGCTTTGTGCGTCAGCAGCAGCAGGCCATTGAGGCTGAGTGGGCCAGCACGCTGCTCAGCTACACGGTGCGGCAATCGGCCGAGCGCGTGCGTGACGGCTACGCCACGCTGCCGGTCGGCTACTACGATTTTTTGCGCGAGCTGCGGCTTGGGCAGCGCGATTCTTTGTTGAAGCAGAGTCCTTTCCTGAGCCTGCTGATGACCTACGGCTTCACGCAGCTCAACGACGAGGCTGGCAACCTGCCTGCTGGCACCGGCGCAGGCCGCCGCCTCTACCAGCGGGCCACCGAAGCGCTGGGCGATGGCCGCGTGCGCGATGTGGCCGTGGGCCAGTACCTGCTGGGCAAGGTCGAAAGTGAGCGCGCCGATATCCGTCCGTTGCTGCCCGAGTTTGCGGCGCATAATCACGACTCCATCATCGCCCGCGACCTGCGCCGGGCGGTGCGCGCCCACCTGGCTCTGGCCAACGGCCAGCCCGCCCCCGATTTTACCCTGACCGATGCTAGCGGCAAAAAAATAAGTCTCAGCCAATTGCGCGGCAAAGTGGTATACCTCGACTTCTGGGCCACCTGGTGCGGCCCCTGCCTGGCCGAGATGCCCGCCAGCCAGGAACTGCGCCGCAAGTTTGCGGGCCGCGATGTGGTGTTTCTCTACGTTTCGCTCGATGCGCAGGCCGCCGATTGGCATAAATACTTGACCGGTAAAGTTATAGCAAGTGCCAATGCCGTGCATCTGCACGACGGCGGCGCCTTCGATGGGCCGGCCCCAAAGGCGTTCAACGTGCAGTCTATTCCCAGCTACTGGATTATCGGGCGCGACGGCCGCATCCTAGCCAACAACCCGCCTCGGCCCTCCACCAGTCCGGCCATCGATAATGTTTTAGAAGAGGCACTGAAACAGTAAGGTAACCTCGCCTGTTGAGCACCTTTGACCTACTGTCCGTAACGGCCCCGGCACGCGCTGCGTACTGGCTCCGTAAAGGGTAAACTACTAGTTGTTACGTTCTATTATTCAACTGATTTGGCGACGTTGCCAGCGACTCACCCTGGGTTGGCTGCTGTTGCCGCTATTGGTCCTGGGGCTGGTGCGGCCTGCGAGCGCGGCCCCCGTACCGCGCGACTCGGCGCGGTCGGCTCCGGTGTTTGCGCGCCGCCGGCTCGTGGTGCAGATTGACTCGCGCTACTCCATTATCAACAACCACTTTTCGACCATCAACGGTATCAAGCTAGGCCTGGAGTGGCGTGGCCGGGTGCGCACCGGCGCGGCGTTCTACTTCCTCAGCAGCCGTATTCCCACGCGCCTAGAGCCGCCCGATAATGCCGCTGAGGAGGCCGATGCCACCCTGCGTTTCTACAATATCGCGCTGTACGGCGAGTACGTGCTCATCGAAAATCCGCGTTGGGAATTGGGCGTCAACCTGCAAGGTGGCATGGGCTCGGTGCGCGTCGAGTACAATGTTTCCGATACGGTGCGGGTGCGCACGCCCCGCGATTTTATTGCCTTGGTCGAGCCCTCAGTAGCCGCCCAGATGCGGGTTTTTTCGTGGGCCAGCTTGGGGGCCGGGGCCGGCTGGCGGCAGCCGTTGTTTGTTGACCCCGTAGTGCGCCGCGAGATAAGCGGACCCATTTTCTACCTACGGGCCAAAATTCTCATTGCTCCGCTGCTGCGCATCCGGCGCAATCGTGAGCCGCTTTTCTCGCAAAAAGACATCCGGGCGCGAAGCATTCGCAACCGTACGCGCCGCGTCTTCTACGGCGAGTGAGTTGGTAGGGCAAACTGCAAATTAGTTGTCGGGCTACCTTATAGCTTGCTAAAATGGCGTGTTAATATGTTATTTACCAGTCGAATAGGTGAAGCCCACTGTTAGGTTAGTGTTGAGCGAGCTGCGGTTTTCCACCGCCACGCTCTCCAGTGAGTAGGTGTAGGCCGCCGTGAGGGCCAGGTGTTGGCTCACGTTGAAGCTTAGGTTACTGGTCGAGTTCACACGGTAGTCGCCGGTCACGTTTTGCAGCGAGGGCTGGTAAAAAATCAACGACGTAAATACCACTTGCCCCTTGCTCAGGCGTAGCTTAAGGCGGGTAGAACTGCGGGGCACCTCGCGCAGTAGCCCTTCGAGGTAGCGCGTATGCTCGTAGATAAAAAACTGACTGAGTGATACCTCGTTGCGCAGCGTATCGAGGTAAAACTGATAGCCCACGCCGGCTCCGCCCACCAGGCGGCGGGCGATGGCCCGCAGGTTGCTTTGCTCGCCCTCGGCCAGGGCGTAATACTTGAGGCGGCCCGCTTTGTAAGCGGGGGTAAACAGGCCCAGCAGCTCGCGCTCGCGCAGCCCGCCATCCTGCCGGCCGTAGCTGAAATTAAGGTTAGCCGGTAGCAGCCAGTGCTTGCCCAGCGCTAGGTTGCCGGTATGGTTGGTAGTGAAATACACGCGCTCCACGGTGCCCGTGCTATAAATACCCGTGAGCGCCGCCGTGTAGCGAATGCCCGAACCACTCACGTTATAAGTCTCAAACTCAGAAGAAGGTAGGCCGCCCGAGGCGCCCGCGCTGGTCGCCGCCACCGGCGCGGCCGTGGTATCGGCCGCCACCTTGGTGCTGGTCGAGTCGGTGCGTTGGGCTATCACCCGGCCCGGTAGCGCAAAGCTGACGGCCAGCAAGCCACCACCCAAGAGCCGTTGCCGGCTGCGCCGGCGCGTAAGTAAGTTGCGTAGTTTAGTCATTCACAAGGGTTAACGTTCGCGGCGCGGCGTATCGGCGCACCGTAGCGAGGCCGCCCGGTCGAGTTTGCCCGAGGCCGTCGCCTTAAAAGTGGGTACGTACACCACGGCCTTGGGTAGCTCGTAGCGGCCCAGGCGCTCGCCCAGCAGGGCCAGCAGGCGCTTTTCGAGGGCGGCGGGCAGGGCCTCGCCTTCTACAAAAGCCGTCACGGCCTGGCCCAGACGCTCGTCGGGCCGGCCAGCCACGAAGGCCCGGCGGCTCTGCCCGAGCTCGGCCAGGGCCACGTCGAGTACCTGCTCTACTTTCTCGGCTTGCACTTTCACGCCGCCCGAGTTTATCACAAAATCGACCCGGCCCAGCCAGTCGAAGGTATGTTTGTCGAGGAGGTCGATGCGGTCGTTGGTGACGATGAGCTTGTCGTCGGTCACATCACCGCGCACCGTGAGGCAGCCGCGCTCATCCTGGCCCAGGTGCAGGCCAGGTAGCACACGGTAGTGCGGGCTGGCCTGCGGTCCGTTGAGGCGGCGCAGGGCCATGTGCGACGAGGTTTCGGTCATGCCATAGGTCAGGTACACCGGCACTTTTAGCTTCTGAATTTCTTGCAGTAGGCTGGGCTCCACACCCGCACCACCAATTAGGATAGCCCGCATTTTATTGAGCCGGCTAGACCGGCCTGCCGCCACCATAGCCCGCATTTGCAGCGGTACAAAGGCCGCGAAGTCAAATTCGGCCGCCGCTGGCACGAACTCAAACGCGTCGGCGTGGGGCTCCACTACCGTCAGGTGCATCTGGCGCTCCAGCCCGCGCACCAGCATCATCTTACCACCGATAAACTCGCAGTTGAGGCAGACCAGCGCCCGGTCGCCCGGCCCCAGGTCGAAGTAGTCGCCAGTGCGTGCCGCCGAGGCAGCTAGCTGCCGCCGCTTCAGCACGATAAGCTGCGGCTGGCCGGTGCTGCCCGAGGTGCGCAGCCCAAACTCCTGGGCCCCCGTGAGCCACTGGCGCAGCAGCTCTAGCACCTTGGCCTCGTAGCCATTGAGGTCGGTATGCGGGCTAGGCGTTTGCCGAATGGATTCGTAGCTGAATTCGCGGCCGTTGAGTAGGAGCGAGGTAGGGAGGTTAGGAGAAGGCATAGCGCAAAAGTACTTCTACTCCTTACGCAGACTTTTGCGCAGCAGGTCAATCCAAGGCACTACTCTTTGACATAAGATTGGTAAGTGACCACTCACTTTTTATTTTAAGAACGTCTTCGTATATTTGCCCCATACCAAAGCTCACTCGCCATGACCACCTACCCGCACGTTTCGGCCAACGCGGTGCAGGCCAGCGGCACCGCTGCTGTCGCTCCAGCTTGTCCTACATTGGCTGCCATTAAAGCCAAAGCTAAGGCCCTGAAAAAGTGGCGTAAGCACGAGCGGCTACGGTTCTTCTTTAGCTGGTGCGCGGGCTGCCACGCACTAGGCTTTAGCTTCTAAACGTCTTATCATTACCTGTTCCCACCCACTCTCCGCCCTTCTACCAAACCAAAAAAGCCCCGCCATACCGGCGGGGCTTTTGCGTGTAGCAGGCCGGTAAAGGCCAGTAATTACGGAAATTTAGGAAACTTCGAGAAATCGGGTTGACGCTTTTCCAGGAAAGCATTTTTGCCTTCTTTGGCTTCCTCTGAGAGGTAATACAGCAGCGTAGCGTTGCCAGCCAATTCCTGAATGCCGGCTTGGCCATCGAGCTCCGCATTAAAGCTGGATTTCAGCATGCGCAGGGCCAGCGGGCTCTTTTGCAGGATTTTGTGGCACCAGGCCACGGTGGTTTCTTCCAGCTTGTCGAGGGGTACTACCTTGTTCACCAAACCCATATCGAGCGCCTCTTGGGCGTCATATTGGTCGCAGAGAAACCAGATTTCGCGGGCTTTTTTCTGGCCGACTACGCGGGCGAGGTAGCTCGCGCCAAAGCCGCCGTCGAACGAGCCCACGTTGGGGCCGGTCTGGCCGAAGCGGGCGTTTTCGGCCGCAATACTCAGGTCGCAGACGACGTGCAGCACGTGGCCGCCGCCGATGGCCCAGCCAGCCACCATCGCAATCACGGGCTTGGGGATGCTGCGAATCATCTTCTGCAAGTCGAGCACATTGAGGCGGGGTACGGTGTCGGCACCCACGTAGCCGCCGTGGCCGCGCACGCTCTGGTCGCCGCCCGAACAAAAGGCGCGCCCACCCTCGCCGGTGAGGATGATAACGCCGATATCGGTGCGATTGCGGCAAATGTCCATGGCCTCAATCATTTCCTGCACCGTGAGCGGCGTGAAGGCGTTGTGCACCTGTGGCCGGTTGATGCTGATTTTGGCAATGCCCCCGTGCTGGGAGAAAATGATTTCCTGGAACTCCTTAATCGGGGTCCACTCGATGGGTTCAGCCATAGTAAAAAACGGTCATGCTGAGTTTGCGAGGCATCTTATCACGTTCGCAAGGCTCGGGTACAAGGTAAATGCTAACGGAAGCAGCCGTGATAAGCTGCGGCCTTCGTCAGCCTGATAAACATTAAGAAAAAGCCTTCTTTACCGCTTTTCGGTAGTCTTCAAAAAAGGCCGCGTTGGTTTTGGAGTCGGTAAAGATTTCCAGCACCGCCGCGCCACTTTCGGCCGCAAAGAAAACTAGTAGCGCGGCTTCGAGTTCGGCCAAGGAGGAAACGGGTAAGTAGCGCAGGTGAAAATCGCGACACAGGTTTTCAGCCGTAAGCGCCTGATGGGTTTCAAAAAACTCTTCCAGTTCTGGCTGCTGGCGCGGCCCGTCGATGAGCCGAAAGATGCCCCCGCCGTGGTTGTTGAAGAGCATTACCCGCAGGTTGGGCGTGGGATAATTGTGCCAGAAGGCGTTGCGGTCGTAGAAAAATGCTACGTCGCCGGTCAGCAGCACTACCGGGCGCTTGGGCTGGGCCAGCGCCGCACCTACGGCGGTAGAGTTGCAGCCGTCGATACCGCTGGTGCCCCGGTTAGCAAACACGTCGATTTGACGGTCGGTCGGTAAGCCCAGAATATTGGCGTAGCGCACGGCCATGCTGTTGGCGAGGTGCAGGGCGGTGTCGTCGGGCAGGCGGGCCAGCGCCCGGCGCATGGCCGCAAATTCGTTGAAGGGCTGGTTTTCGGCCGCGAAAAACTGGTCTAGAAAGGCAGTAGCCGCCGTATCAGCCTGTGGCCAGGTGAGGCTGGCCTCCGTAGCAGCAGTTGGTACCGAACTATCTTCGGGCTGAGATTCGGTGGAGGAGGGGGAAATCGCACTCTGGTCTTCATTAGTCGAGAGGATGGGATTCGAACCCTCGCTAACCTTTTGAGCTTCACGCAGACTGATGAAGGAGACGGAAGGCTGGCTTCCGGCCCGGTTGTAGTCCTTCGTCTCATACACCGTGAGCTGCTGAAAAAATACGGCTGGCTGCACCCGGATGATGCGCGTGAGGCTGCGGAAGGTGTCAGCTACTTCGCCAACTGGCTGCAAATGCCAGTGCTGGGCGGGCGCCGCGTCGCGCAGAAACAGCTTCAGACTCTTAGAAATCAGCGACTGGCCGAAGGTGATAAGCAGGTCGGGCCGGAGGTCAGCTTTCTGCTCTTTCGATAAGCCAGCCAGGAAAATATCGTGGTGCCGCACGGCGGGCACGTCACCCACGTTCGCAATCGTATCGGCGACTACCGTGATGTGCCGCGCCTCGGCAAACTCGTAGAGCGCGGCCGTGAGCGTCGGGTTTTCGGCCTGCTGGCCAGCTACCACCAGCACCCGGCCAGCCTCGCGAAGCTGGCGGCGCAGGTCGAGAATTTCGGCGGGCGGCAGGATGGTATTGGAATGGTCGTCGCGGATGATTTTGACGGCCGTTTCGTAGCCCACTTCTTCGCCAGGTTTGGGGTAAAAGGGCTCGCGCAGCGGCACGTTGATGTGCACGGGGCCAACTGGGCCGCTCAGGGTAAGGTTGATGGCCTCATTGATAATGCGCTCGGCGTGCCACTTAGCATCGGCATGCGCAGTGTCGGCCGGGAAGTCAAAAGTGCCCTTGGCATGCGCGCCGTAGAAGTTGCGCTGGCGAATGGTCTGGCCATCCAATTGGTCTATCCACTCGGGCGGCCGGTCGGCGGTGAGAATGAGCAGCGGGATTTGCTGAAAAAAAGCTTCCGCCACGGCCGGCGCGTAGTTGAGGCCCGCCGTGCCGCTGGTGCACACGAGCACCACCGGCCGCCGCGTCGCCTGCGCAATACCAAGTCCAATAAAGGCCGCCGCCCGCTCATCGGGCACCACGCGCAGCTTACCCCGGTAGGCCGGGTGCCGCGCAAAGGCCAGCGTGAGCGGGGCCGAGCGCGAGCCAGGCGATAGCACCACATCGGTAATTCCGTGTTGAGCGCAGATTTCGGCGATGTTAAAAACGGCTTGAATCGGATTCATCATAGCTACTTGAAAACGTTTGTCAGGCTTTTCTAGTTAGCACAACCAACATTTTGAATACGAATTGCTAGCGTAAAACGGCGCCTACAGTCTGGAGTTTCAGCTCCGTTTCCTGCCACTCGCGGGCGGGGTCGGAGTCGATAGTGAGGCCGGTGCCAGCGTAGAGAATGGCCTCGGTGGGCCGCAGCTGGAGGCAGCGCAGATTAACGTAGAGGCGCGACACGCCGGGGCCCGCCACATTCACCGGGCCCAGAAAGCCGCTGTAGTAGGCGCGGTCGTAGCCCTCGTGGCGCTGCAAAAAATCCAGGGCCGCCGCTTTGGGCATCCCGCCCACGGCGGAAGTGGGGTGCAGCAAGCGCAGCATGTCGGTACCGAGCGAAGCTGGGGCAGGCACGTTCTTAAAATCGACCTCGAAATCAGTGCGCAGGTGCAGGAGCTGCCCGGCCACGGCAGTGCGCGGGCCGGCCTCGTGGTAGTCGCGCAGGCGCAACTGCTTGAAGCAACTCACAATGTAGCGCGCCACCAGCGCCTGTTCTTCAATCTCCTTCTGCCGCCAAATAGCCTCCTGCGGGGCGCGCCCTGGCACTAGCGGCTGAGTGCCGGCCAGCGCCATCGTGTGAAAAAAGCCGTCGGCCGTGACTTCGGCCAGCACTTCGGGCGAGGCCCCCAGCCAGGTACCCACGCCGGGCACACTTACCAAGGATACAAAGGCCCGCACGTACTGCTGGCTGAGGGCGTCGAAAGCAGCCAGCGGGTCGAAACCTGTCGGAAGCGACCGGTGCGCCACCCGCGACGACACCACTTTCACCACCTGTTTGGCCTCAATGGCGGCCACGCCGGTGCGCACCAGTTGGGTGTAGGTGGCCTCGTCGGTGGCGGGCGGCGCAGGTTGCGGGCTGTAAGGCCAGGCTAGCGCGGCGGGCGTGGGCAGGGCCAGCCAGGCCGTGAGGTTGGGCACCAACTCGCGGGCGGCGGGCGCGATGCGCACGGCCTCGGGCCGGGCGAGGTCGTACTGCACATCGGCGGGCAAGAAGAGCGCCGGGTTGTGGTCGGAGTCGCGGAAGGGGAAAAACGCGAAGCCAGCCGGCGCACCCTCATCAAGCGCGGGCGGCAGGCCGGTGTAGGTGGCTTCGAGCGAGCGGGCTATCAGCAGGCGCGGGTGAGTAGCGTCGGGCTCGCGCCAGAGGGCTAGCGGGCGGCCGGTGCGCAGGGCGCCCGCTACTAGGTGGCGTAGGCGGGCCGGCCCGCTGGGGTTAGCGGCGGCCGGCCAGGACAGCAAGCGAGGTTCGGTCGGGCGCATCAAGCCTGTTTGTCGCGGCTGGCGGGCAGGTCGATAACGGCCATCGTGATGCGGCTGATGCACACCAGGGCGCCGGTTTCTTCGTGGGTAATGCGGATTTCCCACACCTGCGTGCTGCGGCCTACATGCAGGGCCGTGGCCCGGCCGCGCACCCAGCCATCGCGCACGCCCTTGATGTGGTTAGCGTTGATTTCCAGACCCACGCAGGCCTGGCGCGTCACGTCGATGCGGGTGGCCGCGCCGAGGCTGCCCAGCGTTTCGGCCAGGGCCACCGAGGCGCCGCCGTGCAGCAGGCCCATCGGCTGGTGGGTGCGGCCATCAACGGGCATGCGGCCTTCGAGGTAGTCGGCGGTGATGTCAGTCAGCTCAATACCCAGCGAATCAGCCAGGGTGGGGCGGTGGGAAGCCCAGATTTTTACGTCGTCGAGGGTCATGGAAGGGCTTGGTGCTTGGGGAGTGGTGCCTGGCTAGGGTGACCTGACGGCGCGGCGGCCGCGAAAAAATGCCGCCCGGCCCCCAGCTTCCTTAGCTAAGCACCAAATTCCAACCCGTACTTTACGGCATTGTTCGGCAAAACTACTCCGCTTCGCCCGTGCCAGTTCAGCAGCTTTACCTTCTTCGCCACGGCCAGACCGATTTCAACGTGCAAGGCATTGTGCAGGGCAGTGGCATCGACTCCGACCTCAACGCCAGGGGCCGTGAGCAGGCCGCCCAGTTTTGGGCCGCTTATAAGGATACGCCCTTTGCCCGCGTCTACACCTCCAAGCTCAAGCGCACCCACCAGTCGGTGCAGCGCTTTATCGAAGCGGGCTTGCCGCATGAGGCGCACGGCGGCCTCAACGAAATCAGCTGGGGCACCCGCGAGGGCACCCGCATCACGCCCCAGGAAGACGCCGAATACGCCCGCGTGCTCGCTGCGTGGCAGGCCGGCGACGACCACGCCCGCCTGCCCGGCGGCGAAAGCCCGGCTGAGGTAGCGGCCCGCCAGCGCCCGTTTATCGAGCTGCTTCGGAGCCGGCCCGCCGATGAAATCGTGCTCGTGTGCCTGCACGGCCGCGCCCTGCGCGTGCTGCTGTGCCAGTTGCTGGGCTACCCGCTTAGCTGCATGGATGGCTTTGAGCATCAGAACCTCTGCCTCTACAAGCTGCACTACACGGGCGCGCACTATACCATTCGTAATTTTTTAGACGTAAGCCACTTGGCCGCTTCTCACTAACTTGAGCGGCGCCCCGGCCGCGTGGCCGATTGTTTCCCCACTTTCTGGCGGCTATTTTTGCCCCAAATCCCAACCTGCAACTCCGATGGCCGAAATTATAAAAATGCCGAAAATGAGCGACACGATGACCGAAGGGACCATCGCGGCCTGGCTCAAAAAAGTAGGCGACAAAGTGAAGTCGGGCGACATCCTGGCTGAAGTCGAGACCGACAAGGCCACGATGGAGCTAGAGAATTACGAAGACGGCACCCTGCTCTACATCGGCCCCAAAGAGAAAGATTCTGTGCCGGTAGATGGCGTACTGGCCATCGTGGGCAAGGAAGGCGAAGATATTTCGGGCCTACTCAACGGCCAGGGCGGCGCCAGCGCTCCCCAGCCGGCCGCCGCGCCAGCCCCCGCTGCTGCTCCCGCATCAGCCCTGGCTCCCGCCGCTGCTGCGCCGGCCCCAGCCCCCGCGCCGGCTGCCCCAGCCGCGCCCGCCAATGGTAAAAAAGCCATTGTGGTGCGCATGCCCAAAATGAGCGATACCATGACCGAAGGCACTATCGCCGCCTGGCTGAAAAAAGTGGGCGACAAAGTGAAATCGGGTGACGTATTAGCCGAAGTCGAGACCGACAAAGCCACGATGGAGCTGGAAAACTACGAAGATGGTACCCTGCTCTACACTGGCCCCAAGGAAGGCGAAGCTGTAGCCGTAGATGGCGTGCTAGCCATTATCGGCGAGGAAGGTGCTGATATCCAAAGCCTACTGAATGGGGGTGCCGGCGCTCCTGCCCCGGCCGCCGAGGCGCCTGCTGAAACTGCTCCGGCTGCTGCCCCTGCGCCCGCCGCAACTCCCCAGGCCGAAAGCACCGGCCGCCTGCTCGCTTCGCCGCTGGCTAAGAGCATTGCCAAAGACAAAGGCGTGGACCTGCGTCAGGTAAAAGGCTCGGGTGAAAACGGCCGCATCGTGGCTCGCGACCTGCAAAACGCCCAGCCGCAAGCTGCTGCCCCCGCGCAGCCTGCCGCCCCGGCCCAAGCGCCGAGCGAGTACATCCAAGCGGCGCTGCCTGAGCAGCCGGCTGCTAAGCCCACCGCTGCCCCGGCTCCCGCGCCGGCCGCGGCCGAAGGCACTTATACCGACACGCCCGTGTCGCAGATGCGTAAGGTGATTGCCAAGCGCCTGTCGGAAAGCCTGTTCACGGCCCCGCATTTCTATCTCACGATGGAAATCCTGATGGACAAGGCGATGGAAACCCGCGTGAAGCTCAACGAGCTGTCGCCGGTGAAGCTCAGCTTCAACGACATGGTTATCAAGGCTTCGGCCGTAGCCCTGAAGCAGCACCCCGCCATCAACTCGTCGTGGCTCGGCGATAAGATTCGCCAAAACAAGGTGGTGAACATCGGCGTGGCCGTGGCCGTGGACGAGGGGCTACTGGTGCCCGTTATCCGCAACGCGGATGGCAAAGGCATGTCGCAGATTGCCACCGAAGTGAAAGAACTGGCTGGTAAGGCCAAGAGCAAGAAGCTCCAGCCGGCCGAGTGGGAGGGGAGCACCTTCACCATCTCGAACCTGGGTATGTTTGGCATCGACGAGTTCACCGCCATTATCAACGAGCCGAATTCCTGCATCTTGGCCGTGGGCGGCATCAAGCAAACTGCTGTGGTGAAAAACGGTGAGCTGGCCATTGGCAACATCATGAAAGTAACGCTCAGCTGCGACCACCGCGTGGTAGACGGTGCTACCGGCGCGGCCTTCCTGCAAACGTTGAAAGGCCTGCTGGAAGACCCCATGCGGATGCTTATCTGAGCTTAGTCAGTAGAACAGACCTTAAAAATCAGCCCTTCGGGACTGATTTTTTTGTTTTCAGGCATTTTGCACCTTGTCAATAAAGCCCTGGCAAAAAATACGTGTACATTTGGTTTCCACCACAAGAGAGCTACGCGTATGAAGAACAATTTACTTATTGTCCCATTTGCCCTCGTGGCTACTAGTGTATGTGCGCAGACACGCACGGTGTCGGGCCAAGTGCTAGATGCCGCTGGCCAGCCAGTTATCGGCGCTTCGGTAGTTGAAAAAGGAACTAACAATGGGACGAGTACCGATGCCAGCGGCCGCTTTACGCTGCGGGCGCGCACGGCGCAGCCCCGGCTGGTGATAAGTGCGCTGGGCTATACCGCCCAGGAAACGAGCGCCGACGGCGGCCCGGTGGCCGTGCGGCTGGCTACCGGCACCACCGCCCTGGAAAGCGTGCAGGTAGTCGGTTCGCGTAGCGTCAACCGCTCGGTGACGGACTCGCCCTCGCCGGTTGATATCATCGACGTGCGGGAGGTGACCGCCAAAACTGGCCAGCTGGACGTGAACCAGTTGCTGCAATTCGTGGCCCCGTCGTTCAACTCGAACCGTCAGACCGGCTCCGACGGGGCCGACCACGTAGACCCCGCCAGCCTGCGCGGCCTGGGGCCCGACCAGACGTTGGTGCTCGTGAACGGCAAGCGCTGGCACCAGTCGGCGCTCGTGAATCTGTTTGGCTCGCGGGGCCGGGGCAATACCGGCACCGACCTCAATACCATCCCGGCGGCTAGCATCGAGCGCATCGAGATTTTGCGCGATGGCGCCTCGGCCCAGTACGGCTCCGATGCTATTGCGGGCGTCATCAACATCGTGCTCAAGAGCACCGTGAAAGAGCTGACGGCCAACGTAAACTACGGTGCCTATACTGCCAAGTATCGTTTCGACGATAAGACCTTCGATGGGGGCAACCTGAACGTGAACGCCAACTACGGCGTAGCCGTGGGCAAGGGCGGCTTTGTGAATGCTACCATCGACTACAACCAGCGCGAGCATACCCAACGGGCCAATGTACCCAGCCCCGATGGCCTGGCGCGCCAACAGTACGGCGACCCCAAGGCCCTGAACACGGCTGCCTACCTCAACGCCCGCCTGCCGCTGAGTGACAAGCTGTATGCCTACGCCTTTGGCGGCGTCAACAAGCGCAAGGGCGATGCCTACGCCTGGTCGCGCTTTCCGACGGCTGATAGTACGTACACTATTGGTACCGATGAGTTTACCACGGCCGTGCCCAACCCGCGCAGCAATGCCCGGCTGTATCCCAACGGCTACGACCCCATTATTACGAGCGATATCTTCGACGGGCAGGGCGCGGTCGGCGTGCGCGGCACGTTTGGCGAGTGGGACGTGGACCTGAGCAACACCTTCGGCTCTAACCGCTTTCAGTACGGCGTAAAAAACACCCTGAACGCGACCCTCGGCCAGCGCAGCCCCACCAGCTTCGACGCGGGTGGCTTCCAGCTTCAGCAAAATGTGTTGAACCTCAACGTAAGCCGCAATCTCAAAACGGTGGCGCAGGGCCTGAATCTGGCCTTCGGCACTGAGTTGCGGCGCGAGTGGTACCAGATATTTGCCGGCGAGCCCGGCTCGTACCTGAGCTACAACCTCAACTCTAACCGGCCCGCCGGGGCGCAGGGCTTCCCGGGCTTTCAGCCGCGCAACGAGGTGCGGGCCAATCGCAACAACCTCGGCGTGTATGCCGATGCCGAACTCAACATCACCAAAGCCTTCTTGGTAGAAGGGGCCGTGCGCTTCGAAAACTACACCGATTTTGGTAGCAATGTCACTGGCAAACTGGCTACCCGCCTCAAAATCAGCGATGCGCTCTCGCTGCGCGGCACGGTGAGCACGGGCTTCCGGGCCCCCTCGCTGGCCCAGATTAACTTCAACACTGTCTTCACCAACTTCGTGAAGGGCCAGCCGGTAGACGTGTTGCTCGACCGCAACGGCGGCGCGGTGACGCAGGCCATCGGCATTCCGCCGCTCACGCGCGAGCTGTCGCGCTCGGCTAGCCTCGGCTTCACGGGCCGGGCCGGCTCGCTGCTGACCTTCACCGTGGATGGCTACTACATCCACATCAAGGACCGCATTGTGCTCACGGGGGCTTTTTCGGCGGATGATGATGTTATCGGCGCCACGCTCACTGCCCTCAACGTGGGCCAGGCGCAGTTTTTTGCCAATGCTGCCTCTACTAGCACCTGGGGCCTCGACGCCGTGGTGGCCAATACCGTGGGTGTGGGCAGCGGCCGCCTCACCACCACCCTGGCCGCCAACTTCAACCGCCTGACCGTGACCAGCGTGCAAACCACGCCCAAGCTGGCCGGTAAGGAAGATATCTTCTTCGGCCCCCGCGAGCAGGCCTTTGTGAAAGCCTCCGCGCCGCCCTTCAAAATCAACCTGACCCTCGATTACAACGTGGGCCGCTTCGGTGCGCTCGTGCGCTTCGTAGAATTCGGCGGCGTAACGCTGATTGACTATATCGGCGACAATAACCGCTACAACGCGCGCCTCACCACCGACCTGGCCCTGAGCTACGCCCTTACCAACCAACTGCGCCTGTCGCTGGGCAGCTCCAACTTGTTCAACCAGTACCCCAACTTCTTCAACCCCCAGGCCACCGAAACCGGCGGCGCCTGGGACCCCGTGCAAATGGGCAGCAACGGCCGCTTCCTCTTCGCCAAGCTGCAAGCCCGGTTCTAGGTTAGCCGAGTAGCAGCTGCTAAGAACGTCATGCTGAACGCAGTGAAGCATCTCGCCTGGGTCGTTGGGCTTCGTAAGCCAACGGTAGGGGCGAGATGCTTCACCGCGTTCAGCATGACGTTCTTTTTAGGTTAAAGTATTTCCTATGCGGGCTAGCGTATTTTTGCGCCATGCTTCCAAAAATTCGCTCCACGACCGTGCTCGGCGTGCGCCATAACGGCCAGATTGCCCTCGGGGCTGACGGCCAGGCCACGATGGACAAGCACGTCGCCAAAAACAACGTGCGCAAAGTGCGCCAGCTCAACGACGGCAAAGTCGTGACCGGCTTCGCCGGCTCCACCGCCGACGCCTTTATGCTGCTCGACCGCTTCGAGGAAAAGCTCGCT
>Ga0268353_100080_pt1 | contig 16059 bp, 12 predicted proteins | sample G5R2_NF_18SEP201_FD_190168 | JGI IMG/M metagenome (GOLD analysis project Ga0268353, IMG submission 190168) | Phyllosphere microbial comminities from switchgrass, GLBRC, Michigan, United States - G5R2_NF_18SEP2017_LD1 | ecosystem: Host-associated > Plants > Phyllosphere > Phylloplane/Leaf | place... | reverse complement strand
CCGATTGAATGAAAATGGAGTTCGCTACTACCGACTGGCCGCCGCGTTACTCCGCCGCGCGGGCGGCAAACGTGTAGCCCACGCCCAGCGTGAAGGTGCGCGGCGCGGCGGCCACGTAGGTAGTGCCGTACTGGTTGGTGGTGGCATTGGTGGCGTACAGCGCATTGCTGAGGTTCACCACGTTGGCCCACACATCGAGGCCGCGCAGGGCGGCCTGCGGCAGGCGGTAGCCCAGGCGCAGGTTGAGCAGGTTGTAGCCGGCGTAGGTGCGGGTATTGGCAGTGTTGGTGTAGTAGGCACCCACGCGCTGGTACTCCAGGCCCAGGCGGGCGCCGGGCACGAAGCGCGGCTTGTAAAACACCTCAGCGTTAGCCAGCCAATTGGGCGCGCCTATCATGCGGTTGCCGGCGTAGTCGTGGTTGCGGCCCGCTACTACCTCACTGTATTCTAAATACGTATGGCGGGCATTGGTACCACTGAGGCGAAAATTCACCTCCGAGATGGGCGCGTAAGTCAGCGTGTATTCAATGCCCCGGTGGCGGGTGGCACCCACGTTTTCGCTCTGCGTGGAGTTGTCGGGCTGCAAGATACTGACTATCTCGTTGCGGCCTTCCAGCTGGTAGAGGCTAAGGTCGAGGTAGAGCTTGCGGTCGAGCAGAGCCAGCCAGCCGCCCACCTCGTAGTTGGCGAAGTTGGCCTGCTTCAGCTCAATCGTCTGCCGCGAGCTGAACAGGCTGCCAGTTTCGGGGGGCTGGAAACCGGTGCTGAAATTGGCATACACGCCCTGCGCGGGGCCCAGCGCGTAGGTGAGGCCCAGCTTGGGTGCCACGATGTTGTACACGTTGTTGAGCGACGCTTTTTTGGTGGTCTGGCTGCCGCTCAGGTTGTTGGTGAATTGGTATTGTACCCGGTCGTAGCGCAGGCCGCCCACCACGCGCAGGGCCTCGGTGGCCTGCACCTCCGCCTGCGCGTAAGCGGCAGCGTTGTAGAGGTTGGTGCGGTAGTCGTCGAGGTAGCGCCCGGTATCGGTGTAACCGGTGTAGAAGTTGGTGGCTACGTCCTTCTGAATATCGAGGTAGCGGGCGTAGTACGTGCTGGGGCTGTAGTCGAAATACCCGCCCACAATGAGCCGCGAATTTAACAGGCCCAGGTCGGCACGGTGTTGCACCAGCGCTCCGTAGCTACTGAAAGACTGATTATTAACCTGGCCATTGGAGCTTTTATAGACGCCGTTGGCGCGCACGTCCGAGATGAAGTAGCTCGGCAATTGCCCAGTGGAATTGTAGCGATAAAAGCCAGTGAGCGCTGTTTGCTGGCGGGGGCTCCAGTCGTGCTCCAGGCGCAGGCTGCTGCGCACGGCCGTCACCACGCGGTTGGTGAAGCGGTTGTTGCTGGCGTAGCTGCGGCTGTAGAAGCGCAGGCTGTCGAGCGTGCCCGGCGTTTGGGTATTGAGGTAGTTATAGGTGCCGGTGCCGACGAGCCGCGTTTTGGTACTAAACGCATAGTCAGCGCGCAGCGTCCACGACTCCTTCTCAAAGTCAGTATAATCCTGCCAGCTGTTGCGATGCCGGGCCGCGTAGCCACCCGCGTATAGCCCGAGCTTGCCCACTGTGCCACTGGCGCTGGCATCGACGCGCCGGTAGCCGAAATTGTCGCTCTGCACCGACAGGCCCGCCGTGGGCAGCGGCGTGGGCCGTTGGGTGAGGAAGTTAACCGCCCCGCCGATGGCGTTGGAGCCGTAGAGCGACGAGGCCGGCCCTTTTACCACCTCCACGCTGCGCACGCCGGCCTGGTTTATCTCGTACAGCGCATTGTGATTAAAGATGCCAATGGGTCGGATGGGCAGGCCATCTTCCAGATACAGGTACACAGCATTGGTGCTAATAGGCTGGCGAATAGCCATCATGTGCTGCTCATTGCCCAGGTTGACCATGTATACACCGGCCACCTTGTTCAGCAGTTGGTAGGGCGCAGTGGCCTTGGTGTCGGCAATCAGCTGCGCCGACACCTGGCCGATGGCAATGGGCGCCTCGGTGCGCTTCTCCTGCTCACGGCTGGCCGAAACCACCACGCCTTGCAGGCTCACCGGTGCTGCTTCGAGCCGCACGGTGACGGCCCGGCCATCGGCCGGCACCCGCACCTGCTGGGCATTATACCCAATAAATGAGACAGTTAAATCCCGCGCTCCAGCAGGAATTATTAGGGCAAACCGGCCAGTAGCATCGGTAGTGGTGCCGTTGGCGGTGCCGGGCACCACCACCGACACGCCCGGCAGCGGCTGCTGCGACTGGGCATCTAGGATAGTACCGCGCACGGCGGCTTGTTGCGCATAGGCGCTTCCCAGGCTGGCAGCGGCCAGCCCGGCAGTTATAAAAACGGACTTCATCCCCTCAAAATCAGGCGTTAAACAAACCAAGGGGGCTAGCCGGGCAAGCGGGAGCGCGCGTACAGCGGCACCCCGGCGCTCGCCGGCCGGCAACTCCCCACCCACGGATTGTTCTTAGCCGAGCGGCGGACGAAAAACGGCGCCCAGCGGCGCGGTGTAGCAGCCCGGCTCCAGGGCTGCGTAGCGTGTGGCGGGGCGCCCAACCGGGCGGGCCGCCTGCGGCTGCCAGCCCCCGAAGGCCGCCGGCAGCATCTCCAGCCGCTCCTTGAGCGGGCCAGCCGACTTGCTTTCGCGCTCTTCCTGCTGCTTGAGCTTTTTGGCGAAGTAGCACTTGCCGTCGCAGTGCAGTGCGGGCCGGGCCTTGTTCACGCAAAAGCGCGCCGTGATGGCGGCCTGGTTGAGCGTAAAGTCCACCACCAGCAGCTCGCGGCTGAAGGTTTGCAGCAGCACCAGGGCCGCGAGCAAATAGGCGAAAACGGACTTCACAGGGCGAAAAGTGGCTACTCGGCGACAAAAGTAGGGGTAGCGGGCGCTTTTATACATCTTCCCGCCACCTCAAGGCACTTATCTTTGGTTACCGCTCCCTCCTGCCCGGGCGCGGGCGGAACGTATTAGGGGCGGGATAACTTTCAGTTTATCATCCCACTACGCGCCTCCGATGAAAAATCATTCTTCTTATCTGCTGCTGGCTAGTTTGCTTATGGCCTTGGTGGCCCTGTTTAGCGGCTGCAAGCGCGACGAAGACGACAGCCAGCCCACGGTGGGCAGCGTCTCCTTTGCCGTGGCCAACGTAGTGGGGACCCAGCCCCTGGCTCTTGATGGCACAGCCTACGCCACGGCCAGCGGCGAAACCTTCACGGTGAGCACGTTCGAGTATTATGTCTCCAACATTAAGTTCACCAAGAGCGACGGCACCACCTACGCGGCCCCCAATGAGTACCACTTGGTGAATACGGCCAAGCCTGCCAGCACTAGCTTCACGGTCAGCAATGTACCGACCGGCGACTACACCGGCGTGAGCTTTATCGTGGGCGTCGACTCGACCACCACCAAGGGCGACCCGCTGGCTCTTACCGGCGACCTCAACCCCGCCCTTGCCATGCACTGGGCCTGGAATACGGGCCACATTTTCCTGAAGCTGGAGGGCACCGTGACCTCGGCCAGCCCTAGCAAGGTGCTGACCTGCCACATCGGTGGCTACCGCGCCCCCTACAGCGCCATCGTCACGGCCGCGCCGTCGCTCAACGGCGCTACGCTACTAGTGCGGGCCGGCCAGACGCCCAAAGTCGCCCTCACGGCCGATGTGTTGAAGATATTCGACGGGCCCACCAAGTTTGCGCTCAGCAATTTTCCCACTGCCATGATGCCCAGCGCCGCCTCGGTACAAGTAGCCAATAACTACGCGGCGGGCATGTTTTCGGTCAAGCAGGTTCAGGCTAACTAATTACGGACTAGCATGCTGCCTAAACTCCTGCCGGTTGGCCTGCGCCGGCTGCTGGCCCATTGGCGACCGGTGGCCGTGCTGGCGCTGGGTGGGGCCGTGGTAGGCAGCTGCGCCACCCAGCCCAACGCAGCGCGAGCTGTACCAGGCACCGGGCAGCCAGCCAACTTCCCGGCGATGGTGTACGGGCTAGCTAAAAATCAGCCCAATGCAGCCACTTTCGAACTGGGCCGACGCTTGTTTTATGACCCGCGACTGTCGAGCGATGGCCGCGTATCGTGCGGCTCGTGCCACCAGCCGGCAGCAGCCTTTGCCCATGCCGGGCAGCGCGTTAGCCCCGGCGTAGCGGGCCGCCGGGCTACCCGAAACGCCCCGGCTCTGCAAAACCTGCGCTGGCGCCACGGTTTCATGGCCGACGGCGGCGTGCTGGGCCTGGAGTTGCAAACCCTGGCCCCGCTCACCAGCCCCGATGAGATGAATACCCCGCTGGCTACAGCGCTCGCTAAGCTCAACGCCGACGCAGAGTACCAGCGGCTTTTCGCCGCGGTCTACGGGCCGGGCCAAATTGATACCCCACAGTTTTTGCGGGCGCTGGCGCAGTTTACGGCGGCGCTTACTTCGGCTGATTCGCGCTACGATAAGTACGTGCGCCATGAGGCGGGCGGTGCGCTCACTACGCCCGAGCGGCGCGGCCGGGCGCTGTTTGCGGCCAAGTGCAGCAGTTGCCACGCCACTGACCTGTTTACCGACGAGAGCTTCCGCAACAATGGCCTTGACCGGGCATTTCCCCGCGACTCAGGCCGGGCGCACATCACCAGCCGGGCCACCGACCGAGGGCGCTTTAAAGTACCCAGCCTGCGCAACGTGGCGCGTACCGCGCCCTATATGCACGACGGCCGCTTTGCTACCTTGGCCCAGGTCCTGGCCCACTACGACCACGGCGTGCAGCTCTCCCCTACCCTCGACCCCTTATTGCGCCAGCCTAGCGGCCGGCTTGGCATCCCGCTTTCGGCCCCGCAGCAGGCTGATTTGCTGGCCTTTTTACAGACGCTCACGGACGATGCTTTCTTAACCGACCGCCGGCTAGCCCCACCTACGGTTAAATCGACCTCCCTGGCAACTGCCAGAAACTAACCCGGCTACCTTCGTCGTTACTGACGCGGCACCGGGCTGCTTTGCTCACGCTTACTGCTCACATTTTCAACTTCTATGGCCCTTCGCGCTACGTTTGCTTCTTGGTTGGGAATACTGCTGAGTGCGGCGGCGCTGGGGGTGGCGAGCTGTAGCTCGGGTGGCGGGGAGAACAACGAACCTCCTAAGCCCACGGGCCCCACGGCCTATGCGCTCACGGTGCCAGCAGGCTTTCCTACGCCGGTTATTCCAGCCGACAATCCGCTTACCAATGAGGGCGTGGCGCTCGGCCGGCGGCTCTTTTACGAGAAGGCCCTGTCGAGCACCGGCACCATGAGCTGCGGCTCGTGCCACCAGCAAAGCAAGGCCTTTACCGACGGCCGGGCGCTGGCCGTGGGTGTCGATGGCGTGGCCAACCCGCGCGGTACTATGTCCTTGGCCAACGTGCTCTGGAGCACCCAGCTCACTTGGGATGGCGCCTTCACCACCCTCGAAACCCAGGCCCTCAAGCCCCTCGAAAATCCTATTGAGCTGCACCAGCCCCTCACCGTGGGCGTGGCCAAGCTCCAAGCCAGCGGCACCTACCCGGCCCTTTTCCAGGCTGCGTTCGGCACTCAGACTATTACCAACGAGTTGGTGCTCAAAGCGCTGGCGCAGTTCGAGCGCACGCTCATCTCGGGCTCGTCGCGCTACGATACGTACATGGCCACCCGCACCGGCTTCAGCACCGATGAGCTAGCGGGCTTGCAGCTTTATACCACGCACATTGCGCCCGGCTCGGTGCGCGGGGCCGAGTGCTTTCACTGCCACTCGCAGCCACTAATGTCGTCGAATTTTGAAGGCAAGTTTTTCAACAATGGCCTTGACCTCACCTTCAATGACCCCGGCCGGGGCGGCCTCACCAAGCTGGCCGTGGACCAGGGCAAGTTCATCGCGCCTACACTGCGTAACATCGCGCTCACGGCTCCCTATATGCACGACGGCCGCTTTAAAACCCTGGAGGAAGTGCTCGACCATTACTCCGACCACGTGCAGATGGCCAGCCCCAACCTCGACAACAACCTTATCCAGGGCATTAATAACCCGCCTTTCGGCACGCACATGGACCTAACGGCTACCGAGAAAAAGCAGGTATTGGCCTTCCTCAAGACCCTCACCGATGACAACTTCGTCACCGATAAGCGGTTTTCCGACCCGTTTTAGTGCCTCTCGGCCCAGCAGGTACGCACGTGGCCCACGTACTTTGTGCGCTCAACCCTTGCCATGCCGACTGCCACCGTACCCGCTACCTCCCGCCGCCAACCCGAATTGATGGGCGTGCGGGCGGTGCTTATCGGCTTCGTCATCACCAAGCACTGGACGCTGGTGGACTTTCCATTTGGCGAGTTGGGCCGGCTGCCACTTTTTGTACTCAGCGGCTACCTCATTTCGGGTATTATCTGGAAAACAGAAATTTACTGGGCCAGCGGGCAGGCCGAGCTACGGCGATTGGGGGTGTTTTATACCCGTCGTTTTCTGCGCATCATCCCGCCCTACTACGCCTCCCTGGCGCTGGGCGCGCTGCTGCCGCTGGCCGCGCTGCACCAATACCCCGGCTGGTTTGTGCTGCCGCTGGCCAACGTGCTTTGCTTCCGGCTTGGGCAGTGGCCCGAGGGCGTGGGGCACTACTGGACGCTGGCCGTGGAGGAGCAGTTTTATATTCTCTGGCCGCTGCTGCTGGGGTTATTTCGGCGGCGGGCAGGTGGGCTTTGGCTACTCATCGCGCTCAGCTTTGCCTACCGGCTGTACGGAGCCTTTTACCTGCTGCCGGCCGCGCCGGCCCAAGTGACGGTGCTGTTGCCGGCCTGCCTCGACTTATTTGCGGCCGGGGCACTCTTGCAGCTGCACGCGGCGGCCGCCCGCCAGCGGCCCCAGCCGCCCCCTCCCTACCCTGGCTGGCCAGCGCTGGCCACCACAATGGGTTGGGGCTTGGTGTGGGTTTTCACCCGCCGGCTAACCTTCGGCGAGCAGCTCTGGGAAGTAGTGTCGCCTAGCCTCGGGGCGCTGGCTAGCTACTGCATGCTGCGCTGGCTGCTGCACTCGCCGCGCCCGGCGCGGTGGCTGGCTCATCCGCTAGCCCTGTGGCTGGGCAAGCGTAGCTACGGCTTGTACCTCTATCATCTGCTATTGCCCGTTTTCTACCAACGCCTGATATACCACTTGCTGCCCGCTGGCCAACCACCTGCCACCAACTGGCGACCATTCTGGCTTAGCCCAGTACCCACCCTGCTACTGCTCTGGCCAGTGCTTATCGGCCTGAGCGCTGTTTCCTGGCGCTACCTCGAAGCTCCACTGGATGCATTTCGTCGGCGCCGGTTTACTTACACTACACCGGCTGCACCGGCCGCCGAGTAGCAGCATCTTTCCGGCCCTAACACATGAAACTGCCCCGTCTGGCTAGCCAGACGGGGCAGTTTCATGTGTTGGCAAGTTAGCAGTGCTTAATCCACGTTGTCGTGCAAGAAGCGGTTATCCCCCAGCAACTCATTATCGTCGCTCAGGTTGAAGCGCGAGATATTCTGGGTGCTGCTCGGCGTCACGGGCTCCAGCTTCTGGCCGCGGCGTAGGTAAGCAGGCGTGTCGAGGTGCGTAGTGGCCTCGGGCGACAAACCCTGGTTCTGGCTGAGCTGCTGCAGGCGGCGGCGGCGCTCCTCGGCCTGCGCCTCCAGCATGGCTGGGCGCGGGCGCGGCACTGGCACCGGCTGGCCGGGCACCTGGCCCTGTCCTTGGCCCGATAGCAGCACTGGGTCGCCGGGGGCCGTGATAGGCGCACCCGCCAGGCCCGTCTGAGCTACCGGTGTGGCCGGGCCGTTCAGTTCGTACGTAACGCGGGCGGGCTCCGGTGTGGCCGGCGCGGTGAACGTCGGTACCACAGGCGCGGTCGGTGGGGTGGGCAAGCCTTGGCGCTCCTTATCGAAGATGTTAATCTGGGGCTCAGCAGCTAGGGCGGCAGCTACCGGCTCGGGCGCAGCGTCGGGGCGCGTATTAGTCGAGATGGTGTGCGCCTCGCGGGCAAAGCCCGTGGCAATCACCGTCACCCTAATGCTCTGACCCAGTGTATCGTCAGTGCCGTGGCCGAAAATCATTTCGGCATCCTCGCCCGCCTTGTCCTGGATGTACTCGGTGATTTCCGACAGCTCATCCATCTCCAGCTCGGCCTGGTCGCCTGACATAATGCTAAGCAGAATGCGCTGGGCACCTTTGATATCCGTGTTGTTGAGCAGCGGTGAGTTCAGGGCCTCTTCGGCGGCGCGGCGGGCGCGGTTTTCGCCCTCCGTAATGGAGCTACCCATTACGGCGGCGCCCGAGTCCTTCATCACCGTTTTCACATCCTCAAAGTCCACGTTCACATCGCTGGTCACCGTGATAATCTCGGCAATCGACTTAGCCGCCGTGGTCAACACCGTATCGGCCTTGGCAAATGCCTGGCCCATCGTGAGGTTGCCATACAGCTGGCGCAGCTTGTCGTTAAGAATTACCAGCACCGTATCGCAGTGCTCGCTAAGCTCCTTGATACCCTGCTCAGCTTGGTCGCGCTTCTTCTTACCCTCAAAGAGGAAAGGAGCCGTCACGATACCCACCGTCAGGATATTCAGTTCCTGGGCTACCTGCGCGATAACCGGGGCCGCGCCTGTGCCCGTACCACCGCCCATGCCGGCCGTGATAAACAGCATCTTGGTGCCATTGCTCAGTAGCTCGCGGATTTGCTCGCGGCTTTCGAGCGCCGCCTGGCGGCCGCGCTCGGGCTTGGCGCCCGCGCCCAAGCCTTCGGTGAGGTCCACCCCAATCTGGAGCTTATTAGGCACCGTAGAGCTTTCCAACGCCTGCCGGTCGGTATTACAAATAATAAACTCCACGTCCTTGATGCCCTGCTTGTGCATGTGCTTCACGGCATTGGAGCCCCCACCCCCCACTCCAATCACCTTGATGATGGAGCGGCTCTGAGCAGGTATATCGAAAGTAAAATTCATAAATTCAATGAGTGATTGAGTGATTGAGTGAATGAGTGAAGAAGCAGATAGCCAAGCTATTTACTTACTCACCCATTCACTCATCCGCTCATTGATTAATATTGCTTATCATCAAAATCATCAATCAGAATGCCCTTCAGCTTGCGGGTGATGTCACCCAAAAACTTGAGGCCACGCTGCTCCTTCACCGGCTTGGGTGGCTCGGGCGTAGCAGCGGCGGGGGCCGCCGGCGCAGGCACTGGCGGGGCCGGCGTAAAGGTGGGTACTACTGGCGCAGCCACCGGAGCAGCAGGCTGGTAGCTGTAAGGTGCCAATTCTTCCTCGCCGTAGCCGGGGCGGGCAATGCGCTCATCCTGTGCCTGGTAGCCAGCCAGCACGAGACCCACGCCGGTGGCATGCATCGGCGACTTCACAGCTTCGATTTTGCCTTTGCCTAGGTGCTGGTTGGGGTAGCCGATGCGCGTGTCGAGGCCGGTGAGGTACTCAGTCAGCTGTTCCAAGTTCTGGAGCTGCGAGCCGCCGCCGGTCAGCACGATGCCGGCCGAAAGGTGCTCGTGCAGGCCCATACGGTAGATTTCGGCGTACACCAACTCGATAATCTCCGACATGCGAGCTTCGATGATATATGCCAAGTTTTTGAGCGACACCTCCTTGGGCGGACGGTTGGGCAGGCCCGGGATGCTCACAATTTCGTAGTCGCTGGCCTCTTCGGCAATGGCCTTGCCGAATTTCACCTTCAACTGCTCGGCCTGGTTGGGCGTCACGTTACAGCCCTGTTTGATGTCTTGGGTAATGATATTACCACCGAAGGGCAGCACCGCCGCATGGCGGATAATACCATCTTTGAACACAGCCAGGTCGGTGGTACCGCCGCCGATGTCAATTAGCGCCACGCCGGCTTCCTTCTCTTCGTCGCTCAGCACCGATACGCTCGACGCCAGCGGCTCCAAGATGAGGTCGGCAATAGCCAGGCCCGCCTTGGTTACGCACTTATTGATGTTGTTGATAGCTGCGCTCTGTGCCGTGATAATGTGGAAGTTACCCTCCAGGCGCACGCCTGCCATGCCGATGGGGTCCGTCACACCGCCTTCGAAATCGACCTTGTAATCCTGGGGCATCACATGGATAATCTGCGAGCCGGGAGGCGTCACCAGGCGATACATATCAGCCGTGAGGCGGTTCACGTCATCCTGGGTAATCTCGTTGTCGCCGCTAGGGCGCGTAATAGAGCCATTGTGTTGCAGCGACTTGATGTGCTGCCCCGCAATGCCCACGTTCACCACCCCGATATCGATGCCCGATTGCTCTTCAGCCTGCCGGATGGCCCGTTTTATAGCATCAACGGTCTTATCAATGTTGAGCACTACGCCCCGCTGCACGCCCTCCGACACAGCCTTGCCCATACCCAGGATTTCGAGCTTGCCATACTCGTTTTTGCGGCCCACCAAGGCGCAGATTTTCGTGGTACCAATGTCGAGACCGACGACGATTTTATCTTGTTGCATAGGAACGGTAGTGGGCAGTGAAAGAGCAGGGGCTAAACTAGTTAGCAAATTTTATAAAAAATAGATTTATGATTGCCAAGTAGTTACTACTCGCAAATTATCTGGTTTTGGTATTCTACGTTGACGCGATGGTACGTATCCCAGCCAAGCACCGAAGGAATCTGCCGGTAAAATACCATCAATTTGGCGAATTTTTCTGAAATATTCTCAGGAGCCCCGAACTCTATACGTTGGTCTCCAACCTGCTGTGTGAAGCTTAATTTGCCTCCAGGCTCCACAAAAACCTCCGCTACCTGCGCTTTCCAGAACGGGTGCTCATCCACGTAGCGCAGGAAGTCGAGGTAGCCCCGGCTGGTGCTGTCCTGAAAAAAGGTATTTGGCAGCGTGCCGCCGCCCGCCCGGCTCACCGTAGCCACGCGCGCTGTGTAGAGCGGCGACAAGGGCAGGCGACGGCCTTCGGCGTCCACGTAGGTGTCGAGGCGGTCGTCGGGGTGCACGAGGCGGGCAATGGGGCGGTTCTGGTGCACATCGGCGTGCAGGTTGCCCGAGAGGTCGCGGTACACCTGGGCGTCGCGCACGAAAGGATGGGCCTTAAGGCGGCCTTCCAACTCGCGTAGGCGGTCACCCTCGGGCACGGTCCCGATTACCGGCTCTTTGCCGCCGTTGGTCAGCAACGCCGTTACGCCGCGCTCACTGATAAAATAATTGTCAAACTCGTTAGCCACGTTCACCACTATGCTTTGTATCGGGCGGCGGGCTTGTCGCAAGGCCGCAAACGCGGCCATGCCACCCAGCCCTAGCAGGCAGGAGAGCGCGACGAGCAAATTGCGGACAGACTTATCCATAAAATCGCAGTTTAACGCAGAGTTTACTTGATTTTGCCGGCGAATTTGGACCTTATTAGAGTTGGTCCGGCGCTGGTTATTGTTAGGCTAATTACTTTTTGTACTACGCTTTATACTGAGTAGTTTCCGAGTTCGTGAGAAGGCGTTTTAGCTGCGGCACGAGGGTGTCAATATCGCCGGCGCCCACGGTAGCCATTATATCAAATGTAGCGTTGTTTTTGGCATTTTCCAATACTTCCTGCTTGGTTTGCAATGATTTAGCAGGCGCCGTAATGGACTCTAACAACATGGCAGAGGCAATGCCCGGCAAGGGCAGCTCACGAGCCGGATAAATATCAAGCAGCACTACTTCATCAGCTAAGCTCAAACTTTGGGAAAAGCCCTCGGCAAAGTCGCGGGTGCGGGTAAATAAATGGGGCTGAAAAACGACGCGCACTCTTTTCTCCGGGTACAACGCTCGCAACGAACGCAGAAAGGCTTCTATTTCGCGGGGGTGATGAGCGTAATCGTCTACGTATACCTTAGCGGGCCCGGTTACGATAAATTCGAATCTTCGTTTCACGCCGCGATAGGCAGCCACGGCCTCAGGCAGTTGCGTTTCTGTGACGCCGAATAATTGTGCCGCAGCGGCCGCCGCCAGCATATTTTCCACATTGTGAAAGCCCGGAACGGCCAGTTTTAAACCATTTACCACGCCCTGCGGGCTGTGTAAATCAAAGTGAAACTGGTGGCCTTCGGCCGTGATATTTTCGGCGAATAAATCGGGGCCCTGCGCGGCGGTGAGGCCGTAGCGAATCACCCGCGTGCCGGGCGGCGCGGCGGCGGCCACGCGGGCATCGGCGGTGTGGTTGAGCAGCAGCGTGCCGCCGGGCTTGATTTGGCCCACGAACTGGCAAAAGGAGTCTATCAGCGCGCTTTGCTCGCCGTAGATATCGAGGTGGTCGGCGTCGGTGCTCGTGACGATGGCCACGTCGGGGTGTAGCGTCAGGAAGCTACGGTCGTACTCGTCGGCCTCTACTACCACGGGTGCGGTGGGGCTTTGGGGCAGTAATAGATTGGAGCCCAAGTTCACCGCGATACCTCCTAGGAAAGCACCGACGTCGAGGCCCGCGTGGTGCAGCAGGTGAGCCACCATGCTGCTGGTGGTCGTCTTGCCGTGGGTGCCAGCCACCGCGATGGTAGGGCGGCCCTGCGTAAGCACCCCCAGCACCTGGCTGCGCTTGCGGATGTCATAACCCTGCTCGCGCAACCACGCCCACTCTAGGCTAGCGGCCGGAATGGCGGGGGTGAGTACTACCAGCGTTTCGGCCTTGTGCTCCCGCACTGTCAGCGGAATATTCTCCACTGCATCAGCATAATGCACGGCAATTCCCTCGGCCTGCAAAGCCAGTGTGAGGGGCGTTTCGGTTTTATCGTAGCCGCTGACCTGATGGCCGTTGGCCTGAAACCAACGCGCCAGCGCCGACATGCCAATGCCCCCAATACCCAGAAAAAATATGTACGGAAATTGCTGCATTTTCTTAGTTGGAATGCCCGGCTGAACTCGCCAAAGCAATTTGCTCACTTCGTTAGTTGAGTTAACCCAGTCCGTTAGTGGCTTCAGCAAGCTTAGCAGGACGGTTGTTGGCCCACTTTATTTTTGAAGGAGCTTGAATAATTCGTCCACGATGTCTTTTGTTGCATCAGGCCGCGCTAATTCCTGCACCCGCTCACTGAGTTGCTGCTGGCGGGCGGGGTCAGCGAGCAGGCGTAAGGCTTCGTCGTAGAGGCGGGTAGCGGCGTGCTCATCGGTGATGAGCACAGCCGCGCCCTTGCCTACCAGGGCCAGCGCGTTTTTAGTTTGGTGGTCTTCGGCCACGTTGGGCGAGGGCACGAGCACGCTGGCCTTGGCCGTGAGGCAAAGCTCGGATACCGAGAGGGCTCCAGCCCGGCTGATAACCACGTCGGCAGCGGCGTAGGCCAAGTCCATGCGGCGGATAAACTCCAGAGCTTGCAGGTGGTCGGCGGCGTAGGGCGCGGCTTGCTGCTGGGCTTCGGGGAAGTAGATTTTGCCGGTTTGCCAGAGCAGTTGCACCCCGGCCTCGCGCAGGCGGCTGAGCGCGGCGGCGGTGGCCAGGTTGAGGGTACGCGCCCCGAGGCTACCGCCGATGACGAGAAGGATTTTCTTGGTTGGGTCGAGGTTGAAAAACGCCAGGGCTTCGGCGCGGCTGCCGTGGGCGATTTCGGTGCGCACGGGGTTGCCAGTGAGTACTATTTTATCGGCCGGAAAGAATTTCTCCATGCCGTCGTAGGCCACGCAGATTTTACTCACGCGGCGGCCCAGCAGCTTATTAACTAGGCCGGCGTAGGAGTTTTGCTCCTGAATTAGGCTGGGAATACCGCGCGAGGTAGCCGCCAGCAGCACCGGCGCGGAGGCGTAGCCCCCTACTCCGACCACCGCATCAGGCCGAAATTCCTGAATCAGTTTCCCCGCCTTGCGCACCGAGCGAAACACCCGCACGGGAAAGAGAATATTCTGCGGCGTGAGGCGGCGCTGGAGGCCCGTGATGTCGAGGCCGATTATCTGGTAGCCGGCTTCGGGTACGCGCGTCATCTCCATGCGGCCGTTGGCGCCCACAAACAGAATTTCGGCGTCGGGCTGCCGCCGCCGGATTTCGTTGGCAATGGCTACCGCCGGGAAAATGTGCCCGCCCGTGCCGCCGCCGGAGATGATGAATTTCATTTTATTGGCTCGTTAAGTAATTGGGGCGGCTAGAAGTAAGCTCGTACTGCCATCAGTTTACGCAAGCTGCGCCCGCTTGCTCGGAATGCGCACCGTGTCGGCGGGCTGGCCGGCCATGGGGCGGGTTTCGCGCTCGCCCCGGCTTACGGCCAGGATTACGCCCACACTCAAACCGGTAAAAATGAGTGAGGTACCGCCCATGCTCAGCATGGGCAGCGGCAGGCCGGTAACCGGCCCCAGCCCCACGGCCACGCCCATATTTACCATCGCCTGGAGCACTAGGCTGAAGCTTAGCCCGGCGGACAGCAGGCCGCCGAAAGCGCCCTGGCTATTCATCACGGTTTTTAATCCTCGATATAAAAAAGCGAGGTAGAGGAACAGCACGGACAGGCCGCCAATCATGCCGTATTCCTCGATAATAATGGCGTAGATAAAGTCGGAATACGGGTGCGGCATGATGTTGCGCTCCGTGCTTTTGCCGGGGCCTTTGCCGGTGAGGCCGCCCGTGGCAATGGCGATAAACGAGTGTTCGAGCTGAAACTGGGGCTTTTTCGTTTTGTCGGTGAAATTGGTCACGCGCGACATTACCGTGCCCAAGCGCTCACCCGCCCATAGGCCAGCGCCGCCCAGCACTACGCCGATAGCTACCATTACTAGCATTTGCTTCATGGGCACGCGGCCGATAAACATTAGCAGCAGGCAAGTCAGGAACAGCAGCAGCGCGGTGGAAGCGTTTGACAGCACGATAAGGCCGCAAATAACCCCTACCCAGAGCATTACCGGGAACAGCGTGCTCCAGAAGTCGTGCAAATGCTGCTGGCGGCGGCTGAGCATGCTGGCTAGGTGCGAAATCAGGGCCAGCTTGGCCAAGTCGGAGGGCTGAAACGTCTGGTTGATAACCGGGATGGTGAGCCAGCGCGAGGCGCCGTTCACTTCGCCGCCCATAAAATAGGTGAACAGCAGCAGCGGCACCGAAATGAGCAGCGCGTAGAGCGACAGCCGCGAGTAGTGGCGGTAGTCTATGCGGTGGGCCAGCCACATCAGACCCAAGCCAATGAATATCAAGCTTGTGTGTTTAAGCACGATAAGTTCGACCGAGCCGGTGCGGCCGTGCAGCTCATTGCGATACGCCAGCGTGCCGGTGGCCGAGTACACCACTGCAATGCTGATGAGCGAAAACAGGATGACGATGGCCCACAGGATGGGGTCGCCCTTGAGGTTGCGCTGAAGCCAGGTAAGTCGATGAGTTTCCATAGACCGCAGATTTAACGGATTTAACGGATTTCGCGGATACGCCTAGCTTCGCTAGGCTGACTACGCGTTGGGGTGGAAGCTATTTTATTTCCTGCACGGCGGCGGCGAATTGGCGGCCCCGGTCTTCGTAGTTTTTGAACAAATCGAAGCTGGCGCAGCAGGGCGAGAGCAGCACTACGTCGCCGGGACTTGCTAGTGCGGCGGCACGGCGCACGGCGTCGGCCATGCTTTGGGTTTCTTCGAGGTGCGGCACATGGTCGGCAAACGCGGCGCGGAGCTTGGCATTATCCACGCCCAGGCAAATAAGGGCTTTTACTTTTTGCCCGGCCAGCGGCTGGATGGTAGCGTAGTCGTTGCCCTTGTCGGTGCCGCCGGCAATCCAGACGATGGGCTGCTTGATGCCGTCGAGGGCGTACCAGGCGGCCTCCACGTTGGTGGCCTTGCTGTCGTTGATGTACTGCACGCCGTCGATTTCGGCGACTTGTTGCAGGCGGTGGTCGGCGTTGTGGAAGGTGCCCAGCGCCCGCTCGATTGTGGCGCGCTCTACCCCAGCCATGCGGGCGGCCATGACGGCGGCGAGAACGTTCTGGCGGTTGTGCTCACCGATGAGCGGCGACTTGGCCGTGCTGATGAGTTCCGTGGTGCTGTAGTAGCCCGGCAGCAGGTCGAAGCAGATTTTTTGCTCTTCCTTGTAGTACCCGCCCAGCTGGTAATCGGGGCGGTGGTGCAGGCTGAAGGGCAGTTGCCGCATGGGGCGGAGAGCGA
>Ga0268353_100079_pt1 | contig 16096 bp, 10 predicted proteins | sample G5R2_NF_18SEP201_FD_190168 | JGI IMG/M metagenome (GOLD analysis project Ga0268353, IMG submission 190168) | Phyllosphere microbial comminities from switchgrass, GLBRC, Michigan, United States - G5R2_NF_18SEP2017_LD1 | ecosystem: Host-associated > Plants > Phyllosphere > Phylloplane/Leaf | place... | reverse complement strand
GCCTGTACAGCCCTATCGTGATGACGCCCAACGGCTACGGCTCGCTGCCGCGCGACTTCACTATCAGCGAGCCCAGCCTGGCGCCCATCCGGGTACGCGACCACTCGGGCATATTCACGGTGGCGCACCAGTTTAATACGAATTGGCAGCTCACCACGCGCGGTGCGTTTCTCGTGGACAACGCCGAGGGCGTTTACCTCTGGGTAACGGCTGTGAACAAGGCTAACCCCAACGTGCTGCTACGCAACCCCAAGTACGACCTCAACCGCACGCAGGTGGTGTCGGAGCAGGCCTTCGTGAACGGAAAGTTTACCACCGGCCCGCTCACGCACCAGCTACTGGCGGGCGTCGATGCCAACCAGAAGAAGTTCTTGGCCGCCAGCTACGTGGAGTACAACACCACGCCCACCGCCACCGGCGGCACCCAGCTCGTGTATTACCCGCTCGACGTCACCAACCCCAGCTACAGGGCCGAGGTACCCGGCTACCGCGCTCCCAACGGGCTGGCCTCGCGCAACACCGAGCAGACCATCAACTACTACTCCCTCTACGCGCTGGATGAGGTGGCGCTTTTCGACAACAAGCTGCGCATCACGCCCGGCGTGCGCTACACGGCGGTGAAAACCAACAACCTGGTATCGGACGTAGCCAGTCGCTCGGCCGACAACGTGGCCACGCCCCGGCTGGGTATCAGCTACAGCGTATCGCCCAGCCTAGCGGTATACGGGCTCTACGACCGCACGCTGGTGCCGCAGGCCGGCGCCACGAGCAGCGGCAACGCCATCAGCCCGCTGAAGGGCACCAACCACGAAATCGGGGTGAAGAAGAATTGGCTCGACGGCCGCTGGACCTCGGCCGTGGCGCTGTACTACATCACCCGCTCGGGCATCCTGGCCACCGACCCTAATAACAGCCTCTACCGCATCCAGGTGGGTGAAAATCACGCCCAGGGCGTCGATGTCGATATCATCGGCCAGGTGGTGCGCGGCCTCAACGTGGTGGTGAACTACGCCTACAACGACGCCAAAATCGATAGCGACGTGAACCCGCTGCTGGTGGGTGCCCGCACGCCACTCTATGTTAAGCACGTGCAAAATACCTGGCTCAACTACGAGCTGCCGGCGCGCCTCGTGCGCGGCCTCAGCCTCTCGCTGGGCTACCAGTACCAGGCCGGCCGGGGCGAGCGCTACGCCGTGGCCAACCTGCACGACACGCCCGACTACTTCCGCCTTGATGGCGGCCTGGGCTGGCAGTCGGCCCACCTCAAAGTCAACCTGCTCGTCAATAACCTGCTCGACCACAACCTCATTGCCACACCCTGGAACCGCAACGGGCTCTACTACTGGGTGTCGCAGCCCGGCCGCAACGGCCGCCTCTCGGCGAGCTACACCTTTTAACAAACTGCCATGCTCAAAGCCGAACAACTCACCAAGCGCTTCGGCGCGCACCTCGCCCTCGACAACCTGAACCTGGACATCAAAGCCGGGGAGGTGTACTGCCTGCTGGGCTCCAACGGGGCCGGCAAGTCCACGACCATCAACATCTTCCTGGGCTTTCTGCCGGCCAGCAGCGGGCGCGCGCTCATCAACGGGCTGGAAGTATCGGTAAACAACCACGCCACCCGCGACCTCGTGGCCTACATCCCCGAAATTGTGAACCTCTACCCCACCCTCACGGGGCGCGAAAATCTAGCCTTCTTTAGCGGGCTCTCCGGCTACCGCTACTCGCGGGCCGAGCTGGCCGCCTTCACCCAAACTGCCGGCTTGCAGCCCGCCGCCCTCGACCAGCGCGTGGGCAGCTACTCCAAAGGCATGCGCCAGAAGGTGGGCATCGCCATCGCGCTGGCCAAGCAGGCTAAGGCGCTGTTTCTGGACGAGCCCACCTCGGGCCTCGACCCGCACGCCTCCAATGAGTTTGCGCAGGTCATCACCCGCCTCAGCGGCCAGGGCGTGAGCACGCTCATGGCCACCCACGACCTGCTGATGGCCAAAGACCTGGGCCACCGCATCGGCATCATGCACCAGGGCCGCTTGCAGCAGGAGCTGCACTCGGCCGCCGTGAGCCACGCCGAACTCACCGACCGCTACCTCACCACCGTCAACCAGCCCGCCTAAATGATTCGGCTACTCATTCAGAAAGAGCTGACCGAGCTAGTGCGCACGGCCAAAGTCTCTTGGCTGCTGGCTGGCCTGGCCGCGCTGCTGGGGCTGGCCCTCTACAACGGCTACGCGTACTCCACCACGCGCAGCCAGTTTTTGCGCGAATCGCAGCGCACTACCTATCAGCAATTTGTCTCGCAGGGCGATAAGAACCCGCACCTCGGCGCGCACTTCGGCTTCTACGCCTACAAGCCCACCGCCGACCTGGCCCTGGTCGATAACGGCCTCGAAGACTACACCGGCAACTCCTTTTACCTGGAACCGCATCAGCGCGGCGTAGTCCGGTTTCGGGAAGTGAGCGACGCTACCGGGCTGCGCAGCTTCGGCTTTTTGAACGCGGGGTACTTTGCGCAATTCATTCTGCCGCTGTTCATTTTCCTGCTCACCCACAGCATTTTCGCCAAAGAATGGGAGAATGGCACCATCAAGATGGTGCTCAGCACGCGGGTGCGGGCGCAGCAGCTTTTTGCTGGCAAGCTGCTGGCCTGTGGGCTGCTGGTGCTGGCCGTGGTGGCGGCGCTGGCGCTGGGCGCGCTGGCCCTGCTGCTGGTGCAGGGCGGCGTGGCCGGCCTGGGCCGGCTGCTGCCGGCCTACGGCTGCTACGTGGCGGGGCTGCTGCTCTACGCATTGCTGCTCACGATAGTAGGCGTGGCGGTATCGCTGCTGGCGCGCAGCTCAGCGCTGGCGCTGGTGGTGCTGGCGGGCTTCTGGCTGGTGGGCGTGTTCCTGGTGCCGCGGCTAGCCAGCGAGCTGTCGCGGCAGGCGCACCCGGCCATCACGTCGGTAGAGTTTGACGACCAAACGTTTCACGACATGGAGTACGGCGTGGGCCGCGAGGGCACCAAGGACCACCGCCGCGCCCTGCTCGAAGCCCGCACCCTGGCCCAGTACGGCGTGCGGCGTCTCGAAGACCTGCCGGTCTTCTTCATCCCCATCACCATCGAGTATTTCGAAGAAACCGACGGCCGGGTAATGGACCGCGCCTACGCTGCAATCGCCCGCAACGAGGCTTACCAAAATCACTTAGTGCTGGCCAGCGCCCTGCTCTCGCCCTTCCTGGCCTTCCGCGATTTTTCGCTGCACCTCACCGCCACCGACATCAACACCCACAACGACTTTGCCAAGCAGGCCGAGGCGCACCGCCGCCGCGTGGGCGTCATCGTCGATGCGTTTTACCAAAAGAATACGGTGGCCAGCAACGACTTCTGGCGCACCGTGCCGCAGTTTGCCTACACCGCGCCCGGCCTGGGCTGGCGGCTAGCCAATGCCGCCGCCCCGCTGGCCATTTTGCTAGGCTGGCTGCTGGCCGCCAGCGCCCTGGCCGCATTGGCCTACCGCCGCCTGCGCGCTTAAGCAGCACTCTCTTTAGAGCCGCATTTTCACCCTATTCCCCTATGCAGACCTCTCTAGCTCGGGTGCTTTTTAGCCACGAAATCAAGTTATTATATCGTAACCGGGTGCTGATTACGCTCTTTTCTATCATCCTCGTGTTGCTCGTGGCGGCGCTCTGGATTGGCAGCAGCATGCTCCATCAGCAGCAGCGCACGATGGGCCGCATCCAGGCGCACCGCGTGGCGGCGCAGGATAGCCTGAAGGCCCGCATCCGGCGCATCGAGGCCCACGGTATGCACTACCCCGGCTTTATCTGGGACGACCCCACCTTTGCCTACAACACCGCCCGCAACGAGGGCCCGCAGTACGCCGTGAAGCGGCCGTTTGCCCTGCAAGCCTTGGCCACCGGCCAGAGCGAGGTGCAGCCGTTTTACTATAAGGTGTACATTACCCGGAAACAAATGCTGGTGCACGAAAGTGAAATCGACAACAGCTTCCTGCAATTTATCGGCACCTTCGACTTCTCTTTCGTAGTGGTGTACCTGCTGCCGCTGCTCATCATCGTCTTTACCTACAACATCTTATCTTCCGAAAAAGAGCAGGGCACCTGGGTTTTGCTTAAAACGAGCAACCAATCCATTGCCCGGCTGCTGGCCCTGCGCATGGGTATTCGCTACGGGCTGTTTACGGTATTTTTCTGGGTGATAGTGGGTCCGGTGCTGGCTTTGCTCATTGGCCCGGCCTTCCTGGCCAGCACCAACTGGTGGTGGCTGGTGGCGTTTGTGTCGCTGTATTTCGCCTTCTGGTTTGCGCTCGCCTTTCTAGTCAACAGCTTCTCGCTCAGCTCCAACCTCAACGCCATGAGCCTGATATTTTTGTGGCTGCTACTAGGCCTGCTGGTGCCCAACCTGCTGCAAATCGGCCTCAACCACGCCTACCCCATCCCGAGCCGCATCGCGCTCACCACCGCCGAGCGCGACGCCACCAACCGCTACTTCGAGCAGGATGGGCGCCTGCTCACCAAGGAGGTTTTCAACAGCCCGCGGGCACTCATCCGGCAGGCCTCTATCGTCACGCCGGGCATGGTGTACGGCTACGGAGTCATCGTCTCGAAAAGCCAGCAAATCAAGGACCAGGCCACTCGCGTGGCAGAGGACCAGCTCTACGGCCAGATTGAGCGGCAGCAGGCGGCCATCCGGCGGCTTCAGCTGCTGAGCCCGGCCCTGTTGCTGCAAGAAACGCTGGCCGCGCTGGCTGGCACCCACTGGCACCAGTTCAACCAGTTTAGCCGCGACGTGGACGCCTTCCGCCTCCGCACTCAGCAATTCTTCTACCCCAAAATGGCTTCGGAAAGCACTTTCCGCACCTTCACCGTAGCCGATGCCGACGCTATTCCGCAGTTCCGGCCGCAGGTGTATGCCGACTACGGCTGGCTGCACCTCGGGCAGTCGCTGCTGCTCTACGCGGGCGTAGTGCTGGCGCTGGGGCTGCTGGGCTACCGGCGGTTGCTATACGCCAGCCGCTAAGCGGTTTTTTATCCTTTTCTTATGCCCATGCTGCTTCGTAGTATCTTGTTTTTAAACGCACTCCTGCTCTTTTCTCTAGCCGCCGTGGCCGATTCTGTTAAGCCGTTTCTCTTCGCGGGCCAGGCCGTGGCACCGGGGCATAAGCTGTCAATTTTACTCCCCGTAGTGGCGGGCCCCGACAGCACCGTTATCCCCGTGACGGTGCTGCACGGGCGGCGACCGGGGCCGGTACTGGGCATTATTGCCGGGGTGCACGGCTGCGAATACCCACCCATCATCGCCGCCCAGCAGCTGGCCCGCACCCTGGACCCCGCCCAACTCAGTGGAACAGTGCTGCTGGTGCACCTCGCCAACGTGCCCGGCTTCCTAGCCCGCCGCATCCACGACAACCCCGTGGATGACAAAAACCTGAACCGCACCTTCCCCGGCCGGCCCGATGGCACCCTCACCGAACGCCTGGCCTGGCGCCTGAGTGAGGATGTTATCGCCCGCTGCACCCACGTAGTGGACGTGCACGCCGGCGACGCCCACGAGGACCTGCGCCCGTACGCCGCTTACTACAATTATTTTGACACCCCCGCCCTCACCGAGCAGGGCCGCCAGCTGGCTGTGGCGCTGGGCTTTCCCTACGTGGTGCAGTTCGGCAACGAGGCCCGCCTCACCGAGGCATCGCTCTACTGCTCGCGCGAGGCCATTCGGCGTGGCATTCCGGCTGCCGACATTGAGTGCGGCCGCCTGGGGCAAGTAGAAGCTGAAAACGTGGCCCTTATCGTGAAAGGACTGACTGGCCTGCTGCATCACCTGCACCTGCTACCCGGCGCGCTGCCAGCTAGCCCCGCGCCGCAGTTCATCAGCCAGCGCACCACCGTCGAGAGCCCGCACACCGGCTTTTTCTTTCCGTTGGTGAAGGCCGGTGAGTCCATTCACTCCGGCCAGCGCCTGGGCTACATCACCGACTTATTCGGTACTCCGCTGGCCGATGTACTCGCTCCCGTAGCGGGCCTGGTTCTGTACATGAATGCCACACCGCCTATCAACAAGGGTGAAAGCCTATTCAATATCGGCCAGATAGCACCGCCCCAGCGGTAAGTTTTTGATGCTTTTTTATCTGGCATGCGGAGTTTACGAAGCATCTCAGCGCATCAGTACAGGTTGTACGCCCCAATAAGATGCTTTGTAAACCCCGCATTGCAAACAAAATTTAAATCCTGATGCCCACCTGAAATGGACAGTAAGTATCCTGGAAATATTAACAGGCTGGGGTATGCCTAGGGGTGGAATACTTGTCTGAGGGACGCGCAGTGGGGCTATTGCTTCTGGGCCGGGAGGCCTCGCGGGCAGGGCCTCCAGCGCTTTATAACGGCCATTCTTTAGCTGGCGCGCAACGACTGCCGTTGGTGGCAACTATCCTTTAGTTACACAACTGTTAACATTTCCTAAGTAGCCTGCCATCAGTAGCCAGCCGGATTCAGGGAGTGCCGTAGCTGGTGCAGGCTAAAGCGCAGCAGCACCTGCCGGGTAGTGTCGAGGCGGTCGGCTTCGTGGGGCAAGCGCAGTGCGGGGCCGGTGCGGCTGGCGGCGTACAGGGTATCGGGCCGGGGGCGGTTGGCTTGCAGCAGGTAGGCGCGCACGTAGGCCACCGAGTCGCCCAGGTGGGCCACGGCCACCGGGCAAAAGGGATAGTCGGTGGTGTAGCGGTTGCGGGGGTAGTGCTGGCCGGCCTTGTTTACCGCTTCCTCAGTAATTACCAAAGGGTAAGTGCAGGCACTGAATACCTTCACCGCTTCGCCCTGCTCACCAAGCAAGGCCGACGTCAGCGAGTGGGGCGGTAGGCCAAACACCCAATTAAGGCCTTCCCGGCCCCGCCCGTAACCGCTGCCAGCTCCGTGGAAGGTAAGCGTATCCAAGGGCGCACGCCGAGCGGCGGAGGCAAGAACCAATTGCACGCGTAGCACTACCTGGCTCAGGTGGGCCGGGGTAAAGGCGAATTCGTTGTGAACGTAGGCCTCCGGCGGGGCCCAGTAGCTGGACAGTGTATCCTGCTGGTCCACGGGGCGGTAGCCAGTGGGCACAGCCGTTAGCAAAGGCACGGCAGGCAGGTACTCGGTGGGTGGCGCATCGGGGCGGCAGGCGGCGGCCAGCAAGGCCAGGGCCGGTAGCAGGGCAAAGCGGGGCACGGCAGGAAAGCGGTTGAAAGCAGGCAAACTGGCCTGCCATAGGCCAACGGCCTCCGTAAGGCGCGGGTTACAGCGCCTCTAAGCCCGCCCGAGCCGCCCGCCCGCTTAGCCGGCTGGCTACGTATCTTGCAAGCCACCACAATACTATGGCAGCTCCTGCACAACAAAGCTGGTTTTTGAAAGGCTGCCTGGGACTAGCCGCAGTGGTGGGGCTGGCCGTGGCCCTACTGGTAGGCGGCTACTACTGGTCGAAGCAGCGCCGGGAGCGGCAGGCCGAGCTGGACCAGGTACGGTATTCGGCCGTCTGCGATACCGCTCGCTACATCACCGAGCACCCCACCATTGCCTTCGACGGCTTTGCCCCGGCCGAGCTGCAAGCGTTGACTTTCTACCTGGTGCGGGGTGGGCGGGTGGTACGGGATACTACCGTGCGAAACCGCCCTGGGGAAGAGGTACTGGCGAGTTTTAACATCGCCGTGCCGTTTGGCCGGTTTCGCAAGACCGATACCATCGTGGTGGCCACGGCCGGGCGTACCAAGCGCTTTTACCAACTCTCAGGTTTTCACCACTATGCTGCGCTACACTACGGAATGCTAGGCTACCTAGGCAGCCACGACTGCCGCTTTGCCGATGGCGACTACCTGGTAAATGGCCGGCCGCACGACGGATTCCTCTTGCAGGCGGAGGGGCTGCGCGCCCTGGCGCTACCCGCCCGCCGCCGAATTGCCCGGTAGGCTGCCCTGGCCGGGAGTCCCGGGCAGCGGTTACGGCCGGGCCTCTTCGCTCCCACCAGCTGGAAAGCGCCGGACACCGGCCACCAGCAGTCCGTAGCCTACGGCCAACCCCAGCGCGTTGTAGGGCACTGATAACAGCACCACCAGCCAGCCTACCGCCAAGCCGTCGCAGCCACCCGCCAGCAGCAGGCGCTGCACCCAGTGAGGCGGAAAGTAGCCCACCCGCATATCGTGCCAGTACCAGAGCATACCTCCCAGCGGGGCGCTCAAGGTCAGCGTAGCCAGCGCCACCACGGCCAGCACCCCTACCCGCCCCCAGCCCGCCCGCCGCCGAAACGCCTCAGTGGCCATCGCTGCCAGTGGCCCGAACAACACGCAGCATAGCCCGATGTAGGCTAGCGGGTGCGCCTCGTGATACAGCAGCATCCGGTAGGGTGCGCCAAAAACATGGTGCCCCGGCAACGCCCACGCAAGCAGGCCGTAGCCCACCGCTGCGCAGCCGAAACTCGTGAGCCCATAAAAGAGGGTGCGCCGCCACATATTGCGCAAGGTAGGCTGCCGCCGCCACTTGCCTAACAGGCTCTTGGGTTGCTTACGCCGCAGGCTACTGAGGGGCAGGTGGCGGCCTACGTTCCTAGGCTGCCGCCTACCAGGATATAGCCCAGTACTGCTACAAGGCGGCGCGCAGTGGCTGGCCGGTGGGCAGGCAACTGTTTGCGAGCATGTAGTGGGGTGCGACAGCCAGTACGCGGTGCCGGGCAAACTTAGGCTGCACCACCGTGGGCAACGGGCAGTTGCCCGCTGAAGCCGGTCCAAAATCCTCGCCCCTGCACCTGGTTCGCTTGATGCGTGCAGAGAGACAGACGGCCACTACTTTCGCCGGGTTACGTAGTGCGCTACGGTGCTACTCCCAGTGCTGCCTGTTCATTAACAACCTCTTCGCTGGTTAGCCCGGGTAGCGTATTCTCTGGTGCGTTGGGGCAATGCCCTATACCTATAGGCAACCAACGTAAATTATCGACCCAATAACAAAACGATTAATCGCCTCAGTAAATAGAATAAATTCTATTTACTGAGGTGATTAATCGTTTTGTTATTGCTGAGAGCAACTAACGAGTACGGCGGCGGTCGCGCAATTTTTTCAGGCCAAAGGCCACTCCGCTGGCCAGTAGCAGCGACGCGCCACCATCGAGGGGCACAGCGGTGGGGTCGACCTGCGGCGTGGGGCCGCCCGTGCCGGGCTGCTGCGCTACTGCCGGGGTGGCGGCGAGCAGGCCAGCGACCAATGCGCCGGCGCAGAAAGATAAGGAAAAGTATTTTTTCATGAGAAAAGTTGAAAAAACTAAGTAGAAAACGAGAAGGGCGCTACGCCAAACCATACTAGTGGCCTTGCGTAGCGCCCAACTGCTTATTGCTCAATAACCAGACGTTTGGTTACTCTGGCATCGCTGCCCGACAGTTGCAAGGTGTAGACACCCAGCGCCATACCGGCCACGTCGAATTGCGAGGTGGCACCGGCGGCGGTCATGGCGAGCTTGCGCTGGGCCACGGCCTGGCCAAGCTGGTTGTAAAGCGTGGCCGTTACGGTGCCTTTGCCGAGTTCAGCAGGAACCACCACCGTAAAGCTGCCCCGGGCGGGGTTCGGGAAGAGCTGCACCTGCTGGCTTAGTGCGGCGTTGCTCACGGCAAGCGCGGTGGCCGGGCCAAAATACAGGCTGAAGCGGCCCGGCAGCGCCGTAGTGGCGGCCGTGAAGCTATACTGCGGCTGCTGCGCCAAATTGATGCGCGCCCCGGTTTCGGCATCGAGCAGCAGCACCGTGGTGGCGCTGGTGAAGTTGGCCAGGTTGGCGGCATTCAGGGTATAGGTGCCGGTAGACGACACATGCACGTTGAGCGGTACGGTGGTGGCCACGGTTGCATTCAGCGGCGTGAGACCGTTGATAGACAGCTCGCTGCCGGTGATGAGGCTGCTTACGTTCATGCCCGACGAGTTGGCCAGCTTGTAGGCATCAAACTTGGCGTCGAAGCCAGCTGTAGCGCCCTGCTCGAAGTACACCGACGTTTCGTCGGCCAGTTGCAGCGAGTTGCCTTTCAGGCTCAGCGTTACCTGCGGGCGCTGGTCGGCGGCGGTGCGGTTGAAGCTCGGCGTAGTGCCGAACGTCGTGACGCGGGCCGCGTTGGTAAGGGCAAAGCTGGCTATCTGGCCGGGGGTAGTTACGCGCTTGAAGAAGCCCTGCATGGAGGCCACCTGCGACGCGGCCGACGAGCCCATGCCGTTGACGTAGCTGCGGTACTGGCCCACGTACTGGCCGGTGCTCTGGTACACGTATACGGCGTCGTCCAGGTTGGTGCTGGCAATGCCCCCGGTCTGGCTGAAATCCAGCGGCGAAGGATAGGGGTTGCCGAGCAGCTGCCAGCCGCTCTGCGTCTGGGTGCCGCGGGTGAGGTTCGTAATGCTCACGGGACCGTTGTTGAGCGTTCCCACCAAGTCGGTTACCACGCCGGCGCCGATGTTGAGGTCGTAGCCGCGCAGCACCGTCATTACATCGCTGGCCTGGGGCACCACAAAACCTTTGTCAAAATCAATCGTGCCCGCGCTGCCGCTGGTGTTCACGCGGTCCTGGTCGTAGGCAAATACGTTCGGGTAGGGCGTTACCGTGTTGGGGGTCGCCGAGGTGTTATACAACTGGTTGTATACCGGCGAGAAACCCGTGGCGGTGGTGAGGTCGCTGAGCGTGGTGCTGGCTACCGGCGAGCTGTAGTGGCGGTAGCCCGCGCCGCTGTTGAAGAAGGGGTCGATGGCCCGCTGCACGGTAGCCGGGCCGGTTACGGCGCCGTTGCTGTTCACTACTAGCGCACTGCCACTGGTGGGCGTCGAAATCAGCGTCAGCATCTGGTTGGTGCTGCTGGCCAGGTCGCCGTTGGTGAGGGTCACCAACTGGGCCACGGCCACCCCGCCGTTGTTCAGGGTGAGGCCGGCTGAGTTGTTCACCGTCAGGCTGCGTACCCGGCTAGGCAGGCCCGCGCCGCTCAGCTGGGCATCGCCGCCAATGTACTCGTAGGTAGCATCGTTGGAGTACGTGCGGGTACCCGTGAGCTGAATTGCGCCCGTAGCCGTGCCCGTGGCTGCGATGCCGTTGCTGTCGCAGATGCGCAGCGTAGCCCCGGCTTGCAGAACGAAGCTGCCCGCGCCCGTGATAGGGTTGCAGTTGGTAGCCAGCACGCCGCGGGTGCTCATCACGCCGCCCGTTTGCACGGTCAGCGCGCCGTTTACCACGATGGGGCCGTTGAAGGCCGCCACGCCGGTGCTGGTGATAGTGATGTTGTTATACGTGCCCGACTCTACGTTCATCGTCGTGCTTATCGTCAGGTCAGGAGTGACCACCGTGTTGGTGGGGCCACTGGCCGAGCCGGTGCCCACCCAGGGCGTTTGCACGAAAGGAAATTCGGCGCGCAGGGTGGTGTCGTTGGCTTCTACACCGGTGGTGTAGGTGAGCACGTTGCCGAGCTGCGGCGTAACGGGGTTCGTAGCGGTCGGCCCAAAGTCGTCGTACCACAGGCCGATGGCGGCCAGCACCACGCCGCTCACGGCCTTCAACTCAATCTGGTCCACGGCATCCTCTAGGCGGCGGCCGTTGGGGAAGCCGTCCATGTTGGGGATGAATTGCAGGTCGGCATTGGCGTTGTAACGCGTATCCGTGAGGCCTAGCGCCGCCGCGGCCAGCAGGCCCTGGTTGCTGAAGTCAGCCGACGTGCGCGGAGTGGCCGGCACGGCCATGTTCAGGCGCAGCATGTCGCCTACTACCGGCAGGAAGTTGTTGATGAACGGCTTGCCGGCGGCCAGCGGGTTGCCGCCTTTACCCGTTGCCAGCTGGTACGGAATCAAATTGGGTACGCCCGTATGGAAAATTGGCTTGATATCCACCGAGCGCGGGCTGCCCGCCACGCCGCTGTTGAGCAGGTACTCGCCAAAGCCTGCCGGGGCCGGGGCGAAAGCCGTGCCTGCGTTGGCCCCGCTAGCACTGCTGTACAAGGCACTCAGGCCGGCCGCACCGTTGCGAAAGTCGAAGCCATTGCCAAAGCCCGGCCGCCCGGCCAGCGACTTGCTCTGGATGCGCAGCTTGGCGATGTTCGGGATAGCCTCGCCGTAGTACGTCTGGCCTGCGGGCTTGGGCGCCGCGCCGTTCACGGGCACGTCGTCGGCCATGTACAGGCCCAGTTCAGGGTTCGAGAGGTAGTTGTCGGTTGCGGCCGCCTCGTCGCCGGGAGTGCGGGCGTTCCAGGCGTCCTTAGCCCCCACGGGGTTAATCACTTCGTTGGTGAGCGGCATGCCCAGGCGCGACACCTGCACCCAGCTACCGCTGTTGGCAGGGTCGGCAGTGCTGCTCAGGGTTTGCATGGCCGGGCGGCTAGCCGAGGCCCACACGCCAATCACGTAGTCGGGGTCCAGAATATTGGCCGCCTGCCCGATGGGCTTGCCCGTCTTTTGCAGGTTTTCAACCGGAATGCTGAGCGCGATGCTGTGGCAGTTTTTGCGGGCTAGCCCATCGGTGGGCGTGCCCGCTCCACCCGAAGCGCCGCGGATATTGGCGAGGTCAAAAATGGCCCCCAGGTCGGCAAAAAACGGGTCGTCCGACGGCCCGCACAAGATGCGCTCGCCGGTGCTAGCCGTGGTAATGGCGTTCAGGCGGCGGTCGGTGTAGGAGATGCCCGAGTTCAGACCCGCGCCCCCGTTGATGGAGCGCGGCCCAATGTTGTTGGCCGGTACCACGCCGCCGTCCACGATAATAGTGGTGCCGCTAGCGGTAATGCGCTCGCATCGGTACGTCGTTTTCAGGTTTTGCGCGCCCAGCCGGATGTTGAAAAACGTGGTAGGGTCGCCGTTGGTCCGCGTGAAGGTGAAGCGGTACGTTACGTCATCGCCGGTGGTGGCAGTGTTGTTTTTGACGTGAATCTCGTAGCGCACGTTCTCGCCAAACGTGGAGTAGTTGGGCCCACCCTGCGGTAACTCAAACGGGATGTAGTTGGCAATAATGATGACTTTAGAGGCATCATTGGGGTCTTTGAAGGCGTAGAGGTCGGTGTTGTCGGCCACCGGGTCGTCGGCAATTAGCGGGGCCTCGCGGTGCGAGGAAGCCTCCAGGGGCGTGTAGCGCAGCTGGCTCCAAAGGGCGCCGCCGACTACCGCCGTCGCGAGCGCGGGCAGCGCGACGTAGGTACGTAACTGTTTGGTAGTCATTTTATATAGGCGATAGCAAAGTGAGACAATGAGTTAGCGACGCACGCGCATGCCCTGCCACGGCGTTTGCACGTAGGGGAAAGAAGCGCTGAACGTGGTGTCGTTTTTCTCGACGCCCGCCGTGAAATTCAGCACGCCCTTCAGCTGCGCGGTAGCGGGGCTGGGCGAGGTGCCCGGCGTGTAGTCGTCGTACCACAGGCCGATGGCCGCCAGCACGGCGCCGCTTACTGCCTGTAGCTCAATCTTTACTACCTCATCCTCCAGGCGGCGGCCGTTGGGGAAGCCGTCCATGTTGGGGATGTTTTGCAGCGTCGTGCTGCCATTGTAGCGCGAGTCCGTGATGCCCAGCACCGCCGCGGCCAGCAGGCCCTGGTTGCTGAAATCGGGCGAGTTGCGCGGGGTGGCTGGCACGGCCATGTTCAGGCGCAGCATGTCGCCCAGCACCGGCAAGAAGTTGTTGATGAATGGCTTGCCAGCCGCCAGTGGGTTACCGCCTTTGCCCGTTGCCAGCTGGTACGGAATCAGGTTGGGCACGCCCGTGTGGAAAATCGGCTTGATATCCACCGAGCGGGGCTTGCCGGCCACCAGCAGGTAGGGGCCAAACGTGGCGTCGGCAAATACCGTCCCAGCCCGCTGGGCATCGGTCAGGCCCGAAAGGCCCGCGGCACCATTGCGGAAGTCAAACGCACCCAGTGACTTAGTTTGGATACGCAGCGCGCTGAGGGCCGGCACTGCCTCGCCGTAGTAGGTCTGGCCGCTGGGCTTGGGGGCCGCGCCATTCATAGGGTTGTCGTCGGCCATGTACAGGGCCAGCTCCGGGTTCGAGAGGTAGTCGTCGGTAATGGCTGCCTCGGCGTAGGGTGTGGTGCGGTTCCAGGCGTCCTTGGCGCCGACGGGGTTGATGGCCTCATTGAGCAGCGGCATGCCCAGGCGCGACACCTGCGTGTAGTTGCCCGAGGTGCTGGTAGTGCCCGTAGTGCCGCCGTTGAGCGTGCGCATGGCGGGGCGGCTGGCCGACGCCCACACGCCAATCACGTAGTTGCCATCCAAGATGTTAGCGGCGGCCGAAGCGGGCTGGTTGCTCTTTTGCAGCGTTGCTACCGGGATGCTCAGCGCTATCGAGTGCACGTTGTACTTGGCCAGGCCATCGCGGGCACCACGGTTGGCGCGCAAGCCAGCCAGGTCGAAAATTGCGCCCAAGTCCACGTAAAATGGGTCGTCGGACGAGCCGCAGAACACCTGCTCGCCGCCGCCGCCGCTGGCCGCGGTCACGGCACCCTGCCGGTAGGCAGTGTACGAGGCCTTCGCCAACCCCACGCCCGTATTTATGGAGCGCGGCCCAATGTTGTACGCCGGCACCACGCCATTGCTGACGATGGTAACCGGCGTGCCGCCACCCACAATTTTCTCGCAGGTGTACGTGGTTTTCAGGTTTTGCGCGCCCAGCCGCACGTTGAAAAACGTGCTGGGGTCGCCATTGGTCCGCGTGAAGGTGAAGCGATACACGATGTCATCGCCCGTGGTGGTGGCGTTGTTCTTGACGTGAATCTCGTAGCGAATATTCTCGCCAAACGTGTAGTAATTCGGTCCGCCCTGCGCCAGTTGGAACGGGATGTAGTCGGCAATCAGGATAATTCGCTCCGAATTATTGGGGTCCTTGAAAGCATACACGTCCGTATTGTCGGCTAGCGGGTCGTCGGCAATCAGCGGGGCCTCGCGGTGGCTGCTGGCTTCCAGCGGCGTGTACTGCACGGTGCCCCAGGTAGCGAGCGCCGTGATTGCACATGCCCCGACCGCCCATTGAAGAGGTCTGGTAAATCTGTTCATGGAGAAATTGAAAGGGTGAAAGGGTAGGAAAAGCAACAAACAACCCTGCCTCGCACAGCAAAAGCCGCACAAGGAAGCTATTAGATAATATCAAGCCCTTGCAGCCTCAAATCTCACATGCGATTTAAGAAACCCGGGGCACCTATTTAGTTGGATTGAGGAAACCGGAAGCAGAGAATCTGCCCAAACGTGTGCTACTCAGGCGGTGCGTTGCATTTGCACTAGCTGCGCCCAATATACTACTCATTAGCTTAGGTCAAGTAGCTGATTAACTAGAAGTATCTCGCTCGACTTATTATTGCATCTGCGTTTCCGCTTATTGACACATACGCGAGTTGTTTCAGGCTGGACTTTCGAAAATGAACTTTTTTCAAAAAAACATTTAACACGACGCAACTCATGCGTAACTCGACCTAAATTTCCCTTATGGGTGATTCCATTAATTTGTACTTATTTTATAAAAAGGCTACATTGAATATTTATAAAAAACGGCGCTATAATCACCTGCCCTCACTTTGCATACTCTAGCGCAGGTTTTTGCTCCGTGCCAGAAATCAGAAGCCCCAGGCTAGTGCGAACCGTAGGTCATACTAGCCTGGGGCTTTAAGTAGCGAAGCAGCGCGCGCTAGAAGAAAATACTGGCGTTGGCCTTTATGAAAAATGGTGTGCCGGGCGTGAAATTCAGCTCATTGATTGAGGAGGTCTCGCCGCGCAGCCGGCTATCAGTGGCAAACTGGGCCTCATTCCAGGCTACGTTGGTCAGGTTTTCGGCCGTGGCCCCTAGCTGAAAGCGCGGCCGGGTATAATTAACCACCGCATCAAGCAAAAAATAACCCCGCGCCCGAATAGCGTTGTCCTCTTGCGCCGCGCGGCTGTCGATGTGCCGGTAGCGCAGGCTAGCGCTCAGGCCGCCCGGGTTTTTGAGGGTAAGCCCGCCGATGCTGGTGAAGCTGGGGGCCAGCGGGATGTAGTTTTCGCCGGTCGGCGCATCCACGAGGCGGCCGTGGCTGTAGTTGACGTCGGCATCGAGAAACAGCCGGCCGGTGAGCTGGTAGCGGGCCGATACATCAACGCCGTAACGGCGGGTGGGGCCGGCGCTTTC
>Ga0268353_100078_pt1 | contig 16152 bp, 13 predicted proteins | sample G5R2_NF_18SEP201_FD_190168 | JGI IMG/M metagenome (GOLD analysis project Ga0268353, IMG submission 190168) | Phyllosphere microbial comminities from switchgrass, GLBRC, Michigan, United States - G5R2_NF_18SEP2017_LD1 | ecosystem: Host-associated > Plants > Phyllosphere > Phylloplane/Leaf | place... | reverse complement strand
GAGGCGCCAGTTGAGGGCCCGCACGCCAGGGATGGCGTTCATGATGATGCCCTCGAAGTGATGGTCGAGCCGTAGCGACACCGAGCGGTCGGTCACGAACTCGTAGTAGTTCATCAGGTTGAAGGCGTTGATGTTGAAGAACGGCGTCTGGTTGCCCAGCGGAATCTTCAGAAACAGGGCCGGCAGGCGGTCGGGGGTGTAGCTGCCCTCCACGCGGTAGTTGAGGCGCCCAAAATGCCCTGCCGATACGCTGTGGCTCACGAGCAGGTTGAATTTCTGGTAGTCGGTGCTGCTAGTCGTGAAGAAATCGCGGGCGCCCAGCGTATAGCGAAAGGTGAACACCGGCCAGCGCTTCAGGCCGATGGCGCGGCGGCGGTTTTCGCCCTGTACCATATTCTCATCGGGCGCATAGCGCGACTCAAATACGGCCTCCGTCAGCGTGATATCGGGCACCACGCGGTTGTCGCGCCGAATAACGAAGTCGGTTAGCAGCCGGATGTTCTGCTCGCGTAACGTAATGGTTTCTGTGAAGCCATGAAACAGGTCGCGCTGTGCTGACACCGCAATAAGGTCGCGCAAAATGGGGACCCCCTCGGTAAAGCGGCCCCAGCGCGAAGCGGCCACAAAGAGGTTGTTGTCGGCCGGCAAAAAGTCATTGTCCAGCAGAGCTGCCTGTTCCACATCGTGCTTAAACTCGCCGGTGAACACCGTCCAGTGCCGCCGCTCGGCGATGAAGCTCGACTTCAGGCCGTACTTCACGCGGCCGTCGCGGGTGCCGTAGGCCAGGTAGGCCTGCGTCACGGTGTTGCGGCTGAACATGGGCGTGGTGCGGAAGCCCAGCCGGAAACGGTTGCCCTCGTAGTTATTGCGTGAGTAGGTATTGATAATTGGCCCCAGTTCAATCTGGGTGCCCATGCGCTTGTAGCCGTTGATGAATAGGTCAACCCAATCCAGCGTACTGCGCACCGAGGGCAGGTTGCGGGCCGAGTCAAGCACAGCAAACGTCTGGCGCTCATTCAAACTCAGCGTATCCGGGCGGTTTTTGTCGAAGTAGCCTTCCGTGGCGCCGCTGGGCAACAACCCACTCAGGATACCGTCGCTGTTTTTGCCATCGGGCTCCAGGATACTCGACACGATGGGCTGGTCATAAAAACCGGCCTCCGTGCGCACCTTGTTGCGCACAAAATCCGAGTTGACCGTCGTGAAGCGCACTCGCATAGCGGCCTGCTTTTCGTAGGGCCGTACGCCCAGCACCAGGCGGGTGCGGGTGGGCAGGCCCGGCCCGTCGCCGGGCGAGGTCAGCTCCTGAAAAATGCGCAGGTCGCTGATAAAGTTAATGTTAGCCTGATTACTCGTGATAACGTCGATGCGGCGCAGGGCATACTTATCGGTCGTAATCCAGATGGTGCCCGTGAAGGCAAGGTCGTGTGGACGCTTGGGCGCAATGGCAATTTTGTAGCAAAAATCCGAGCCTACCAGCACCGAGTCTTGCAGGGTGTAGTCGTAGGTGATGCGGCCGCCGGCCGAAATGGGCGAGATAAAGTCCTTACCCAGAATATTTTGCCAGTTAGGATAAAAGTCGAAGTTCTGAAAGTTGGAGCCTAGCATCTGGCTTAGTACCGAGCCCTCGCGGGGGCCGGCGCCGCGCATCTGCTTATGCTGAATGTCCTCGCGGCGGCGCAAAGGCGGCCCAAACTTCAGGTAAACCTTGGAGCCCACTTCCGAAGCAAAAAGTGGCAATGGGGCGTCGGGGTCGGAGGCGGCGGTGGCGCCCTGGCGCACGGCCAGCGCCCGGATATCCTTTACCACTTTGCGGTTGGCCAGCGCCTTGGGCAGGTCGGCCAGGCTCACCTCAATGCGGTTGTAGGAGGCATATTCGGCCGTGTTAAGGGCAGTGCGCTCGTTTTCGGGCTTGTGCTTCTGTACCTCACGCAGGATGCGGAAGGCAGGGTTTTCGGGTTGGCGCGACGACACAAACACCTCGGCTAGGGCCACGCCACCGCCTTTTTTGAGGCGAAACAAAATAGTCTGGCTAGGCGCATCAGTCAGCTTTTTGCGCAAGGTGACGAAGCCAAGCGAAGACGCCGCCAGCGAATCGGGCGAACCTGACAAGGCGATTTTAAATCGCCCTTCTACGTCGGCCGTTACCCCGGTGCTGGTGCGTGGCACAAAAAGGGAAGCAAAAGGCACCGGTTCGCCCGAGGCTGCCTCTACCACTTGCCCGCTCACGGTGATTCGTTGGGCCACTGCAAGCTGACCCAGCAATAGCAAGCCGAGCAACAGTAGCGAAACGGTAAATTTCATAGAATTAAGGCAATACGCAAGCTTTGGTAAAGAGAGTCACGCTCGCAAGTTACGCAAAGTGCAGCAGCTAACAACTAGTTCCAAACTGCTATTTTGCGAAGATTACCGAAGAAATTTTCCCGTTAGCTAGCCCTTGGCTGCTAGTTCATTGCTCCTTTATAAGGACCCAAAAAAGGCCCGAAATTACTTTCGGGCCTCGGGCGGACTTAACCGTTTGATAATGTTAGAGGAAAGTGTTTTACACTTCAACTTTCAGCGTAGCGGGCGCAGTAGTTACTTCAAACAGCTCGCCGTGCGGCACTATGGTAATCTGGCCGTATTCCTGCAAAAGCATCTTATAGGCGTCGGCTACGAGTCGGGGCTTGCGGTCGAGGTCAAAAAGGCCGCAGGCGTTCACCGTGCCTTTCTTCTCGGCTAGGCCCGTTTCCCAGTCAATCTGGTCGATGAGCGAGTACCACGTGAAGCCCAATACCGGCACGCCTTCCTTGCGGATGCGCAAGATGTTGGCCCACTGCTTCCAAAGCCAGGTAGGCGCCTCATTGGCGTCGAAGACGTTGGTTTCGGTGTGCATCACCGGCTTTTTGTAGCGCTGATAATAGTCGTGGGTGATGGTAGCCCAGCCGAGCACATCCATGCTCGTGCAGATTTCGCCGTTGGGCAACACCATCTTCTCATTCCGGCCATAGTAGTCGTTGCCCATTACTTGGTATCCGGGAGGCTCGCCGGCCATAAACCAGTCGTATTCCTTACGGGTCATGCCATTGTCGTAGAGATAGTTGACTACCTCGCCGTCGGGCTGATGCGCGTAGAGCAAATCAAGCGAGGCAAAGCGCAGCTTGTTTTCCAGCTGCACGGCCGGCGTCGATTCAGTGCGCATCTCGTGCATGAACTCGGCCGACTCGCTCTGCACAATCACGCAGTCGGGGCGGTGCTTGGCAATTTTCTGGGTGCCCATGATGCTGGCCGCCACGCAGTGTTTGAGGGCGGTCACAAAGCCCTTATCGGTCTTGAGTTGCTCGTTCCACACCCCATCTTTGCCGCTGGAGCGGGCCGTGACGTAAATCTCGTTGACGGGCGTATAGTAGCGCACCCAGGGGTAGCGCTTGGCTACCTCTTCGCAGTAAGCGGCAAAGTGCACCGGCAACTCAGGGTTCTGGAAATTACCCAGCCAGTCGGGCACGCCAAAGTGCATCAAATCCAGGATGGGAGTGATGCCCAGGCGCTTTAGCTCGGCCATTGCCAGGTCGGCAAATTCCCAATCGTACTTGTCGGGGCTCTGCTGAATGCTGTAGTAAGGCAGGCCGTAGCGCAGCACTTTAAGGCCCAGCTCTTTCACCAGGCCCAGGTCTTCCTTGTAGCGGTTGTAGTGGTCGCACTCGGCCAATTGGTCGCGGCGGGTTTTGCCGTGGTCGATGGTGGGGTAGCTACACTCGATGCCGGTGGCAAACATAAAGTTGTTGGGCAGGCCCGTGGGCAGGCCGCTGCCGTTGTGCCCGCGCGCACCGCCAAACTCGTCGCCTTCGTAATTGCCGCTACCGAAATTTTTCTTAATATCGGTGAGAAAAGATTTCATTTTTAAGCTGTTAGCCAATAGCTGCTAGCTGTTAGCCTTGTTTAGTGAATAACGCTGGGAAGCAGCTAACAGCTAGCAGCTATTAGCCAGCAGCTTACTTATTATTTTCCAGAAACTTATCGGCCGTGCGCAGGCTTAGGGCCATGATGGTGAGGGCCGGGTTGACACTCAGCGCGCTGGGAAACACCGAGTTGTCGCAGATATAGAGGTTGGGCACGTCGAAGGCGCGGCCGTTGCGGTCTACCACGGCATCGTCGCCGCTCAAGCCCATGCGGGCCGTGCCGATGACGTGCGCGTAGCGTTGAAACGACCAGATGTCGGTAGCCCCGGCGGCGCCCCAGATGTCGCGCATTATCTTCTCGGCGTGCGTATTCATGCGCAGCTCGTTTTCCTGGGCCGTGAAGTGCAGACGGGGCTTGGCTACTTGGCGGCCGTCCTTCTCGTCGCTCAGCTCCAGGTAATTATCGGCGTGCGGCAGGCAGTCGCCGAGGATGTTGATGCCCGCAATGTGGTTGAACTGCCGCATATAATCGCGTAGCGGCTGGCCCCACAGCTTGCGGCCCCGCGCCGCCTGGCCAGCGAAGGTAACGGGCATCACACCAATGCTTTGCAGCAGGTAGCCACCCACGAAATCAGCATCCTTGGGCCGGTGCGTATCCTGGGAGATAAGACCGCCCGGAATGCCCTTGGTAGGCCGTACTTCCTCTGGGAAGGTGCCCCACACTTGCAGGCCGGGGTGCGCCATCAGGTTGCGGCCCACCTGGCCACTGGTAAGTGCTAGCTCATTGAGCAGCAGCAGGCGCGGCGTTTCGACCGAACCCGCGCAGAGAAACAGGTTTTTGCAGGCCAGCCGGTGATTCTGGCCGTTCTGGGTGTACACTACGGCGGCTACTTCGCCCTTGGCATTGCGCTCAATCTCAGTAACGTAGCTGTTGGGCCGAATGTCAGCCCCGTACTTCACGGCCAGCGGAATGAAGGTAACATCCATGCTAGACTTGGCACCGTTGGAGCAGCCAGCCTGGCAAAAGCCCCGGTTGGTGCAAGCCTCGCGCCAGCCCACGCCTTCCTGAAAGTAGCGGCCCGAAAGAGCGGCGTTAGCAGCCGGCGACGTCTTGATGCCCAGCTTCTCGGCGCCGCGCACCATGAGCTGAGCGGCGCTGTTGAGCGGCAGGGCAGCCAGCGGGTAACCCTTGGGCCGGCTGGGTCCCCACGGGTAAGGAGTGGGGCCAGATACTCCGATAAACTGCTCTACCTCTTCGTAATAGGGAGCCAGGTCTTCGTAGGTAAGGGGCCAGTCTTCACCCTGGCCGAAATCGCGCTTGATGTGCAGGTCGTCGGGTAGCGGGCGGGGCGTGTAGGCGGTGTAGTGCAGCGTAGAGCCGCCTACGCCAGTGCCTGAGTTGTTTTTGCCCATCGCCAGCGGGTCGGCGCCGGCGGCCAGCCGCTCGTCGTTCCAGAACAGAAAGTCCTGTGCCTTTTCGTCGGTGGCAAAATCCTTTTCGGGGTCATGCCAGGGGCCGGCCTCCAAGGCTACTACCTTAAGCCCGGCCTGGGCCAGGCGGGCCAGCAGTGGCGCGCCGCCCGCGCCCAGCCCGATGACGATGCAGTCAACGGTTTCGGACTGCGCAGGTAGTGGTAGTGGCTTTTCCTGAGGTATTTCGGCGGCGGGTTGGGTTTCGTTTTCGGCTAGCAACTCGCGTAGCAGCGGGTCTTGAATAGCAGGCTCGGTCGGGCTGATAATGCCTTCCTCGGCGATTTCTTCGTCGGGCATGATAGGTAATAAAGTGAGCTTGAATTTGCCGGCGAGCGGCAGATTAAGCTCTAGTATGCAATGAATTATAGCGCGCGCCTGGCTGCTAGCTGAGTATTATGCCTCGCGAGGCTCCTTCTCGTTGAGGCCGATTTTGGTCCAGGCAGGTAGGTCGGCATAGCCGGTGTAGCCGATTTCATCCTGCGCCCAGGGGTGAGCGTAATAAGCTTCGGTGAGTTCGGCCAGCATTTCTTCAAAGAAGCGGCCGGCGTTCAGCGTTTCCCAGGTCTTGCCGGGCGGCGTGGTGCTGGCCAGTGCCTCGATAACGGCATCCTGCTGCGCGGGCGTCAGGGTTTCGAAATCAGCTTGAAAGAGACTCTGCGCTATGTCCTGGATGCCGCCCAGGCCGAGGCGGTACGCCTCACGGTCGGGGGGCAGGGCATCGTAGCGCCAGCCATCGGCGCGGCCTTCTGCCAGGCGCTGGTCGATGGCTGGGGCCAGCGGAATGGGCACCGGCCGCTCGGGCTGGGGTAGTACCCGGGCAGCTACGGCTTCGAGCAGCCGGTAGGTTTCGGGCGCCAGAAACTGGGGCTCGTAAGCAGCGCCCGTATCGGCCAGGCGTTGGGTGAGGGCGGCGCGGGTAGCCGCCGACACATGGGCCGAGGCTAGCAAATCCTGAGAGGTCATAACGCAAAAACAGGTTGGGGCTGGCCTACCAAGCAAGTGCTTAATAGTCCAGCTCCAACCTGAACGATAAATCCAACCAGAAGTTGGCTAAAAATCAGCTAGAATTCTTATTCGTCGCTGCTGAGCTTGCCACCCGTGACATGTACCAGCGAACCGGTCATAAATGAGCCATCCTGCGAGGCCAGCAGCACGTAGGCCGGGGCTAGCTCCTCGGGCTGGCCGGGGCGCTTGAGGGCCACCTCGTGGCCAAATTTTTCAATCTCGGCGCGCGGCATGGTGCCCACGATGTTGGGCGTCCAGACCGGGCCGGGCACCACGCAGTTCACCCGAATGTTGCGCTCGCCCAAGTACAAGGCCAGCGACTTAGTAAGAGCGTGAATACCCGCCTTGGTGCAGGCATAATCCACCAGAATCGGGATACCCACGATGCCCACGATGCTACCCGTGTTGATGATGCAGTCGCCGCTTTGCAGGTGCGGAATGGCGGCCTGCGCCATCCACATGTAGCCCATGATATTGGTGTCGAAGGCCCGGCGAATCTGGGCCTCCGGGATGTCCTCAAACTTCTCCTGGGCCATCTGGAAGGCGGCATTATTAACCAGAATGTTTAGGCCACCCAGCTCTTCGCGCACCAGCCGCACGGCCTGAAACGCTTGTTCCCGGTCGCGCACATCAAGTTGCAGTACCTGGCACTTTTGGCCTTCCTGTTCCACGAGCCGCTTGGTTTCTTGCGCATCCTCCTGGTTTTCGTTGAATAGGATGGCTACATCGGCGCCCTCCTTGGCATAGGCGATGGCTACGGCGCGGCCAATGCCCGAGTCGGCGCCGGTGATGAGGGCCACCTTGCCTTCGAGCTTGCCCGCGGCGCGGTAGGCGGCCAGGCTGCTCTGAGGCTGCAATTTCATGTCGGCTTGCTTGGCAGGGTAGGGCAGCTTTTGGGCATGCTCCTTCATCTCTTTGGCAGTGGGGCGCTTGGGCGGGTTTTCGGCGGGAGTTTTGTGAGTCGGCATAGTGGAAAAGGCTAAGACAATAGCCGTGCTTACGTAAAATCGCCTTTGTTGGCTGGCTCTGCTACAGCTGGATTTTGTATTTTAGAAGGGTCTGTTCGGGCTTGCCTAGTCTGTCAACTTCGGGGCAACTCTTGGGTTCCGCGCCCCAGCTAGCTGGTCAGCAAGTGGGCGGGTGGCATCGCAAGTGAGGATTGACCGGTATTTTGCAGTAGAATAAGGCTAGGGCCAGCGGTTATCCCCGTAGAATTAAAATTTATGCAAAAATTATTACTTTTCCTGTTGCTTTTTAATCTAATATGCTTGGGTAGCTCAGCCGCCAGGCTTACCCCGGGCGATGCGGAGCCAGCGCGCCTCAACGGCCAGTGGCAAGGCCCGCTCAAAGTACCCGGTGGCACACTCACGTTGGTCATTACCATCGTGCCGCTCAGCAACGGTACGTACTACGCCGCGCTCGATGTGCCACAGCAGCGCATTAGCCGCATGCCAGTAGAAGTGGAACTAAAGGATGACAACCTGGTGCTTCGCATCGAGCAGGCGGGCAGCCACTTTGAGGGTAAGGTGCTGGCCGGGGGCGACAAGTTTACGGGCACCTGGCAGCAGCCGGGCCTCAAAACCGACCTCGTGCTGACGCGGGGTACGGCCCCGGCGGCCGCTCAGGCCACCAAAAAGCTGCGCCTCACCCCGCCCTACCGCGAGTCGGAGGTAACGTTTTATAATTCGGTGGCCAAGGTCAAACTCAGTGGTACGCTCACGGTGCCCAGCGGCGAAGGCCCGTTTGCGGCCGTGGCCCTGGTTTCGGACTCGGGGCCGCAGGACCGCAACTCCGATTTGCAGGGCTACCACTTGTTTGGCCTCCTGGCCGACTACCTCACCCGGCACGGCATTGCGGTGCTGCGCTACGACGACCGGGGCGTGGGTAAGTCGGGCGGCGACTTTGGCCGCGCCACTACCGCCGACTTTGTGACCGATGCGCAGGCGGCGATGGCCTTTTTGCGCGACCGGCCACTCATTGCTGACCAGCAGGTGGGCCTGCTAGGCCACGGCGAAGGCGGCAACGTGGCCTTGCTGGCCGCCTCTGAGCCGCTGGAGGCGCCTGCTTTCGTGGCCTCACTGGCCGGCTACGGGCAGCCGGGCCGCGATGTGCTGCGCCGCCAGCAGGGCGAGATAATGCGTCTTATCGGGGCCGACGGCTCGCAGGTGAAGGCCGCCCAGAGCTTATTTGACCAGCTGGTAGAAACCATTCGCCAGACGCCTAACCCGGCCGCCGCCCGTGCCAAAATCATTACCCTGCTGCGCAGCAGCAACACCGCCCTCGACGAGCCCATGGCCCGCGCCCGCGCCGTGCAGCTCACCTCGCCTTGGTCGCGCTACTTCTTCGATTTTGACCCCGCCAATCGCCTGGCACAGGTGCGCTGCCCGGTGCTGCTGCTAAATGGCACTGCCGACCTGCAAGTAGCCGCCGGCCGCAATATGTCGCTGCTCCAGAAGGGCTTGCGGCAGTCGGGCCAGGTGGTGCAGGCGCACAAATTATCGGGGGTCAACCACTGGTTTCAGCCCGACCCCGCGCAGTGGCCCATCGTGGCGGGCGAGCGGCAGGCCGCCTTCTCGCCCGAAGGGCTAGAGTACCTGCACACCTGGCTGCTGGAGCGCGCCAAACTGGCTAAGGCTCCGGTACCCGTAACGGTGCGCCGCCCCGCCCCCCGCCCTAAAAACATTACACCTTACCGCGCCCGACCGCGTGGTCTGGCCTCAAAAAAATAAGTACGGGTGAGCCTGTTAAAAGTAGCTTGACAATGGCCTTTATGCTATCAATTGGCTCATGGTTAAGCTATTAAGCTGCTGGCACGAAGTAGCTGCGCTAGCCATAATAAGTAGTAAAAAATACCCTCCTTGCTCCATTAAGGCAAGGAGGGTATTTTTTACTGTCAACACATTAAGCTGTTGGTTACCAGGGTAGGCGCTCTGAATCGTGGAAGTAGCCACCAGTGGGGCCGTCGGCGGGCAGCAGGGCCAGGCGCACGGCCGTCTTGGCGCCTTCCGTGACGTCGAGCGGGGCATCCTGGCCCCCGAGGTCGGTTTTTACCCAGCCAGGATGCGCGGCATTTACCTTGATGGGGGTGTCCGCTAAGTGCTGGGCCAGCACCACGGTCAGCATATTCAGCGCAGCCTTAGACGATGTGTAGCCCGGTGTAGCCCAACTGCCGCCCTGCCCTTGGCTGATAGCCGTGAGCGAACCCAGGATACTACTTTGGTTAACGATGCGCCCGGCTGGTGCCTGGCGCAGTAGCGGCAGCACGGCCTGCGTAATGGCATAAGGCCCAATGACGTTGGCCTCATAGGTCTGGCGCAGCGTATCGGGGCTCACATCGAAGCCATTGTCGAGCTGTACCCCCGCGTTGTTGACCAGCACATCGAGCCGGCCAAACTGGGTTTCCAGAAAACCGGCCAGCGCGGCAATGTCAGCAGCGTTGGTTACGTCGAGGGTAATAGCATGGGCATCAATACCCTGGCTGCGTAGCTCGGCGGCCGGCGCGGTGCCTTTGTCCTGGCGGGCACCGAGCACTACCGTAAAGCCGTGCTGGCCAAGCTGGCGGGCAATTTCGAGCCCCAGGCCCTTATTGGCCCCCGTAACGAGGGCGACTGGTTGTGAGTGCTTTTCCATAGCTGCTAAAGCCCGCGCGCGCCAAAAAGTTGGCCTTCGCTTACCTCAAAAATTCAGGCCGCAGTGAAAGCAGTGGTGAGCCCGGCCCTGCAGCGGGTAGCGCCGCAGCCGCGACAACAGCGCTACAAACCAGTGAGCGGCCCCGGGCTCGGCGGCCGCGTCAGTAGCTACTTCAGCCGAGCCGCAGCGCGGGCAGGTAATGGCATCGGGTGCGCCGGGCACTGGCTCGGCTTGGCCCCCGCGCACGGCCTGCATCACCACCGGTTCGCGCAGCACTTCGGCCGCCTGGGCCGCGTCGCGAGCATAGATGTGCAGCCGCACCCCGCCCGCAGCGGGGCTGTACATGCGGTTGAGCGACACCAGGTTTTCGTTGGTCAGAAAACAAGGGATGCCAGCGGCTTCCAGCTTAGTGCGCGCCAGGTGCGCCGCCAGGGGCTCGTAGTACGAGTCAAAAACGATAATATTTTCTGGCTGCGAAGACATAAAATCAACGGCGAGGGTTGCGTGCTTGCCAGGGCGGCGCATGCGCGTCCTGTGCTTTAACAAGCCAGCGCCCAAAATCATTTTTTGGTAGCTGTGTGCAAATCCTTCGCAGTGCGCTTGGCGCGCAGGGCCGTAAATTCAGCCTGCCAGGCCCGGATGCGCAGTTCGTCGCGAGCCGGCAAATCGAGGCGAATGCTGGCCAACTGGGCATTGAGGCGGCGGTAGGTGGCCTGGGCGTAGTCCCAGTCACGGGCATCCCAGGTGGCGTGGCTGGCGCGGGTGGCACGCAGCAGCTGGCCATAGGCCCCGCCAATGGTAGCCGGCGTGAGGCTGGCCACCTGCGTAGCGTAGGTGCCAAGTAGCTGCTTGTCTACCGCTTTTTGCTTCTGCGGGGTCAGCGGCACGGCCCGGCGGGCGTGGTTGGCCGAGTCGAAGCGGGCGGTTTGGCGGCCCAGGCGGTTCAGGGTGCGGCCGGTGTTGCGAGCAGCCGTGTCGAGCTTAGTCATTTCCTGCCGCACTATTTCCTGCCGCTCGCGCGGGGTCGAGTCGCAGCTACTCACAGCAAAAAGCAGGGCCAGGCCAGCCAGCGAGGCGAAAAAGGAGGATTTCATGCCGCCAACATACGGCCGGCGGCGCTTTTCTACTGGCTAAGCTTGAAATTAAGTGGTAGCTCATACTCGGCCGGCACGGCGCGCCCGCCCACGCGGGCCGGCACCCACTGCTCAGGCACGGTGCGCGCGACGCGCAGCGCTTCTTCGTCGCAGCCCCCGCCAATGCGCTGCACCAAGTGGTGCTTGCTGGTATGCCCCAGCGTATCTACCAAGAAGGCAACCACTACTTTACCCTGAATATTATTGGCCTGCGCCGCGGCAGGGTAGTTGAGCTTGGAGGTGTATTCGGCCAGCGCCACGTCGCCGCCAATATAAAAGGGCGGCTGGTCGGGGCGCACGTAGCTCCACTTGCCGGGGCTCACCTCGGCGTGGCACAGCACATCGGGCCCCGGGCGGAAATACAGTAGCCGGCCCCGGTCGTAGTCGTAGCGTTGCAGCACCACTTTCTCGCCCGAAGGCGTGTAGCCAAAGTATTCCCACACGCCCGTTTTTTGTCCTTTAGTAAGAGTGCCTTTTTCGTAGCGCGTGTCGCGCACCTTCTGCGCAGAGGCATTCTTGGGAGCTAAAAAGCAAGCAGCCAGCGTAAAAAGAGCATAGTGCGCCCAACGAGTAGAAAGAGCCATAGAGGGGTGGGAAAAGAATGAATTGTGAATTTGGCAGGTCCAAGTTACTGCCGCGCCGGGCTATTTACCACCCCCGCCGCTACGCAAAAACGCCGGCCACCCAGGAGGGTAACCGGCGTTTCGCATCGTTAGGCTAGCCTAAGCACTAGGGCATCAGGACTTTGTTCACCACGTGAATTACGCCGTTGCTTTGCATTACATCGGCGATGGTAACGGTAGAAATACCACCTTTTTCATCTTTAAGCTCGATAGTCTTCGGGCCTTTCATCATGGCCGTCAGGGTGCCGCCGCTCACCGTGGTGAGCTTAGCCGACCCGCCGCCCGCTTTGATGGCCTTCATCAGGTCAGCGGCCGTCATTTTGCCAGCTACCACGTGGTAAGTCAGGATTTTGGTAAGCGTAGCCTTGTTCTCCGGCTTCACCAGGGTTTCTACCGTGCCAGCGGGCAGGGCGTTGAAGGCCTCGTTGGTGGGGGCAAATACGGTGAAGGGGCCGGGGCCTTGCAGGGTTTCAACAAGGCCAGCGGCCTTCACAGCAGCTACCAAGGTTGTGTGGTCTTTCGAGTTTACGGCGTTTTCTACGATGTTCTTGGTGGGGTACATCGGCGCGCCGCCGACCATCACTGTTTTGGCTTTCTGAGCCGAAGCCGTTTGAACGCCGGCCGTGCCGAGCAGTGCCACTACAGCGAGGGTTGCAAAGGAAAGTTTCATGGGAAAGGGTAAAAAATGGTTGAGGTTAAAACTTGCCTCACCTACGGCAGGGCTAACGACCTTGGATTTACCCGCCCCAAAAAATGTCGGAGTGACACGTGAATTGCTAATTGATAAATTTTTTCGGCTTGAAAATGAAGCAACAAGCTTGTGCAGGGCAAAAAAAAAGTGGCCAGTACTTGCGTGCTGGCCACTTTTGCCTACCTTTGTATCACCAATCGCCACAACGGCAAACAAACCTCAAGCGAGAGTAGCTCAGTTGGTAGAGCGCGACCTTGCCAAGGTCGAGGTCGCGAGTTCGAACCTCGTCTCCCGCTCCAATAACAAAAAGGACGTTGCTAACAAGCAACGTCCTTTTTGTTTTAATAAAACGGTTTTTTAGCAGTAGCTTTGAGAAGCTAAAAGCAGAGGCCGGAGTGGTGGAATGGTATACACGAGTGACTTAAACTCACTTGCCTTCAGTGGCTTACGGGTTCGAGTCCCGTCTCTGGTACGAGCGAAGAAGCCCGGTTGCAGCTAGCTGCAACCGGGCTTCTTCAGTTATGAGCGGTTGGCTAGGCCGTGACTTGCAGCAGTGGTTCCAGCACGGCCCACACATTGGCAGCCAGTAGGCGTTGGCCAGCGGCGTTGGGGTGCACGCGGTCGGGCAGGTTGAGCTCGGGGCGGCCCAGTACGCCGGCCAGCAGCGAGGGAATGAAGGCTACGCCCTCGGCTGCGGCCAGGGTGCGAAATAAGTTGCTGAAATCCTGGGCATAACGGCCGAGACCAGGTAGGCCTAGCGGGCCTAAGTCAAAAGGAAATTCCAGGCCTGCCAGCACCAGATGGGCCTGCGGAAACTGCCGGCGCACCTCGTGCAGGATGTAGGTGAGGTTGGCTACGGTTTCGCGCACGGGGATGCCGCGCAGGCCATCATTGGCCCCCAGGGCCAGCACAAATACGTCGGGGGTGTGGCGTGCCAGCACGCCGGCTAGGCGCTGGCGGCCGCCGGCGCTGGTTTCGCCGCTCACGCCGTAGTTGTAGGCGCGGTAGATAAGGCCCGCGGTATCGAGTTTTTCCTGAATGCGGGCCGGAAAGCTATCAGCGGCCGGCAAACCGTGGCCAGCCGTGAGGCTATCGCCGAAGAAGAGAATGTTTTTCATACAAAAGCCGCCCCGCTAGCTGGCTTGAGGGCCGGTAGCGGGGCGTTGCGAAGAATTTATTACAAAAAGTAGTGGCCCGGCAAACGTTCTTACCCGTTGCGTGAGGCCAGGCTTCAGAAGCGCCCCGGTAGTAGAACAGCAGTCAGCCGGAGAAAATTTCGCGCAGAGTTAGCCATGATTCGGCTGCTAGTTGAGCAGGGTGAGGCCGAAAAAGAACAGCAGCTGCACTAGGTACACGAAGGGTACCAGTGGGTTGCGTTTGGGAAAGGGCGTGCGCACAAACAGGATTTGCAGAAAGAGCGCAAGCAAAAACCAGTCGCGAAAATTACGCATCGGTATCAGCTCGCCGGTCCAGTGCCAGAAGTCGTAGCGGCCGGCCACGGGCTCCATACATAGGTCGAAACCCACCATAAGCACGGCACCCACCAGCACGCGCACTACCCGCGAGGTAGGTAAGTAAGCAGCCAGTGTACCGCCTAAATACGTGACCATAACCCAGTTGAGGCCAATGAGCCAGGGTGCGCCCATGTACTGCGGCCCCAGCGTAGCGCCGTAGGTGTAGTGCCCGAACAGCAGCCCGGTATTAGTGCCCACCACTTCGGCCACCAGGCCCAACAGAAAAACCTGAGCCAGCAACAGCCAGAACGAAAGGTTGCGCTCAGGCTGAAAAACCGCCAGCAGCCCCGCCGTCAGCAGCAGCGTGAGTGGGGTGTACTTGAGGTAAAAGGCCTTATCCTGGCTGAAGGCCAGCCCCACGAAGCCAGTGAGGTGGAAGAGCAATACCAGCCCCTGGGCCAGCCGTAGCCGCCCCGGCGAGGCCGGCGCGGGCAAATGTGAAAACTCCATGCGTTGAGGGAGTTATGAATAGTGACTTGCAGGTTATGAAAAAGTAGTTGCCAATAGTCTCACTGGCGATTTCCCTTTCATAGCTCGCACTTCACACTTCACAACTAATAATTAATCAATGAGTTCGGCTACAATCTTGGCCGAAAGTAGGCACAGCGGAATGCCGCCGCCCGGGTGCACCGAGCCCCCGCAAAAGTACAGTCCAGCCAGCCGGCCCGAAAAGTTGGGGTGGCGCAGGAAAGCGGCCAGCGCATTATTGCTTGAGCTACCGTACAAAGCGCCCCCGAACGAGGAGGTGTCGGCGGCAATGCCGGGCGGCGTCCATACCTTTTCAGCTTTAATAAGTGGCTCAACATCAAATCCCAATGCCTGGTGCAGCTTGGCCAGCACTACGCGGCGGGTGTGGGTCGTGAGGGCCGCCCAGTCCTGGCCCTGGTCGTGGGGCACGTTCACCATCACAAACCAGTTTTCGTGGCCGTTTGGGGCATCGGTTGGCGTTTTCTTGGAGGTGATGTTGACGTAGACGGTCACGTCGTCGGCTACGGTTTTCTGCTGGAAGATGGCGTCAAACTCTGCCTTATAATCGGCCGAGAAGAAGATGTTGTGCACATCCAACTCGGCAAACTCGCGAGCGATACCCCAGTAGAAAATCAGGGCCGATGAGGAACGAGGCTGGCTCAGCGTGCGCTCGGGCGCGGGCTGGTTAGGTAGCAGGTGCCGGTAGGTGGGCACCACGTCCATATTGCTGACCACCTGGGCGAAGTCGTACACATCGTGGTCGGTGCGCAGGCCGGTGACGAGGCTGCCGGCGGTCAGAATCTCGCGCACCGGCTCGTTGAACCGAAATTTCACTCCGAACTCCTCGGCCAGCCGGTGCAGGCTGCTGGCAATGGCGTAGATGCCGCCCTCGGGGTAAAACGCACCGATACCGTGCTCTAAGTGCGGGATAAGTGAGAGCGTGGCCGGCGCCTGGTAGGGGTCAGAACCGTTGTAAGTGGCGTAGCGGTCAAAGAGTTGCACGAGGCGCGCATCCTGGCCGAAGGCGCTGGCGTGGCGAGCGTGCATGGTGCCCGTGAGGCCCAGACTGGGCAGGGCCGCCACGGCTTTGAGGGTTTCGGGGCTGAGGTAGGTACCTACTTTATGCAGCGACTTGTGCAGGAAAGTGCCGGCTGTGGCGTCGTAGGCCCGGCCGCTGCGCGCCAGGAACTGGCTGACCTGCGCGGCGGGCGTGCCCAGCTTTTGCTCGACCTCGGCGGCAAACTTATCGGCGTCGGCCCAGGCAGTGAGGCGCGTGCCGTCGGCAAAAAAATACTGCGTGATGGGGTCGAGGCGTTCGTAGCGGAAGTAGTCGGCTGGGTCGCGGCGGGCCAGTCGGAAGACATCGTCCACTAGCTGCGGCAGCGTGAAGAGCGACGGCCCGGCGTCGAAGCGGTAGCCGCCGGGCAGGCTGAACTGGTGCATCTTGCCCCCAAACGAGCCGCTGGCTTCGAACACCGTGACGGGGTGGCCGGCCACAGCTAGCCGGGCAGCGGCGGCCAGTCCGGCCACGCCTGCCCCGATGATGGCCACCGGCTGGCGCGAAGGCGCTAGTTTCTTTTTACTTGTAAACACAACCTGCTAACCAACGCGGCCGGGGCATAAGTTTGCCCGCCTGCGGCGAAAATACGCCCTACCTTCGTGGCGGTTTAGAGCTGCTTCGATTTTTACAATCAACCAGCGGACGGTTTTCGGCGGCTTGCCTTAAGCGCCGGAATG
>Ga0268353_100077_pt1 | contig 16162 bp, 11 predicted proteins | sample G5R2_NF_18SEP201_FD_190168 | JGI IMG/M metagenome (GOLD analysis project Ga0268353, IMG submission 190168) | Phyllosphere microbial comminities from switchgrass, GLBRC, Michigan, United States - G5R2_NF_18SEP2017_LD1 | ecosystem: Host-associated > Plants > Phyllosphere > Phylloplane/Leaf | place... | reverse complement strand
TGAAGCGGCCAAGGTTGTACTCATAGTCCGAGCGCACATCAACCACCACCACATCGTCACGGTCCTTCAACTCCTTGAATTCCTGCGGGCTGAGGTGCTGGCCGGTGCGCTCGTGGGGGCGCATGTGGTGCAGGCTGCTGTGCACGATTTCGGGCTTCACCCGCACGTGCAGCTTCTGAAACGCGTGGCCTTCCACCTCATCCGCCTTGAATTCGAGGGCCGCGAAGCGCGGGTCGGCCTTTACGGCGGCCATATAGGCAGCGCACGCCTCGCGGGTACCCGAGACGGTGCCGTTCAGGCCCTCGGCGGCCACGATAATACGGCCGCGCAGGTCCAAGTCGAGGCACAGGCGGTGGTGCTCATCGCGAAACTGCTCAGGATTTTCGAGCGGGGTATAGCAGTAATAAAGAAGGACTTGGTACATGTTAGTAATTGTTAGCCGATAGCTGTCAGCCGGTTGCTTCCTTACCCTTACCCCCTCTAAAAGCAAGGCTAACGGCTGGCAGCTACTGGCTAACAGCTAAAATTACACTTTGACGGCGGGGTTGCCGAATACCGTTTGGCCAGCGGGCACGTCGGCTACGACGACCGAGCCTGCGCCTACGCGGGCCTTGTCGCCCACTTTTACGCCGGCTACCAGCACGGCACCCGCACCCACAAAGGCGTTGGCGCCCACGCTGGCCCCGACGCCGATTTGCGCGCCGCTACCCAACTGGGTATAGTCGCCCACGATGGCCTGGCCTTCGACCACGGCATTGGGGCCTACCAATATGCCTTCGCCCAGCTTGGCAGTGGCAGCGATTACCGCATTAGGACCCACGTAATTGCCGTGGCCCAACTCGGCGTGGGGTGATACGCTGGCGCGCTGGTGAATGCTATTGACGGGCACTACTTCGTACTCGTCGCGCAGCATCTTGGTGAGGCTGCGGCGGCTGGCGGCGTCCTCGGTAGCTACGAATACTTCGCATTTTTTACCTAAGAGCTTGAGCAGCTCACCGTCATCGGTGTTGCCCATCACGGGCACGTCGAGCAGTTCGGTGCTATGCAGCTTGGGGTCGTCGTCGAGCAGGCAATACACCACCACATCGTTTGATAAGAAAGCATCCAAAGCGGCCGTGCCCACGGCTTGCGCGCCGAGAATGATAACAGGATTTTCCATAAGTAGCAAAGTTACGCCCGGCCGTAGCGATGCGGCGAGCGTGGGGAAGTAACAAGCTACTCGCCCCTATTGCTTCGCGGCAGCGGATATTTTTTCAATAATCTGCGGACGTAGTCGTTTTGCAGCAGCAGCAGCAGCAGCCACGGCAGCAGGCCGGCGCGGTAGCGGCTCAGGGTGCCGAGGTTGGGCGTGCTCAGGCCGATGAATGCGGCTAGCAGCAGGCAGTACAGCGCCAATACAATGACCAAGGCGGCCGGCAGCCGGCCGGCCCGTCCTTGGCAGGCGGCTACTAAGGCCAGCCCCAGCAAGGCCACCAGGAGGGTGTTTTCCAGGCTGGCACCTATGTAAAGCGGCTGCGCCGACTCGCCCGGCCAGGGGCGCACCAGCGTGTGGGCGACGGCCAGCGGCGCGTGCCGCAATAGGCTGGCGGGCGTAGGCTCCCAGTGCGCATAGGCTATATGCGGCCGGCCCACGGAGGTAGCCAAGCCATGCTGATACGTGGCGGCTACCTCACGGCTGAAGTAGCGGAGCGACAGGTGCTCGCCACCCAGTGCCACTGCCGCGCAGCCCGCCAGCCCGAGCACTACCAGCAGGCCACCGGCCTGGGCTAGCCAACTCCGGCCCAGCCAGCCGCGCTGGGTGGCGCCATGCACAGCAGCCACTGCCAGCAGGCTACCCAGCAACGGTAGGGCGAAGAAATAACGCATCCGCACCATCACCCAGGCGAGCAGCAGGACCAGCAGGACGCGGCTTCCTGTTCGCCACAGGCTACTGGGCCAACCTTGGTAAATGAGGGGCAAGGCCAGCCCCACTACGCCGGCGCCCGCGCCCACCACCAGGGTTTCCTTGGTGAGGCCGGCTGTCCACCACAGCCCGGTAGGCCAGGCCAAAAACGCGAGGCCCGCCGCCCCGGCTGAGGCCTGCGGGAACAGCTGCACCAGTTGCCGCACCAGTGCCCAGCAGGCCACAAAACACAATAGACTCAAATACAGGCCATTCAGCCAGGTAGCGCCGCCAGATAAGCTACTCAGCAAGGCCTGCACCTTGTAGTAAAACAGATTATTAGACCAGCGGTAGAAGTAGGCTGCCTGGCCATTGATATGAAACTCGGCCTGCTGAAGCGTGGGCCACACCTGCGACGGGTGCTCCCAGAAATAGGTAGCCAGCAGCCGGCTCCACTTGGCCGGGCGGGGTAGGTCGGGGCTGGGCCAATGAGTACTCAGGGCGGTGAGCAGCACGCGCCAAGCCAGGGCCGGCAGCAGCCAGCGCCTCAGGCCGGGGCCAGCGCGCCGATGCTCCAGCCACAGCCAATGCAGAAAAACACCCGCTAGCAAGGCATTGAGCAGCAGGGTTATCACCAGCCTCATCGGGCTACGCGCAAACGCCCCTCTCCCCCGCCCACCAGGCGTGCGCCGATGGCACAGTGCAGGCAGCGCCGCGGCTGGCAGTAGCCTTTATGCAGGGCCAGCAGGCCCTGCGAGTCGGCAGCCGTGCGGTGCTCAAAGCCTAGCTCCTGATAGAGGTCGGTGAATTGATTGTGCTCGGCGGGCAATTCGCTGAGCAGCGCAACGCTGCTTTCGACCAGCGCCACCTGGCCGGTGTGGCGGGCGTAGGCCACTCGCAGCGGCACTACCACGTTGGTAATGAGCAGCTCGATGCTGCTTTTGCCCAGAGCGGGCACCTTGCCCGGCCGGCCGGGCCGGAAGTGCTGCCGCCAGTACGCAGGGGCGGGGGCACCGACAAAAAATTCGGTGAGCGCGGCTACGCTTTGGGCCGTAAGCAGAGCGTCGAACAAGGCCGGGCGGCGGTGCAGCAGCCCCACCAGCTGGCCCAGGCGCACGGCCGGAAAATTGGCGGGGCGCAGGCGCAGGTAGTTCCATTCGTGCGAAGCCAGCGCAGCCTCGGCCAGCCCGTATTTATGGCGCAAAAACGCGTATTCCTGCCGCCGCTCGGCTAGATAAGTATCGCCCGTCGTTTCCTCATTTTCAAGCAGAAAACCGGCCTGACCAAACAACAGCGCTTCCAGCTGACGCACGTCGTGGCGGTGGCGGCGCAACACCGCTAGCGGCACGGCCTTGGCTAGCCGGGCCAGCGGCTCACTGTTTTTTTGGAAGCCGAAGGCAGTCATGAGCGCGTGGTAGGCGGTGGCTTCCCAGTCGTGGCCCAGGTGGCCGTGCAGCTCGGCAATGGCATCAGCTTTGTGCTCCACACGCTCCATCAGGGCGCGCTCGGTCATCAGGATGCGCACTAGCTGGGGCACTTGAGCCAGCAGCGGGGCGCAGGGCAGCGCGGCGGCGGCGGGCGCGGCCATGAGGGCTTCGTAGCGGGCCAGCAGGTCGGGGGCCAGCCGGGGCGCCAGGGCCAGCGCGGGGATGAGGCTGCCGTTGGTACGGTGCACGTCGGCATCGGCGGTGAGCACGACGTGCAGCACCACCTGGTCGTACTTGGCATCGACCTGGTGGTGGTGTCGCTGCCAATCGGAGGCGCGCAGGTGGATTTCGACGGCCCCGTTCCACTCCACTTCGCCGAGACGCAGGCGCGAGTTCAGGAAGTCGGGGCCGGCGTCGGCATTGCGCTGGCCGGGGCGCAGCACTTGGATTTCCTCGCCGGCCGTGGTGCGTAGGTCAGCCTTGTCAAAGTACTGGTGCTGCCAGACGTAGTGGAGGAAATCTTCTTTCATAAATTGCCGACAGCACCGGGCGGGCGCGCGCCGCTTGGTGTATCAGTGCGCAAATTATCGCTGGTCGCGCACATTCAGTTTCAGTGAAGCACCTTATCCAGGTAATTAACCGGACCCGGTTTGGGCGATTTGACAACAAACGCTTTTTAGCACCACGGGCAAGCGAACGCCATGTTTTTATGAGTGTATGGGCCGACAGCAGCTGGACTAGCCCCGAAAATAGGGCCCATGCCTGGTCCTGATTTGGTAAGGCGACCGAGTTGGGGCACCAGCGGGCGGCCTTGCGGGAAGCCGAATTACCAGGAGAAGAATTTTAAATACAGTACCCAAAAGGGCTCACCTCCGAGGAAGCGAGCCCTTTTGGGTACTGATTACTGAGGGCCTGACGCTACGCCATCAACTAGTTAGCGCAGGTCCACCACTTTCACGCCTTTGTGGGCGTTCTTGTCGAAAGCAAATGTGGTGGCCGACACGGGCACGTTCGGCTTGAAGTTCTTGAGTGTGAAGGTGGTACGGGTGCCATTCTTCTTAAACGTCTTCACGCTGTGGATGGCTTTATCGGCCGTACCCACAATGATTTGCACCTTGAACACGTCGTTTTTACGGTCTTCCGGCGACAGCTCGATAAGGTCACTGGTGACGCCCGCATCCTTCAGCGACTTCACGTAGGTATACTTATAGCCTTTCTTGTACATGTTGTACATCTGGGCCGGCGACATATCTTGGTTGGTGGGGTCCGACTCGGACACGTTGACCTCGTTCTCGTTTTTGAGGTAAGTCCAAGTGGTTTTACCGTCGTTGATAACTTCCTGGCCGCTGGTGGTGAGGTGGTATTTCTGGCCGCTCACAGTTACGTCGCCGGTCAGGTTTTGCTTGAGCTTAGCGGCGGGGTTTTCGAGGGTTTGGGTGAAGCCGGCCTGGAACGACTTGAGAGCCGTGTACTTGGCGCTTACCGCGTCGAGAATTTTACCGGCTTTGGGGTCTTGCTGGGCGGCAGCGGGCAGCGCGAGGCTAACCGCGAGTGCCAACAGGGTGAATTGCTTGGTCATGAGGTAAGAAAATCCGGCCGAGTTGGGGCCGAACGAAGCCACATACGCAAAAGCGGGGCCAGTTGTCAATTGTCAGCTAGCAATTAACGAGTATCACCCATTTTATCAGCGCAAATGCACCGACCAAATGGGTGATACTTGTTTGATTAATAGGGCGCTCTATTTCATCGTATTCAGCAGCTGCTCCAGCTGGTACTCATCGGGGATGAGCACGGCGCGGGCCTTGCTGCCCTCAAACGGACCCACGATGCCGGCCTGCTGGAGCTGGTCCATGAGGCGGCCCGAACGGTTGTAACCCAGCTTTAACTTGCGCTGGATGAGCGAGGTAGAACCTTGCTGGTGCAGCACGATGCAGCGCGCAGCCTCGGCAAACATGGAGTCGCGCTCGCTGGGGTCCAACTCATCCTGGCCGCTGCCCTCGTCGCCTTCGGCGCCGGCCACTTCGGGCAGTAGGTAGGCGTCGGCGTAGCCCTGCTGCTCGCCGATGTAGTCGCAGAGGCGGTCCACTTCGGGCGTGTCGATGAAGGCGCACTGCACCCGGATGAGGTCGGAACCGGCCGAGAACAGCATGTCGCCCTGGCCGATGAGCTGGTCGGCTCCGCCAGTATCAAGGATAGTGCGCGAGTCGATTTTGCTGGTCACCTTAAAGGAAATCCGGCACGGGAAGTTGGCCTTGATGATACCTGTGATGACGTTCACGCTGGGGCGCTGGGTAGCCACGATGAGGTGAATACCAATGGCACGAGCCAGCTGGGCGAGGCGCGCAATGGGCGTTTCGACCTCCTTGCCAGCCGTCATCATGAGGTCGGCTAGCTCGTCGATAACCAGCACGATGAAGGGCAGGAAGCGGTGACCCTTCTTAGGGTTCAGGCGGCGCTCGATGAACTTGAGGTTGTACTCCTTGAGGTTGCGGCAACCGGCCTCCTTGAGCAGGTCGTAGCGCCGGTCCATCTCCATGCACAGCGAGTTGAGGGTGTTCACCACCTTCTTAGTGTCAGTGATGATGGCTTCCTCGGTGTCGGGCAGCTTGGCCAGGAAGTGGCGCTCAATCTTATTGAAGATGCTCAGTTCCACCTTTTTGGGGTCAACGAGCACGAACTTGAGCTGCGCGGGATGGCGCTTGTAGAGCAGCGAGGCCAGAATCACGTTCAGGCCCACCGACTTGCCCTGGCCGGTGGCGCCAGCCATGAGCAAGTGAGGCATTTTGGCCAGGTCGGCCACGAACACCTCGTTGGTAATGGTGCGGCCGAAAGCAATTGGCAGGTCCATTTCAGACCGGGCAAATTTCTCGGAGCCCAGCACCGAGCGGATGCTCACCATCTCCTTTTTGGTATTCGGCACCTCGATACCAATGGTGCCCTTACCCGGAATGGGCGCAATGATACGAATGCCCAACGCGGCCAGGCTCAGGGCAATATCATCCTCCAAGCTCTTGATTTTGGAGATGCGCACCCCGGCTTCGGGCACAATCTCATAGAGCGTGACCGTGGGGCCAATGGTGGCCTTAATGCTGGCGATGGCAATGTTGTAGTGGCCCAGGGTTTCGACGATGCGGTCCTTGTTGGCTTCCAGCTCCTCCTTGGTTACCTGGGCTTTGGCCACGCCGTAGTCGTTGAGCAGCTCCAGAGTCGGGAAGAGATAGCGCGAGAGGTCGAGCGTGGGGTCGTAGTTGACGTCGGGCATGGCGTCGGCGTCGGCATCCTCGTCGGCCACGGCCGCGATGTCGGCCCCGGCATTGGGGTCGAGGTCGTCGCGGCTGGGCACGGTTATTTCGAGCTTCTGGCTGAGGGCGGCGGGCGGCGGGCTAGCCACGGCGGGCGCGGGCAGCGGAGTATCCGCGTCGGCGAGGTCGGCCAGCGAAAGCGGCGTGGGGATGTTGGCCGTAACTGGCGCAACGGGGGCTATTTCGGGCTCCGCCTCGGGCAGCTCGAAGGAGAATGACGGGCCAGCCGCAACGGCGGCTACCACGGGCGCGGCTATGGCTGGCACAGCCGGGGCTATGCTCAGCGCGGTAGCGGCAAGCGGGCCAGCCAAGCTGGGGCTGGAAACCTCTGCCTCCTCGTCCTCTTCCTCATCGGGCGCAGCTACTACCTCGAAGCTGGTGCTGGCGGGCACGGGGGCCCGTAGCGGGCTGGGGCGCGGCACGGGGGCCGGCTCAAATTCGGGCTCGCGGGCGGGCTCCGGCTCCATTTCCGGCTCGGGCTCGGGGGCGGGGGGGCGAACCTTGCCAGGGCGGTTGCTGGCGGTAGCAACGGGCGCGGCTTCGGCCTCACTTTCGTATTCCAAGTCTTCTTCCTCGTCTTCCTTACCACCCAGATTTAGGTTGAGGCTGGTGACGTTGAAGAAGAATACCACGAACATTATCAGCCCGAAGGCCAGCAGCAGCACGGTGCCCCAGCCCACGAGCGAATCGAGCCACGAGGCCAGCTCGTAGCCAGCGCTGCCGCTCAGCCAGTCGAGCTTGTGGGCCTGGGTGCTGCCGGGCAGCGTGGGGTCGAGGCCAGGCTGGTCGAGCTGCACCACCACGTAGCCCAGCAAAGTGCTTACCCAGAGCATGCTGAATAAGCTCAGCGCGAGCACGTAGCTTACCGAGCCGGCGGCCCGGCGAAATACAATTTTATATCCTAAAAAAAAGACAATCGGGATAAGCGCGTACGAGGCAAGGCCGAAGCCGCGGTAGATGAGCTTTTCGGCCAGCCAGGCGCCCAGCAGGCCCAGCCAGTTGCCCGATTCCTGGCCAGCTTCCTTCACTGGTACAGTGCCCAGGGCGGCCACCACGCTCTGGTCGGCGCGGCCACTCAGCAAAAAGGAGGTGAAGGCAATAGTGAGGTAGAGCGAGCCGAGCAGCAGCCCGAAGCCAATGAGCAGGTGCACGCGGCGGTCGTGCGCCAGGGCGGTGAACTGGCCCAGGCCGGGCAGCGGGCCCCGGGGCTCGCGAGGAGCAGCGGGGCGGGCAGGTGCCGAGGCCGGGCGGGGGCGGCCAGCGACAGCCTTACCGGGGCCGGCCGCCGGGGCAGCACTAGGGGCCGGGCGCGGCGTATTGCCCCGGGCCGGGCGCGCCGCACCGGAGTCGGCGGGCGGCACCGGGCGGTTGGTGGCGGAGGTGCCACCCGACGGGTTTCGGTAATTATTGGAGGCCATGCGCGGGCAAACAGAAAGGTCAAATCTACGCCAGCGACGCCGCTTGCGGGAAAGGCCGCGCCACCCGTCGCTTAAGCTCGGCTGTAACTAGTAGGCCGCCGTTTCCGTCCTGTAGGCACTACTTTTCTTTTCTTTTTTCACTTGCGATGCAAGTTCTTCCCCGCATAGTGCGCCACCCCAATGGGCAGGCTTTCTGCACCACCGAATACATTGCCAGCGAGCGTTGGCTGCGCACTACCTGGCAGGGTTTTGTCTCGCCTCTCGATGCCGAGCAGGGCGCCCAAGCGGCGCTTGAGCCCCTGAACCTGACGGGTGTATCTTATTTACTTAACGACAATAGCCAGCTCCAGGGGCCGTGGTTCGACTCGGTGGAATGGCTGCAACGAGTGTGGGCGCCGCAGGCAGCTACGCTGGGCATCCGCTACGTGGCCCATGTGCTGCAACCCCACACCGAGGCTACCCTGGGCAACGTACTGGCCGGGCACCCCTTCGCCGGGCAATTTGAACTACAATTGTTTTCGACGGTAGAAGAAGCCACTTCCTGGCTGCGCGACTGCCGCCGCTGCGAGGAGCTGACGCCAGATACCGCCACCGGCCCAGCGGCCGATGAGGCGGCGGCCGCCTGACCAGCTACCGGCTTACCGCCTCGTAGAGGTGCAGCCGCCAGTAGGCATCCGAATCATCGAACACGCCCAGCAGCCGCAGGCCACTCTCGGCGGGGTGCGCCAAGCGCACGGCTGATAGCACGTAGCGGCCGCCCAGCGCCCGGAAGGCGGCGGCATCGAAGGCCAAGTGCTGCACGATGCACAGCGGCTGTTTGCCTAACAGGTAGTTGCGCCCTAGCTCGGCCGACAGCAGGTAACAGCGGTTGCCCCAGGCATCGTAGTACGTGGCGAGAGCCGGGCTTTTGGCCAGTTCGCCGGCCACAAGGGGGCGAAAGGCGTGTTTGTAAGGAAGTGGGTAGCTGTTCTGGTTGCTATCGAGGGTGTAGAAATCATTGAGCTGCGCCACGGCGGGTGGCAGCCCCAGGCTGATTACACGGTAGGCGGCCGGGGCCTGGCCGGTGCGACGGAAGATAAAATTCTTGGCCTGCCTGAACAGGTTGGGCGCCACGAACGCGGCGTAGATGGGCGCCCCGGCCTTGGGCACACCGGCCAGCAGGCGCAGGTTATTCACGTACTCGGTGTTGAAAGGCAGGGCAGCCAGCATTTGTAGCACCACCAGGCCGTAGCCCAGCCGCCTGGCAGCGGCCGTGGCGGGCAATTCGCGCAGGGCCAGCGCCAAAATGCCAAACCACGTGAGCGACATCAGAAAGTGAAACCGGTTGAGGGTGAAGGCGTGCAGCAGCGGCAACTGCTTCTGGTACAGCATGGCCAACTGCGGCGCGAAGCCGCAGAACAGCGAGAAGCCAGCCAGCGCCGCCAGCACTACACCCACGCGGCGCAGCAGTAAGTGCCGCCGCGCCGGGGCCAGCCGCGCCAGCACCACGCCCACCGCCAGCAGCACCGCCCCCCGAAAAAACGGGCTGGCGTGGTATTGCCCCAGCCAGAAATACCGCAGCGCTTCCTTCAGCCCCACCCCTACCCCATGCGGTAGCAAGCGCACAAAATCAAACTCCTCGCGGTGCGACACGAACTGCTTGGCCACGAGCAGGGAGTAAAATAGCGGCCACTCTACCACCACGTACATGCCTAGCAGCAGAGCCAGGCCTATTGCCCCACGCGTGGCGGCGGGCCAGGCGGTGCGGCCGCGCCGCACCACATCCAGCACGAGCAACCCACCCCATACCACGGCGATAAACGGCCCTACGTACACAAAAATGGACCATAGCGGAAAGGCCGCGCACACGGCCCAGGCCAGCCAGCGGCGGTGGCCCTGGCGCAGGTCGAGGGCGGCGCGCAGCAGCGCCGGCTGCCCCAGCACCGTGAGGCCGTAGATGCTGTAGAGTGGTAGTGTGGCCCAGGCCAGCGCCACGGCCGCCGCCAGGCCGCGCTGCTCGGGCCGGGCCAGCCCGTAGCGGCGCAGCAGCCAGTACATAGTGAGCAGGCCCAGCGCCCGCACCAGCACCTGATGGACCAAGTAGGCTACTAGCGGGTTGTTTTGGAAGACATTAAACACGAGCACCGTCACGCTCAAGCCGGGGCGTAAGGCATTGCGTGGAATGCCGTTCATTACCTGAGGCAGCACTACGTCGGTGCCGTAGGCGAAGGCCAGGTGCAGCTTGGTGAGCAGGTATACCAGCGGGATTTCGGTGTCCAGGTTGTCGTGGAGGAGCACGTAGCCGTGGCGGCCCAGCAGCAGCACCGGCAGCAGGAAAAGCAACAGGCCCAGCAGGGCAAGGCGCAGGGGTTTGGAGGACAAGGGCGAAGAACTGGCGCGCTAAGTGGGAGCGCCCGCCGCAAAGTTCGTACGCCGGGCCAGTCCTTAGCCACAATCAGGCCGGCTTGCTGCTCCTAAAGAAGCTACTGTGGGTGCGTACGCAGCCAGGTGCGGGCCTCTTTGTATTCGGCCTCGCCGGTGTCACTCTGCTCCACAATGATGCGGTAGTAGCGGCGGGTAGCGGGCTCATCGCGGTCGTGCGCGGCCAGGCGGGCCAGGTTGGTGGTGGCAAAAATGTAGTAGCCCTGCTTGGTCATGCCCGACTGCTCGGAGTACACTAAGCAGCGCTGATAATAGTCCTTGGCCTGAGCTACATCGCGGTACTTGCGCTCATATAAATACCCCATGATGTAGGCCGCCGGGCGGCAGATGTAAGCTTCGTAGCCTACCTGCCCGCTGGCGTATTTGCCCAGTGCCGAGCGGCACGCCACTTCGCTTTCCTCGAATTTACCCTGCTGAAAAGCGATTTTAGCGTAGCTGAGCTGGTAATAGGCGTTGTCGGGAAACTGCGTGGCCAGCTGCAGGGCCAGCTCGTAGGCGGCGGCTGGCTGCTTTTCGCGGTCGCTGTTCAGGATGTTTACCAGGTAGGTTTTAGCCTCGGTGCCGGTGTAGAAAGCCGTTTGACTTACTTGCCGCAGCTGCGTCAGGCCCAGCGCCCGGTCGCCCTTGGGGAAGAAAAACAGCACCGACCGCAGCCACGGGTGCTCCTGCCCTATCCAGGCGGCGTAGTAGTTGAACAACCCCTGGCCAAAGAGAAACTCGGTGCTAAGGCCGTTGGCCTGCTGGCTTTTTTCGAGGTAGGTGAGCGCGCGGCGGCTGGCTATGGTGGCCTTGCGCCAGTTGTGGCGCTCGGCATGCAGGCGGGCAGCGAGGCCGTAGGCCCCGGACAGAAAAAAACAGGCTTCGTAGTTGTGGCTGTCGGCTTTGTAGAGGGCCTCGGCCATGGTGGTAGCGGTATCGACGTAGGCCAGAAACGTCTTATCGTAGCGGGTATCGGCAACGCTGTTGGGCATCATTTTCCACCAGGTGCTCAACCCCAGCAGGAAATACGCCAGCGGGTGTTGCGGGTAGCGGCGGCGCAGGGAGCGAAACTGCTTATCGGCCTTGTTGAACTTGAAGTTGTAGAGGTTTTGCACCGCGCCGCCCAGCTCCAGCTGAATGTCCTGGTCAAGCAGCAGCCAGCCCGAAATATCTACTGCCTGTGGGGCCACCTGCACGCTATCGAGCGCCACGCTGGGCATGGCGGGCACGACTACCCCGCCCGGTTGAGCCTGGGCGCGGGCCGCCCCGAGCAGGCAGACCAGCATATAGGCAAGTAGGTAACGACAGCGCATAAGCTTAGCCAGCAGGGTACCAGGATGTATAGCCGCACCTGCCTCGCCACTAATGTACTACAGCTGTGCGGTGTGCCGCCGCGCAAATTTTGCCGTTCGTATTTCGCGCTGCTACGGGCAGTGGGGCAACCTGCCGCATGACACACAAACACGCCCGACAAGCTCGCCTAACTACGCCTTTTAAAACCGCGCTAGCTGCGGGGGTGAAACTCGGTGATGACCTGCCGCAGGTAGTCGCGGTCGAGGTGGGTATAGATTTCGGTGGTTGTGATGCTAGCGTGGCCCAGCATTTCCTGCACGGCACGCAGGTCGGCGCCGCCCTCCAGCAGGTGCGTGGCGAAGGAGTGCCGCAGCGTGTGCGGGCTGATGGTCTGGCGCAGGCCAGCCAGCTCAGCCAGCTTCTTGATGGTGGTAAACACGGTGATGCGCGAGAGCTGCCGGCCGCGCATACTCAGAAAAACCAAGTCCTCGGCACCGGGCTGCACGGTGAGGTGCTGGCGCACGCCGCCCAGGTAAAAATGCAGGTGCTTCACGGCCTCGCGCCCGATGGGCACCAGCCGCTCCTTATTGCCCTTGCCCAGCACCCGCATAAAGCCCTGCTCAAAATAGAGATTAGACAGCTTTAAATCGCACAGCTCGCTCACGCGCAGGCCCGAGGAGTAGAGCACTTCCAGCAGGGCGCGGCTGCGCAGGCCCTCGCTCGTACTGAGGTCGATGGCGGCCAGCAGGTTTTCGATATCAGGGTACGAGAGCGTGTCGGGCAGGTGGCGACCGGCCTTGGGCGACTCCAGCGTGTCGGTAGGGTCGATTTTAAGCAGGTCTTCCATGATGAGAAACTCGTAGAAGGCCTTGATGCCCGAGAGCGTACGCGCCTGCGAGGTGCTCGACAGCCCCAGTTCGGTGAGCGCGGCCAGAAAATCGCGCAGCAGCCGCGTAGTCACTTGCAGGGGCCCGGCCTGGAGCTTTTCCAGCTCCAACCACTGGTGCAGCTTGCGCACATCGCGGCGGTAGGCCTCTACCGAGTTGGGCGACAAGGACTTTTCCAGGCGCAGGTACCCGTCAAATTGCTTTATTGCTTGCGGCCAGGTCACAAAAATTAACGAAAGATGGTTTAGCAAAGAACGGCATGGCAAGTAGAGGGCCGCATTTCGCTCAAATCACCGGGCGAGCGTCCCAGCAATGCCAACGCACTACTCCGCTTTTCCCTGCATAACGTTCTTTGCCGTCAGGCACTAGCTTATTTTACCATGAACATCCTGATTCTCAACGGCCCCAACCTCAATTTACTAGGCCGCCGCGAGCCGCACATCTACGGCTCGCGCTCGTTTGAAGACTTTCTGCCCGAGTTGCAAGCTGATTTTTCCGACCTTACCCTTACTTCCTTTCAGAGCAACCACGAGGGCGTGCTACTCGACCGCCTGCACGCCGCTGCGGGCTGGGGCGAGGCGGGCTCTGAGGCCGCCAGCCAGGCCGTGGTGCTCAATGCGGGCGGCTTCACACATACCAGCGTGGCGCTGGGCGATGCCGTGGCGGCCGTGGCCGGCGCGGGTCTGCCTGTCATTGAGGTGCACTTGAGCAACCTGGCAGGCCGCGAGGATTTTCGCCATAAGAGCTTCATTGGCAAGCACTGCGTAGGCAGCATCGCGGGCTTTGGGCTGGAAAGCTACCGGCTGGCGCTGCACTACCTGCTAAGCCAGCGGCCCCGGCCGGTGGGGTTTGGGCGGCGGTAGGTTAGGTGACGCTGACTTGGTGGGCGGGGCAGCGGCCGGCCGCAATACTGTCCCTTACCCGGCCGCGTCCGGATACGACCTCTTATCGGTAATTCGGTAATACTGTCCCGCTACGCGGCAGCCAGACAGCTAATATCACGCGATAGTTAAATTTTTTCCAAATTTCTCACAAGTGTAGCGCCATAGCAAAATCCTAGATTCTGAAGCTATTTTGAGCAAACCAGCATCCTCGATAACACTGAATTATCTGTTGTAAATCAGATTTTTATCGAGCACAAAGCCTTGGATAAAATAGTTCTTATTATGCTAGTCATCCCAAAGGCAAGTGCATTAAATCTTCATCTCGGACACTTAGCAGCGCACAGGCAGCCGTAGTTTTGTACAAGTTTTTGGTATACTACGCTACTCTTGCGCTGCATGCAACACACACTACTTTCTGCAAAAAACAAGTTAATTATCCTCTTCATCAGTACCCTGCCGCTGCTAGGCCATGCCCAAAGCACTTGCCTGCTGGTGCCCGTGCCGCTGAGCCAGCGTAGCCAGCAGGCCCGCCTGGTGGTAGAGGCCCGCGTGGCTAGCCAGCGGGTGGAGGAGGCAGCCGGCGGCCACCTCGTAACGCGCAGTGTGCTGGAGGTTTACAAAGTATTCCGGGGCCAGCTGACGGCTAAGCAACTGAGCTTTGTGACGCCGGGCGGCACGCTCGGGCTGCGACGCGAAGACGTGAGCAGTACGCTTAGCGTGCAGGTAGGCCAACAGGGGGTTTTCTTTTTGGAAGCCGACCCCGGCCAGCCAGGCGAGCTGCGTGCCTACGCCGGGCCGCAGGGTTTTATCGCCTACGACCTGGAGAGTCTGACGGCCAGCGAACCGTTTGGACGCTACGCTACCATTGAGGGCGGGCTATATGAGGCCGTGGTGACGGGCACCGGCACGGCCTACCGCGAGGTAGCTCCTAACGATGGCCTTCGGGTAGCGGCCCAGCAGTTCCGGCAACGGGCGGCGGCCCGCGAGCAGGCCTTGGCGGCGCCGACCATCAGTGATTTTTCGCCCAAAACCGTGACGGCGGGCACCAGCACCATTAACACGACCAGCACCAATGGCGTGCTCACTATCATGGGCGCGGGCTTTGGCGACACGCAGGGCAACGGCTACGTGCAGTTTCGCAACGCCGACAATGGCGGCGCTACGTACACCCGGCCGGTACTCACCGACTACCTGAGTTGGAGCGATACCCAGATTCAAGTGCGGGTGCCGTCCTTTAGCCAGGCGGGCAGCCCGGCGGGCACCGGCTCGTTTCAGGTCGCTGATAACAATGGGGCACTGGCCACCAGCGCCAGCGCGCTCACGGTGACGTACGCGCTCAGCAATGTCAACTCGGACGGCCTCAACTACCGCATTCACCTCATTAGCCCCGATGCCAGCGGGGGCTACACCTTACAGTACAGCAGCAGCTTCCCAGCCGAGGCGAAGGCCCCGTTTGTACGGGCCTTGCAGGCCTGGCGCTCGCAGGTGGGGCTCAACCGCACTATCAGTGGCACGCCCGCCCCGGCCGATGCAACGAAGCTCGACGATGTGAACGTCGTGCGCTTCGACCCCACCCTGCCGGTCGGAGTGCTGGGTGTCACGTATTCCTATTACTCGGGCTGCGCGGTGAATAGCGGGCCACTCAACTGGCAGGCCGTCGAAACAGACTACGCCTACACGCCGGTACCAGTGCCGGCTAGCGGCAACCAGCCCGCCTACACCTGGAATTTTACCACCAGCTCGCCCACTGGCCAGCAATACGACTTTGAGAGTGTGGCGCTGCACGAGCAGGGCCACGGCGCGCAGCTCACGCACATTATCTCCAGCACGGGGGTAATGAACTTTGCCATTGCTAACGGAGCTACGCGCCGCACCCTCGACGCTGACACCGACCTGGCAGCCGCCCGCAACGTGATGAGCTACAGCACTACTGCCAACTCGACGGAGCGGTGCAGCGCGCCCTTATTCCGGGCGGCTACTACCCCGCTCCCCGTGCAGCTCACGGCCTTTGGCGCGCGCTACGTGGCGGGCCAGGGCACGCTGCTCAGCTGGGCTACCGCCTCGGAGCTGCAAAGCGCCGCCTTTATCGTTGAAAGCCAGGAGGCCGCCGGCTGGCAGCCCGTGGCCCGCGTGGCGGCGGCTGGCACCAGCACCACGGCGCGCCAGTACCAGGCCCACGACGCGCGCCCGCTGGCCGGCACCCGCTACTACCGCCTGCGCCAGCTCGACCTCGATGGCACCGCAGCCTACTCGCCGGTGGTGAGCGTCACGGCCGCCGCCAGCGGGCTGGCCGCCTACCCCAACCCCGCGGCTGGCCTCGTGCATTTGAACGGCCCGCTGGCGGCTGGCGCCACGGCCCGCGTGCGGCTTCTCGATGCTACCGGACGCTGCCTGGCCCAGGTAGCCGGCCCAACCGGCCAGGCCAGCTTCGACCTGCCGCTGGCGGGCGTCGCACCCGGCTTGTACGTGGTAGAATGGGATGGCAGCACTGGCCCGGCCCGCACTCGCCTGGTGGTAGAATAAGGCGCGGCGGGGGCCGCTGGGCCGGCCCCCGCCCCTACCTTTGCCGCATGGCAACCCTCCCGACTTATACCTTCAATCCCGGCCCCGCAGCCGTGTACCCCGAAGTGCGCCAGTACCTGGCCGACGCTTTTGAGGAAGGCTGGCTG
>Ga0268353_100076_pt1 | contig 16193 bp, 14 predicted proteins | sample G5R2_NF_18SEP201_FD_190168 | JGI IMG/M metagenome (GOLD analysis project Ga0268353, IMG submission 190168) | Phyllosphere microbial comminities from switchgrass, GLBRC, Michigan, United States - G5R2_NF_18SEP2017_LD1 | ecosystem: Host-associated > Plants > Phyllosphere > Phylloplane/Leaf | place... | reverse complement strand
CCTATTACTTGCGCCAGCAGGCGGCCAGCGGCCCGGTGGTGGTGGCCGCCGGCCAGATGGTGCGCCAGGGCCAGGTGCTGCGGCGCTCGGCCCTGGGCCCGGCCGCCGACGAGCGCGCGCCGTTTGCGGGCACGCTCTTTTACGAAGCCATGGCGCCCGGCACCGCCCGCCCCGGCGACACGCTGGGCCTGCTGGCCCCGCTGGCCAATACTTATCGCTTTAGCGGGCAGCTGGCCGTGGCCCGCCTGCCCGAGCTACGCGCCCAGGCCCGCGCCCTGCGCCTGGAAGTGCCCTTCGAATCAGCAGATGCCAGCGCCCTGGTCCTCACCGGCCAGCTCACTTACCTCGACCCCGTGGTGCGCCACGGTGCCATCACCTACAACGGCCAGCTCGACGGCCCCTCCAGCGCGGCCCTGGCCCGGCACTTTGCCGCCCTCACCACCCTCGACGGCACCCTGCTGCTGCACCAGCCCGACCGGCCCGTTTTGCAGCGCCTGCTCCGCTACTAATACTAACCAGTTCCTTTTCCACTGCACTTAATAGAATACTGCCATGAAAATGCCTCGCTTTACCCCGAGCCGCTGGGGCCTGCTGCTGGCTTTGCTGCTGTGGGCAGCGCAAGGGCTGGCTCAAAATACCCTCACCGGCCGCGTGCTCGACCCGCAGCAGCAGGCCGTGCCTTTTGCCAACGTGGTGCTGAAGGCCGCCGCGGGGCAAGTGGTGCAGGCCGCCCTTACCGACGAGGCCGGCCGCTTTACCCTGCAAGCCCGGCCGGGCACCTACCAGCTACAGGTGATGCAGCTGGGCTTTGCGCCATTGACCCAGCCCGTGACGCTAGCCGCCGGTGCGCCTGCCCTCGACCTGGGCACGCTGCCGCTGGCCACCGCCGCCCAAAAGCTGGACGAGGTGGTGGTGACCGGCCGCAAGCCGCTGCTGGAGCAAAAGCCCGACCGCGTGACCATGAACGTGGCGGGCAGCCTGCTGGCAGCCGGCAACAACGCCGCCGACGTGCTGGCCGCCGCCCCCTCGGTGCAGCTCATCAACGGCCGCCTGAGCTTTCGGGGCAAGGGTAACGTGCTCATCTTGCTGGATGGCAAGCGCCTGCCCGCCGGCACCAACCTCGAAACGCTGCTGGCCAGCATCCCCGGCGACCAGATTGACCACATTGAGCTCATCAGCAACCCCTCGGCCAAGTACGACGCCGATGCCTCGGGCGGCGTTATCGAGATTTATACCAAGCGCGCCAAAGGCCTGGGCTGGACGGCCAACGTGGGCGCCAACGCCCGCCAGGGCCAGCGCACTGGCGCCGGCCTCAACGGTGGCCTGCGTGTGAGTACGCCCACCCTCGACCTGGCCGTCAGCGGCAGCTTCAACCGGCGCGGGGGCTTCGAACGGGCCACCAGCGCCCGCACGCTATTCCAGGGCCGCACGCCTGTGGCCAATCTGGCCCAGCACAGCGACCTCGACAAAGTGGGCAACGACGGCAGCTTTAGCGGCAGCCTCTACTACCACCCCAGCGCCCGCACCACGGTGGGGGCCGACGTGGACGTGCTGCAATCGAGCATCGACGCCTCGGGCGGGGCCCAGACCATGCTCACCGAAAGCAAGGGTCAGACGGTGAGTAATATCCACCAGGGCATACTGCTGCGCGACGCGTTTTCCAACTACGCGCTGTTCTTCCGCCGCACCCTCGACAGCCTGGGCTCCACGCTGGGGCTGAGCGCCAATTACGCCACCTACACCAACCGCCAGCAGCAAACCTTTGAGCAGCAGGTGCAGGGGCCGCTCGACTCGGTGCTGGCTACCAGCAGCTTCCGCAATACCATTCCGGCCAGCTACCACATCTACACCGGCGCGGCCGACTACAGCAAGCGCTATTCGCCCACTACTCGTCTCGAAGCCGGCATCAAGTACACCGACACCCGCAACGACAGCCGCCAGGAGCTTAGCGCCCTGGCTCCCGGCGGCGAGTGGCAACCCCAGCCGCTCACGCCCTTCTCGCAGGTGGGCTATCAGGAGCAGGTGGCCGCTGGCTATGCCAGCCTCAACCACACCAGCGGGGCGCTGAGCGTGCAGGCCGGCCTGCGCGCCGAGCGCACCCACTACCAGGTGACGGCGGGCGTCGATTCGAGCTACTTCAACCTGTTTCCCAATCTGCGGGCCGATTACAAGGTGTCGGCCAACTACACCAGCTCGCTGGCCTATGCCAAGAATATTCACCGCCCGGCCTACGAAAGCCTGATTCCCTACGAGCGTTTTCTCGACCCCTACACTACCCGCCGGGGCAACGCCCGCCTGCGGCCCGAGTACGCTCACAGCTTTTCGTGGAACAACCTCTACAAAGGCTATAGCCTGCAAGTGGCTTACACCCAGACGGTGGGAGCCATTTCATCGCTCTACCTCTACGACGCGGCCAACCTGCGCTTCGTGCGCACCCAGGTCAACCTGCCGCGCCGCCACCTGGCCAGCGCCACGCTCACCGCGCCCTGGGCCCCCACCGCTTGGTGGACCATCAACAATAGCGCGGCCGTGCAGTACCAGGAGCTGAGCTTCCCCGACCCGCTCAGCGAGGCCAGCCAGCTCACCAAGCGCAAGGTGACCGTGACGCTCAGCACCGACCACACCCTGAGCTGGGGCAGCGGCTGGACGGTCCGCGTGTACGGGCTCTACAACTCGCCTTCTTTCAGCGGCTTGCTCGATTTTGATGCCTATTCCTACGTGTCGGTGGGCGTGCGCCGGACCTTCCTCCAGAAGCGTGCCTCGCTCAATCTGTCGGTGGTGGACTTGTTCTACCAAACCAATTTCCGGGTGTCGTCCAACATCATCCCCGTGGTGTCGGAAGAGCTGATGCGCAACGACACCCGCCAGGTGCGGCTGGCCTTCACCTATAACCTGGGCAAGGCCGACTTCAAGAGCAAAGGCGGCAGCAGCCCCCGTGGCAACGCCGACGAAGTTAACCGCCTGGGTAAATAACGGCCGCTCATCCACCTCGCCAGCCTCATGAAAAATCTCGACGCCACTATCGACACTGCCGCTACCACGGCCGAGCTCACTCAGCTGCTACACGCCATCGCGGGCCGGCTGAGCGGCGCGGTGCCCGCCGAGCTGCCCGGCTTTGGGGTGGCTCAGAGCCTGGGTGGGGCGCTGCTGTTCAACTGCCACTACGCCGCCTTCACGGGCGAGAGCCGCTACTACGACCTGGCCCTAACGCAATTGGAGACGATACTGGGGCGGCTCGACCCGAAAACCTATCAGTCGCACGCCGGCAGCAAGTACTACCAGGAACTGGCCGAACTGGGCGCCCTGCTCGACTACCTCGTGCGGGCCGGCCACCTCGACTGGGATGCCGAGCCCCTGCTGCGCCAGTTTGATGCCCTGCTCGAAGCCCGCCTGCCGCAGTACCTAGCCGCCAACAACCTGGAAATTGTGCACGGCGCGCTCAGCGTGGGGCAGTATTTCCGCCGTCGGCTGCCGCACTCGGCCACCGCCCGGCGGGTGCTCACCACCCTGCTCGACCACCTGCAAGCCAGCCAGGAAGGCGATGAGGAGCAGGGCTACTACTGGACGTGCCACGTCATCAAGGAGCCCCGGGTGTATACCAGCCTCTCGCACGGCAGCGCCATGGTTATCAACTTCGTAGCTGCGCTGGCCGAAGTGGATTTCGAGCCCGCAAAGTGCGCCCGGCTGCTGCGCTACGCCTCGCGCTTCGTGCTGCAAACCCGCATGGACCCGGCGCTATACCTGTCGAGCATTCCCATCTGGCGGGGTCGCCTGGAGCCCACCCCCAACCTGGGCCTGCTCTACGGCGACCCCAGCACCGCCTTCGCCCTGGCGCGCGCCGCTAAGGTGCTGGCCGACGATACCCTGCTGGCCGAGGCCATCGCCATTGCCCTGCCCTCGACCCGCGAAGGAGCCCCGCACGCGCCCTTCGCCCACGAGGCCTCGGTGTACTACGGCACCAGCGGCGCCTACCTCGTGTACGATGGCCTGCACCGCCTCACCGGTGTCGCAGACTTTGCCGAGGCGGGGGCGCGCTGGCTGGCTGCCACCCCGGCCCAGGCCGTGTTTCACAACGACGAGCTCAATTTCAGCTCCAACTACCACCAGGCCAGCCAGAACCCGCTCGTGCAGCTGGGCTTCAACTTTGGCCTGCTGGGCATTGGGCTTACGCTGCTGCACGCGTTCTCGGGCCGGCGGCAACCCCTCGACGAATTTATCTGGCTTGCTTAATTCCTTTTCCACTCCCGGCCATGACAGCACTGCACTTCCCGCACTACCGCCAGCACGATGTGATGGATTGCGGCCCGACCTGCCTCCAGATAATCAGCAAGTTTTACGGTAAGCTGTTCAACATCGAGAAAATCCGCTCGTTCAGCCAGATAGGTAAAACCGGCGTGTCGCTGCTCGGCATCAGCAAGGCCGCCGAAACGCTGGGCATCCAGGCCATCGGGGGCAATATGACCTTCGAGAAGCTGGCCCAGCAGGCCGTGCTGCCCTGCATCATTCACTGGCGCAAAAACCACTTTGTGGTGCTCTACAAGGTCAAGCGCAACAAGGTCTACATCTCCGACCCCGCCAGCGGGCTGCACACCTACACCCGCGAGGAGTTTCTCAGCAACTGGGCCTATACTACCATCCACGGCAAGGCGGCCGGCATCGTGATGCTGCTCAGCCCTACGCCGGCCTTTTACCAGGCCGAGGACGACGTGCCGCCCGCCAACGCTGGCATCAGCCAGCTGCTGGGCCACGTGTGGCAGTACAAGGCTCTCGTGCGCCAGTTGCTGGCGGGCCTCGTGGTGGGGGCGCTGATTCAGCTCGTGCTGCCCTTCCTTACCAAGGGCCTGGTGGATGTGGGTATTAAGGGCCACGACCTCAACTTCGTGTACGTCATCCTGTTTGGCCAACTGCTCATCACTTTGGGCCAAACGTCGGTGGAGCTTATCCGGGGCTGGATACTGCTCCATATCACGGCCAGGGTCAACGTGGCCGTGCTCTCCGATTTCCTGCACAAGCTGCTGCGCCTGCCGCTGTCCTTCTTCGATACCAAGCTCAACAGCGACATCCTCCAGCGCATCGAAGACCACAAGCGGGTGGAGGCGCTGCTCACCGGCAGCTCGCTCAATACGCTGTTTTCGATGATAACCTTCGGCGTATTCGGCTGCATTCTCTACGCCTACAACCCCAATATCTGCTGGATTTTTATGGGCGGCAGCGCCCTCTACTTCGCCTGGATTTACCTTTTCCTGACGCGCCGCAAGCAGCTCGACTTTAAGCGCTTCGAGATTTCGGCCCAGAACCGGGCTAAGACCTTGCAGCTCATCAACGGCATCTACGAGATAAAAATCAACGACTGCGGCACCCAAAAAATTTGGGAGTGGGAGGGTATCCAGGCCCGCCTGTTTCGCTTCAACGTGCAGTCGCTGGCTCTGAGCCAGTACCAGCAGGTGGGCTCCACGTTCATCAACCAGGCCAAGAATATCTTCATTCTGTTTCTGGCCACGCGCCTCGTCATGAACCAGCAGATGAGCCTCGGCGACATGATGGCCATCCAATTTATTGTGGGGCAGATGAATACGCCCATTGCCCAGCTCGCCACCTTCCTGCAAACCTACCAAGATGCCAAAATCAGCATGGAGCGCCTGGGCCAGGTGCAGGCCTTGGTGGAGGAAGAAGACCCGCGCCAAGACTATGCGCAGACGCTGCCGACTGGCCGCAGCCTCACCCTGCGCGACGTGTCGTTTGTGTACCCCGGCGCCGGCAACAAGGCCACGCTTCAGCACCTGAGCTTCCGGGTGCCCGAGGGCAAAACCACGGCTATCGTGGGGGCCAGCGGCTCGGGCAAAACCACCTTGCTGAAGGTGCTGCTGCGCATTTGCCCGCCCACCGACGGCCAGGTGTACGTGCACGATACCGACGTCACGCGCATCAGCCCCCGGCACTGGCGCCAGCACTGCGGCATTGTGCTGCAAGATGGCTTTATCTTCTCCGACACCATCGGCAACAACATTGCCCTCGATGCCGAGCACCGCGACGAGGCGGCCATCCACCGCGCCCTGCACGTAGCCAACCTCGACCAGTACATCCGCAGCCTGCCGCTGGGCCTGCACACCAAGATAGGGGAGGATGGCAAGGGCCTGAGCGGGGGCCAGCGCCAGCGCGTGCTCATCGCCCGCATGGTGTACAAAAACCCCGACTATATCTTCCTCGACGAGGCCACCAGCGCCCTCGACGCCCACAACGAGCGCGTGATAATGGAGCGCCTCAACGAGTTTTTCGTGGGCAAAACCGTGCTCATCGTGGCCCACCGCCTCAGCACCGTCAAAAACGCCGACAACATCATCGTGCTCAACGACGGCCAGGTATCCGAGCAAGGCAGCCACGAAGAGCTGGTTAGCCAGCGCGGCTACTACTACAAGCTCATCAAAAACCAGCTGGAGCTGGGCAACTAGCCCTAGCGCGGACTTTATGAGTCCACGAAAGGCCCAGCCAGAATGACCCCGCGTGGACTCGCAGCGTCTACGCTACCCCCAAGCCCCTTTTCCACCTCTCACCCACCTGCCATGACCACGCACTTGCAGCTATTTGCCGAGAAACTGTCGGCCCTGGACCGTCGCCCGCTCACCACCGCCGATGGCCTCAAGGCCTACAACGGCGAGGCGCTGTTTGCGGCGCTGCTCAACAACGAGCTGCGCGCCCAGGTGGGCGAGGCTGGGCACGACGAAGTCCGCCACGTCATTGCCGAGTACTTCCAGGCGGTGCTGCTGTGCCGCCAAAACAAGCTGCCCGAGGCCCTGGCCCAGCTCCACCGCACCGACCAGCTGCGGCCCGCCCTGGCTGGCAATGCCCTCGACTACGCCACGCTGTTTCAGCTTTCGGCCTGGGGCAACTACTACTACAAAACCCGCGAGGCCGACCGCGCCATCGGCCTGCTGCGCCAGGGCCTGCACCTGAGCGCCGACTTGGAGCGCCGGGGCTTTGGCGCGTTCATCTACCGGCGCATCGAGCAGCTCCAAAACATCGCCAACATCCACGTCAAGCAGCAAAACCTCGACGCGGCCCACGAGCTGCTGCGCAACGTGCTCACCTTCCTGCACGCGGGCCGCGCCCAGGGCCTGCTCATTGCCGACTGGGACGCCACCACCCTGGCCCAAACGCCCATCCTGCACGAGGGTACCCTGCACGCCGTGCTCCGCCAGATAGCCGACCAGAACACCCGCAACTTGGGTCATCCCGTTTACCACGACGCCTTCTACCACCAGTACTTCTACAAAGACCTGCTGGCCCAGCTCGAAACTACGACCTATAACCGCGTCATCCTCTACAACTGGCTCTACGTGAAGAGCTCGTACCACGAGCAAAGCCCCGCCGCCTTCCTCGACAACGTGCTGGAGTTTCTGGCTGATGAAGCCATTGCACCCCACTATAACATGCTGAAAGCTAACCTGCTCTCGCAAGCCATCTGGCACTGCCGCCAGCAGGCCCCGGCCGAGGCCCACCAGCCCATTATCACCTCCATCCGGGGCTTCGCCCGCCAGCACATCACCGACACCGGCGGTCAAGCCATCCGGCTGGCTGCCTAGCCGCCCCCGGCCCCCGCTACCTCGAAAAAGCCCCGCCATCAGCCGGGGCTTTTTTAGTAAAGTGGTAAATTGAAGCGGGAGCCACAGCGTGGCTTTAGGGAATAGTGAAATAGTACTTACTTGCACGATAGAAGCGTCGTCAGGTCGGTTTTGGCCGTTAGCACCAACGTTTTGCTAAGGGACTCCACCGTGACCTCTTCCTCGGCGGCCATGGTAATATTTCTGGCCCGCATGACAATCTCACCGGTGTAGGCCGTCTGGCTCTTGCTTAGCTCAGGGCTTCGGGTACGTGGTAGGCCAGGCCGTGCGCCTGCACGATGGCTTGTAGCCACGCCGGCGTGCTTTCCTCATTGCGCGGAAAGTGCTCGAAGTCCTTGGCATAGCCTTCATCCTCTTGCTCGTAGTCGAAGGCTGGCTTGGTGTCGTAGTCGAACTCAGTGTTGAATTGCCCGGTGCGGGTAATCGTCATCACGGCCGTGTACCACGCCCCCCGAAACGGGGCCTCGTCATACATCAACTCCCGCAAGCGCTCGAAGCTTGGGGTAGTCCGATTATCGTACTCCAAGTGTTTATCGTTCATACCAAAGGTTTTCGGCACGAACTGTTTTTCACTATGAGTATAGGAGACCATTCGCTCAACAAAGCTTCTGATGGCCTTAATTTCCAGTTTGATTACTTCCCATTCTTCTGTGGGTACGCTATCGACAGCGAGTTGACCAATATGCTGAAATAAGTCTTGAATTTCATCAGTCATCTGGCTAAAGGCTTAAAAATTATTGATTGTGTGGGTTTTCTCTACTCCGTTAAGCCATTCGGTTACTGACGGCCTTAAGTATGGCTAGCCCGTTGGCCTTGTTGCCAATGCCACCAACAAAAAGCCCCGACTGGGGCCGGGGCTTTCTGAGTTGCTTAGCTCAGGGCTTCGGGTACGTGGTAGGCCAGGCCGTGCGCCTGCACGATGGCTTGCAGCCATGCCGGCGTGCTTTCCTCATTGCGCGGAAAGTGCTCGAAGTCCTTGGCATAGCCTTCATCCTCTTGCTCGTAGTCGAAGGCTGGCTTGGTGTCGTAGTCGAACTCAGTGTCGAATTGCCCGGTGCGGGTAATCGTCATCACGGCCGTGTACCACGCCCCCCGAAACGGGGCCTCGTCATACATCAACTCCCGCAAGCGCTCGAAGCTTGGGGTAGTCTGATTATCATACTCCAACTCATCATCTTCAATTAAGAAAGTCTTAGGCACGAATTGCTTCTCACTATGCATGTAAGTAACGTTTTCCTCCACATAAGGCGTGATAGCTTTAGTGGTAATAGTGATTACTTCCCATTCTTCCGTAGGCACACTATCGACAGCAAGTTGGCCGATATGCTGAAATAAATCTTGGATGTCATCAGTCATTGAGTTGCTTGTTAGAAGTTGTTGATTGTCCGCTTATTCTTTACTCCGTCAATCCATTCGACTACTTTGAAGCTGTGGGGCCGAGCCGTTGCGTCTTTGTAGATAGGTTCAATTTCTACATTCACCTGTTTGCCCTCCCGTAAGGCTTTAGCCCAGGCTTTCTCCATCTTACCCCAGGTACCTTTGTGGTAGTTGTTGACGGCCTTATCCATGGCTAGCACATTGGCATTGTTGCCGATGCCGCCAAACTGGTCGCCAATCAGGTGGCCGCCCACATCGTCGGCCTTGCGCCCGTCTTTGAGCCCTACTACTCCCTGCATGTATTCGTCGCGCAGACGCGTAGCCTTGGGTTCGAGCCGAAGCTGTCCCGAGGCTTTTTTGATGCGGCCAAAGGCATCGGTGGCGTAGGCATAGCCACTGCGCACATAGTTGGCATTGGGCTTCAGGCGCTTCTTGAGCACGCCCTTTGTAATGGTCAGGATATCGCACTTGTTGTGCGCCAGCACGTTCTCTGGGCCGGCAAAGTATGTGTGCCAGGCCGCTACTTCCAGGTTGTAGACCGGCTCGGCCTGCACCCGGAGGAGCTTGCCCCGCAGCGGCAGCGCGTCGCCCTGCCGGGTGCGTACCCGCTGGCCGGGCACTAGGTCCCCGGCCGGCGTCCAGCCGCCCGGCTCGGCATAGAGCCAGTGGGCGGGCGTCAGGCGCAGCGGCAGCGGCCCGCCAAAGTCCAGCTCGGCTATTTCGGTGGCCTCCGAGCGAAATACCTCCGTCACGGGTTGCCAGCCAGCTTGGCCGGTTTGCTCGTCCCAGGCCCATACCTCGTCGCCTACGGCTATCTGGGCAATTGGCCACGGCCCTTTGCGCGTGTGCACGGGCGTATCGGCGGCAAAGCAGGCGCGCACGCACTGCTTGGTAATCAGCCGGCGCGCCATCAGGATGCCCTCCTTAAAGCCGGCGTGCAGGGCCAGCGAGCGGGCCGCCCATTGCGCGGCTTCCTTACGGGCGGCTCCTACGGCTACCCGGCTACCCGCGCGCAGGGCCGCCCGCAGCCCTGCTTTACCGGCCATCATGCCCGCCGTAGCCGTGCCAAAGGTGAAGGCACCCGCTACGACGGCGGCGGCGTCCCAGACCAGAAAGCCCCCATTCAAGGCCATGCCCAGCTTATCGCCCGTTTGGGCGGCGTGAATAAAATCGCGGCCCGAACCCCACACCGGAATAGCCCCTTCCAGCATCCCGGCTTCGCCCACTGAGTCTTTTTCCAACGCGGCCTGCTTCACTGTTTCTTCCTGTGCGTTGCGCGCCTCGGTCAGGTCACGCAAGGCAGCCCCGGAAAGCGGAATCTGGCCGGACATCATAAATTCCACCTGCCCTTGCCCGGCCGTACACGTGGCACACGACATTTTGAGCAGCGAGCGGGCGCCCCCCATCGTTGCCGGAAATGTCTTTTGCCAGGCTGGGCACACGGGAATACAGGGTACCGGGGTGCCACCAGCCGCCTGGGTGAGCTTCTGGCAGATGCCAAAGGAAGGGATATTGGCCAGCGCCACCCGGTCCCATTCATTGCCCACCACTAGGCCCATGACTTTGGTGGTGCGTAGCGAGGCCGTGAACAGACCCGGCACGGTACCTTGGCTGCATTTGAGCAAGGCTCCCGTTACTACATACTCGTCTGCATCATCTGCCATAACGCCTTTAGCTACAAGTAATTCGAATCCGCTGAGTCAGCAGTGAGCTTGGTGCCGCCATCCAGCTGCATCTGCTCCGTGGCTTTCCCGTTGACTTCTCGGCCCTGAAATGCCAGCACCTCCTTCGCGACTATTTCCACATCCTGAGCCTTCGAGCTGACCCGTACTAATTCTTCGGCCTCCATGGTAATATTTTTAGCCCGCATGATAATCTCGCCGGTGTAGGCCGTCTGGCCCTTGCCCGGCACGCCGGCCCCGAGCGTGATGACGCTGCCGTTGACCGTGACGGGCCCGTTGCTTTGGATGTGTACGCTGCCGTCGCCGGCAAAACTCACTTGCAGGGCCGTGCCCTTGTTGTTGGAGTTGGAGAGCAGGATGGTTTGCGCGTCCTTGGTGTCGTTGAGCACGAGCTTGTTGCCGCCGGCCGTTTGCAGCCCTTTCAGGTGATTCTGGGGCGTGGTGTACTTAGCCTGCTGCGGGTTCTGGGGGTGAAACAGGTTGCCCAGCACCAGCGGAAACTCGGCCTGGCTCTGCTCATAGCCCACCAGCACCTGCGAGCCCACCTCCGGCGTGAAGAGCTGGCCCTTGCCATTGCCCGAGTAGGGCGTGCTCACCCGCATCCAGCCCGTCTCGGCCTCCACCGGCGTCTGCACGGGCCAGTAGTAGCGCACCCGCACCCGGCCCACGTGCTGCGGGTCGGCCACATCAATGACCTCCGCTAGCTCGGGCACACCGGGCGGGGTCTGCACCTGCGGGTTGGCCGGCGGGTGCTTAGCGGCATCGGGTAGGGCCACGAAGCTGTTCTGATACATGTCGGCCTGCACCGAGTGCAGCACCTCCGTGAGGCGGTAGCGGCCGTAGTCGTGGGGCTGGCCGCCCTGGCTGCCCTGCACGGCCACTACCCGCCCTACCCCAAAGCCCGGGTTCTCGCCCGTGCCCTGCAAGGTGACCAGGCTGCTGACCTGATTTTCCTTCCACTCCTTGATAGTGGTGTCGAGCTGCTGTTGGCTACGCACGTGGCGCCCTGCTAGCAGCCGCGCTGGCTGGCTAAAGAGCTTGTCCGACTGTTGCAAGGCGGCGGCCGCCAGTGGGTTGAGTTGGCTCAGTTGCTGGCTGTCGGAGCTACCCTGGTAGGGCCGGTGGGCCAGGTAGTCGTAGCGGGCCAGCGCAAAGCGGGAAGGCTGCAAATCGAAAGCTAGGCTGAACTCCTCGGTGCCTTGCACGGCAAAGGGCAGCACAGGCTGCTCGGGGGGCGGCCCCAGGTGCAGGGCGCGCCCGTCGTAGTAAAACCACTCCCCGTACTCATCGGCCAGCCGGCGCAGAAAGGCGTAGGCGCTCTCGCCGTACTGCACGGCGTACTTTACCGCCTCCTGGTGCTGCGGGGCCAGCGCCCCGCCCGTGGGCACCTGCTGGGCGTAGGGCTGGAGTACCTGGCTGAAAATATCCTTCAGTCCCTTCTTCAGGAACGTGCGCCGCTGGGTACCATCTTCCAGCAGGTAGGTGGGGCTGTAGCCGCTGAGCACAAAGCTGTGGGCAAAATCGCCGGAGTTGGACAGGGCGATATTCGTAATAATACCCTTAAAAAGTAACGGCGCGTCCTTGGCCACCACCGGGGTGAGCGTGATGGCAATCGGCTGGCCACAGTACTGGGTATGAGCCTGGTGAAAAAAGCCGTCGTCCCGGCTGGTTTCCAGCATTTCATAGGGCACCACCACCTGGAAGGAGTGATGCGTAAACAATTCTTGGCGAATGGAGATGCTGTGGTAGTCGGCCAGGGCCGGGCCGCCGGCAATAGCAATTTGAGCGGTTACGGCAATGGCCATCAGCAGCAGGATTGATAGGAAGACAGAATACTATTCAAAGATAAGACAGTGTCAGCAGCAGCCTATGCCAATTACCACGTATAATTACGTCAGGCTGACTGATTTTCCTCGTGCTACGCTCCACTACCCCTGTGCTTACTACTGACCGCCAGCGCTTAATCGCTGCCCGTCAGGCCCGACCCTTGCCGCCGCCAAGCGGCGACAAAGCCAAGCTGGGCCGGGTGACCCACCCGCGACCAGTACTCCCCCCGCTGGTAGTGCACGACAATACCTGGGTTATTCGCGGTAAGGATGGTACCTACCTGGGCCTGTCCTTCGGCGACGGCCGGGAGGTGCAGCAACTTAACCTGTACGACCACCTGCCCGCCGAGCGCGTGCCCCGGCTGAATAATTATGTGTTCGACCTCACCGGCATTTTGCCCGATGCCGTGGGCCTCGACTTGGGAGTGACGGCCGGCGCGAGTATTGGCTTTGGGGCGGCGGGCATCAATTTTATCTGGCACACGCGGGGCGAAGCCACGGGTCGGGCGCGCTACCCCGAGTGGCACGTCTACCACGGCTGGGGCTTCTCGCTCACGGCAGGGGCGATTGTGGACTCATTCAAGGCGGGCATTAACGCGATGGGCGCGGTGCAGCTGATAATTGGCTGGGCGGTGGACTTCGACAGCAAAGGCGTGCGCCGGCCGGCCCCCAACGAGTGGGTAGCCAACGGGTACAATTGGACGGGTTACTTTTATAATATCGGGGTCGCCATCCCCGTATACGGCAAGTTTAGCCTGGTGGGCTCTTACTTCCAATCAGTGCCTTACACCTCCGATTACAAAGGCGTTACCGTGTGGCGAGGCGTCAGCATTGGGGTTGGCTTCGGCGTTGGCACCAAGTTTATCAAAACGAAGCCGTTCGTTAAAATAGATGTGTTTAAGAGCTTCGACTGGCGGGTGTTTACCCGCTCGATGAGCGGGTCCCGCACAGAGTTCGGCATGGTGTACGGCAACGGCCGGGACTTTATGCCAAAAACGCACGAGAGCCTGGATGGCTGGCACTCCCTGCCGGGCATCAACCAGAATGATTATTAGGCGCTGCCAGATGAGAAGCAAGCCAGTAACTAGTAGCCAGGGCTTTTCAGCCCCTTGCCGGGATATTGACTACCCATTGCTTACGTAAGCTCCGGCCCGCTCCAGCAAAGACCGGAGCGCCCTAGCTCCCCACGCTACCTAAAAAACACCCCCTGCGTTTTGTGCCGCCGCTTAGGGCGGTCCGTCAACTTTCACCCTTACTGCCTTGGCTTTGAGCGCGCCTCTATTCACAACACACAATTTTCTGCGGGCAGCGGCCCTACTGGTGGGCCTAGCCATCGCGATTCCCCTCGTGTGGCGCAGCGCCCTATGGGTATTCTTTCCGCCGATGCGTATCGCCTATGCCCAAGCTGTGGCGGGCCGCATTACGGCGGTTTCGATGAACCGCCAGTACTACTTGCAGCAGCTTGACGGGCACCCGTACCGCTACTACGACTTCAACGCTTTTGTGCCCGCGGCCAGCACAGTGGACCGCGATAGTCTGTCGCAGGATGCGGAAAACGACTTGGTCTTAGGAACCCATCTAGTAGTGGGTGATTACGTGCGCAAGGCCGCCAACTCAGCTATGCTAACCGTGCAGCACGGCGGGCAGACCAGCACCTGGCGCTGCCCGACTGCTGATTGAGCAGCCGGGCAATATTATGCATAAGCTTGTCAAATAGGGTGTTACTACTTCCCCGCTCGCTCAGGTGGGCCAGTGGTTGTGAAGCGTGACGGTGCCGCTGCTCACTTGGTCGGCCGAGAGACTCAGCGTCATGGTCATCCCTACCTTGGAAGCCGAGCCGTCGAACTGCTTGCGCAGCCCCACGCAGTAGGCATCGGTGAAGTTGATGGTTTTGCGGATGGCCCCGCGCTGGTCATCGGCATACACCAGTAGCTGGCCGCTCAGCTTCTTGGTATCGTCGAGAGCCCAGTGGTGCAGCAACTCATCGGGCACCGAGTCGAGCTCAACTTCCAGCTGCCCGCCCTGCACGAGGGCACCCGCACGGCCTACGGTATCGGTGGGCTGGCGCAGCCCCCAGCTAAAGCGGCGCACCGAATACGTAGCCTCGCCGGCAATGATTAAGTCTGCTTCAAACGACATAGAAAGGTAGTTAACAAGAAGATACTGACTTAGGCGGCTGGGGAGCTGCTACTAGCCCGCGCGTAGCGCGTTGTGCAAGGGGGCCAGGTCTTTAATAACAGCTTCGAGCGCCCCGTGCAGGGCCAGGAGCTGTACCCGCTTGGCGGGGTCGGCGGTGGGCAGTTGCTGGTAGTCGGCCCAGTGGCTGTCGAGGTAGTGCCCCAGCGAAACGGTGACAGTGCTGGTGTCCTCAGCCGTGAGGGATGCGGGCGGCTGGGCCAGGCGCTGGGCCAGGCTGCTGCGCTGCTGCTGGGTGTGGAGCAGGCAGCGGGCGGCCCAGTCGGCGGCGGTGGTCTGCTGGTCGGGGGCGTAGAGGGCCAGCAGCTCGTCCAGCACGGCCAGGGCGCGTTGCAGCAGGCGCAGATATTGAGGCAGGTAGTCTACCATGACTTGTGGGTGGCGCTCACGTCCTGAATATGGGTGGTGAAGTCGGGGTGGCGGGTGAGGTTATTAGGCAAGAACAGCTGGGGCGCCCCGCCGGGCAGGCAGTAGCCGTTGGCCTGCTTTTCGGGGTAGAGGCCCGAAACGGGCTGGGCGGCTGTGGGCCCCTCCCAGGCGTAGAAGGCGGGCAGGCTACCGGCCGTGGTGGGGTCGGGCGAGGGCACGGTCAACTCATACACGCGGGCAAAGTTGTTCCACTCCGGCATCACGGCCGTGCCGCCCACCACATCGGCCAGCTGCGTGGGTGGGGTGCGCGTCCAGTAGCCGCCGGTCTGGCCGTAGGGGTCGGTGGCGGGGTCGCAGGCCACGCGGTAGATTTTTTCGCCCGGCTTGAGCGCTACCAGTTGGGCGCTGCCGGCAAAGGTGAGGGCGTTGCGGGCGGGCAGGTCGTAGGCCGCATCGGCCACGCCAAAGGCACTCGCTGCAATGGGTAAATCGGGTAAGCCATTTTGCTGATATAATTGCGGGCTCACCCCTGGAATAGTAGCGTAGTCATCGAGCACTACGCGCTGTTGGTAGAGGCCTTTATCTGCCTGCTGCAGGCGCTCCAGCACCTGTGCGGGATTTGCGGAGCTAGTCAGCGCCTGCTGCAACTGATTGGCGCTCAAGCCTGCCTGCACCCACTTCGCTAGCTGCGGGCGCAGGGCTGTGGCCGCACCCAGGGCGGGGGACAGGGTGCTAACCCAATCAGCGGGAGCGGCGTGGGCCGGGCCAGTTGCCGTAGCCACCACGCTGCTCGCCAGCGCCGGCAGGCCGTGGTCGCGGGCGGCGGGGGCTACGAAAGGCCGGTTGGGGCCGCCGGCCGCAAGCACGAGCCCGGTGGTGGTGATGGTCAGGGCACACTGGTAGGCCCCGTCCTGGCCCCGGCCCGCCACGAAGGTTTCTTGGTAGCCCACGCACTGGCCGGCGGCGAAGCTTACCGTTTCCTGGGCCTGCTCGCCGGCAAAAAACGTAACGTGGCCCGCCAGTTCCTGGTGGGGCGTGTTGGCCCAGTTGAGCAGCTAGTCATCGTCGGGCACGTTGAGCACGAGCTGCAGCAGACCGTGGCGCACGCGGGCCCGCACCCGGCC